>MDSV01162225.1_pt1 | contig 54509 bp, 56 predicted proteins | sample 810851 | NCBI WGS metagenome assembly MDSV01 (sample SAMN05326640, study PRJNA326480) | marine metagenome | isolation source: seawater | place: Atlantic Ocean: North East | collected 2012
TATCTTTTCTGCATATTCAAAAGAATTATCTTCTACAAATGCTAGCCTAGGAAGAAACTTAATATCAAGTTTTTTTGACAGTGCTTTTCTAACAAGATGTGAGAACTCAGTCAAGATACTAACTGTTTTTGCTAATTCTATACCTCCCAAAGGTATGACATAAACTCTAGCTGATTTAAGGTCTGGGGTCATCTTTACCTCAGTAACTGTTACAACACTGGTGTCTAAAGCCGGAATTTTGGCTTCATTTCTGATAAATACCTCTCCTATATTCTGCTTAATTAGCTCGCCAACTCTTAGCTGACGCTGCGAGTATGTAGGTCCAGAATTTTTTTTTTTCATTATATTTGTCTATTAATTTTTTCGGATTGGTAAGATTCGATAATATCTTTTTCTTTAAAATCAATAAAATCTTTAAGGCTTATTCCACATTCCAGACCTGTTTTAACCTCTTTAACTTGATTTTTTTCCCTAAAAATACTTGTAATTTCACCATCATAAACCACTACTCCATCGCGTATAATTCTTGCTTTGGATTTATTTTTAATTTCTCCATCAATAACTTTTGAACCTGCAATTTTTCCAGCATTTGAGACTTTAAATATTTTTTGTATTTCTGCTGATCCGCTTACTGTTTCTTTTATGTCTGGTTCTAAAAGTCCGGATAAACCTTTTTCTATAAATTCAAGTGCTTCATAAATTATGTTGTAATATTTAATATCTACATTTTGATCTTCGGCTAATTTTTTTGCTTCTCTATTAGGTTTAACATTAAATCCGATTAATAAAGCGTTTGAAGCCTTTGCTAGGGATACATCAGTCTCATTTATCATACCAATATCTGACAAAATAATATTGGCTTTAACTTCATCATGCTTAATTTTGTTGATTGCCATTTTTAAAGCTTCACTTGAACCTTGTACATCTGATTTGATAATAATGTTTAATTCTTCTTTGTCGTCTTTATTCTCGAATAAGGTAGTTTTATCTTTCATTTTAAGAGCGTTACTATTTATAGATGAGTTGTCTTTTCTAAACTCAGCTATCTCTTTCGCCTTATCCTCATTTTCTGTTACTAGAAATTCTGCTCCAGCAAAAGCTGAGTCATTCATTCCAAGAATTTCTACAGGCATTGAGGGTGGGGCTTCGTCAACAATTTTTCCCTCATGATTGATCATAGCTCTAATTTTACCCCAGGTATTTCCACATACAAAATAGTCTCCACGTTTAAGTAAACCATTAGATATTAAAATAGTCGAAACTGGACCCTTACCTTTATCAATCTTTGACTCTATTACCACTCCAGATGCAGGACCTGTCGATAAAGCTTTTAAATCTAAAATTTCAGACTGAAGTAATATGCTTTCTTTAAGTTTACTTAGATTTTCTTTTTTTATAGCTGAAACCTCTACAAACAAAGTGTCTCCACTTAAATCCTCTGCAATTAGCTCATATTGCATTAACTCATTTTTAATTTTACTAATATTTTTATTTGGTAAATCACATTTATTTATAGCAACAATAATTGGTACTTTTGCAGCTTTAGAATGTTGAATGGCTTCAACAGTTTGAGGTTTAATACCATCATCAGCAGCAACTACTAAAACAACTATATCAGTAATTTTTGATCCTCTTGCCCTCATTTCTGTAAATGCAGCATGACCAGGTGTATCTATAAAAGTAATGATTTGATTTTTTTCAGTTTTAACTTGATAAGCTCCAATGTGTTGTGTAATTCCACCGTACTCTCCCGACACAATATTTGAGTCTCTAAGAGAATCTAGTAGAGATGTTTTGCCATGATCTACGTGACCCATAATAGTTACTACTGGAGGCCTCTTTTTTAAATTTTTACCCTCTAATTTAACTTTTTTGTTAATTTCTAAAATCGGCTCTTGCTCTAACACAGGCTTATGACCAAATTCTTTAACTATATATTCTGCTGTATCTTTATCAATTATATGATTGATAGTCGCAATAACTTTCATATTAAATAAAAATTTTATGACGTCGTTGGATCTTTCGGCCATTCTGTTTGATAATTCTTGAATTGAAATTTGCTCAGGAATATTTACTTCTCTTATTACCTTCTTAAATTCCTTTTTTTCTTCGTTGCCTGTTTCGTTTTTCTTTTCTTTTAAACGCGCTCTTTTGACTGATGCCAAACTTCTTTGCTTAATTTCAATTTCCTCAACATTCATAGCTCTTGATACTGTCATTTTTAAATCTCTTTTGTTAATAGGATCTTTGAGTCTTATCTTGCCTTTAGAGCTACTTTTTTCATCTTTTTTAATGAAATTCTTTGTAGCCTGTTGCTCAACTAATTTTCTATTGATGTTTTTCTTTGGAGTAATTGTTTTATTAAAGCTACCTGGAATTTGAGAGGATTTATCTTTATTGGTTTTAAAAGTTTTTTTTTTACTAATAGAGAATGATTTTTTTTTATCACTTGGAAAAGATGATATATCAATTTTTTTTGTTAAATTACTCGAAATTGTTAAAGTTTTTTTTTTATTTTTATCTTTATCCATGTATTTTTTATTTATAAGCAATCTCCCTAGCAGACATAATGAGTTGATCTGCCTCTTCTCTAGATAAAGAAAATTCCTCTAAATAACCTTCTATTCTTACTTTTTTACCTTTGATTTCATCAAAGCCTCCAATAAGTTCATCAGAAGATAAATCTGCAAATTCAATTAGTTTTTTAATATTCCTTTGACCTAATAAAACCAGCATACCTTGAGTAATTCCCTTTAAATTAATAAGAGAGTCTTCAACACCAAGTTCTTTTAGTTTTTTTGATATCTCTTTTTTTTCTTTAATTAAATTTTCTTTTGATCTTTCAATTAATTCTGTTGCTGTAGCTTCATCAATACCTTCTATTTTAGTAATGTCCTCAATATTAGACTGTGATAGTTCCTCAATATTTTGAAAACCTTCGGAAACAAGTAGCTGTCCTAAAGTTTCGTCGACTTCAAGGCTCTTAATAAGATTTTCTGTTCTCTCTTTGAATTCTACTTGTCTCCTATCAGAGTCTTCTTTGTCTGTTAAAATATCTATCTCATAATTCGTAAGTTTTGAGGCCAGTCTAACGTTTTGACCACGCCTACCAATAGCTTTGCTTAAGTTTTCTTCGCTTAAAATAACATCTATTCTTTTGTTATCTTGATCGATTAAAACTTTTTGAATTTCCGCAGGTGAAAGTGACTCGGAAATCAAAGTAGGTAAGTCTTCGGTCCATTTAATTATATCAATTTTTTCTCCATGTAATTCATTAACAATAGTTTGCACTCTACTACCTCTCATTCCTACGCAGGCGCCAACTGGATCGATTGAACTATCTTTAGAATTGACACAAATTTTTGCTCTGCTACCCGGATCTCTTGCCACTGCTTTAATTTCAATTATTCCCTCGTAAATTTCAGGCACTTCTTGAAAAAATAATCTAGCTAAAAATTGAGGGTGAGCTCTAGATAAAAATATCTGATGTCCTTTTAATTCTTGTTTAACTTCGTAACAATAAGCTTTTACTCTATCTCCTGTTTTTAATATCTCTCTAGGTATCAACTCATCTTTTTTAATGACTCCCTCCGCTTTGCCAAGGTCAACAATTACATTTCCATATTCTAATCTTTTAATAATTCCACCCAATATTTGACCCTGCTTATCAATAAAATCAGCATATTGTCTATTTTTCTCAGCTTCTTTTACTCTTTGACTGATGACCTGCTTAGCACTTTGTGCAGCAATCCTACCAAAGTCGATTTGTGGAAGCTCTTCAAAAATTTTATCGCCAACCTTTAGATTAGCTTGTTTCTCTTCAACCTCACTTAAAGTAATTTCCTTGCTCGGATCCTCAACTTTTTCAACAACTTCTATAACTTTTTGTATTTTAATTTCACCAGTTGAGCGATCAATAATCACCTGGATGTTATTTTCGGATCCAAATTTGGTAAGTGCTGCTTTTTGAATAGCGCTTTCCATAGACTCTAGTACGAGCTCTTTATCAATTGATTTTTCGTTAGCTACTGCATCAACAATTCTAAGTAATTCTAATTTATCTAAGCCTCTATTAAGCATTTTTTCCTTTTTTTGTTTGCTCCAAAAAAAAATGGGCTTAAGCCCATTTCAACTTTGCAAATTTTACTATCTTTTAATGAAAATTTAAGGCTTTTTCAAGTTTACAATTTGAAAATATCTACTTTATCTGTTTTTTCCCAAGAAAATTGACCATTTTTTGAAGCCTCTCTTCCGAAATGTCCATAAGCAGACGTAACTTCATAAATGGGCTTATTTAAACCTAGTAGCTCTCTAATTCCTCTTGGAGATAGATCAAAGTTTTTATCAATCGTTTTTTTTACATCCTCTGTTTTTTCTTGATCATTTTCACCAAGTTTAACATAAATGGAAAGTGGCTTTGAAACTCCAATGGCATACGCTAATTGAATTAAGCATTTGTCGGAGACTCCTGACGCAACAATATTTTTTGCTAAGTATCTTGAAACATAAGCTGCTGATCTGTCAACTTTAGTTGGATCTTTTCCAGAAAATGCTCCTCCTCCATGTGGAGCAGCCCCTCCATAAGTATCAACTATAATTTTTCTACCGGTTAAACCACTATCTCCGTCAGGTCCCCCTATTATAAATTGACCAGTAGGGTTTATATAAACGTCATTTTCTTTTAAGCTTTTCAAAAATTTTTCAGGAATAGATTTTTTAATATAAGGAAAGATTAGTTCTTTTACTTTGCTTTGGTTTAAATCTTTAGAATGTTGAGTAGAGATTACAACAGAGGTAACACTAGTTGGTTTTCCATTTTCATATGACATTGTAACTTGACTTTTAGAGTCTGGCTCAATTCCTTTTATTACTCCTGATTTTCTATCCTCGGCCATTAACCTTAAAATTTTATGTGAAAAATGTATTGGTGCAGGCATCAAAACATCTGTTTCACTACATGCATATCCAAACATAATACCTTGATCTCCAGCACCTTCATCCTTATTACCTTTGGAGTCCACTCCCATTGCAATATCACTAGATTGAGCGTGTAAATGAGACTCAATTTTTGTTTGTTCTTTCCAACTGAATCCATCTTGATCATATCCGATATCTTTAATGCATTCTCTTACTTTTTGGATTATTTCTTCTTCTTTAATTTCAGGTCCTCTTATTTCTCCTGCTAAAACTACTTTGTTAGTTGTTGTTAGTGTTTCACATGCCACTCTTGAAAATTGATCTTTAGAGATATAGCTGTCAACAACCATGTCTGAAATTCTGTCACAAACTTTGTCTGGATGCCCCTCGGAAACAGACTCGCTTGTGAATAGATAATTATTTTTAGTCATTAATTTTATTTTTTAAAGATACAAAAATTAAAACATATGTAAATAAAAGTATAAAAAATATCAAATCTTTTTTAATCTTTTTGCTACTATTACTGATAATAGGAATATCTAGCTCTATTGAACCTGTTTCACTTGGACTCAAACTTTTTCTAATCACTCCTTTATTGTCAATAAAAGCACTAATTCCTTTATTAGCAGACCTAATAAGGAAAACATTATTTTCTACTGCTCTAAAAATAGCTTTAGCAAAATGCTGCTGGGGACCTATAGAGTCACCAAACCAGGCATCTTCGGAAATGTTTATTATTAGATTTTTATAATTGTGTTGTTCGCTTAAATTTGGAAAAATAATTTCATAACATATTAAGGGTTGTATTTTAAATCCCTCAATATTTAGCAGGGGCTGTTTACTGCCCTTTGAAAATGCACCATATCCCTCTGTTACTTTTTTTAAACCTAACTTTTTTAAAACATTTTCCATCGGTAAAAATTCTCCGAAGGGGACTAATTTTTGTTTATCGTACTGGTAAATTATATCTAAATTATTGTTGGTCACAATTAAGCTATTAAATGTTTTCATACTAAGGTTTTCTTCTTTTTCTGTATTTACTCCAAATATTATAAGGTGATTTTTAGAAAAAGAACTCTTGAAAAGACTCTTATATTTTTTTAATTCTTTAAAATTACTGCCAGTAAAAACCCCTTCTGGCCAAACAAAAATAGTGGATTTTGACTTTACTGGTTCACTAAATTTTATTAATTTTACTAAAAGCTCTTCTGTATCTGTGTTGGTTAAATTATATTTTAAGTCAAAACTTGGAGACACTATTTTTACACTAATAAAGTTGTTTTTATAATAGTTGTAATTGTTTATAATTTCATTATTTTTGTTAATAGAGATTGACCCAAAAATATAATTCATAAAAAATATTAAAATAAAAATTGTTCCTAAAATAAAATTTTTTTTCTGCTTTTTAAAAAAAAATAGTGCAGGTAAACAAAAAAAAGCTACACAGATTAAATTGCCAGCATATAACCCTATGAATTTCAAAGATTGAATAGTTTCCAAAGACCAAGACCAGCTATAAACCCACAAGTTCCAAGGAAACCCGGACAACAATTTACCACGCAAAAAATCAATTGTACCAAATGAACTAGAAAAAATTAAAATTGATGTAAAATCATTTCTAATAAAAGGTCCAACTAAAAGCGTAGCTAGGCCAAAAAAAAGACCTAAAAAAATTGGCAGTAAAATGATAGTAAAAGGAATTAAAAATTTTAAGTTGTCATCAAAAGATAAAGAGTTAGATATCCAGTAGGTGCCAGTTAAAAAATAACCAATCCCAAATATATAACCTAATAAAAATAAATTTAACAAGTAGGGTTTTTTTCTATAAATATTTTTGGATTTTTTTTTTACGTATAATGTTAAAAAAAATATCAAAGGAATGATTAAAAAGTTAATAAAAGTAAAATTAAAGGGCTGAAAACTAAAAACTGTCAAGGCGCCCAAAATAAAGGGAATAATAAATATTACATTAGTTCTGCTGTTTAAAAGATAAGCTAGCATTTTAACTTAAAATTTTTAATAATCTTTTTTCAAACCTATTCATAATTAAGTAGTCATAATTTAACTTATGCTTATAACCTAAGAGATGAGTTAAACCATGTATCCAAATTATATCAAATTTTTCTAAGAAAATTTTCTTATTCAAATTATTTGAGATCTTATTAACATTAATAATAATATCACCAAGATAAATTTGTTTTTGTTTAGATCTTATTAATTTATCTAAATCTTTTTTTTTATGAAATGGGAAAGATAAAATATCTGTAGTTTTATTTTTATTTCTAAACTGTTTATTTAGTTTTTTAATTTTTTCATTTCCTGATAACATAATTGAAAAAAATAATTTTTTTTTTTTAAATAATCTATACTTGGACTCTATCTTTTTTATTCTTTTTTTTAGATACGTTTCGGGATTTTTTAAATACTTCTTCCAAGCATTATTGGAGACTAGTACATTAATTTTTATCATCAGCTTTTTTTTGATAAGCTTTGATAATTTTAGAAACTAGTGGATGTCTAACAACATCTTTGTGGTCAAACTCGATTATTTTTATCTCATCAACATTTCTTAATATCTCTCTAGACTTCAACAACCCAGAATGTGATTTATTTAGTAAATCAATTTGTGACGGATCGCCATTTACTACTAATTTTGAATTTTCTCCAATTCTAGTCAAAAACATTTTTATTTGAGTCGAGGTTGCATTTTGAGCCTCGTCTAAAATAGCAAAAGAATTTTTTAAGGTTCTGCCTCGCATAAATGCAAGAGGTGCGATTTCTATTTCTCCGCTTTCAATTTTTTTCTGAATTTTTTCAAAGCCAAATAAATCATATAATGCGTCGTATAAAGGTCTTAAATATGGATCAACTTTTTCTTTCATATCTCCTGGCAAGAATCCTAATTTTTCTCCAGCTTCTACTGCTGGTCTGGATAAAATTACTCTCTCAACTTTTTTTTCCATAAGTAAAGTTATCGCTACAGATACTGCTAAAAAACTTTTACCTGTCCCTGCTGGGCCTAAAGCCATAACAATGTCGTTTTCTCTTAAGGCTTTAATATAATCAGATTGTTTACTTGAGCGTGCTATTACTGACTTTCTTGGGGTTTTAATTAGCTGACTAATTGATCTTACATTTGTTTCGTTTGACGAGTCAGAATTATTTTTCACTGATAAAACTATATCATTTTTTTCAACTATTTTGGTTAAAAGAAATTTATTAACCAAAAATTTAATAGCTTCAGCTGCTTGTTTTGTATTTTCCCTCGTTCCTTTAGCTGTAATTGAGTTACCTCGAAAGAAAAGAATTGTATTTGTAAGTTTTTCAAGTTCTTGTAAATGACAATTATACTCTCCAACAACTGATATTAAAATATTATTATCCAAAATTTGTATATTGATTGTCTCATTATCTATTTTTTTAATTATAAGGCTTTGCTCTAATCTATTTATTTGTGACATTTATTTAGGCTGCTTTTCCATTTTTAACACTATCTTTTAACTTACCAAAAAGTGTATTTTTGTTGAATTCATTTATAATTACATTTCTAATTGTTCCTGATAAATTAATGTCACTTTCGACTATCACAGAGTTAGAGTACTCGTCTCTTCCAAAATAACTATTTTCGTTTTTTAACTTATTTTCAAACAATACACTTCTAGTAGTGTTCAAAATATCCTTTCTATATTCTTTTTTTATTTTATCAGATAATTGTTGAAATGTTGCTAATCTTTGTTTTGCTGTTTTATTATTTACTAAGTCTAATTTTGAAGATGGTGTTCCAGGTCTAGGGCTAAATACAAATGAGTATGAATTTATAAATTTTATTTTTTTCATTAAACCTAGAGTTTCTTGGAAATCTGAGTCAGTTTCACCTGGATAACCTATAATAAAATCACTAGAAAACTTAATATCAGGTTTTTTTCTTTTAAGTCTCTCAATTATTTTGCAGTATTCTTCAATCGAGTGTTTTCGATTCATTTTTCTTAAAATTTTTGTAGACCCACTTTGTACTGGCAAATGTAAAAGGGGCATTAATTTTTCATTAATTTCGTGCGCATTAAATAAATCTTCAGTCATGTCTTTTGGGTGTGAGGTTGTATACTTGATACGCTTTAATCCTGCCATCTGATTTAAAGCAGTAATTAAATCTGAAAGTCTATAATTATTAAAATTATATGCATTAACATTTTGTCCCAATAGGGTTATTTCTTTTACTCCATTGTCTACGAGTTGTTTTGCTTCTGATATAATTTCAGTAAAAGACCTAGAGTGTTCCGGTCCACGTGTATAAGGTACAACACAAAAGTGACAAAATTTATCGCAACCCTCTTGAATTGTTAAAAATGAAGAAACATTTGAATTTGTATTTTTAATTGAGTTTAAAACATCAAACTTAGCAATTGTTTCGAATTCTGTGGCATTAATTTTATTTATTTTATTTTCAATATTTTGAATTATACCTGGTATTTCATGATAGGATTGTGGTCCAACTACTCCATCTATATAATTTTCATTTTTTATCATTTCATCACCTTCTGCTTGAGCTACACATCCTGTAATAAGTAATATTGGTTTTTTTTTATTTCTAAATTCTTTTTTTAATCTTCCAATGTCGTGATAAACTTTTTCAGTTGCTTTTTCTCTTATGTGACAAGTGTTAAGTATATAACAATCGGTTTCTATTAAATTTTTTGTGGGTTGATAATTTACAGTTTTAGCTAAATCTAGAATACGATTACTATCATATTCGTTCATTTGACAACCAAAAGTTTTGATAAATATTTTTTTAGACAATTTATTTTTTAATTTTTGATCCGTATAATTCTAATTTATGGTCAACTAATTTATAACCTAATTTTTTAGCTACTTTATTTTGAAGTTCTTCAATATCCTTATCAACGAACTCTACAATTTCTCCGCTATTTATATCAATTAAGTGATCATGGTGTCCATCTAAAGCTGCTTCGTACCTAGACTTACCTTCCTTAAAATCATGTCTTTCAATAATACCTGACTCCTCAAGAAGTTTCACAGTTCTATAAACTGTAGCAATACTAATTTTTTTATCAAGTAAGCTAACTCTTTTGTGTAGCTCATCAACATCTGGGTGATCTTTTGATCCATAAGTTGCCTTTGACTCTGACATTACTCTAACTATAACTTTTCTTTGCTCTGTTAGCCTAACACCTTTCTCTAAGCATTTTTCTTCTATTTTTGTCATATAACTATTCAATTTAACTCAAATATACAGGTTTAATCAATTTGTTTTCTAGTCGCTTTTCTTCGATTAAAAGTTCAATATTTTTAAGGTTAAATTCACCTAAATCAGAACTTTTATATCCAAATATTTTAGCTCCTTGGCTAATTTTAATTCCTTTAGCCACTGAAAGTGAAGTACGTATCGAGGAAAAGCTCCCTGGCCCAACATTTACAATTATAGAAAAACTTTTATCTATAGTTGTGTTATTTTTTCTTAAAAAATCTAAAATATTGCTAACAAGCATATCTTTATTTTCAATATTAGTTTGTAATTTTTGTTTAAAAAAATTATTATCTATCTTTAAACCAATTGAATCGTTTGTACCTGTGCAATTTATTATTAAAAAATTTTCTATCATTTTTTTGTTAGTATCTATTTTTTTAGTTTCAAATACCTCTTACTCTGCATCTCAGTATGTAGATGACAAAGGAATTATAACTATAATGTATCATAGATTTAATGAGAATAAATACCCATCAACCAATATTAGAATGAAAGATTTTAATAATCATATAGAATTAATAAGAAAAGCAAAAATTTCATTCATAAATCCAAAAGACTATAAAAAATCACTTGAAATAGACAAAAATAAAAAGAAAATTTTACTAACTATTGATGATGCTTTCCTTTCATTTTATGAGAATGCATGGCCAATTTTACAAAAGGAAAAAATACCTTTCATATTATTTGTTAGTACTAGAGAAGTTGGACAATTTAACTATATGACATGGGAACAAATTAGAGAGATAGCAAAAGAAGATTTTGTTCACATAGGCAATCACAGCCATTCGCACGAATACATGGTTAATTGGAAACCAAAAGAAATCAAAGAAGATTTAAAAAAATCTATTACAATATTTAAAAAAGAAATTGGATATAATTCCAATTTTTTTTCTTATCCCTTTGGTGAGTATAGTCTTGCATTTAAAAAAATTGTTAAAGACTTAGGATTTGAATACGCTTTTGGCCAACATTCAGGCGTAAGTGATATATCAAAAGATTTATTTGAACTTCCAAGGTTTCCAATTAATGAAAAGTATGGAGAAAGTGAAAGATTTAGCTTCATACTCAACACATTGCCTTTAAAATATAAAAAAATTCTACCGGAAGAAAAATATATCAACAAAAACAATAATCCTCCAAATGTAAGTATTGAATTTTTTGATGAATATAAGAATTTAAAGCTTATAAATTGTTATTCTAATGAAGAAAATAAGTGGCGAAAATCTACAATAAAATTTTTAAGTACTAACAAAATTCAAATAATTTTAGATGGTAAATTTACAACTGAAAGAGGCAGAATAAACTGTTCTTTGAGGAACTCAGATGGTAGTTGGAGATGGCTAGGTATGCAGTTTGTTATTGCTGAATTGTAATCTGCTAGAGAGTCAATTGAGATTTAATACTTTTTTCTAAAAGTTTTGTTTCTTCAAAATCACTTAAATTATTTTGAACTATAATTTTTTCTAAAGTTCTAGTGTATTCTTTTCCTGTTTCAGCATAGTTATCTAATTCATGAATTAGATCTAGTCCTGAAATATTAGCATTTTTATTTCTTAACTTGGATCTTTTTTTTCTAAAGTTTTTATACCCTTTGTGTGTATTTAGATTAGTTATATAAGCTTTGACTGATGCTCTTAAAATTGGAAATTTCAAAATTTTATGATTTTTACCTTCTACTTTTTCTTGAGGCTCTATCCCTTTACCATTCCAAGTCCATTGACCAAAAATAGCGTTCCCTTCTAGGGCAAAACGAGATGTTCCCCACCCACTTTCTTTTGCAGCTTGCGCTAAAGCTATTGAAGTTGGGATTATGTCAATTTTCTCTAATAAGTTTTTGAAATCGCTATTTTTAACTTTATATTCTCTTAGTTTAAGACGTAGCCATTCTTTTTCTTTGTCGTTAGTCATTTTTTTCTTAATTAATGATTCTAGTTTTTGCCTATCTGCTATAATTTTATCATTTTCAGCTAACACTAAAGGTAATACAATTTTGATAAACGTGTCTTTTTTAAGTTGAGTACTAGAGATACTACTCAAGTCCATAGGAAATCTAGTAAAATAAATTGGCTTAACTTCTTTTTCCAATCTTACTTTTTTTAAATCATATTCTAAATCTTCAAATAAATTTAATACGGTTTCTGTATTTAAGCCAAATGAATTTGGATTTTTTTTTTTTTCTGAAGGCTTTTTTACTGTCTCTTTTTTAGTAGGTAACTTAGCTGTTTCTTTTTTTAATGTATTTACTTCAGGCTTGGCTTCCTCAGGCTTTGATTTATTTATATTTGTTTTTCCTGCTTGTTTAGTGTTTTTTTCATCACTTTTATTTGATTTTTCTGATTTAATTTCAAAAGATATTTTAAAAGAGTCTACACTTGAAACAAACTCTTTGAGGTAAAACAAACTAAAACCTATCACCAAAAGTAAAGATAGTACCCCAGTCCGTGAAATTATTTTATTAAATGAGTCTTCCTTTACCTTAAAATTATAAATATTATTTAAAAAATCGACTATCGTATTACCAATAAAAATAAATAGTTTACCAATACTTCTAAATATAAAACTTATTGTATAAAAAAAATTATTTATCTTTCTATTTGTGGCTAAGTTAATATTTTTATTTGTTTTCGCAAAAAATTCAAAAATACTTCTAATGCTGTTTATAAAAGGTTTAACTAGTATCCTGTCGAGTCTAATACCTATTAAACTTCTACCACTAGGTATTGGAACTTTATTTTTAAGCAGAATTACCTCAATTTGATATGAGGATAGATTTTGTTCGTGATCTAATATTTGTTTTATCCGATAAATTTTAGCGAGATAAATTAATTTTTGTCTATACGATTTCATTTTTATACAGCCTCAACCGATTTTACCTCTTTTACATAATGGCAAAGCAAGTTTTGTACACCTTGTTTTAGTGTCATCAAAGAACTCGGACAACCTGAACAGCTTCCTTGTAGCTCTACGTGAACTACACCATTATCAAATGATTTAAATTTTATGTCGCCACCGTCTCTAGCAACTGCTGGTCTTATTTTTGTATCTAAAACTTCTTTAATTTTTTGTATTGTTTCGTCACTATCATTAGGGTCAACTTTTTCATTATTGTTTTTTTGATCTAAAATTGGTGTATTATTTTTTTCAAAATAATCATTTATATGTGATATTACCATTGGCTTTAAAGCGTCCCAAGATATTTTACTAGTTTTTTTGACTGTTAAAAATTTTTCCGAAAGAAGGACTAATTCGACTCCATCAAAATTTAATAAATTTTTTATAAAATCGTTTTTAACTTTTTTAATCTCTTTTCTTTGGAATTCTTCTGTGCCTACATTAGAAATTGTTTTTTCAGAAAGAAATTTTAAAGAATCCGGATTAGGTGTTTGTTCAGTTTGTATCATTTAGATGTTTTTATATTACAATAAACCCACTATTTCACGTACCTTTTTTAAGTTTTCCTCAGATTTAATAGTAGCTTTTTCCTTACCTTTTTTTAAAACTTCTAATAAATGGCCTTTATCATCCATCAATTTCCTAATTTTTTTCCCTAAAGGGCAAATAGAGTCCACTAAGGCTTCACTCAATTTGTTTTTTAAATATGAAAATTCTTTTCCACTCATTTCAACTAATACTTTTTCGTTAGTCTTCGCTGTAACGTTGCTATAAATGTTTATTAAATTTAAAGCTTCTGGTCTGTTTTTTAAATCACTTTCATTATCAGGAATAGGTAATGAATCTGTTTTTGCTTTTTTAATTTTTTTAACTATTTCATCTGCTGTATCTTTTAGATTTATTCTTGAATAATCAGACTCCTCAGACTTGCTCATTTTTTTTGTTCCATCTCTCAAACTCATGACTCTTGAGATATTTTTTTGTATTAAAGGTTCTGGAGATGGAAAAAAATTTTCACAATTGTAATCGCTATTGAATTTTTGAGCTATATCTCTTGATAATTCTAAGTGTTGTTTTTGATCAGCTCCAACTGGAACGTGTGTAGCTTTGTACAATAAAATGTCTGCGGCCATAAGATTAGGATAAATATAGAGTCCAATACTAGCTTTTTCTTTGTCACTTCCAGCCTTATCTTTAAACTGTGTCATTCTATTAAGCCATCCAATTCTTGAAATGCAGCTTAAAATCCAAGCAAGTTCGGCGTGACCACTAACTGAAGATTGATTGAATATAATATTTTTAGTCGAGTCTAGTCCCGATGCCAAGAAACCTGCTGTAGTTTCTAAAATATTTTCTTTAAGTGCTTTTGGATTTTGAAATGTGGTAATTGCATGTAAATCAACTACACAATAAATACATTCCATCTCTTTTTGTAGTGCTACAAAATTTTTTATCGCTCCTAAATAATTTCCTAAATGTAAATTTCCTGTAGGTTGAACTCCCGAAAAGACTAATTTGTTATTGCTCATTTTTAATTTATTTTATAGTTTTTAAATTTAAGTATTCTTAATAAATAACACGTTATTAAGTAAATTGTTGCTACAAAACTTACAATAAACAACAGGTAAATAGACTTAAATTTATTAGCGTAATAAAGGCTTTCTTCAAAATACTGTAAACTGAAGAATAAAATTATTGACATAATTAACGTCGAGATTATTATTTTTATAGAATTATTAAAAAGATTCGTTTCAAAATTTATCAAATTATTTTTATTAAGTAAGAATATATATGTAAAAACTCCAATCCAAGTTGAAATTGAAGTAGCAATAGGAATTATTATGAAACCAACTCTTTCAAAAAAACTTAAACTAATGGCTATGTTGAGCAACACTATAAATAAAGATAGATAAAATGGTGTAATAGTATTATTTCTTGCAAAGTATAGATTTGAGAGAACTTTAATTAGAGCGAAAGCGGGAACTCCATAACCAAAATATTCTAGAGCTAATGATGTCATTTTAACGTTTTCTTTGGAAAAAGAACCATACCCAAATAGTGCATTTACAATTTCTTCTGAAGCTAAAATTAATCCTACGCATGCAGGTAGTGATAGCAATAATGATAATTCGATTGACCTATTCTGAATATTAAATATTTTGACAATGTTTTTTTTTGCTATCGCCTTTGATAAAACGGGAAGCGAAACTGTTCCCACAGCTATTCCAGCTATAGCAAGATTAATTTGATAAATTCTATCTGCATAATATAAATATGATACCGCACTAGCTTCGAAAGAGGCTATAATTGTTCCTATCAAAATGTTTATTTGTGTAACGCCCGAAGAGAATAAACTTGGTAAAAGCTTCTTGAAAAAAAATTTTACTTTGGAGTTAATATTAATTTTAAAAGCAAGAGATGGTCTATAATATTTAATTGTATAAATTATCAAAAAAAGTAATTGAATAATTCCAGCTGAAGTAACACCATATGATAAATTTTTAGCATAGTTGAATTCATAAAAATATGAAATTAAGAGACTCAAAATTAAAACTAAATTTAAAATTATCGGTGCAGCGGCAGCGGCGGCAAATTTGTTATTTGAATTTAAAATACCAGAAAAAAATGAAGATAAGCTTACAAAAAGCAAAAATGGAAAGGTAATTCTAGTAAGATCAACAGCAATATTAAATTTTTCTGTATTTACATAGAAACCAGGTGCAATTATGTATACCAAAAATGGCATAAATATTTCAGCTGCAAAAACTATGAAGAGCAGTATTAATATAAGTAATACAAAAATGTCATCTGCAAACTTTTTTCCTACTTTCTTGCCTTTAAGTTTTTCTTTAGAATAACTTGGAATAAAAGCTGCGTTAAACGTTCCTTCAGAAAATAACCTTCTAAAGGTATTAGGTAAACGAAAAGCGACAAAAAAAGCATCGGCATAAATTGATGCTCCTAGAAAAATCGCAATCAATATATCCCTAATATATCCCAGGACCCTACTAATTAGAGTAAATAAACTGAAAACTGATGCTGATGACAATAAGTTCATTATTATATTTCAAAATTAAGCCACAAATTAATAGTGATATACTTTTATTTATATTACATTAATTATTCAAATGACAAAAAAATCAAAGATAGATCATTACACTGATAAAGAAGCATTGGACTTTCATATTAGAGGAAAGTCTGGCAAAATTGAGGTGAATTCTTCTAAACCACTGACTACAAAAAGAGACCTTTCCTTGGCATATTCACCTGGTGTGGCAGCTCCAGTAAAAGAAATAGCTAAAAATCCCAGTAGTGTATATGATTATACTAGTAAAGGTAATCTTGTAGCTGTAATAAGTAATGGCTCGGCAATTCTTGGCCTAGGGAATCTTGGTGCTCTTGCATCAAAACCTGTAATGGAAGGTAAGGCTGTTTTATTTAAAAGGTTTGCTGACATAGACTCAATAGATATTGAAATAGACAGTTCTGACATAAACGAAATAGTAAATACGATAAAAAATATAGGAAATACTTTTGGTGGCATCAATTTGGAAGATATTGCTGCGCCTGGCTGTTTTATAGTTGAACAAAAACTAAAAGAAGTTCTTGATATACCTGTCTTTCACGATGACCAGCATGGAACAGCTATAATTACTACTGCAGCACTTATAAATGCATTAGATATATCTAAAAAGAAAATTGGTGAGGTGAAAATTGTAGTGAATGGGGCAGGAGCTTCAGCTCAAGCTTGCGTTAACTTATTTAAAAGTTCTGGGGCTAAAGCCGAAAATATCATCATGTGCGATCGAAAAGGAGTAATTTATAAAGGCAGAGAGAACATTGATCAGTTTAAGTCAGCTCATGCCTCTGAGACCAAATTAAGAACTTTGGAAGGAGCAATGAAAAATGCTGATGTTTTTTTAGGTCTGTCTGCAAAAGACTCCGTAACAAAGGATATGATCAAATCAATGAAAGATAATCCTATAATATTTGTTTGTGCTAATCCAGATCCAGAAATTAAACCAGAGGCAATAGAGGAAGTAAGATCAGATGCAATTATAGCTACGGGTAGATCTGACTATCCTAACCAAGTGAATAATCTAATAGGATTTCCATATATTTTTAGAGGTGCGTTGGATGTTAGAGCCAAAGAAATTAATGAAGATATGAAAGTCGCCGCTGCAAATGCGATTGCTTTGCTAGCTAGAGAAAATGTTCCAGATGAAGTTGTTTCAGCATATGGTGGGGATAGACCAAAATATGGAAAGGAATATATTATTCCATCTACTTTTGATCCTAGATTGATAAGTGTAATTCCTTGTGCGGTTGCTAAGGCAGCAATGGAAAGTGGAGTAGCAAGAAAAAAGATTGATAGCTTAGAACTTTATAAAGATCAATTAATTAATCGATTAGACCCCTCAATGTCATTAATGCAAGGTATAAATGCTAAAATTAGAAAAAATCCCAAAAAAGTAATTTTTGCCGAAGGAGAGGATATTAATATGTTAAAGGCAGCAATTGAGTTTGGTAAAAATAAATTAGGTACACCAATTTTGATAGGTTCGGAAAAAAGAATTAAAGAACAATTAAAGTCTATTGGTCTTGATGAAAACTTTAATATAGAAATCGTAAACTCTACTGACAAAGAAAAAAGAGAGAAATATGTAAAATACTTATATAAAAAACTGCAAAGAGATGGACAACTAGAAAGAGATGTCGATCGATTGGTTAGAAATGATAGAATTGCTTGGGGTTCATCAATGATAGCGTGCAAAGATGCGGATGCCATGGTTACTGGAAATATTCGACACTACGCAGCCTCAATAGAGAAACTAAAGAAAGTCGTGGACCCAAGACCTGGAGAGCCTATTTTCGGCATGACTATGATGGTTTCAAAAGGTAAAACAATTTTAGTTGCTGATACTAATGTTCAAGACTTTCCTTCTCCCAATAGGCTAGTTGAAGTTTCTATTTCATGTGTAAGAGTCGCAAGATTGTTTGGTTTTGAACCTAAAGTAGCATTCCTTTCACATTCAACATTTGGTAAGCCGGTTTCTAAAAATACTAAACATGTTCGAGATGCTATTGAAATTTTAAGAAATAAAAAAGTTGATTTTGATTTTGACGGCGAGATGCAGCCTGATGTTGCATTAAATCCAATTTATCAAGAAATTTATCCCTTTTCTAAAATCGTAGGAAGAGCCAATATACTTTTGATGCCTGCACTACACAGTGCTGCTATTTCTACAAAGATGATGAAATCTTTTGGCGGAGCCAAACTAATAGGTCCGCTTCTTGTGGGCCTTGGTTTACCAATTGAAGTGGCGCCGCTTCGTTCCAGCACATCAGATATTATTAATTTAGCATCAATAGCAGCTTATTCTTCAGATATTATAGATTACAGCAGTAATTAATTTTTATTTCTACTAAGATCTTCAACAAGGTAAATTGTAGGTATAATTTCTTTCACACCATATATTTCATTTGCTTCTTCTATGACCTTCTGTTTTTCTTCAAGATCCATAGAAATTCCAAATATATAAATCTTTTTATCAATAGTCTCTAATGTGTAATTTCCTGATTTTATTTTTTTATTAATTATTAAAGCAGTTCTTAACTGGCTAGTTATTAAAATATCTTTTGCTGAGCTTTTAAAGTTTGATTTACCTCTTATTTCTAAAGCGTTTTTAACTGACCGCACTCCTTTAGTTTCCCAGGCCATTTTAGTTATTTTAATTTTTTCCTCTGCTTTATCTACTTTGCCAGTAACAAATATTCTGCCATCAAGAACTTCTACTTGTATAGATAAAAAGTATTTTTTTTCGGTCAGTGTAAGTCTTGCTATAAGATTTTTTTGCATAATAGTGTCATCTATTTGCATACCAACAGTTCTAGGATCAAACGTAATACTCACTCCCCTTCCAAAGGTTCCTACTCCTTTAGAGGCGCAGCTAAATAAGAATAAGCTAAAAAAAACTATGCTAATTAATTTTTTCATTATTTTTAACATCTAGACAAATCTGGTAAACTTTATTCTTTGAAATATTTTCTTTTGTAGAAATAAGTTCTACTACATCTTTTAGACTATACTTTTTAAGATATTTACTAGCTTGAGTTCGAATCTCTAGATCTGTCATGGATTTATTATTATTATATTTTTTTGAAATTACAACAGTAAGTTCACCTTTTAAAGTATTTTTAAAAAGATTAATTTCATCTATAGAATTCCGGTAAAAAGTTTCATGAATTTTCGTTATTTCCCTAGCTATCAAAATTTCTCTACCAATGAAATATTTCTTAAAAAACTTTAAATAAAAATTAATCTTGATTCCTGGGATAAAAAAAACAATGCTAAATTCTAACTCTTTTAAGTAATTAAGAGATTTAATAAGCTGATTTTCTGTTTTTGGTAAGAAGCCATAAAAAATAAACTGATCATTGAAACCAGAAATGCTCATGGCAGATGTTATGGCTGATGCCCCTGGAATGGGAAAAATTTTAATATCTTCTTCTAGACATTTTTTGATTAACAATGAACCTGGGTCGGAAAGTGTTGGCGTTCCAGCATCCGAAATTAGAGACAAAATTTTGCCCTCTTTTAAATATTTAATTACTTTAGGTAATTCCTTTTTCTCATTAAATTTATGGTATGAAATGAGTTTTTTTTTAATCTTAAAATGATTTAACAACTTTATAGATCTTCTGGTATCTTCGCATAAGACAATATCTGACTTTTTTAATATCTCAAGAGACCTTAATGTTATATCATCAAGATTGCCTATTGGTGTTGATACTATGTATAAGCCTGATGTAAAAGAATTCATAAAATGAAAAAAATTATTATAATATTTTTATCTTATATACTTATTTTGTTTAATAGTAATGTATACGCTAATCAAAAAGCAAAAGAGTTGAAAATAGGATTATTAGCTCCTTTTTCTGGAGATTATAAAAAACTAGGAGATTCACTACTTCTATCCATACAGTTGGCTTTAGATGAAATTAATGATAAAAAAATTAAAATCATTCCACGAGATAGTGGTTCAAATGATAAAGCTAAACTTAATAAAGCTATTAATCAGATTATTGACGAAGGAGCCTCAATAATTATTGGGCCAATGCAAGATAATTTTAGAGGAGAGTTAAATAAGTATAGTGAAGTTATTTTTCTTTCATTGTCTAACCGAGAGCCAGAAATAAGAAAAAATGTAATTAACATAGGAATAAGCTTAGAGTCGCAGCTTTTGGCAATAACTAAATTTTTGTCCGAGCAAAAAAAAAACAAAACAATAATAATGTATCCAAAAAATAATTATGAAAAATTTATTGATAGGAAGATCAAATCTTTACAATTTAAAAACTATAAAATATTCAAATATAATACAGATCCAAAATTAATAACGGGTGAGATAGAAAAGCTTACAAATTATTCGCAGCGAAAAAAAAATTTAGAACTAAGGAAAAAAAAGCTAAAAAAAAAGGACGATGAGCAAGCTGTTAAAGAATTGGCTAAACTTGAACAGCTCTATACTTTAGGCAAAGTTAACTTTGACTCTGTGATTATTATAGATTTTGGTAATAACTTAAAAAGTGTTTTAGCTTCCTTGATATTTACAGACGTTGATGACGAAAAAGTTCTAATCACTACAGTCAATCAATGGTTTGATGAAAGTATTTTTTATGAAAATTCGGTGAAAAATCTTTATTATCCATCAGTGAATCTTAAAAATTTTAAAAAATATAACAACAATTTTTTTAAAAGCTTTGAATTAAAACCCAATGAAATTACAATCCTTGCATATGACGCATTAGGTTTAATATATTATGTTTGGAAAAAAAATGATGGAGTTAACTCTATTAATGATTTTTTTATTAAAGAAAAAATCAAAGGAAAAATTGGAACATTTCACTTTAAAGATGGTAAAGTTTCTCAGGAACTAAAAATATATAAAACAAAAAATAATAAGTTTATAAAAAATTAATTTTTTTTTTCATCTTTTTAAAAGCAATATATCTATGATCCATTAGCATTTTTTTCTTTTTAGTCATTTGACCAAATGTTTCTTTTGATTTTTTAGGTATAAAGATAGAGTCGTAGCCAAAACCGTTTTTACCAAGAATTTTTTTAGCAATATTTCCGTAAATAATACCTTTAGTGGTTAATTTTTTATTTTTTGATTGAACTGTCAAGCTACATATAAATCTAGCTTTTGTGTTTCTGTTTTTAACTAAACTAATGATTTTTTTCATTGCTTGATGAAATCCTCCACACTTTTTCGCCCATCTAGAAGAATAAATTCCAGGTGCGCCTTTTAAATAGTCAACTGCTAAACCAGAGTCGTCGGAAATAGAAATTATTTTTGAATTTTTATAAAAATATCTTGCTTTGATTTCAGAATTTTCTTTAAACGTTTTGCCATACTCTCTTGGACTCTTAATTTTAAATCTGTTAGGTGAAACTTTCTTTATATTTTTTGATAACAAAAAGCTCAATTCCTTAAATTTACCTTTGTTGTGAGTGCCTATTAAAATTTTGTTAAATTTTTTCATTTCTCTCTAGTAATTAAACTTTTAATCCCTATATAGCAATTATGGAAAATAAAAATAAAGAAAAAAATGAAGAAGATTCTGTAAAAAAAGAGACTGTTGAGAAAACCGATGAAATTTCTTTAGAAGATAAATTAAAGGAAGCAGAAGATAAATTACTTAGATCGCTTGCTGAAATCGAGAATCAAAGAAGAAGACATGAAAAGGAATTAAGAGAAGCTTTCGAATATGGTGGGTTTAATTTTGCAAAAGAGACCTTAACACTCCTAGACAATCTTCAAAGAGCACAACAGTCAATTTTAAATGATGAAACTTTAAAAGAAAGTAAAGATTTAGATAAATTTATAAACAACATCAAAATTTTAGAGAACGATATAATTTCAATATTTGAGAAGAATAAAATTAAAAAAATAAATTGTTTAAAAGAAAAATTCGATCCAAACTTACATCAAGCGATGCTTGAATTAGAAGATGAGTCTAATGAACCTGGTATAGTAGTTCAAGAAATACAGCCTGGATACATGTTTGGAGAGAGACTATTAAGGCCTGCTTTTGTTGGCGTTTCTAAGAAAAAAAACAACGAAAGTAAGGAAAATAAAGAAAAAAAATAACTTTGGACCTCTTGTAGATTAAAAAAAAACACCCATATAAGAGCAACAAACAAAAGGAATTATAAAATGAGTAGAGTAATAGGAATAGATCTTGGGACTACAAATTCATGTGTTTCTATCATGGAAGGCTCCCAAGCAAAAGTTTTAGAAAACTCAGAGGGTGCTAGAACCACACCGTCCGTTGTAGCTTTTCTAGAGAAAGATGAAAAATTAATAGGGCAACCGGCAAAAAGACAAGCCGTTACGAATCCTACCAATACAATATTTGCAGTAAAAAGATTAATTGGGAGATCTTTCGAAGATGATACAGTTAAAAAAGATGTTGGAAAAGTTCCCTTTAAAATTATTAAATCAGAGAAAGGTGAAGCTTGGGTAGAAGGAAGAGAACAAAAGTACTCTCCTTCACAAATATCAGCGTTTGTACTTCAAAAAATGAAAGAGTCTGCTGAGAAATATTTAGGTCAGGCAGTAACCAAGGCTGTAATTACAGTTCCAGCTTATTTTAATGATGCGCAAAGGCAAGCAACTAAAGATGCAGGTAAGATAGCTGGGTTAGAAGTATTAAGAATAATTAACGAACCTACTGCGGCTGCCTTAGCCTATGGATTAGATAAAAAAAATGGGCAAAAAATTGCTGTTTATGATCTAGGTGGTGGAACATTTGATGTTTCAATTTTAGAAATTGGTGACGGAGTATTTGAAGTAAAATCTACTAATGGTGATACTTTCCTTGGAGGTGAAGACTTTGACGATGCAATTGTAGATTACTTAATTAGTGAATTTAAAAAAGATAACGGTATAGATTTAAAAAGTGATAAGTTGGCTTTACAAAGATTAAAAGAAGCAGCTGAAAAAGCCAAGATAGAACTTTCGTCTGCTGTTCAAACTGAAATTAATCTTCCATTTATTACTGCTGACAAAACTGGACCGAAACATGTTAACCTAAAGTTCACTAGAGCTAAATTAGAGGCATTAGTCTCAAATTTGGTAGATAGAACTCTAGAGCCATGTAAAACAGCTTTAAAAGACTCTGGCTTTTCTGCCGCTGAAATTAACGAAGTGGTTTTAGTAGGCGGTATGACTAGAATGCCAAAAATTATAGAAACTGTAAAAAATTTCTTTGGTAAAGAACCTAATAAGAGCGTAAATCCGGATGAGGTTGTAGCTATGGGGGCAGCTATTCAAGCTGGTGTATTACAAGGAGATGTTAAAGACGTTCTATTGTTAGATGTAACACCTTTATCTTTAGGTATAGAAACTTTAGGTGGAGTTTCTACAAAGTTAATAGATAAAAATACTACTATTCCAACAAAGAAAAGTCAGGTTTTTTCTACAGCTGAGGACAATCAACCAGCTGTTTCAATAAGAGTTTTACAAGGTGAAAGGGAAATGGCTGCTGATAATAAGATTTTAGGAAATTTTGAATTAGTAGGTATTCCGCCTGCACCAAGAGGAACACCTCAAATTGAAGTTACTTTTGATATTGATGCAAATGGAATTGTAAGTGTTTCAGCTAAAGACAAAGGCACAGGCAAAGAACAAAAGATACAAATTCAAGCATCAGGTGGGCTGTCAGACGAAGAAATACAAAAAATGGTTAAAGAAGCCGAAGCTAATAAAGAGGCAGACAAAAAGAAAAGGGACTCAGTAGATACTAGAAATCAAGCTGATAGTTTAATATTTTCAACTGAGAAAAGCTTAAAAGAACATGGTGATAAAGTAAGTCCTGAAGATAAAAAAGCTATAGAAGATGGTGTAGCTGATTTAAAAAAATCTATTGAAGGAACTGACTCAGAAGAAATTAAGAAAAAAACTCAAACTTTAATTCAAGTGTCTATGAAGTTAGGTGAGGCAGTCTATAAAAGTCAACAAAAGCCTGGTTCAGGCCCTGATGACAAAAAAGATGATAAACCTGAGGGTAAAGACAAAGAAAATGTTGTTGATGCAGACTTTGAAGACGTAAAAGACGATAAAGAAAAAAGCGCCTAAGATATATTAAATATAGGAGACGTCCTGTGGGAAAACGAGATTATTACGATGTCTTAGGCTTATCTAAGTCATCTTCAAAAGATGAAATAAAAAAAGCATATAGAAAACTTGCATTAAAATATCACCCCGATAAAAATCCAGGCGACAAAACTTCCGAAGAAAAATTTAAAGAAGCTAGTGAGGCTTACCATGTTCTTTCTGATGACAAAAGAAAGACTAACTATGATCAGTTTGGTCATGCAGCATTTGAAGGAGCGGGTGGAAGAGGTCAAGGCTTTGGAGGTTTTGATACTTCATCATTTTCAGATATTTTTGAGGATTTTTTTAGCGATTTTGGTGATAGCAGAGGATCATCAAGAAGACAAAACAATAGAGGTAATGATTTAAGATACGACTTAAATTTAAGCCTTGAAGAAGCTTATAGTGGCCTAGAAAAAAATATAAAATATACCACATATAAAAAATGTTCAGACTGCTCAGGAAGTGGGGCTGCTAAAGGATCAAAACCTATAAGCTGTAATTATTGCGGAGGAAAGGGGAAAGTTAGAACAAATCAAGGATTTTTTACTATTCAGCAAACTTGCCCCCAATGTAGCGGCTATGGAGAAACTATAAGCAAACCATGTAATTACTGTAGTGGTAATGGAAAAGTTCAAAGCAATGAAAATGTAACTGTCAAAATCCCAAAAGGTGTTGATGATGGAACAAGAATTCGAGTATCCAACAAAGGTGAGGCAGGAACTAAAGGCGGTTCAAATGGAGATTTATATCTTTTCATTTCGATTGATAATCATAGTATTTTCAAAAGATCAGAAGAAAACATTTATTATGAGCTTCCTATAACGTTTTCAGATGCAGCTCTTGGAACAACCGTTGAGGTTCCATCTATCGATGGTGGTAAATCAAAAATAAAAATTCCACCTGGAACACAGCATGGGAAACAGCTGAGGTTAAAAGGGAAAGGTATGCCCTTATTAAGAAAAAATATTTTTGGGGATTTATATATTAGAATTATAACAGAAGTTCCTGTATCATTGTCCAAAAGACAGAAGGAACTTTTAGAGGAATTTAAAAAGTTAGAGGAAACAAAGCCAAATCCGGTGATAAAAAGTTTTTTCGATAAAGCTAAGAAATTTTGGAGATCGAAATAATGAAAAAAATAAATTTAGCTATTACAGGTTGTATGGGTAGGATGGGAAGACAACTAATTAAATCCTCAAAAAAAAACAAGGACTTTAAAATAATAGCTTTAACTGAAAATAAATTAGTAAATAAAAAAATAAATGGAATAAATATTGATTTAAACACTTCCCAATCTCTAAAAAAAGCAAATGTTATAATCGATTTTACAATTCCAAAATGTACCTTAGAAGTTTTAAAAATAGCCTATAAATTAAAAAAAAGGGTGGTTATAGGAACAACAGGTTTTTCAAAAGCAGAGGAAAAAATTATTAAAAAAATTTCAAAAAAGATACCTATTCTTAAAGCTGGAAACATGAGTTTAGGTATTAATCTATTAATGTATTTAACTGAGATTACTTCAAAATCATTAGGTAAAAACTTTTTAAGTAAAATTTATGAAGTTCATCACAAGCATAAAAAAGATCATCCCTCTGGAACAGCTTTGATGCTAGCAAGAGGTATATCCATTGGTAAAAATAAAAAATTTTATAATTTAATTGGTAAAAAGTATTTAAATAAAAAAAACTTTCCTTTTGGCAGTAAGATTAATTTTAATTCAATTAGAAAAGGTGAGGTCGTAGGAGAGCACGAAGTCGAATTTTCTAGCGGAAAAGAGATAATTAAGTTGAGTCACGAGTCGTTTAATAGGGCTATTTACTCGGATGGAGCCTTAGAAGCAGCAAAATGGATAATGGGTAGAAAGCCTGGACTTTACTCAATGAGAGATCTATTAAATTTTAAGTGAACAGCAAATTAAAATCAAAAATCATTCTAAAGATTTTAAACAAAACTTATCCTAAAGTTCCTATACCTCTTAAATATAGAAATATATTCACTCTTTTAATATCTGTTTTACTTTCAGCTCAATGTACCGACGTAAATGTCAATAACGTTACAAAAAATATTTACCCAAAATATAATAAACCTGATCATTTTGTAAAATTAGGCAGAAAGAAAATAGAAAGATTAATTAAAAGAATTGGAATCTTTAGAATAAAAGCTAAAAGTATTTATTATCTTTCTAAAATTTTAGTTGAAAAATATAAAGGAAAGGTTCCTAAATCTTATGAAGAACTAGAAAAACTACCTGGTGTAGGTCATAAAACTGCAAGTGTTGTAATGTCCCAAGGTTTTGGTTATCCAGCTTTTCCTGTTGACACTCATATACATCGACTGGCACAAAGATGGGGATTAACTAATGGAAAAAATGTTATCCAAACTGAGAGAGATCTAAAGAAGGTATTTCCTAAAAGATTATGGAACAAACTTCATCTTCAGATAATTTGGTATGGCAGAGAGCATTGTAAAGCCAGAGATTGCCACGGTATAACTTGTAAAATTTGTAAAAAATGTTATCCAAATAGAAAAAAGCCAGTAAAAACAAAAAAAGCATAAAATGAAAGTAATTGGAATAGGAAACGCTATTGTTGATGTAATTTGTAAAATTAGTGATGACTTTTTAACAAATAATAAGTTAACAAAAAGTACTATGAAACTAGTTGATGAGACTGAATTTAAGAAGTTACTATCTAACTTAAAAATTGAAGAAACAGTCTCTGGAGGATCAGTAGCTAATACAATCGTAGGCTTGTCGCAGCTTGGAAACAAAGTTGGATTTATAGGTAAGATCAGTGAAGATAAACTAGGCAGTAAGTATGAAGAAGGTCTTAAAAAAGAAAACGTAGAATATTTTTATAAAAAAAAAGAAGAAAAACTCCCTACTGGAACTTGTCTAATATTAATTACTCCGGACTCTGAAAGAACAATGTGTACTTTCCTTGGAACAGCAGGAAAAATAAGTGAAAATGATATTGATATTAGTGCAATTAAAGAGAGTGAAGTTTTATTTTTAGAAGGTTACCTTTGGGATAAAGGTGAACCTAAAAAAGCTTTTGAAAAAGCTATGCAAAACTCAAATAAAATAGCTATGTCTTTATCAGATTTATTCTGTGTGGAAAGACATAAACCACACTTTTTAGATTTAGTTCGAAATAAATTAGACATAACTTTTGCCAACGAAAAAGAGATAATGGGATTAATTGATGCGAAAGAATTTGAAGATGTAATTACATTTGGAAAAAAATTAGATAAATTATTAGTAATAACTAGATCAGATAAAGGTAGCGTTGCAATCAAAGGTTCAAAAATTTATAAATGTAGTAGTGAAAAAAATCTAAAAATAATTGATTTAACCGGTGCTGGTGACTTATTTGCAAGTGGTTTTCTACACGGCTACATAAACCAACTAAAAATTGAAGAAAGTTTAAAAAAAGGAACGGAAATGGCTTCAAAAATTATTCAAAAAATTGGAGCAAGACTTAATTAATACTTTTTTTTCTCTTAAAACTTCCCTTTCCTTTTTTCGGCTTAACAACTCTTTTTCTGTACTTAGAAGTATGCAAATCTATTGCAATTTTATTTCTCTTTTTCAATTGTATATCCTTGCTTAGTGTTAATGATAAGACTTTCATCTTTAAACTCTTTTACAATTTTATTTCTCAATCTATAAATATGAGTTTCCACAGTATGTGTATCGGCATCTGGTGAATAATTCCATACTGCTTGAAGAATTTTATTTTTTGGCAAAGGTATGTTTTCTAAAAATAATAATTCAAGAAGCTGAATTTCTTTTTCAGTAACAACGATAAATGAATTATCTTTTTTAAGCTTTTTTTCATTTTTATCTAAAATATATTCTTTAATATTTATCGATGAATTGTGTACGAATTCTTTACGTGTAATTAGTTGTTTAATTCTATTGTTTAGTTCTAAAATATTTAGTGGAAGAATAATCTTTTCATCATAACTAATAGTGCTTGACTTATCACTGCCTGAAATCAATATTTTTCCTTTATTTTTAAGTTGATTTATTAAATCTACTTGGTTTTTTTTTAATATATTAGGCTGAATTAATATCACTTTGTAATTTAAAGATTTGATATCTTCATCAAAATTTTGAAAAGGTATCGGATTAAAATTTAAATATACTTTAAGTTCCTCCAAAGAGTTGATAAATTCATCTTGAATTATACATAGAATGTTTGATTTAGAATTATTATTATGCATATAAAACTTATTAATAAAAAATTATCATTTTCCAATCATAAAGTAAAATGTGCGATTGGCAAACGAGGTATTTCAAAGATTAAAAAAGAAGGGGATAATCGTACACCAAAAGGAAAGTATAAATTTAAAACTCTTTTATACAGAAAGGATAGAGTTAATTTAATTAAAACTAGTATCAAAAAAAAAATAATAACTAAAAATATGGGGTGGTGTGATGACCCAAAATCTAACTACTATAACAAGTTAATAAAATATCCATTTAAATATAGCTCAGAAAAGTTGTACAAAAAAAATAATACATACGATATAATTTTAGTAATTAATTATAATTTAAATCCTGTGATACCTGGCAAGGGAAGTGCAGTTTTTTTACATATAGCGACTAAAAACTATAAACCGACAAAAGGGTGTATAGCTGTATCAAAAAAAAATATGAGACTTATTCTTAAGCACATAAAGAAAAATACCACTATTATAATTAATTAACTTCTATTTCCAAAAATTGCACTACCTATTCTTAAAAAGGTAGCTTTATGTTTGAGAGCAATTTGATAATCAGATGACATACCCATACTAAGTTCATTTAACCCTAATGAAGTATTAGTTTCATTGAGAAGTTTAAAATGTTTGTCTTCGTTATCATCTGCTGGCGGAATAGCCATTAATCCTAAAATATTTAGATTTAATTCTTTTGAACAATAATCATAAAATTGATCGACAAGATTGTATGGTATTCCAGATTTTTGAACTTCTTGGCCAACATTTACTTGAATAAAATAATTAATTTTTTTATTTAGATTTTTTTCATTTTTACTTAAAACATCAGCTAACTTCTGGTTGTCTAACGAATGAATTACATCAAACAATTGAACTGCATTTTTTGCTTTATTAGATTGTAGTTTACCAATCATATGAAGTTTGATATTGGGATAAATCTTTTTTGGTGCAGTCCATTTTTGAATAGCTTCTTGAACCTTGTTTTCTCCAAAATGAATATGGCCTGCTTTTACTAAAGGTTCTACGTGCTGAAAGGGGAAAGTTTTGCTAACAGCTATAATATTAACTTTATCATTAATATTAGATTTTATTTTATTAAATCTTTCAACTATTATGTCCATAAATGTTTATTCAAAAAAATAATTATTATTTATACATCGAAAATACTAAGATATTAGATTTGTCTTTAATTAAAAAGAGAAATAAATTTATAATTATATATAGAAATCTCGATGGAGATGAAAATTTACAGCAAATTGTAAATTTCAGAAAAAAATGCAATCAAAAAGGAATAAAACTATACATATCGAATAACTTAAGCTTAGCAATCAAATCGGGCGCAAATGGATTATATCTATCTGCACATAATAAAAAAATCTACCACGGTAAATTATTAGAAATTATTGGTTCAGCACACAATACTAAAGAAATAAATCAGAAATTAAGGCAAGGTTGTAAAAGAATTATAATTTCTAGGTTGTTTAAAACAGACTATAAAAACAAACCAAGTTATCTTGGTGTTGTTAAATTTAACCTTATGGATAATAACTATAACGTGATTTTTCATAAAATTCCCCTTGGAGGAATAAGATTACAAAATCTAAACAAGCTTAAAACGGTCAGGTCTGAGTATTTCGCTATTTTATCTGAGGTAAAAAAAAAGCCGGCGATAATTCGCCGGCTTTTTTAAATTTAGTTGTTCAACTAATTAAAACGCCATAGTTGCTGCAAAGATTGTGTTATGTGCATCTTTGTTTTCAGTGTAACCAGCATTTTCATGCTCGATTCTTGAAACAGCTAATGTCATACCACCCATTGTGTAAGCAGCTTGAATACCATGAGATTGAATATCAAATTCATCTGTACCATCAACGTTTTGTTCTCTTGAAGATCTTTCTCTTTCGTAAGAAACTGAAAGATTATCATTTACGTTAAATGCAACAGAAGCTTTATTGTTATTGTAACCTCTTACGTCTGCAGTACCAGCAGCTTGCTCAGGCATAGCTTCTGCTCTACGTGTAACAGATGCACCCAATGAGAATGATCCAACAGCGTATGTAGCGTAAATTGAACCTGATTCAGCTTTTTGACCTGCTGCTTCAGCTGCGTTCGCGCCATCAATTACGTTGTAAGATAAACCAAGACCCATACCATCCATTGGTACTGTCTTAATTTGGTAAGCCGTTTGAGTTCCATTATCAGTTCCTGCACCGTTTCTGCTTGCAGAACCATTTGAACTGTCGTGGTCACCACTTCTACTTGGAGCATGACCTATTTTAATAGTCGTGCTGTAAGGTAACATGCCAGCAGGTGAATGCCATTGTACAGAAGAATAAGCATCTATACCATATTCATCAACCATATCTTCGCCGTAACCTGTATCAGAAGGTCTACCGTAAACTGATTGTGATGCAGTGTTATCTACATCTAAACCACCAGCTTTAACGAATATACCTATTGTACCGTAGTCAGTTGAAAGTGTTAAAGAAGAGTCATCGTTTTGAACTTCTCCATTTGTTCCACCAGCAGTATTGTTAGGGTCCATAGAGATCTTGTAGTTCCATGACATACCATTATCCAGTTCGCCTGAAGCTCCTAGATGGAATTCGTTCGCAATACCTAAACCTTTACCAGCTTCAGATGCTGCTGCTGTATCGTCAGAACCTATAATATTATAAGTTGCTTTAGCAGTACCTGTTACGCTTAACTCTCCAGCATTTACTGAAGTTATTAAAGCACCGGCAGTTAGGAATGAGAACAATATTTTTACTATGTTTTTCATTGTTTTCCTTTGTTTATTATTAATTATAATTATTAATGGCACACACTAGCTAAAACTCTAATAATTTGCTTTGTTTTTTTACCTTTAATCATATTTTTAAGAATTATGTTGCATGTATGCAACACTAGAATTTATGGCTATATAAGGGGGTTTTTTTACTATATTATTAAATTCACTGCTTAATATGAATTTCAATGATATGAATACTTTTTCAATGAATAAAATCTTTAGAAATGCACTAATTTTAGTATTTTTTTCTTCAATCTTTACAAGTTGTGGAATGTACAAAAAAACTGATGCAAGAAAAACTCCTACTAACTCAATGGAAAGAGCAAAAAAAAATGTTAAAGAAGGAAGGGGAATATCTTTAAAAGGACTTACTTCAAGAAAAAGCACTACGTTTGAATTTAGCTCTTCAAATCCTATGTGGAGATCTGCGATGGAGACGTTAGATTTTTTACCCCTTACAACGGTAGATTATTCGGGAGGCGTGATAATCTCTGACTGGTATAATGACTCTAATAACACAAAAGAATCAATTAAAATAACAGTAAGATTTTTATCAAGCGAAGTTAGGGCTGATAGTGTAAAAATAATAGTGCATCAAAAAAATTGTACTACCAACAATGCATGTGTTGTAAACAAAATTGATTCTAAGATAGAAGAAGAATTGCAAATAGCTATAATTAGAAAAGCTGCTAAATTAGAAAAAGAAAAAAAGAATAAAAAGAAATAGCTAAATCTGGATGGAAAGAGTCAATTTTCAATTCATTGAAAAAAAATGGCAGTCTAAATGGCTTGACCAAAAACTTATCAAAAAAGATAAAGATAAAAAATTTTACTGCCTAGAAATGTTTCCTTATCCATCGGGAAAAATTCACATGGGTCATGTTAGAAATTATACAATAGGTGACGTAATTGCTAGATTCAAATATCTTAACGGTCACAACGTACTTCATCCAATGGGATGGGACTCTTTTGGTTTGCCAGCTGAAAACGCTGCTAAAGAAAATAATTTACACCCACTTGACTGGACGAAAAAAAATATTGCTGAGATGAAACGACAACTTAAAATGCTTGGTTTGTCTATAGATTGGGATCTTGAAATTTCAACGTGTGATGAAAATTATTATAAACATCAACAAGAACTTTTTATTGATTTTTATAATAAAGGTTATGTATCCAGAAAAGAAAATTATGTGAATTGGGATCCACAAGAGCAAACAGTACTTGCAAATGAACAAGTGGTGAATGGAAAAGGTTGGAGATCGGGGGTAGTGGTGGAAAGGAAAAAACTTTCTCAATGGTTTTTTAATATTACTAAATTTGCTGAGGACTTGTTGAGTGGTCTAGATGAACTTAAAAACTGGCCTGAAAAAGTAAAATTAATGCAAAAAAACTGGATAGGCAAATCCATTGGTTGTGAAATTAACTTTAGTATAATCAATGAAGAACAAACTTTAAAAATTTTTACAACTAGACCAGATACAATATTTGGAGCAACTTTTATAGCTATATCAGTAGACCATCCAATGTGCAGGGATCTCCAAAAAAATAAAGATTTCATCAAATTTAAAGAACAATGTCTTAAAGTTGGAACAACAGAAGAAGCCTTGGCTAATGCTGAAAAAATTGGATACAAAACAAATTTTAATGCTAAGCACCCTTTTATTAAAGAAAAAAAAATACCAATTTATGTAGCCAATTTCGTTTTAATGGATTACGGAACCGGAGCTATATTTGGTTGCCCTGCACATGATCAACGAGATTTAGATTTTGCAAAAAAATATGATTTAGAAATTATAGAGGTAGTTGGGGAAAATAAAAAAAAAGATTTTAATAAATTATATGAAGCTTATACTGGAGATGGGCAATTAATAAATTCAGAGTTTTTGAATGGTTTAAGCGTAGAAGAGGCTAAAAAAAATATTATAAGTGAAATTGAAAAAAAACAAATCGGAAATAAAAAAATTACTTTTAGATTAAAAGATTGGGGAATTTCTAGGCAAAGATATTGGGGATGTCCAATACCTATGATTTATCTAAAAGATGGTAGCATCGTACCGGTAGAAAAAAGTGAACTCCCAATTAAATTACCAAAAGATGTTGATCTTAAAAAAAGTGGAAACCCTTTAGAAAACCATCCAAAATGGAAACAAACCAAATATAAAAAAACAGGTGAAAATGCGATTAGGGAAACTGATACATTGGATACCTTTGTCGATTCTTCTTGGTATTTTATGCGTTTTTGCTCGCCTAAAAATATTTCAAGTGCATTTGATACTGAAAAATTAAATTATTGGATGCCGGTCGATCAATACATTGGGGGTGTAGAACATGCAATATTACACCTTCTTTATTCTAGATTTTTTATGAGAGCAGTAAAAAGTAACAATAAAGAAATTAGGTATAATGAACCCTTTAAAGGATTATTCACTCAAGGAATGGTTTGCCACGAGACTTACAAGGATGTGAATGGAAAATGGTTAAGTCCTGCAGGTATTGAAAAGGACGATAAAGGTAACTTTGTCAATAAATTAGATAAATCGAAAGTTACTGTTGGACCTTCCGAAGCTATGTCAAAATCAAAAAAAAATATCATAGATCCAGAAAGTATGATTGAAATGTATGGGGCAGACGCTGTTAGGTGGTTTATACTATCTGATAGTCCTCCTGAAAAAGATGTTCAATGGTCAAATCAAGGAGTCAATGCTGCCTATAAATTTTTACAAAAAATCTATAATTTAAACTCTTCAATTTTATCACGGCCTGATCAAGCGCCAGATATAAATTCAGAAAAAAGATTAGAGGTAAGTTTTAATTCTTATGTTAATAAAGTTACAAATCTAATCAATAATTTTCATTTAAACGTAGTGATAGCAAATGTTCATGAAATTTATCACTTAATAAATTCCAATCTAAATAACAAAATAAGTAATGAATGCCTAAAAAAGATTTTTATAAACTTTATAAAGATTTTAATACCCTTCACGCCCCATTTAGCTAATGAATGCTTAGAAAAAATAGGCGAAAAAAATGTAGACTCATGGCCAGCTATAGATAATAAATTAATTGAAGATCAAAAAGTAAAGATTGCCGTACAGATCAATGGAAAAACAAGAGAAATTATAGAAGTAAAAAAAGATCTTTTAGAGAAAGATGCTATAGTTTCTAGTAAAAAAAGTGAGAAAATAAAAAGAAATTTAATGAATAAAGAAATTATAAAAATCATCTTTGTTAAAAACAAAATCATTAATTATTTAATTAAATAAAATGAATAAACAAAATACAATTTATATAATTATATCAATATTTTTTATAATTACCGGATGCTCATATCAAAGCATTTATAGTGAGAATAAAAATATATTCTTTGTAAAAAATATAGGAATTAAGGGTGATAAAAGGATAGGATATATTTTAAAAAATCAAATACTTTTAAGTTCAAGTGAAGCTTCAAAAAATAAAATATCCATTGATCTTAACATTGAAAAAAATAAAAATAGTAAAGTTAAAGATATTTCAGGTAAAATTACGCGTTACGAAATCGACCTTAACGTAACTATGATAATTAAAGATGATGCAGGCAATCAAGTTCTTGAGAAGAAATTTCAAAAAACAAATGATTATGATGTCAGAAAAAATCACTCTGAAACAATTATTAAAGAAAAAGAAACCGCTAAAACTTTAGGTGATCAAATTGCCGAAGATGTAATATTCTTTTTAAACTTATTTTATAAAGAAAAATGATCCTAAAAAGTTACCTTGTAGAACAAAATTTAGAGGCATTAGATAAATATTCTTTAGTTTTAATGTATGGAGAAAATGAAGGTATTAAAAATGATTTTAAAGAAAAGTTAGGAAGAAATATTAAAGAAACTGAAATTATTAATTTTTTTCAAAATGAAATTCTAAAAAATGAAAGAATTTTAATAGACAAAATATCTAATACATCTTTATTCAATAAAAAAAAAAGAATTTTTATCTACGAAGTTACTGATAAGATTTACTCTACTATTTCTCACATACTTGAAAATCTGAATAAAGATATAAAAATTTATTTGTTTGGTGCTGCGTTGGACAGAAGATCAAAGTTAAGATCTTTATTCGAAAAAGAAAAAAGTACAGCAATCATAGCGTGCTATCAAGATAATGGACGTACATTAGTAAATTATATTAAAGATAAATTAAAAGGTTATGAGGGACTTTCAGCTGAAAATATAAATTTGATAATAGAAAACTCTTCTTTAGACAGGCAAACTATTAAGAAAGAAATTGAAAAAATTAAAGCTTTTTTTTCAGATAAGAGACTTAAAAAACAACAACTAGAACAGATATTAAATGTAAAATTAAATAACAATTTTGATGAGCTAAGGGATGCGACATTAATAGGAAATAAATTAAAAATTAATAAACTGATGAGCGAGATAGAATTTATACCAGAGGATAATTATTACTATTTGAATAGTTTGAATCTTAGACTAAACAAATTAATAGAAATTAAAAATATAGATCAAAATAAAAATAATTCTGAAGCTGTTTTAGAAAATTTAAAACCAAAAATATTTTGGAAAGATAAGCCAATTTATGTAGAACAACTAAAGAAATGGGATTTAAACAGTCTACAGGAGGCTGCAAGCAAAATAGGACAGACAGAACTTTTGATGAAGAAAAATAGTCAAATTAGAAATGACATCTTGATCAAAGATTTATTAATTAAGTTATGTAATCAAGTGTCTAGCTTTTAAGAATTTTAGATAATAATTCAAATTGTTCTAGAGATTTATACTCTATAGTAACTTTTCCACTATTATTTTTTTTATTAGTAATGTTAACTTTGAGACCTAATTTTTCTTCTAGTAATCTTTGTTCTAAAAGAATATTTGTATCAGAATTTTGTCTTGAATAGATTGTTTTTTTTCCTCTACCTTTTTCCTGTCTTACTAAATTTTCGATTGATCTAGCGCTAAGCTTATCTCTAATAATGTCCCGTGCTAATGATACTGCATTATGCATTCCAATTAAAGGTCTGACCTGGCCTGCTGTTAATTTCCCTTTCTCAACTAATTCTATGACATCTTCAGGTAGAGAAAGTAATCTAAGCGTATTACTAATATGACTTCTGCTTTTGCCCATAAACTTAGCTAGCTTGTCATGATCATAATTAAATTCCTTCATCAATCTTACATAACCTTTTGCTTCCTCTATTGAGTTAAGATCTTCTCTCTGAATATTTTCTACAATTGCTATTTCTAAAGACTGACTATCACTAGCATTCAGCAAAATAATTGGAACTTGGTGTAACCCAGCTTTTTGGGCCGCTAACCATCTTCTTTCTCCAGCTATTATTTCAAATTTCTCCTTGTCATCATCTATAGGCCTTACAGCTATTGGCTGTATTAGGCCATTTTGCTTAATGGATCGTGCCAACTCTTCAATTTTTTCGGAATTAAATACGATTCGAGGCTGAAATTTATTAGGGACCAAATCGCTTATAAATGCTAGCTTATTTGAGGTTGCTATATCCAGTTTTTTGTCATTATTCTCCTGATCACCAAATAAAGACATTAAACCTCGTCCTAGGCCTTTCTTATTTTTCTCATCACTCATGATATAGCCTCAGTAGATAAATTATTTTGTCTAACAAACTCTTCAGCTAAACTTAAGTAAGATCTACTACCTGAACAATTTTTGTCATATACTATACATGGTACTCCATGTGATGGTGCTTCTGACAATCTTACATTCCTTGGTATCACTGTCTGATAAACTTTATCTTTAAAATATTTTCTTGCTTCTTCATCCACTTGTCCAGAGAGTTTATTTCTTTTATCGAACATGGTAAGTAGTACACCTCTTATTTTTAAAGTTGGATTTAAATTTACTTTTATTCTATCAATTGTTTTGACTAATTGTGAAACACCTTCTAGAGCAAAAAATTCTGTTTGAAGAGGAACTATTAATTCATCCGCAACAACTAATGACATTACGGTAAGCAAACTTAATGATGGTGGGCAGTCTATAAAGATATTTTCATACTTGTTGAATAAGCCTTTATTCTTCTCTTTAATTATTTTTTTTAATAAGAATGCTCTCTCGGGATCACTTGCAGTTTCTACTTCTAATCCAGATAAATTGACGTTTGAGCCTATAATATCTAGGTTTTTAATATTACTTGATTGTACCGAATTATTTGGGTCTGAGTGACCTATTATGATTTTATATATGTTTTTATCATTATCATTATTAGATCTACCTAATCCAGTAGTGGCATTACCTTGGGGATCCAAATCTATTACTAAAGTTTTTTTTCCCATTTGAGCTAGAGCTGAAGCTAAGTTAACTACTGTCGTAGTTTTACCCACTCCTCCCTTTTGATTTATCACGGATATTACATTAGTCATTTATTTTATTTTTCTATTTCCATTACTAATACTTTTGATCTAGCATCAGATATACTTTCAATTAACTCATATCTGTATTTGTCTCGTTCTGGAAGTAAATTAATTTCATTCTTAGCGTTTTTACCTTTTAACACGATTAGTCTGTGATTATCTTTTATAATTTCACGTGAAATGCGAATTATTTCAGGCATCTTCTTAAATGCCCTAGCTACAACATAATTTGCCGAAATCTTTCTGTTGTTTATATTATCATTTACAATATCTATGGATAAATCCAGTTTATTTCCTATTTCTGAGAGAAATAAGCATTTTACTTTCGATTTCTCATATAATTTCACGTGAAATGATGGATTAACATTAAAAATCGCCAAAACCATACCAGGAAAACCTCCTCCAGAGCCCAGATCTACCAAAGTGTTAGCAGTAGTAAAATCGATTAAATTCACTAATTGAGCCGAGTCTAGTATGTGTCTCTCCCATATACTATTTTCAGTAGATTTTGATATTAGATTATATCTACTATTAAAATCTAGTAGCTTATCATGAAAAATAGAGAGTTTTTGAATTTGATCTAAAGTAAAATTATATTTGGATACAAGAATATTCTTAACTTCTTTACTATTCATTATGCAGATACTTTGTATCTGCTTTTCTTAACATATCCTAGTAATATTATTGCTGCCGCAGGAGTAACTCCATCTATCCTCAATGCTTGACCCAGAGACTTTGGTCTTATTGCTTTAAGCTTAGACTTGATTTCATTTGAGAGCCCGCTAAAAGAATCATAATTTATATCATCAGGTATCAGAATTGATTCATCTTTTTTGAAAGCTGAAACATCGTGAGACTGCCTTTTTAAATAACCAGAGTAGTGAGCTTCAATTTCCAGCTGTTCATCAATATTATTACCATATTGGGGTATATCAGCCCATATCGTTCTTAACTTTTTGATACTTACATTCTTCAATCCTAGCACTTCTAAAGCAGATCTTTTAACTCCATCCATGGCAATTTTAATAGAATATTTTGCTGCTACGTTAGGACTAATAAAATTAGATTTAAGAACATCTAAAATTTTTACAAGCTTATTTTGCTTTTCTAAAAAATATTTTTTTCGGTAAGATTGCACTAAATTTATTTTAATACCCAAAGGAGTCAGACGTTGATCGGCATTATCAGACCTTAGAGACAATCTATATTCTGCTCTAGAAGTAAACATGCGATATGGCTCAGACACGCCCTTAGTAATAAGATCATCAATCATAACTCCTATGTAAGAACTTGATCTATCCAAAATAAATTCACTACCATTTTTAATTTTGAGAGCAGCATTTATTCCAGCCATTAAACCTTGAGCTGCAGCCTCTTCATATCCAGTTGTTCCATTTATCTGACCAGCTAAAAAAAGAGAGTCAATTTTTTTAGTCTCAAGCGTGGCTTTAAGCTCTCTTGGATCAACATAATCATACTCTATCGCATAACCAGCACGTACCATCTTAACTTGCTCCAAACCCTTTATATTAGCCAATATTTGACGCTGAACGTCCTCGGGAAGCGAGGTTGATATACCATTTGGGTAAACAGTACTGTCCTTTAATCCCTCTGGTTCAAGAAATATTTGATGCTGATTTTTCTCTCTAAATTTCACTATCTTGTCTTCTATAGAGGGACAATATCTTGGTCCAACACCTTTAATGCTGCCAGAATACATAGCGCTCTTACTTATGTTTTCACTAATTATTTTATGAACTTTCTCGTTGGTGTTGGTAACACCGCAAGCAATTTGCTTGTTCAAAAGTTTGTTCGTTAAAAAAGAAAAGAAGTAAGGATCAACGTCTGCTTCTTGCTTTTCAATATCATCGTAATTAATTGTATTTCCATCAAGTCTAGGCGGTGTGCCTGTTTTTAATCTTCCTATTTTAATATTAAATTTAGAAAGTTGTTCGCTTAGACCGGTTGAAGGCTTTTCATCATATCTACCGGCTGGAATTTGCTTTTCTCCTATATGAATTAAGCCGTTCAAAAACGTTCCTGTCGTTAAGATGAGTTCTTTGCAATAAACGATGATGCCACTTTGGCAAACAAATCCTTTTATTTTATTTTTATCAAATATAAACTTTACTACGGGGTCACCTACAACAGTTAGATTTTTGTAATTGAGTAGAATTTTTTGCATGTGTTCTTTGTACAGAGCTCTATCCGATTGTGTTCTGGGTCCTCTCACCGCTGGACCTCTACTTCTGTTCAACAATCTAAACTGAATACCAGAATTATCAGCCACTACTCCCATTACACCATCCAGAGCATCTATTTCTCTTACAAGGTGCCCTTTACCCAAACCACCTATGGCTGGATTACAAGACATTTCTCCTATTGTGTTTATTTTATGCGTAAAAAGTGCAGTATTTACGCCAATTCTAGCGGAGGCAGCAGCAGCTTCACATCCAGCGTGTCCACCACCTATAATTACAACATCATAATTCAAATCATTATTCATGAGCTAAATGTATCGCTCTAATAAATTTTTACAAGCTGTAAATTGATTTATTTACCTATACAGAAATCCTTAAATATTGATCCAAGGATCTCTTCAACATCCACTTTTCCAACTATGCTACCTAGATGTCTTGTAGCTAACCTTAGGTCTTCGGCTGCCTTCTCTATTTCTCTATTCTGATCTTTTTGGAGAAAATTATTAATTTCTTTAAGGCAATCATTAAGTTTGCTTCTGTGCCTCTCTCTTGTAATTAAAATATTACTAGAACTTAATAATTTGTCACTTAGTTTTTCTTTAATAATTTTAATTAATTGATTTATGTTTTTATTTTCTTTGACAGATATTAGGATTGGATTATATTTGCTTAAGTCATTGCTAATCTTGCTATTTTTATCAGATTTATTCAATACAACTATGCAATTTTCTTTAATCATATCCTTAATTCTTGGCTCAATCTTTTTAACATTATTATCAATTAAAATAATATTAAGATCAGCTTTTAAAGACCTGTCTATAGCTAAAGTAATGCCTTTTTTTTCAACTTCATTCTCCGTATTTCTTATACCTGCTGTATCTGCTAAAACCACGGGGAGTCCATCAATATTAAGATATGTTTCTATTACGTCTCTAGTGGTTCCTTCGGTCTCAGACACAATCGCTACTTCTCTTTTGGATAACAAATTTAATAAAGATGATTTACCCGAGTTTACCTCACCTATTATAGCAACTTTAAAACCATCTCTAATTTTTTCACCTACTTTTGCATCGTCAAGAATACCTTTTACTTCTTGCTGAACTTCTTCTATTGTTTTTTTTACTTCTTTTAAAACGCTTTCTGGTAGATCGTCCTCTGCGAAGTCAATTTTTGCTTCCACATAAGCCAATGACTTAATAAGTTTTTCTCGTAAGTTATTGTAATATTTTGAAGCATTTCCCTGAACTAATTTTAAGGCTTGCTTTCTTTGTAATTCGGTTTCTGAATGAATGAGATCTCCTATACTTTCGGCTTTAAGCAGATCTATTTTATTATTTTGAAAAGCTATTTTTGTGAATTCTCCTGCTTCAGCTATTCTGCAATCCGACTGCTGAGATAAAACGTTTAAAAAGTGGCTTATTACAGCGTTACTTCCATGGATATGAAATTCTACCAAATCGTCTCCTGTAAAGCTGTTAGGAGCAGGGAACCATAATAAAAGACCCTCATCAATAAGAGAGTTATCCAGTGGATTATAAAATTTACAAAAGTTTAGCTCTTTTGACTTAAGTTCCCTTTGTTTCGAAATACGTTTTGATATCTCCTCTGTATTTGGACCAGATAATCTTAAAATAGCTATTCCTGACGGTCCTCTGCCTGATGATAGTGCGAAAATATTCATTTATTCGAACCAACTAATTTAGTTGGTTTTATTCATTGAGTCGAAAAAATCAGCATTATTTTTTGTATTTTTAAGCTTTGAAATTAAAAATTCAATGCCATCCATAGTTCCCATTGGACTGATTATTCTTCTTAAAACATTCATTTTTGAAAGTTCATCTTTTTGAAACAATAGTTCTTCTCTTCTAGTGCCAGATCGCGTTACATCAAGTGCTGGATAAATTCTTTTATCTGCTACTTTTCTATCAAGAATTAATTCACAATTTCCGGTTCCTTTAAACTCTTCAAAAATTACTTCATCCATTCTTGATCCAGTATCAATAAGTGCTGTAGAAATAATAGTAAGTGATCCACCTTCTTCTACGTTTCTTGCTGCACCAAAAAATCTTTTTGGTCTTTGCAAAGCATTGGCATCCACACCACCAGTAAGTACTTTACCTGAACTTGGAATTACTGCGTTATAAGCCCTTCCTAATCTTGTAATAGAGTCTAATAATATTACAACATCCTTTTTATGCTCTACTAATCTTTTTGCTTTTTCTATTACCATTTCTGCTACTGCAACGTGTCGAGAAGCTGGCTCGTCAAATGTAGAGCTAACAACTTCACCTTTTACCGATCGTTGCATATCCGTAACTTCCTCTGGTCTTTCATCAATTAGTAAAACCATTAGATAACATTCAGGATGATTAGCTGTAATAGATTGAGCTATATTTTGAAGTATTATTGTTTTGCCTGCTCTTGGAGGTGAGACAATCAAAGCTCTTTGGCCTTTTCCTATCGGACTAACTAAGTCTATTAAACGTGCTGTATTGTCGGGTTTTTTTTCAACTTTTGTAGTTTCAACTTCTAGCTTAACTCTTTCATTTGGGTATAATGGCGTTAAATTGTCGAATGCAATTTTATTTCTTCCTTTTTCAGGTTCTTCAAAATTTATCTGATTTACCTTAAGTAAAGCGAAATATCTTTCCGCATCTTTTGGGGCTCTTATCTCACCCTCAACAGAATCTCCAGTTCTTAACCCAAATCGTCTGATTTGGCTAGGGCTAACGTAAATATCATCCGGACCTGGCAAATAGTTAGACTCTATTGCTCGCAAAAAACCAAATCCGTCTTGTAAAACTTCAAGTACACCAGCTCCGGTTATTTGCTCATTTTTTTGAGCTAATTTTTTTAATATTGCAAATAATATTTCTTGTTTACGAAGAGTACTTGGGTTTTCTATGCCAAGTTTCTCTGCTTCAGAAATAAGCTCCGCTGGATTTTTTTTCTTGAGTTCTTGTAAGTTCATTAGATTTTATGATTATTAGGTGAGTAATATAAATATATGTCTTTTTAAAATTATTTCAACCCCTATTATATAGGCTTAAATACAACAAAAAACACTATTAGGATAAGCAAAACTGTAGGCACTTCATTAATAATTCTATAAAATCTTGATGAATTACTATTTTGATTATTAGAAAATAATTTAACACATTTGCCTAAATAAAAATGATAAAAAGTAAGAACAATTACGAGCAATAGTTTGATTTGCATCCAAAGTTCTGAAAAGCTTGCAAAACCCAAAGTTAAGATAAGAAGCAAACCGAAAACCCATGACAAAATCATCGCAGGCGTCATAATATAATTAAAAAGTTTTCTTTCCATTGTTTTAAAAGTTTCTATCATTTCTTTATTATTTTTTGCTTCTGAATGATAAACAAAAATTCTAGGAAGGTACAAAAGTCCTGCCATCCAAGAGATTACTGCCACTAAATGCAGTGCTTTATATAAAAGATAATAGTTCATTTTTTTAAATCAAATATTTTTTAATCAGAACTTCTAATAAATCTATATGTTCTTTTTTATCATTTAAGCAAGGTATGAGGTCAAAATTCTTTCCACCTTTTTTTATAAAACTATCTCTTCCTTGAATCGCAATTTCTTCTAATGTTTCTACACAATCGGAGGAAAAGCCAGGACATATCACTAGTATATTTTTTTTATTTGACTCAGCTAAAATCTCTAATGTCTTATCTGTATATGGAGTTAACCATTCTCTTGGACCAAATCTTGACTGAAAAGTTGTTTCTATTGGAATGTCACTAAACTTTTCTTTTATTAAACGGGTGGTTTTTTGACAATAACACTGATACGGATCACCTTTTTCGAAATATTCTTTCGGTATTCCATGGTAAGAAGCCATTATTAAATCTGGTTTCCAGTTTATTTCTAAAATTTTTTCTTTGATGCTGCTCACTAAGGCATCAATATACAAAGGTTCACTTTCATAATGAGGAATAATTTGTAAACTTGGCTGCCATCTCATTTTCATTAGATTTCTGTAAACTTCATCGCAGACAGTTGCTGTTGTAGCTGCAGCATATTGCGGATAAAGAGGCAATAAAACTATGTTTTCACACCCTTGTTTTTTTAAAATCTCTAGCTTGCTTTTAATACTTGGGTTGCCATATCTCATTGCATAATCAACTATAGTTTTACCATTTGAGATTCTTTCGCTTAATTTTTCCGATTGCAATTTCGTATAAAACCGCAAAGGAGATTCGTTTATTTCATTCATCCAAATTTGCTTATAAGCATGCGCAGATTTCGAAGGTCTTAAAGTTAAAATAAAAACATTTAATATTATTTGCCATATAAAAGGATTTAACTCTATTACTCTTCTGTCAGATAAAAATTCTTTTAAATATTTTCTTACATCCCACCAATTAGTTGAATCGGGTGTTCCAAGGTTAACTAGTAACACTCCAGTTTTACCAAATTGAATTGGCGGATGGTCTTCTTTCAATTTCTTACTTATCATAATTTCTTACAAACTTAATGAGGCTTTGGACTCTATCGGGATTTGTTTTAGGTAACAAGCCATGTCCTAAATTAAATATATATGGGAAATTTTTAAATGTTTTTAAATATATTTTTGCTTGATCAAATATTTTTTTCTCGTCCAACAATAATATTTTTGGATCTAAACCACCTTGAATACAGATATCTTTTAGGTTGTCTCTAGCCCATTCTGGTTTGATATCGTAATCAATGCTTAAACAATCAGGCTTAACTATTTTTGAAAAGTTTAAATAATTTTCTTTTATTCCTTTAGGGAAACAAATTACAGGAATTTTCATTTCTTTGCATAGTTCAACTAGTTTTTTATTTGGTATGTAAACGTTATTGTTCAATTCTTCTAAAGGTAATAACCCTGCCCAAGAATCAAAAATTTGCACCACATTTGCACCGGAGTCTACTTGATTTTTAATATGTATTTTTAGAAAGAAAGTTAGTTTATCTAATAATAACTTTATTTCTTTTTTTTTTTTATTGTATAGGTCTAAATTTAAAACACTTTTCTCATTTTTTAAACCCAACATATAGACTATTAATGTCCAAGGTGAACCTACAAACGATATTAAGGACTTATTTTTATCTAGTTTATTTCTTGTCTTTTTAATAGCATCATATATTGGAGCAAGCTCTTTCTCAAAATCTTTTGGGTTTTTATTTAAAACTTTATCAATATCAATTTTTTCTAAGATTGGACCTATGTTTTTTTCAAATCTTACTTTTTGTCCAAGACTATGTGGAACCATCAATATGTCAGAAAAAATGATAGCTGCATCTAGATCAAATCTACTCATAGGTTGTAATGTAATCTTTGAACTTAGCTCACTATTTAAACAAAGTTTAATAAAGTTTTGATTTTGTGATCTTACTTTTTGAAATTCTGGTAAATATCTTCCAGCTTGTCTCATAAACCAGATTGGCAAGCAAGGATTTTTGTTAATCAAACAATTTATTAATTTATTCATTAATATAATAATATATTTATAAAAGTATTATTAGATATAGGTCATGTTAGTTAGTGAGATAACTACTTATACAAGCTTTTTAACAGTTTATTCCACAGAGATGCCATAAAAAACACCTTTATTATCAGTATTAAGTTAAAATATAAACAATGTTTATAGTTAGTAATAGTTATTATTAACAATCAATAAGATGTTTGAAAAAGCTTAATTAATGTTGGTAAATATTTTATTATAATATCTTACATGTATAACAAAAAGTTATAATAAGCTTATCAACATTTTTACTTATGGGACATAAATACCAAATTTATCTTATATCAGACTCAACTGGCGAAACCCTAGATAGAATTTTTCTAGCCTTAAAATCACAATTTGCTGATTTTTCATATTCTAAAAAAGAGTTTGTTTTTGTAAGAACAAAACAACAAATTGATAAAATTATAGAAGAATGCGATAAGCTAGAAAATTCAATTATTTTATATACCATCGTAGAAACTGCGCTAGCCAAGTACATCACTTTAAAATCAAATGAAAAAAATATCCCTTGTTTTGGTATTTTGGGAGAATTAATTTTAAATTTTTCAAAGCTTCTTAATCAAAAAGCAACACACACACCAAGTGCTCAACATGTCTTAGATGATGGATATTATAAAAGAATAGATGCTATCCAATTCACTATGGCTCATGATGACGGAAAGAAAACAGGAGACATTAAAAATGCTGATATAATTTTGTTAGGTGTAAGTAGAACAAGCAAAACCCCCACATCAATTTATTTGGCTAATAGGGGATATAAAACTATAAACATACCTCTTGTACCAAATCAGGAAATACCCGATGTATTAAAAAACTTCCCTGAACAGTATTGTGTTGTAGGTCTTTATCTAGACCCAGAGCGTCTTTCAGACATAAGGAGAAACAGAGTTGTAATTATGAACGAAACAAGATTACAAACATATACAGAGTTAAAATATATAAAACAAGAAGTGCAAGGAGCAAAAAATTTATATAAGAAATATAATTGGCCAGTCATAGATGTTACAAGAAAATCAGTTGAAGAAACAGCTGCATCAATTATTAAAATTTACGATATAAAAAACAACAAATAAAATGGAAATAATTTTAGCATCTAAAAGCGGAGTTAGAAAACAAATACTTGAAAATAATAACATTGAATGCAAAGTCGTTGTTTCCAATGTAGACGAAGATCAAATTAAAGACTCTTTAATAGCAGAAGGTGCAAATCCAGAAATCATATCAAAAAATTTAGCTGAACTAAAATCTATAAAAGTTAGTAAAAAACACAATGACCGAATCGTTCTAGGAGCTGATAGCGTGGTGAGTTTAAACAATAAAATTATCAATAAGCCTAAAACCAGAAAGGAAGGTCTAGAGATACTTAAAAAATTAAATGGTACTAGCCATAACTTAATTAGCTCAGTTTGTTTTTCAAGAAACGGATCAATGATATGGAATTATACAGATACCTCTGAATTAAAAATGAAAAAATTGAGCGATGTAGATTTAGAGAACTACTTGAAGAAAATTAAAACCGACACATTATTGGCTTATGGGGTTTATCAAGTAGAAAGTGATGGATTAGATCTTTTTGAAAATATTAAAGGAGATATGGATTCTATAATGGGGCTACCTGTTAAAAAAATATTAGAGTATTTAAAGGAATTAAAATGAAACATTTTTTTGTAGTTGGAAACCCAATCAAACACTCTTTATCACCAAAACTTCATAATTATTGGTTAAAAAATAATAATATACAAGCTTCTTATGAAAAAAAATTATTAAGAAAAGAAAATATCAAAGATTTGTTTTCTGAAATTAGAGCTAACAATATTAGCGGAGTTAATGTAACTTTACCCTTTAAAAAATTAGTTATCCCTTTAGTTGATGACCTAACATCGATAGCAAAAGAAGCCCAATCAGTTAATACAATTTATAAGTTAAATGGCAAAGTCATTGGCGATAATACAGATGTGGGTGGGTTTCAAACAGCACTAGAAAAAATTAAATACAAATACAAAGATAAGAAAGTTTTAATTTTAGGTGCTGGAGGAGTAGTCCCTTCTATTATTATTGCCCTAAAAAGATTAATGGTAGGGGAAATATTTATATCTAATCGAACTAAAGAAAATGCAGATCTATTAAAAAAAAAATTTACAAATTTAAATATAATTGACTGGGGAAAGCTATGTGATTTTGATATAATAATTAATGCAACTAGTATTGGGTTAAATAATGACAATGGTATCAAGCTGGATAATTTAAAGAATCCTTCTGGTAAATTGTTTTATGACTTGATTTATAATCCAAGTAAAACACAATTTCTTTTAGACGGTGAAAAAAGCGGTGCACTAGTTGAGAATGGTAAATTAATGTTTATACACCAGGCACAATTAGCTTTTCAAATTTGGCATGGCATCAAACCGTTGGTAGATGACAAAACAATAAAGCTTCTAGAAAATGATTAAAATAGGTATTACAGGATCAATGTCTTCAGGCAAATCTACTGTGGCTAAGATTATCTCGCGGCGAGTATACCCATTATTTAGTGCTGATGCTGAAGTTAAGAAATTTTATAACAATAAAAAATTTGTGAATAAAATTTCAAAAAAACTTAACATTAGGTCTACAAATTTATTGAAAAATAAAATTAAAATTATTTTGAAAAAAGATAAGAGTAAAATAAAGATTATAGAATCATTAATTCATCCAGAAGTAAGAAGACAAATGAAAAGATTTATGAAAAAAAAAGCAAAAATTGTAGTTTTTGAAATTCCACTTTTAATAGAGAGTAATTTGATGAAATATTTTGATAAAATTATTTTTGTAAATGCACATAAGACATTAAGATTAAAAAGGTATATAAAACGAGGCGGGGATAAAGAGATGTTTCATATATTAAACAAAAGACAGTTAAGTTTTAAGAAAAAAGCAAAATTTTGTGATGTAGTTTTAAACAACAATAAATCTTTAAGAGTTTTAAAAAAAAATATAAAGAATATAATTAAAAATTATGATTGAAATTTTTTTAGACACAGAAACAACCGGACTTTCTGTTAGTGACAAACATCGTATAGTTGAAGTAGCGTGCATTGAAACTAAAGATTTAGTTCCAACAAATAAAATTTTTCACAAACTAGTTAATCCAGAAAGAGATGTCCCTTTGGAAGCTACAAAAATTCATGGTTTTACAAATGAAATTCTTATTAAAAAAGAAAAATTTAGAGAAATAGCAGATGAATTTATAGAATTTATAAGAGATAAAAAAATTATAATTCATAACGCGACTTTCGATTTAGGATTTTTAAATCATGAATTAAAACTAATTAAAAAAAATGAAATTAAAAGAGAAAATGTTGTTGATAGCTTGGAACTTGCTAGAGGTAAATTTACAGGAGCTTCTAACTCATTAGATGCCTTGTGTAGAAGATTTAATATTGATCTATCAAGACGATCGAAACATAATGCTTTACTAGATTGTGAGCTTCTTAGGGAAGTATATATAAACTTGTTAGATGCAAAAGAACCAAAACTTGTTTTCTCAAATGATAATTTACAAAATAAAAATTTTACTAAAGAAAACTTGTCGATAGATTATAATAAAAAAATTATAAAACCTACCATTACGGAGCTAGAAAATCACAAATCTTTTTTAAAGCAAGAGATAAAAAAGAACAATTATTGAATAGTTTTTTTATTAAATAAATCTTTAAAGTTTATATTTTCTTCAATTTTAATTTGTTTAAAACCAGATTTTTCAAAGAGAAGTATAAATAAATTTCTCACTTCAGGATATATTTCATTTGGTACTTTAACTAAGATAATTTCTTCAAGAAGCTTTTTATCTTTTGTGGACTCTTCTATTTCAATAATTGTTGCAAATAAGATATTTGCTTTAATCTTCTCTAGTTCATTGTTAATAGGTTTTAAAAAAAGACAAGTTTCAACTTCGATAATGTTTTCTTTAATCTGATTACTTTTAATATCAATATTTATCTTATAGTTTTTAATATCTTTCTCCAAAAGAAAAAAAGTTTTTGGATTTGGAATATTAAAATCTACATTTTTAATATATTTTCCAATTATTTTATGTTTCATCTTTATCTTTATCTTTTTCGATTATTTCTGCGTCAATAATTTCTTGATTATTTTCGCTTTGCTGACTGACATTTTTATTTTTTAACCAAATATTAATTAAAAATTTTCGAGAAAAAGGAAAAAGTAAAGAAAATCCTAAAGCATCTGTTATAAAACCTGGCACAATTAGAAGCATGGCTGCAATTGCTATAGAAGCTCCAGAAATCATTTCATAAATTGGAACTTTATTCTTATATAAATTCTTAATGCCAGATCTAATTGTATTAATTCCCTCCATTTTTGCGTAATACACGCCTACGATAGCTGTCAAAATAATGACAAGAATCGTATTAAGTGCACCTATATTTTGTCCTATCTTAATCATTACAAGCACTTCTAAAATAGGTATCCCTACGATTATCAGCAATAATGTGTTCATTTGTCTATTACAAAAATATATTATTAATGTATATTTATCAAACATATGAGTAATAATTTTGGTTTTATAGATATTATTTTACTAGGAATGATCGCAGGATTTATAATTTTACGTTTAAGGAATATTCTAGGTAGAAAAACTGGGCACGAAGGAAAAGTTATGAGCGGTTTTGAAGAAAGTCAATTTGAAAAATATAAACCCTACCCTAAACCCAAACCAATTTCTGAGACTGGTTTTAATAAAGATGAAAAAGAAAAGTTTCTAGCTGGGGCCGAACTAGCCTACGAAGAAATAATCGTAGCTTTTGCCAAAGGAGAGAAAGAAAAGCTTAAAAAACTTTTGACTAAAGAAATGGCAATAAATTTTGATCAGGCAATTAATAAAAGAACCGAAGATAACATTACTTCTGAATTAACATTTATTGGATTTAAAGAGTCAAAAATTGAAAAGTTTGAAAAAATTAAAAATGAATTTTTTGCTACGGTAAAGTTTGTTTGTGAAATAATATCAGTAAAAAAAGACAAACAAAATAAAATTATTGAGGGAGATCCTGATAAAATTAAAATTGTTACTGATCATTGGATTTTTTCAAAAGATGCTTTTAGTCAAAATCCTAATTGGTTTTTAGCTGAAATCATTAACAAGTGAAAAAAAAAGAGAGCATTCCAAAAAAAGATCAGCAAATATGGGACGAATATTTAAAAAATCCAAAAGATATATTTGATAAAGAAATTAAGGAAACGACAAATTCTAAAGGAAATAAAAGGTATCGTTTTGATTTACACGGTTTCACATTAATTGAAGCGAATTCTAAGATAAAAGAAGTCATTACTAACTGTATCAAGAATAACTACAACGAAATTTTGTTAATAACTGGCAAGGGTATTCACTCAAATTCTGACAAAGATATCTATGTCTCTAAAGATTTAAGTAAATTAAGATATTCAATTCCAGAGTATTTAAATTCAGAAAATGAATTATCAAAAAATATTCTCAGTATAAACGTAGCTGGTGAAAGTGATGGTGGAGAAGGTGCACTAATTATTAAGTTGCGAAAATTATAATATAAATTTAGATAAATCAGTATCTTTTACTAGATTTCCTAGGTTATTTTTTACGTAGCTTTCATCTATTATTATTTTTTCACCAGATTTATCGGATGCATTAAAACTAATATCATCTAAAACTTTTTCTATTATCGTATGTAGTCTTCTTGCACCAATATTTTCAACGGCAGAATTTACTTCCGCAGAAAGTTTAGCAAGCATATTTATTCCATCGTCTGTAAATTCAAGATCTACATTTTCGGTTTTTAGTAAAGCTTTGTACTGTTTTATTAAACTGTTATCTGGTTCTTTTAATATTCTTTTAAAATCATCTTCATTGAGTGCGTTAAGCTCAACTCTTATCGGTAATCTTCCTTGTAGCTCTGGGAGTAAGTCCGATGGTTTTGCAAGTTGAAAGGCACCAGATGCAATAAAGAGAATGTGATCAGTCTTTATAGGCCCGTGTTTAGTGCTCACAGTAGTGCCTTCAATTAGAGGTAATAAATCCCTTTGAACACCCTCTCTGGAAACGTCTCCACCCGCACGATCACCCCTAGCAGAAACTTTGTCGATCTCATCTAAAAAAACAATACCATTTTCTTCAGTAGAAACTTTTGCTTGTTTAATTATTTTATCTTCTTCGATCATTTTATCTGATTCTTGGGCAACTAAAATGTCATGAGATTCTTTTACTGACATCTTCCTCTTTTTCCCTTTTTTATTGCCCATTGACTTTCCGAGCATTTCTCCAATATTAATCATACCAACATTTCCACCGTTCATTCCTGGTATTTCAAAACTTTGCATATTCGACGAACCGTCCTGAACCTCAATCTCTATCTCATTGTTATCAAGGTCTCCACTTCTCAATCGTTTTCTAAAACTTTCTCTAGTAGCTATGCTTGCTTTGTTACCAACTAAAGAATCAAGGACTTTTTCTTCTGCAGCTAGTTGTGCTTTAGCATTAACTTCCTTCCTCTTTTTTTCTCTTTCCATGGATATAGCTATCTCTACTAAATCACGGATAATTTGTTCCACATCTCTTCCAACATAACCTACTTCTGTAAATCTAGTTGCTTCGACCTTTATAAATGGTGCTTCTGCTAATTTTGATAATCTTCTAGATATTTCTGTTTTTCCAACTCCAGTTGGACCTATCATGAGTATGTTTTTTGGAAGAACTTCATCTCTCATTTGATCATCTAGAGCTTGTCTTCTCCATCTGTTACGCAAGGCTACAGCTACAGCTTTTTTAGCATCTTTTTGTCCTATTACATATCTATCTAACTCTGAAACAATTTCTCTTGGAGAAAGTGCGCTTACTTTAGACTCAATTTTTTTTAAATTTTTAACAAGGTTTAAATTTGTTACTTTTTTTGTTCCTGACATTTTATATCTTTTCTAATGTTATATTATTGTTTGTAAATACGCATATATCAGAAGCAACCTTGATAGCTTTTCTAGCTATTTCTTCGGCACTTAAATCTGTTTCTACTAGAACTTTCGCTGCTGCTAGCGCATAGTTTCCTCCAGAACCTATGCCTATAATACCATCTTCAGGCTCCAATACGTCCCCTGTGCCGGATATAATAAAACTACTATCTTTGTCAGCAACGGCCATTAAAGCTTCTAATCTTCTTAAAAATTTATCACTACGCCAATCTTTTGCTAGTTCAACAGCTGCTCTAGGTAAATTACCCGCATGTTTTTCTAATTTTGCTTCAAGCCTTTCGAATAAAGTGAGAGCATCTGCGGTAGATCCTGCGAAGCCAGCAATAACACCTCTTTTATCAATTTTTCTTACTTTTTTAGCTTTGCTTTTTAAAACTGTATTTCCCAGACTTACTTGGCCATCGCCAGCAACTACAGTTTCCTTGTTTTTTCTTAGCAGAACAATCGTTGTGCCGTGCCATTTTTCAGCTGTATTCATGGTATCTTATGTGGAGATTAATTTTAATTCTTCAATAGTTAATTCAGATTTATTGAAAAAATAGTCAATTATATATATATCTTTGTTTAATTCTCGAGGTTTTATGAAAAGAAAAGCAAAAATATCTAGAAAAACAAAAGAAACCAGTATTTCCGTTGCTGTAGATCTTGATGGTAAAGGTAAATATAAAATTAAAACTGGAATAGGTTTTCTAGATCACATGCTAGAACAACTATCTAAGCATTCTTTAATTGATATAGAGGTTAATGCTAAGGGTGACACCCACATAGATTTACATCACACAACAGAAGACACTGGTATAGCTATAGGAGAAGCTATAAAAAAAGCTGCCGGCAATCGAAAAGGAATTAAAAGATATGCATCAACAATGATACCAATGGATGAAACTTTAAGCAGAGTGTCTATTGATGTATCAAATAGGCCTTATTTGATTTGGAAAGTAGATTTAAAAGTCGAAAAGCTAGGTGAAATGGATACAGAATTATTTAAAGAATGGTTCCAAGCCTTTTCCCAGTCTGCTGGAATTACACTACACGTAGAAAATATTTACGGCGAAAACAGCCACCACAAAATTGAATCTTGTTATAAGGGATTAGCTAGATCATTAAAAGATGCTTTAGCGATTGATAAAAGAATTAAAAACTCAATTCCTTCGACAAAAGGCTCTATTTAAAATTCATGAACGTCACAATTGTTGACTACCAATCGGGCAATATAAGCTCAGTAATAAACTCTTTCACAGAGGTGGCTAATGGTAAAATTAATTTAGATGTAACTTCAGATATTAAGAAAATCAAATCCAGTGATAAGATTGTTTTACCGGGCCAAGGTTCATTTAAAAGCTGTGTAGACTCTTTAAATAGTATTAATGAATTAGTTGATACCCTAAAAGAATTCGCAATCTTAAATAAGAAACCGCTATTAGGAATCTGTGTTGGTCTACAAATGTTTGCAGATGTTGGTTATGAAGAAGTAGAAACAAAAGGACTAGGCTGGATTTCAGGAAAAGTTTCTAAAATTGATAATCAAAATGGAAAATTTAAACTTCCACATATCGGTTGGAACGAAATTGAAATTAAAAAAGAAAGTAAAATATTTAAAAATATAAAAAATAAATCTCACATGTATTTCGTGCACAGCTATGAGTTTGTTCCTGAGGATAAATCAGTCATTTTAGCAACAACAGATTATTCATCAAAGATTGTTTGTACAGTTGAAAGAGAAAATTTATTCGGAACTCAATTTCATCCTGAAAAGAGTGACAAAACTGGTTTAAATATGATTAAAAATTTTTTAGATTTGTAATTATGAAAAAATATATAATAGTATTATTAATAAGTTTATTATTTGGTTTTAAAGCTAATTCAAAAATAATTAAGGTAAAAGCAAATCCCCAAAAAGGTTTTTATTTTCCTTATTTTTTAAAAATACCAAAAAATACTAATGCAAATTATATAATTGTAGAGTCCAATAACACAAAAAAATCAAAATCATTACCATCAAGATCAACAAGAGAGTCGATAGGAGAATATGGTTACAGTCTTGGTCTCAAGATTGCAAACAAGCTGAAGTACCCATTGCTTATGCCTATATTTCCTTATGCTTCAAAGGAAATGACAAATACTTTGACCGAAAAAGTTGCAGACA
>MDSV01043155.1_pt1 | contig 53869 bp, 55 predicted proteins | sample 810851 | NCBI WGS metagenome assembly MDSV01 (sample SAMN05326640, study PRJNA326480) | marine metagenome | isolation source: seawater | place: Atlantic Ocean: North East | collected 2012
ATACTGAAGCACAAAAGCACAAGAGGCGATGGATATGAATGGTCCAATGTCATTTATGCTGCCTACCAAATACCTTCAGGTAAAGTAATTGGCTTGGTAATTTTGTACAAGTATTATCCAAAAGATAGAGAAGTAGTTCACAAAGAAGTAAGCGAAGATATGGGTCCTGTTGAATCAGAGTGCCCAAACAACATCTTGGATATGCTTAGTGAAACTGATAGCGAATGGGCGTTAGAATGGAGGGCGAGATGCCGAGAGTTCAATGCCAAACCAAAACCAAAGAAACTGGAAGATGGCGACAAAGTTCGCTTCCCAAATGGATTTGGAACATTATCAGCAGATACAGTTTTTACAGTTCAAAAGAGAAAAAGGACAATCCGCTTCCGAAGTGGATATGTTCTTTACAATCTTCGAGGCTGGAGAAAGCGTACCTACGAGATCGTAGGGTGAACTGCACCGCTCATGTTAATGGAGCTGAAGAAAGACTTAACCTCATACCTGCAAAAGCAGTTGGTCGAGTCAGATATGCGCTGTGTACCAGACGGCATACACAGTCTTCAAGCGATATACGGTTACGTGAAAGAGAAATACCCTGAGTTATGCAACGATGGACTTCTCTGCCGTGATGTATGCGATGATGGAGACAATCAGCCCGAATGGCAGCATCGAGTGAGAACAGTCTTGTCCTCACGTAAAGGAAAAGGCAGAATCAACAAGGAAGGAATAGAGAAAGGCCAATGGCAGTTCTTACCTCCAAAGCTGATTCTCGATGCTTGCTGTGGTGGGCGTATGATGTGGTTTGAGAAACAGCATCCGAATGCAACATACATGGACATTCGAGCCGTTGAGCCTGGAGCTTTTGAAGCAAGATTCGGGCAAAAGACGAGTTGGGCTGTGCAACCAGACATTCTCGGAGATTACCGAGACATGGACTTTGAAGATGAGACATTTGAAATGGTCGTGTGGGATATTCCGCACAAATTGAAACCAGACAAAGGACTCATCACAATGAAATATGGTTCTTTAGGCACTAATTGGCAAGAAGATACGCAAAAAGGATTCAATGAAATCTGGCGGGTTTTGAAACCTGGCGGAGTATTGTTATTCAAGTATGCAGATCTTGAAGTCAAAGTGTCGGAGATGCTGGGATTATTCCCAGTAAAGCCCTTGTTTGGAACAGTTACCAAGAAAGGTGTAAACAACACCTACTGGTTCTGTTTCAAGAAAATCGAATGACCGCTCATGGCTATGGATAAAGAAAAGCTAGAAAGATGGATAGATGGAATTGCAGGTTTCATCGTATGGAGTAAGGCGCATGGTGAAGATCTAGAAGATGTTCTCGCAACGCTAATCTATCACGATATACCTGGGATTAGATCGTATGTTGACGACCCCGAAGGGCCAGCATCCTTCTTTTCACCAAGAAGTAGTGGGTACGCAAAATACATTGTAGTACCAACTAAGAAAGAATTGCATAAGAAAGATGCATAATCCGCTCATGGGAGAAAGAACCTATGTAATGCTGTATGAGCCTAAACCAGCAATCAAGCCAGGAGACTATGTAAGAAGCTACGACTTCAAAGCTAGTGGATGGGGCTACAAAGATTGCGGAGGGCAAGAATACAATGCAGATTGTTACATCGAAGGAGAGGTAGTTGCAATAGAACCGTTTCTAGAATTAAGTAGTGATGATCGATTTCACATCAAAGTGGAAAAAATTGTTTGGGGAGGCGAAGAAATTCAAAGCGACCTCGAAATGATTTATCCTTGGTTGGAATGCGCCCTTAGTGGCAAGAATTACGGTGTGCAACACGCTAAAGAATAACCCGCTCATGTCAGCATGGATAGTAAGTCATGGACACATTGATGCAATAGTGAATTTCTATTTGTATCGATACGGAAGGGCAAGAGGAAATAGATTTGCAGGGGCACAATTTGAGCCACTGGAAATGAAAAGATACCGAAGGTTGCCTTATGCCGATGGAAGAGAAGCAGACCCGTATTTGGGTCGTGTAATTTTTGAAGACCTTAGAGAAGAGAAAAACAGACAAAGACTAGGAGAGATATTGTTGAATGAGAACTGGAAAAGTATCTGGCATAGATACCCTGATACTCAAGAGAACATGAACAATGCGCCTGGAAACATACAAGAAATCGAGGATAACTCGGATTCCACTATGGATCTTGGCGATGAAACCAACACAAACATTGGTGGATATCGCTACAAGGATTGTCAGTATAATGACTGTATTTCTCTCGGTCAGTTTTTCAAAGCATTACATTGCTTGGATTATCAAAGCTGCGAACACCCCGAATGGGAAGATAGTGACGCTAAATACATCATCAATATGATGATACAAGATGTTACTAAAGTAATGATTCTCGACGAGGGATTGGTTCAAGGCTACAAAGATGCCAAATGGGGTCTTTGAATCCGCTCATGAAACATTTTAGATGTAACATGGATGCCCGAGATTGGCAACTGTATAGCGAAAGCATGGATTGTAGCGAAGTCGCAGACATATTGAATAAATCATTCAATATCATGGCGAGAGACACATACGGTACTTTGGTTACAGACCGAGAGGGGCTAAATGCAGAAACGGCAATCAGGTTAGCCAAGAAACTGCAAGAACACATGAGAACCGCTATGAGTGTATGGAGCCGCTATGGAGCTTACGACTCGGAGCCAGACGGTATGCTAGCATACCAAGTAGGAAAATGTCACGAACATTACCTACCTCACGTGGAACTTGAAGTTGGTCGCTGGGGCATCCGAGAAGTAGGTTCAGATGTATGGATCTGAACACCGCTCATGGCATTAAGAGAAATGACCGTAAGGATTAATGAAACGGATATTGAAATGTTGAACAAATTGAGAAATGAACACGTAGGTTCGTACTCGATGATATTTGATGTAGCAAAACTAGAAGATGAAAAACCCGATTTGCTGAAGATACATTTTGTATGGCAAAAGGAATAATATCGCTCATGGAATACAGCTGCGTAGTATGTGGTGAGGATTTAGAAGAATTGATTGACGAAAAGAGAGGCGATGAATACGCCACTTGCACATCTTGTGGAAGAGTGTTTTGCACCTACCATGAGGGTATAGATTGGGAAAATCTTATCTGTCCTAAGTGTACTACGAAAGGAGTTGACAGACCCGCTCATGGAACAAAAAAAGATTTGCGTAAAATGCAATCAAACCCTTAATTTAGAAGGGGATAAAGTTTTAGAAATAGGTCAAATTTTACCTGACGATCCCTGGCAAAGAAAAATCAAAGCATACGGTTGCGATGCAGAAGGTTGCTATGATTACTGGTGTGAATCATCGGGAAGAAAATGGACCTACATTTTCAAAGGAGAAAAAATTTGAACTGACCCGCTCATGGGAGATATCTGTTTTGAACAGAGATGGAGAAACGGGCTTGATTATCAAGCACCAACAACCTTTGATACCGATGAGTTCTTTGTTGAACCCATTGACAAACAAACTGGTAAGGGTTTTGTGGAAGAACACCACTATTCGAACACCTATCCAGTATCAAGGGCACAATTTGGAATGTTTCGACACGAAGACCATAAGATCTGCGGAGTAGCAGCATTTTCAGTTCCAGCGCATAATGCGGTGGTAGCGAGATATGCTGACGATGCATCCGTCAAAACAGACGGTAACGCTGTGGAGCTTGGAAGATTTGTACTTCTAGATGAAGTTGGCAAGAATGGCGAAAGCTGGTTTCTAGGCCAAAGCTTCAGACAGATTAAGGACAAGTTACCTTTGATTGATACTGTCCTAGCCATGTCCGACCCGATACCAAGAATGACCCTACAAGGTCAATTGGTAATGCCAGGTCATGTAGGAGGCATATACCAAGCCTTCAACGGCAGGTATGTAGGCAGGTCGTCAAAAACCACAAAGATACTCACGGATAGCGGCCACGTAGTAAACGCAAGGTCATTATCCAAAGTAAGGAACTTGGAGAAAGGGTTTGAAGGAATGATTCGTCAAATGACGAATAGATTCGGATGCCGACCTCCAGAACCCAATGAGAATCTTAGATTGTGGAGTAAAGAGGTAACAGCCAATTACAGACGAATCAAGCATCCTGGCAACCATGTCTATCTTTGGGCAGTTGGCAACAACAAGGAAAAGCGAGAATCTAGAAAGAGATTCGCTACTGAGTTGCCAAGACCAAAATTAGACCTAAAATGGTATGCAGAAACTAAGATCGCAAATCGCTCATGGTAGGAATTCCGAAATACAAAAGGAAGAAATATATCGAAATGGCAAAAGAATATGGCTACGATGGACAGCATTGCTCTAGTTGCGATGAGTACAAAGAAGCGAAAGATTGGACATTGTTTGCCTGTAATCTGCCTTGGAATAGATTAAATGTATGTGATTGCGACTACTCATGCTTATGCTTAGAGGAATGCAATGATTGTACGATACAAGGCTTGAAGGATTATCTAGCAAGAAAAAAAGCCGCTCATGTCGGATAAAAACGATGAAACAACCGCCAATTTAGGGCGGGAGTTCCAAAGCTGGAGCAAGGGAATGAAAATGCCGAATAGTGAGAAAAATGATTTCTGGACACCTCAAGAAGTGTTCGATTCATTGAATGAACGATTCGGTCCTTTTACCCTCGATGCTGCAGCAAGTGAAGATAATAGAAAAGTCGAGATGTTTTACGATGAAGAAGCTAATTCATTGAAGCAGAATTGGAAAGGAAAAGTATGGTGTAATCCACCATACGTGAAGCAAGAGGATAAGACCACAATCAAAGATTGGGTCGAGAAAGCCTGGACTTCAGTTGAAAGTGGACAAGCCGAAACGGTAGTGTTGCTGATTCCAGCATACACAGCGACCCGTTATTGGCATGACACCATTTATCCAAATGCTTCACATTTAGTGATCTTCAAAGGAAGATTGAATTTCGAAGGCCCGAATACTAGAGCAGGTGGAGCCGCAAGGAATCCATCTGTATCAGTAGTATTCTCACAGGCATGGAGTGGTTCAGGAATGCAACTACTCCGAATGTCGAATAAGGGAGAATGGCTATCGGAAGAGAACTATGATCGTGAAGTGTTGAAACTGAAATTGACAAATGGAGTTGAAGCATTTGGGTCGAATTTAGAGGGAGAACGATTCGTTGTCCACAAAAACTCGACAGCAAATCTAGAGCCAAGACCATCTATGAGAAAAACACAACAAAAGGCAAGAGAAGCACTAGTCAATGAAGGCGCACTTGTAGCTGATGGCGACAAGTTCCGCTTTACACGTGATGTGACTTTCAATTCGCCTAGTTTAGCAGCCTCCTTAGTGAGAGCTTGCTCATCGAATGGAAGAAAGCTTTGGAAGACGGCTTGAACACCGCTCATGGGAAAAAGTACCCGAATGTATGAGGAAATGATGGAAAGGATTGCAAAAGGCGAGTTTGGTTCAGAACCAAACATTGCTGATGTAGTCCGAGTCATGTCCGAAGAAGTAAACAAACCTGCTAGCTTTGTGAATATCACAGGCCTGTGGGAAGGAAGAGGAAAAGTTGCCTATCAGGGGAGAACACAAGAAGAAATCACTATCCCTAGTGATGCTGAAATTCTTGTTTTCCACAATGATAAGCAAAATGACACCCAGCCAGACCTTAATTTGGTCTATGTGGACTAGGTGCCGCTCATGGAGATAGAAATTATTAATGTAGGCTCACCAATGAGCCGTAGTTATGGATTGTTTTCTGAAATCAATCCAAGCAAAATAATAGAAGATGGTAAAGTGCGTGTGGTTCCTTCGTTAGTAACAAAAACGAGAATTCACACCGCTCTATATGACGGTAATGCGATGAAAGGCATCAACATGGAAGTTGATGGCATCAAAACCTATCGTAAAATCGAGTATAACCAATTTCACACCCAAGGAGAAGAAGTGCATTTATTTGTAAAATCCAAAAAGCAAGATTATGAAACTTACAAAAAGTATGTTCGAGAAGTCGTCAAAGAAGCAATGTCGCTTCTTGGCGTTGAAATGGACAAACTCATAGTTGAACTTGAAATTTGGAAATGAACACCGCTCATGTCGGAAGACGAGATATATTATGATAGAGAGCATTGGCTCGAAGGATATGGAAAAGGAAAAAGCGACTATGATACAGACGCAAACCCGATAACCGAGAATGGAACTCCACTATGGATGATTGGTGAATGGCAGAAGTACGGAACTACTGCCATCAAAAATCCTAGTGATTTGAAGTGGCTAATGGAGCGAGATCCAGAATGCCAACACTTCAGCAGACAATCCATGAAATTCTTTGGAGATACAATGTCAAACTTTGGCCTTCGAAAGCCAAAAGAAATTGAAGATATAATGGGAGACATACGGTTTGCATACGAACTATACCGTAAGCGACCAGTAAAGAATGGACTAGACAGTTCACATTGGTTTGAAATACACCACGATGGAACAGTTGTTCGTGTTTTTCTAAAGGATTAACCGTAGCTCATATATGGCTAGTCAGCTTATCCCCGCTCATGGAAGAAATTAAAGCCATAGTTATTGTGAGACATTGGGAGACAGAAAGCACAGATACTTTCTCGTTTGCCGAGATGCATGAAGCAGAAAAATTTGCGAAAGCAATAGAAGAAGTTGATGGAGATATGTCTAAATGGACAGGAAATACATCTGAGTCTAGAGCCTTGAGAAAAGGACATTGGCAAAATACAATGCGAGCAGAGATCTTTGAGATACCAATTCAAAGTCAAGGCATAGGTGTATTAAATGCAGATGCGGCTTTAGCCCACATTAGGATTAATTGGCCTGAAAGCAACGAAGGTTGACACCGCTCATGTCATTGAACATTGGAAAATTAGATGAAAATTCACTTGAGGAAGCCATTGGCGTGATTGATAACTTGATTGTAGCAGCGATAGAAGCTTGCTACACAAGCGAAGGTTTTGAAAATCATATAGAAGAGATAAAGGAAGCCTGGGATTTGATATACTCCTTTGGAGATTTAGGAGATTCCCAAGATCTATTCGGTGAATTTGTATGGCAATACAACAAAGATAGAGGCTACGATGATTAAGCCCCGCTCATGGAAACGAATTGGAGACTATTAATCAGCTACAAAGTTTCGGACTACCCGAACTTTGAGTTAGATGAAGGAATCAATCAGATATTAGACAAAAATGCAATTGACGGAGGAAGCGGCTGTGGTTTCGGGTATAGAGATCATGATGCTACCTACGCAACGAAAAAACAAGTTATGGAAGCATGGCAAAGAATCATTACAGAATTCGGCCCACAAAACAAAGTCGTTAATGGGAAAAGTACGATTGATGTACATTTCTTTGAAGCATTCGCCTGCTGCGGAAATCCAGCAGACGATGATTGCATTTGTGAATAATCGCTCATGGAGAAGAAAACAATTTGGATTCTGCCAGAATCGGCAGCAGACACAATAATGGAGACACTATTTATGGATGCACACAGTAAAACATTTGATGCTGAGTTGCGTAAAGAGATAAGTGATGCCTGGGATGGACTAAAAATAGTTGAAATAGAAGCAATAAAAATGCTTATTGAAGCTTTAGAAGATGAAACTAGGCCGATGTTGAACCATGATGACCCAGGAGCAATCGATGACTGCTGGAGAACACTAAGGGAAATATTTGGCTTATCAAACGAAACCTACTAAATACCGCTCAATAACCCCAACGCTTGCACCGAGCAGGCGTTGGGGTCGCATTTAGGCAATTGCGTACTCGCAGCCCCCGCAAGGGGGTCTTTTTTTGGCTCTTACATACTCGCATAGATTCATACGGCTATCGCACCTGGAATTGGCATGGCGGTTTCATGGAACACATTTAGAGCTAGACATAAAGGCATGAGTAAGGAAGAAATTTCCGACCTATGGAAGAAATACAAAGACGGAGCTTACGATCTCCCCCCGATTGATGGAGAACCCGATATCGATGGCGAAGTAGCAAGGCCTGTCGAAGAAACAAAGGTACTCAAAAAGCTGAAGAGCGAAATTTCAAAGAATACTCATAGAATGTTCAAATTCCTTTAGATGGCTCGGTAAGTGGTGTACCTCCATCACTAAACCAATTCTCTAAAACTTCATTGTATTCCTTATTTGCAGTTGCTAAATCATTCAGCATTTCACGGAATACAGGGTCGCCTAGTATTTCATCACGCTTTGCGTGTGCAATCTCATACATTGGATCTATTTGACCTTCTAACCTAGCGGGATATTTCTGCAGACCAGACAAATCATGCATACCATTTGTTTCACCATCTCCAAACCAAGGTCGCCCATGAGTACGGACACAATAAATGTCAATATCTTTCTGTAATCTTTCGGACGCAGTTCTTTTGTAAATTAATTCCTTAGTAGGATGGCCTGAAAATCGCCCTTCGGTTGGTGATAGTGCCGAGCCTATGTGGTGAGGGTGTCCAGTTGCTAACTGTGCGCTCTTTGGATTAGTCAAGGGGTCGATTAGGCCACGTGTTGCAGCTTTGTAAACTACATTTAATGCGCTTTCGTATGAAGCAACAGCAATTACATCGGATTTGTTGCCCATGTTTCCTTTACGGGCTGCTACACCGTCAAACGCAGCACGACCTGATGGCCCGCCAAGAATCTCTGGCCCGAAACACATTTGATCTGCTAAGAGTTGGAAATGTTTGAAATCAATTGCTTGACCTGTTCCTTGCAGAGATTCAGGACCAGCCAATGATGCATACAGATTCAAACTTAACACGTGTCTAGCGGCTTCTAGTCCTAAAACTCGCTTAATTTGCATCACATCATCAGTAGTTGTACGGGCAAAATCAACTTCTGGTATGTCCATAGCATTCCTAAAGTGTCCTCCGCCCCATTGTGGGTATCTTGCTGGACTAGGCCATCGTGCAACATCAGGTTCGGTGTTTTCTAACCATGAAATGATGAAATATTCTCCAGGTTCAGGAACTTCAGGCAATCTTCCAGCGTGCATATACCTAACTGGATAGTCAGAATCAGCTCCAGGCCGACTGTAAGGAAGCATAATCATCGGATTATGTGTTTTTTCAGTAAATACATACCCTGGATCAGTCAAAGTATTCTTACCATCTTTGATTTTTTCCAATTTGTTATCTGTAAGAGCGTTATAATCGTACATATTTGGCGAAGGAATGCCTTCTGCCCATCCTCCATCAATGTAAGACTTTGAACCCACCTGTACAACATCAAAACCAGCGTTCCACCAACCGCCTCCACATTTACGGCAACACCTTTTATCGGAGGTTTCACGGAAATTGAAGAAATAATCTCCAGATTTCGACATATCAACCTCGGTTAGCCCTATTCCTTTCTTTTTCCATTCCTCGATTTCTTCTTTACTGGGTGGATTACGTGTTGCATCTATGTTTTCAAGGGATTCGACCTCTGCCAAAAGATTTCCAACCTCTCTATCGTACTTTTCAGCGTCAGTCAAGAATGCTTCTGCTAATTCTTCGTCTATTTCTTCGATGAATTCAGTATCTTTGCCTCTTTGATTAGGCTTTTTGAATTGTAATCCCTGCAAAGCTTCGTGGCAACCATTACAAATCTGCAAATCTGGTAATAGCTGAAGTAAATCTAACAGCATTCTAGCATCTGCAGAATACCAAATCATCAAAACATCATCTCCGTCAAGATCAACTAGCACATTTTGATAGAGCTTCTCAAATCCTTTAGGACTTCTCCGTTTTCCTCTCGAATCATCGATTATTTGGTTCAATATTGACATTAATTTTGGTGGACTTATCCTACTTTTGTCATTTAACCTAAATCTTAGTCTGTTTGAGGGCGTATCTGCAATCAAAGCATCAATCAAATCCTGTCTAGACTGGTAATACTGATCGTAAATACGCTTGAATTCAGGTTTCATATCGCCTTCAGTCTCGATAGTTTCGCCCGAAAATATACTTGAGGACTTTTTTACCATGAAATAGCGGTCATCTTCGTCAAAATCATCTAATTCTTGCTTTAATTCGGCACATTTTAACTCGATTTCCTCTGAAAGTTGTGGAATATCTATGTCGCAGATGCTCCCTAAAGAATATCTTTTCAATTTGTTGGCAATATCTCTTACTTGAAACTCGTTAAATTTCACTTCTGGCCTTAATGCGATAGCTAATTTGTGAAATAAGTTCGGTTTTAGGTCAAAATTCAACTCTAATTTATTGAATCCGAACTCTTTTGGGTTAAGAGTTACAGGTCCAGCAACCCCAGCATAGTGAAAAGACCTCAAAATAGCCTGTGTAGCAGGTTCAGCAATAGAATGTGCGGCAACAACACCGACTGCTTCGCCAGGACTAACCAAATTTTCTTGTTTTTGTTCTTCAATTACATCGAAAATCCTTTCAATTTCTTGATCTGTTAGGCTATCTGGAGTGCGATAATGCTTCCCAGGCTCTCCACCATCCACAGAATCGTGCCCATAACTACCTACTGAACCAAATTCTTCAGCTAAAAGGAGCAAAGTCTTGTCCGTAATGCCCCGATTACCGACTTTTGAACGAAATATATCGAGCCAAACTGAAACTAGGTCAGGTTTGGTCGCCATGAACAGCGTAAGTGCGCCAACCGTTTAATCGATGCGTTCAATCTTCGATTAATTCACGGTATTTTTTTGCCCCTTTGGGGCCTCCAGCAGCCTTGACGAATTGTTGAAATGTTCCATTACCTTCTTTCCATTCCCAATAAGCCGTTTTGATATCTTCAGGAACAATAACTTCATCTTCGGCAACATGATTCAAACTAGATTCTTCAGGTTCCTCGTCTATTGGAGCGCCAAAAGCTTCTTCCATCGTCAATCCTTGCTCTTTTGCCCAGTTTTCTTGTTCAAATCTTGTCCTAATTGTATCGTAAGTACCGTCATAATGATCGACACCTTTCAATTCAGCCAACATTTCTTCCTGTGCTGCAGTAAGTATTATTTCTTCAGGTAAAATTACTTCGGGTTCAACTAATTCTGGCATGAAATCAGGTTCTTCAGCTGTTTCTTCATCTAAATTAGCCCTAATTTCATCTGCTAATGCTGGATCTAATGCATCTATGTTAGTGATGGGCAATTCTCCGTTGTCAGATATCATTCTTTCAAGTTCTTCGAACTTACGTGCCATAAGTAATCCTTGTTGCTCTTGAGCTTCGATAATAGAAATTAATGACTCTCTAGTTCTCTGCTCTAGTAACATAAACATTTCAGCAACAGAAGACAAGATGCTTTCAGCTAAGTCTGGTTCATTTGGCATGATTTGAGGCACAGGGTCTAAACTTGGAGGCGCAGGGCTTGAAGCCGCAGAGGTTGGAACTGCAGGCTGATTTTGTACATTATTTGGCCTAAAAGCTGAAGCCCAATCACTATCCGTCATGTTAATGCCCACAGGCTAAAGCCGTTTAAGCACTATGCTACGGTTTATTTTTACATTCATTACAAATCACAACCCTTGGTGATTTTTGATTGAATAAAAGGGATATACGCTTACCGCATTTATCGCATTTGTGTCCAGGTCTATCAGTAAAAGCACGTTGAGGCATAATTAAGCCTCGATTTGGTACAATGTTCTCTCATGTTGCTCGTCTGGTGTGATCCACTTACCCTTGCCATCGCTGGAAAGGCAAGACCAATACATACACTTTCGCACTTGAAACACGTGGCCGTCTTGATTGTAAGCTATGAAACTCCATTTATCGCTACTCCAACAGGAGGTGCAAGCAAAAACCAAAGATGCACCAATCTTCTTCTCACCGTCATGGTCGAATGACCCTTTCGAAAGAGGAACATTGCTAGGAAGTCGAGGCATATTTATTCACCTTAGCACATCTTATCAATCGCACAAGAGCAATCTTCCATGACTCTGCAGCATTCTGTACAAGCAAGCATTTCTTCTTCATCACTTACAATCCACCAAATACCGTTACCGCCAGTCAATTCATCCCATGCAGCGTTGACAGCATCACTAAACGCATTTACCTTGTCGATATTCAACAAGGAACGCTTTAGTTGTCCAGGTATGACTGCTCGACCATATTCGCTATTGAACATATTGAAAAGTCTCTCATTACCGCTTGGAGAAATCAAATCACCTAGTATTTGAGAGATGATTCGTTCTGGTTCAAGATCTAATTGCATTTGATGGACTCTTTTGATTAAGATATCACCGCTTGCACCTTGCATTTTAGCATGACGAATACCCGCTCTCATGCCACGATACTGAAATCTCTTTTTGGTTTCCATAGGTTTCCTTTCTCCAACATCACCGATAGCTCCAGATACCCTTTGCGTATCAAGTTCGGTATATTCGTATGATTTTTCATCCCAAGCCTTTACATCGATTCGGTATGGTCTTTGAATTTGCAACCAATAATCTCCAACCCAATGCAAATCTTTGCCATGAATTATTCTAGCCTCTTCATTTCCATCTTTATCCTCAAGAATACAATGGTATGAACCAAAACCCACCATTGAAACAACTTCACATTCCTTGATGAGTTGCGCTTTTGTATGATCTGCATTCATAATCCATGAACCTTCTAGTGGAACTTCAGGCATAAAGTCAGAAGCAATCATTCAACATCACCTGCCGACAATGCTGCTCTTGATACCCATACCTTAGCAGGGTTGCCTGAAACAGTAACACGCTTTGTTCCGCTATCAACAACCATTCCAAGCTTTACCAAATTGCCACGGACAGGTCTGTAACTGTTGCCAGACATACCCAAAGAGACCTGGCCTTCTTCATCAGTAGCACCTGCTGAACCTTTAGCCAAAATCATTTCATACATACGCTCGGCACGTGCATTGAACTTAGGTGCAACGACCTTAGCAGCTATATTGCTTGTATCTGTATTGTTTGAAGGAGGGGTTGTACCTGATAATATTGCTCGAATAGCATCCATTTCATCATCAAGTTTCTTTTTGGATAACTTTACTGATTGGGTTAATTGTGTAGTAAGCAAATCCAATAATTTTTGTTTCTCATCTTTCGTTAAACGATTCCATCGAACTGCTTCAGATGCATCCATTTCTATTTCAATAGTGCATCCCCCATCCAACTTCATCTGTTGTCCTCTTTGTCTCGGCATGATACGAGGATTTCTCACAGGCATTTAATCCCTGCGCCAAAGTATAGGGTAATACCCTTTGTTGCCTACCAGTCAGTAATCACATCATCAAACTGTTCGGGTTGCACGTAATCATTACCTGCCAGTCGAAATATACCAACTGTACGAAAAGTCCTACCAATCCGCTTTTGTTTTGTACCAGTCCTAACGAAATCCTCATGCTTTAGCACACCGCCTATGATTCTCCTGTCTGCAGTAGGGGGTAATGGTACATTTTCGACTACAATTTCTATGTCAACCTCTCCATATTGTGCTGCATAACTCCTTGCGAATGTCCTTGCCTTTTGAATCCACATCGATTGAGGATCTCTTTTCTTACCAAGGCCACTAGGTTCTGGTCCTCTCTTCAAATTTAGAGCTTGCAGTTTAGCACGCAATCTATCTGCCGCCTCTGGCATATTGGAAATATTTAGAACTTGACGAATAGCATTCATCACTTGATCCACATGGCGGTCTTGCATACTTTCACCCCTACATTAAAGGCACAATTTCTATCTTAGTGTAGGGAGGCTCACCTTGAGCCGCTTGAATTTTCAATACCTGCAAGCTTGCTACTTGTCTATCATCATCACAAACGATTCCTGAAGCGCATAATGCATCCATGTAATGTTTCGCTACATTGTCAACATCAGGCCCGTTTGATTTGAATTTAGCCAATCTAGGATTACGCTTACGATAATCAGAAGTTGGACATTTGAATACTGCAGTAATCCTCACAGCTATTGGCCCCTCTAATCTTTTCCAATTTGGATTATTTTCTATCCATTCACTTGCATGGGATTGAATAGTAGCTTTGCTATCTCTTGCTGGTTTTGGCTGATAAACTCTAGATTTACCACCAAAAGAAGTCGCTCTCGGTCTTGGTTGTGCCATCGGCACGCCTGGAACTGTTATTGAAAAATCCACTTAACCACCATCACTATATCTTTTTACTACATCATCTGCCATATCGACCCAAGTTTCCCATCCAAGCTCCCTACGAATCTTCAACAATAGGTAATAGGTGCTTTCGGGCATATCTCGGATCACAATGCTTACGGTCTTTACAGGCTGTAAATCCACACCGTTTGGTTCGTTCTCGCCTTCCGCCATGTATGCTCCCATTCATCGTAGCCGTATGAGTATAACGCCAGCGAATCGCAATCTTGATGCGGGTATGCACTATCGGACATACATGGGAGAGCAAAATGAGTTCACCTTTCAACCAGGTTCAGTAGTTCGAAGAGAACTAGCAACAAAAGGTCGTGAGAAATATTATCACTACGGAGTAGCGTCTGAATTTTATCATCCTGAAACTGAAGAACAAATGATTTACCAATTAGGCGGTCCTTATGATGGTGAAGCACCAGACCTAAAACACAGAATGCTGACTAAAATGTGGCCTACTGCTACTCCTGGTGGATGGACAGGAACTCACGTTGGTTTGACACGATTGGAACGGTTTGCAGAACTGAAAGATGTTGAACTTGTGATCGTGCCGAATAATCCAATACCAGTCCTTGAAAGAGCAAAGTCATTACTGAATCATCGAGGTTGGAGTATGACAACATACAATTGTGAACATTATGCCAATTACTGCCTTACTGGAGATTGGAAGAGCAAACAAGTTTCTCTTGCGACTAATTCAGTAAGTAAAAAAGCTGGATTAGCAGCATTAGCTGGATTTGTGGCTTGGTTAGCAAGTTGATCTTACAAATACATCATTCTTGCAAACAGCATATAATCGCTACCTAGAATTGAAACATTACCCCATGGGTGATGAGCATTAGAAACAGTAGCAATACTTTGAACATTGATTCCATTATCAGCCGTAACTGTAATATTGCCACATTCACATTGATTGTAATTGAATGTCAAGTCTCCAGCGACTTCAGTTCTAACGATTGTTGTTTTCTTTTCCTCTAAGGGCATACATTTTCTGCACATAAATACTACGTGTATGCCACAGGTGCATAAAACACACGGTTTCACAATGGAGGCATATAATCGTCTGAAAGCATACCAGGGGTCGGCAGTTCTGGCAAGAACTCATCCACTACTTCTTTGATTTCTAAATCGCCTTCATCTCTCCAAATTTGCTCGTAATCATCTTCCATAGGCTTGATGTTGAAAGCAAACAATGGAGGCTTCATTCCACCATTTTCTTGAACAAATGGAGATAGCACCTTTTCCAATTTTTCTTTGTCAATCTTATCCCAAAACTCGAATGATTTGTCAATAGTTTCAGAAAGTGATTCCCAAGACACAGCCTCAAGTCTTTGTAGTGATGGAGCTAACTCTTCCTTTGCTTTCTCAACAATACCAGTCATAGCAGGTATGTCGATTCCATTTAGCTGAACTTGAAAGTGATCTAAACCAGTAGCGGCTTTATCCAACTCATCAATCAAAGACTCCATCTTCCTTTCCATACTGTCTGCTTTATCCTCAATTTGTGTTGAAATAATGAATATAGTCAGGTTAGTTCCAATAGTGAATGCCATTGCTGCAGATAACACGTAAACAAAAGCTTCAGGATAAAAATAATTCAACACAGGCATAATCAAAATTAAGAGAATTGTGAAACTTGTTAGCATCAATCTTTGCTTCTTTACCTTTGAAACTGAATCTTTGATGTACAATCTTTCTGAACCTATGCGAGATTCAATTTGGGAGTATTGATCATCCCATTGAGCTTCCCACTCTTCATTATCTGAACGAATTAATCTCATTCTGTATCACCTTCGGGTTCGTTTCCATCTGAATAAATTGTCAGTAATTGCGTTGTACGCATTCTTTCAGTATTCCCAAGTATTTCCTCAAGACCATCTCTAAAGTCATGCACAAGGAAGCAAAGTATAGCAGCAACGAAAGCAAATGCAGCAGTTAAGCTGGCGTAAATTCCTATTGCATAGCAAATTACACCAAACACAATGCTTACACTAACATTCCTGGCAACTGTAAGTGCATCCATCTAATTCCCTCATTCGTCAGTCTTTGTAAATGGTGAATCAGGGTTAGGTGCGCCTCTTTCAGCTTTAGGTGCGCCTTTCACTAGATCAGCAGCAGATTTTACTGGTTTTACAACTAGGTCGCCAGCGGTCTTTGCTGCAGATGTAGCAGCACCTACTGTTTTACCAATGATTCCAGTTGCTTCTTCATCTTCTGGTTCATCAATAACAAGTTCAGGTGCTTGCTCATCAAGTTCAGGTGTTCTAATCCATTCTGGCACTCCATTTTGCAAAACTAAAGCCAACAAAATCCATTTTTGTGCAGGCGACAAATCTCTATCCAAAGCTTTCTGATTGAAACCACTAACGCCTCTATCGATTAGTCCTTTTTCGACAAATCGATAAATTTTCTTAATGTCTAATCCAGTTGCACCTGCATATCTTCGTGTTCGAGATATCCAGGACGGTCTAATTGCGACTGCTTGCTTCAAAAAGCCACCAGTCAAACTTTTCTTCATTTCATACGTGTAATAATCGGGGTCATCTTTCGCCATACTTATCATGCTCCTTGAAACGCTGCTGCAAGTATCTGTGAGATAGCATTTGCGGCTGCTGGAGTTTGTAAGAACTCAATATCCCATGCTAGGATCTTAACTCCTGGCGGGTCAGCAGCAGCGTATGGTGTCACCATTGCTAGCAGCGAATCGTATGTTTCTCCCCTAAATGCTTCAAACACAGGGAGGTTTTGTAGGACAACTACTGCGGTAGGCAACGGTACTTGTCCACTAATTACATTGTTTAGGTTGGAACAGATTGAGCGAAGGTTCACTACAAGAGTAATTTCCTTTTCAGCAAACACAAGTTGTGTATTTACATTGTTAGGGAATCGATCTTCAGCTCTTGTGATTGCAATTTCAACTTGCCTCTTCAACATATCAATGAATTCTGCACTTTCTTTGTATTCTTGAGGCAGAGTATCAAATATGCCACCCATCAAATGCTTACACTTTTGCTCGTATGTGATTTGAGGTTGTTGAGGAATAGCTAATTGTGGAGCAGGTGCAACTACCCCTCCTACTTGTGGCACCGCTTGAGGTTCAGCTTGTATCATCGCCTGTTGTTCTGCTGGAAGATAAGACGGCCTTCCAGCAGTAGGTGGTCTGCGAGCAGACATTACACTAGCAACACCATCTAAGAGACCTTTACCGATTTCTGGCAATTGTCCTGAATTTACTAGCTCACGCAAAAGTCCATCATCAGGTTCACTCTTCGGACTCAATAAATTATTGAAAGAATGTTCCATTAACCTGTCCTCGAAACTTGATCTTGAACCACCACCTTTCAAAGCTTCAATCAACAAACCTTGTTGACTAGATTGGTTTTGGAATGTAGCATTTAGTAACGCCATGAACATTTGGTCTTGCCTTGCTCTATCTGATGCCTGGGCGTTCCTTGCCTGCTCATTCATCTGCATCATCAAAGCCATATCAGTAGTTCCTGATTTTTTGCTACCTCCCAACTCTTTCACAATTTCCTTCATAGCCATAACGTAGGCGGCTCCAGGATCAGTTGGCATAGGTTGTTGAAATCCTTGTTGTTGGTTATCCATTGCATTCAAACTGATTTCAGCCTGCTTCAGTTGAGCCACACCTTGCAAAGTTTGAGCGACTTGGCCCAAAGAGTTGACTTGCTGTGGTTGTTGCGATTGCTGATTAGGCTGATTAGGGATTTGCATTTGAATCGCTGCTGGATTCTGCAGATTTTGTGAAACATTAGATGCTGTCCTACCTGCGATATTACCAGGTGGAGTATTACCTGCGTTTCTCCATGCTTGGAAAGAAACTTTCACTTTGTCTCCGCTGATTCCTAACCTTTCACCGATTATGTCATATTTTGGTTCACCTGATACACGATCATACCAAACTAAATCACCAACAGCACCTTTGTAACCTTGGTCTATGTGCTGTTGCTCTAATGTTTTCGTAAAATATGTCTTTAGGTGTTGCTTCAATTCTTCTTCTGTATATTTTGCCATCATTCATCTCCCCTTTTTGTCATGTGTTCAAAAATAGATTCGCTAAATTTTTGAAAGCCGCTATGAGCTAAAGCCATTAACAAATCTTGAACCTCAACCTGCCTGGCTTCTTTAGCCATTTCAGGTGGCTCTCCCCCATCTCCAGTCAAATTAGATTGCTTTAGTGCTTTTTCCATTGCTCGAACCTCTTCTCGAATATCATCTGTATAGTGTGCATTACGTGAAGGTGCTTCAACTAACAAAGTAACTAATTGTATGATTCTAAATCCACTTGTTCGCAATGTTCGCAAAGTATCTGGATGAATTAAATCAAAGTCTCCACGATGCCTTTTGAAGAAATCATCTTCATCTTCGATACGAATTGTACCCATCAGTTACCACCGCCATAGGGGTTTGAACCATCAATCCCCTTTGGCAGTCCAGATGCCGCTGGTGTTGTTGGTTGTGCCTGCGCTTCTTCTTCGTCTTTTGATGCTTCTTTCAAAGCTTCAACAAGATCCTCATTATCCCAACCCCTGTCTTCCATGAATTCTTGCATTTCATCGACAGACATAGCCAGTTCAGCTAAAGCCAAACCACGAACAAAGTAAACGGATTGAACATCTTTGTAATCAATGTGCTTTATCTTTTCATTTTGTATCTCTCTAAGGATAGATTCTCCAGCGTCATTCATAGTATCAATCAAAAAAGAGTTTCCATAGGGAAGTACAACAACTTCTTGATAGATTGTACCGTCAGTCAATACCACTTCTTTTGCCTTCAGCATGAACCTTGTGAAGTGTGCTAGCCGTTTGAATGGTTCGGCAGATTACAAACTACATGGTTCCATGGTTATTGTATTATTTTTATTCATTTTTTTCAAACGTGCAAAATAATACGCCAACCATACATGGTTTTATTCATTTTTGTACACGACAGAACGTGCATGGTTATACGTACAACATTTATTTTTCATACAAGGTTGCATCAATTATTGACAGTTTTACCCACCCCCCCCCTAATTTCCAGTGGAACATGCTAACCATGTATGGTGCATTGAATTATTTTGCAGCAAAAGTGTATCATGGTGGTTGATGTTTCATCGAACCATGGTGTTTCTTACTAATTTCTTACACAGGAAACAATGGAAACAAGGTGAAACGTGCCGTGTGTTTCATAAGCCGTCAAGATACCGCAACAAATCCCAGCGGTGCAAAAAATGGCAAAAGACGGTTTTGAGGAAACACCACAGGAAACAAGGTGGTTCATGTCAGCGGGCCGCTCTGGAAAGAAGTGGGCGACCTTTGACTATCTCATAAACGGCAGAATGATTGCATCGAGAATAGCTGAAGAGATAGGTGTTGGACGAGCGACAATTAGTAAACACATCAAGTGGCTGATTGCAGGTGCGTACATCAAAGAGGCTAGAGGATTGATGGATCATCAACAACAAGCAAAGCAAGCGAGAAAAGAATCCGTAACTGGTTTTTGCAAAGCATACATCGCTGGACCTAACGCAGCAGTATTACAGGCTAAAATTCGTGAATTAAAGGCTAACATGGGGGTGAGTCGGGAGGGCGCTGAACGTGCAAGCGTGGTAACGCCACTTCCAGGCGGTGTCGAACCCCTTGTCGATGTGCATAGATTGGACTATCACTTGCCAGTAACAAAGCAACCACAGGAGAGATCCCTTGCAGCGTGGAAAACATCTGGTGCAGAACCACATGGTAAGCCTCTTCGTGGATGGCAGCATTGGAGCTTTCCTTCGTTTGAATCCGAAATAGGAACATGGAAAGTCAAAGCAAGAAGGAGAAGAGTCAAGGTTGAAGATGAAAATGGCAAGATTACTGGGTATGAATGGGGAGATTTCACAAGTTTTCGTATTACAGGGCCTAGAGTTTACTGCACAATAGAAGAATGCATGACTCCTAACGTGATAGAACACAGGATAGGTTCTGCAGTATGGGAAGTGCGAAAGCATCTATGCAAAACATACGGCTTTGATTTCGCAATCGATATGAGGATGCGAGTCAATCAACCTAACGAAGCAGGTGCTTTACGATATGATCCAGAACTGGCCGAGCAAATCAAGGAACACAGGAGGACAAATCCTGAAATGCTGAAGCTTGCAGACGGCATAACAGCTGATGGTAGCCACGATTTACTCGATGAAGGAGCTGTCCACTTAGATTGTGAGGACATAAGGCAAGCAGCAATGCAAGCAAATCCAGTCGCCACCATAGAATTCATGAGACTACAAATGCAACAACAAACAGATCAGTTTGAAGAAGTTGCGAATAGCAGTATAGAAACCATCGAAGAACAATCCGTAAGAGCAGCACAAGACATTAGAGATATGCTAACAAATTCGATGCAAACTATGATTGAGCAAATGATGAATACATTTGAGGTAAGATTCCAAGAACACTTGCAACAATTCTTCACCCACAACCAAACAAGAGTTAATCGAGCAATCGAGCGTTTTGAAGCAAGGTTAAGGGGCATGAATCCAGAAGCACCCGAAGGACAAATGACGCTGTTCGATTGGAGACCCGAAGATGATGAAAACGATGGACTCGGTGCATAGTGCAAAAATCAAGCGTGACAATGCAACGGGTTTAGTTTAAGCCCTGCAAGTCCTTCGCCCAACGCATGAGGGCATCTGCTCATGCATTTAGCAACCCACTAGCAGGGGCTTCATGGGGTTTAACCAATGTTGGCAAAGGTGGAATTTTCCAACAACTAAGGTTTACTTTTGCATCAGGCGGTCTTGACGACCAAGATTTCATATTTACAGTCAAAGTTGCACAGGAGATGGCAGCACAATACTCCACAGATCCAGAAGTTATCCAACTAACAAGACGACTTTTCAACGGAAGAATACCAGGACATGAACCATTGAGAGGTCATGATGAACTTGGCGAGATACAACACATCGTAAATTACTTCCAAGGAACAAATACACTAAACACACCAGATAATCAAATAGGGGCACCTGCACTATTTGGTGATCGTGGTTCATACAGATATCAAAAAGACCCATACGGTACAGAATTTTTCCAATCCCCTGCAAAAGTGATTAGAGATATCCAAGCTGGAGAATCAGGCGCAGATTGTGATGATGTAGCAATGGCTTGTGCAGCAACCCTAGTAGCTGCAGGTTATCCAGCAATGCTAATGATTGTCGATGCAGATGAAGGAGCGCCAGGACAATTCAATCACGTATTAATTGCTAGCAAAACTTTCCAACCAAATGAAATCTATGGAGACAACTGGTTTCCTATCGAATTGATTCACGATTTCCAAATGGGTAAATCGGTGAAAGTTTCTCAATACATTCCTCTAAGGGTCGATAATTACGATCTAACAAATGCAGACAAAAGACTTATTCCAAGCACATTCAGGTGAGAAAAATGAAAAATCCAGTAAAACAATATTTCAGAAAATATCCAATCACCACATTTAATGGTGCGTTGTATGGTATTACGTTAGCAATTAGCGCAGGCTATGGTGGAGCGTTTGTTTTGGGCGACAGGTCGGGGCTAGATAGACGATATTCGGCTGTAACTGCAGCAGCTTTTGGTTTACTAGCAACAAGCATGGTTATGAGAGACTTGGAGGGATATTGAAATGGACCCAAGATTACGAAAGCACTTAGGCGAAACAGGCCAACTAGGAAATAGTGCCAGAAGAACAGATTACGGCTCAGGTTTAGGGCACGCTTCAAGAAAACCCGCAGAACCTATGGGTGCATCGACTTCAACATCAAGTAGTAGCGGCCACTTGAATGATCGCTTATCACAAGTGCAAAATTTCGAGCAAGAGCCTAGGGTTCTTGACGAACCGATTATAGCTCCACAAATAGTACCTAGGCCACTACCGCCAACTTTCATTCAAAACGGACAGTTGCCACACGTGGCTCAACAATTGAATGGTCTTGGTAATTCCAAACCAAAACGAATGGGTGGCTTTGGTAAAAAAATGGGCGTAGGCCTGTTAGCCGCTGGTGTTGGAGTTGGGCTTTGGTATTTGATGGCAGGTAAAGATGGAGGCAGTATCTTAACTGCCGATGATTTTATGGATGAATTAGGTGAGTAAAATGTTCGGGGCAATGACAGCGATTAACACAATCTCGAAGCATACAGACAAGCTTTGGGTAGTCGGTGTTGTTGCTGGAGCAATATGCGGGGTCACTAAAGGATTGTATGATCGTAAAAATTACAATTCGATTAGTGGTTTTGCAAAAGGTGTGCCTAAAACAATCGAACTAGAAGATATTGACCCGATGGCGAACGAATCCGATATTATAGAGATGTATAATGAAGGGTATATGACCGATGAGGATGATTATGCATTTGAAGACCAATTTGGTGAAGAAACAGAAGATAGCGAAGAGGAATGATTAAAATGAATTTATTTGGACACGGACAATGGTACACAGGAGAACTAAACCCAAATCAGTTTGCAGCTGATAACAATGGACAGTTAGCACAGACTCAACAAAAGCAAGGGTTGTCAGATGCTTTCAACGGAGCAGAAATGGGAATGAATCAAGCACAACCTAGTAATGGTCCTTTGAACAATCAAACAAGACAACCGATGCTAGGAGGATTCTTGCCTAACTTATCTCCAATGGGTAAAGCACTTGTTGGGATTGGTGGATTGATGGCAGTAGCATTAGTAATGAGAAAGGTGAGAAGATGAAGAAAGTTGACAACGCTACTGGCTTGACAATAGAAGTTCCAGATGATGAACCAAGAGGGGCATTCCCTTACTTTGGTTTCTGGCAAGAAGCTTATCCGCAGATCGTATCTCACATACAAAAGAGAAAGAAAATCAAAGCAGCAAGAGGCGACATTGACGCAGCACTTCGCAACCTCACTCAATTAGTAAACGGACCTTACCGTGTAATTATTGCAGACAGACTTTACAAAATAGGTGAAACACTTAGATTGAATCCAGGTATTTCTGCACATGGAACAGGCGGTCCTAGAATTAGATACATCAAAGAATCTGGAGATGGAGGGCGTATGGATATCGCTGCTATTGCATTTGAATACCCAATAGACATTTTGATTCAAACTGCACTAAGCCAAGGCAGCGTTACTATGGAGCTATCCAAATTACAATCTGACATTCAAACTACTTCTTTAGAATTACAAAGATACAATGAAGAATTCTTTGCACTTCAAGCAAATATACCATCACAAAACTTACTGAAGAAGATGGAAAATAATTTGTCCTTAGTGGAAAATAAAATATTGAAATTAGAAGGTGAGTATGTTCACGCTCAAAATATACAAGAGAAAGCAAATGCTACATCGAGAAGAATGAACGAACTTGCCACCTTACAACAACAACTGAAAGCCGAGGTCGTAGCAACGCAAAACAAGATGCAAAGTAAATTACAAATGCTACATAAACTGGAGAACAAACAAGATCCAAACGCAATTAACCAATATACAGGTAACATAATTAGCGCAAGAAGAGATGTACAAAGGCTAGGAAGAAAAAATAGTGATGTGCAACAAAGATTGCAAACTGTTAGCATTGAACTTTCAAGATTAGTTTCATCTAGAGACTTTGAGAATGAAATGAGAGAGTTTCAACTCGCATCAAGAACAAGACTACACGCCTTAAACCAATGCCGTAGCGAACAAACAGGCTTACAAAATGAATTCAATGCACTCATGAATGAAAGAGAACAAACATTACTTCAACTAAATGATATTCAATCTAAAATGCGAGGTTTGTCGCACCAACTATCGGTAGCACACTCTCAATATGATAAAGCACAATCAGCTATTGGGCAGATCGGTAGCACTAGAGAAGATGAAATCATTCGGAATTGGTCTAATCATCTAATTGAAATGCAAAGAGAAGTCGAACAAAGACTGTTTGCTAATCTGGCTAAGACAGCAGCGGCACAAAGCGGATCGCCTCTTGCTAGAGAAGTCGAAGGAATTGTTCTTGACGCAAGCACAATCAAAGATTATGAAGACTACCTAACTGCACTTGATGATGTATCGGATGCATTAGAAGATGATGAATACCAGCTACTAGAAATGATTGGCCGTCTTGGTGCCGCACAACAATATGTGCCAGGGGCTACACGCCTATACGCACTAATTCAACCAGACATGAGCAGACGAAAGAGAATGGAAGCATACCGCAATATGATTACAGAAATCTTGACTTCGGGTGCTGCAGCAACAACTTCGTATGACAGAGGTTCTTTAACAATCAACCTACCTGGCTTTGGTCCTATCTCTCTAGGAAGGGAGAAGCCACTTGCTGAAATGATTGCACTAATGAGGCATTTGTCTGATGCTGGCCTTCAATTCGACTATGATTCAAGCAGAGGTGGAAACTAATGTACCCAATACACATGGTATCAGCCAATCATTCTCGGGCACGTGAAGCGATGGCAAAGGTCGAAAAAGCATACGCAGAAGGAAAATTGACAAGAGGGCAATATCTTTCTCAAAGAGAACAACTACATCGTATGCTTCAGCTACCAGTAATGCCTAAATCTAGAATCTCTCAAAACGCAAAAGGATTCTTCATGAAGAATTTGATTGATAATTCCCCTGCACCAGTAGGTTACTTCAATCAAAATTACGATGGCAGGCCAACTAGAAAATATCACACCTTTTGGAATACCTCTAGTGGAGCTAACCAAGAAAACATTCGTGCGCCAACAAGAAGAATGGCTCCAATCAACAATGTTCGAGCAAGCCTTCTAGAAATGCAAAAGGAAGAATATTGGAATTGGGAAGGAGATCTAAACAATGTCCTACGCAAGAATATGATGAGCAACAACGGATTAACCAATCAAAGTGAAGTAAACCAAATGAATGCCAATTCTCATCTCTCACACTATCAGGACACACAACTCCAAGTAAACCAACAACTCGGAAGATTAGGAGTAACAAAAATAGACGAAAACAACTATCCACAAGTTATGCAACTAATCAACAATCAACAAGAAGTGCAAGTTGCCTTACAGAACCTACTAGATTCCATCGAAAAAGCCGTGATAAAACAAATCAATGCGGGTTGGAATGAACAACAAGCAAAAGCTTCAGTGATTAGTCTTGCTCGACAGGCAGGTGCGAAACTAAACGCACAAGGTTATGATCCCGAAGCAGCAAGGTCAATCATCGCTCGATTAGTTAGTGGTGAAATTACAGAACTTGGAGCTATCTATGCCGTTGCTGGAGATTTGAAAGAAGCAGCAAACATCATCAATGGTATAGGAAACAACGCAAACGGTACAATGACGGCAAATAGTGGATTATTCAACAACAATATGCCTCTTCCTTCAACTGCACCACCTACTAGCAATGCCATAAGTGCGCCCGTATTAAGCAAAGCGGGTAACGCAAGCATACCTTATGCTTCACTTGACCTACCTACACTAAAACAGATGTATGAAAATGCACAAAATAACGCTGAAGCAGCAAGAATCAAACAAGCAATCAATTATCGTTCAGAATCTATGAATGCTATCAAGCGAGGTAATAGTGTAAATACAATAGTTGCTCCTTCAATGAAACAAAGCGGAGCAGCAGCACAAAGAGCAGTAGCCAACAACCCTGCCTTACAATACAGCAGAAGAGCAACCGTAAGAAAAAGTCCAGATGTTATGCTTGTAGTGAAAGACATTATGACAATTGACGGAAACCTAATCTTCGATTACACAGCAGGTGAACCAATAGTAATCAACCCTGACGGATCATACGAGAAATACATAGGAAGTATGCTTCAACAAAATATGTTGAATGAGCAAGTTGGTATGCAAATTCGACCTATGGGTGAATGGTCGATTCTAGCAAAGATGATGCCTGAGACTACACAAGCCCTTAGCTTTAGAAATAGACTTGACAGAACTATGAAGTTTGGAACACAAATGCTAACACAAATCAAGAGAGACTTGAATTATGCCCTAGCAAGTCCTAATTGGGATGATAACGCAAGAGGATATCTAATTTACTTACTGAACAGAACACTTGAGATGATCGGTAAAATCGAAAATCCAATGATTGTACAAAGCAACGCAAATGAAGTAGTGCAACAAAACAATGTGATTCAGCAAAATAACGTGAACCAAGGAATGCAACAGAACAACATAGTTCAACAAAGCAATCCTTACGCAAATACTTACGTGCAACACAAGCATTGGTCTAGAGATGGAAGCGGGCCAGAAACAGCAAATAATCAAGAAACGAACAATAGTTTGCACAGTAAAGGATATACTCACAACGAACCAACAATCAATGCCGCACAACAGCAAAAACAAACAAGCACCAATGCTACTGGTAACTCAACCGCAACTAACAAAGGCGGTGGCGTTTTTGCCAACATAAGAAACCAAAGAAAACGAGAAAGTAACCTTGTAAATACGGGTGGCAATGCAAAGAATATGTTCAGGGGGCGATAAGATGAAATTTCCAATATTAGGATTCGGACAAACGACACAACAACAGACTTCACAGAATCGTGAAGGTTTGACAACAGAAGAAGCAGTAGCATTAGCGGAGCAAAGAATAGCTTTCCTCGAAACTGAACTAGCAAGAGGGGGCTTAGACGGTCAAACAAGAGCAGGGCTAATGTCGGAGCTTAGATCATACAAGACATTCAAAGCAACGATGGTGAAAGCGATAAGCGAAGGACAAGTTAGACCTAATCAAAAGATGTTCAATAACAAAGGAAGACCATCTGCACAACCTGGAACTTGGGCTGCAGAGGCGATGAAGTCGTTTAGAGTAGCTGAAGGCATGGGTCCTGAAGGAAAAGGACCAAGACCAAAAGGAGAACGAGGAAGAGGTTACTCGCCAACCAAACACAAAATGTACAAAGAAAGAGGAACTGAAGTCATTACAGGAAAAGTAGGAAATGCATACCCTGGATTACCAGGATATGTCTTTGGTGAAGACGGAACTACTGCCGTAAGAATGGTTCCAGGCGCAGCATATCCAGGTCAATTTGCAGATTCAAGAGGCGATTACTATGTATTCGGAGAAAAAGATGTAGGTTATGCCGCAACAAAAATACTACCTGGTAATCCAGTTGTAGGAAGTCCAGGTTTGTATTATGATAAAGGGGCGAAAGGCCAGCCAGTCGATGACAAAGGCAACATTCTAACATACAAACCTAATTCTAGTGCTTCAGCAGTTCAAGTCGTAGTTGGACAACCAGGAGTTGTACACGCAATAGACGGTTCATTAGTGAAAGCACAAACAGCAGCAAACATCAATTTCATAGGCCCTGGAAATACACACGTGTTTCCTGTGTCGAATTTTATTGCCAACAATTCTAAAACAATGATCACTCCTGTTCAAAAGGCAGCAGGCGTACTAGTTCCAGGTCAGTCGGACAGAGTATTTGCAGAAAATGTTCAAGCTTCTTACGTGCAAGTTAGGCCAGGAGTTATGGTGCCTGGTAGTGGTTCTCACGCTACTGCAGGTGGAGCAGCTAGAAGATTGATGTACAGATCAAGCAATCCCTCCCAAAGCGTAGCGTGGACTGCTGGAGGCGATGCAACCTTCAACTCAAAGGGGGCATCAGATACTAACCCTGCGACTAGATTCAACGCTAGCGGACAAATTGCTACATTCTCTGTGGGTCAAGCACACCCAATCAAATCAAATACAGTATTCAACACAGACTTCACAGATTATACAAAGAGAGTTGGTGCTGAAGTTCCAGGTTCAGTCGGTTACAATATCACAGAAGGCGCAAAAACACCTGATGGTTTAGGTCCAGCAGCACAAGTTTATGACGCTAAGTTGAATCCCGTTGTAAAGATAAGAGGGGGGCCAATTCCAGGTCAAGCAGTTGACAAAGTGTACGGTGATGCAACCACAGCAATTACAATCTCTCCAGGGCAAGCAGTAATTATTCCTAAAGGAACTTCAAGTACCGATGTTTACTCTAGAACCCTAAATCCTGTTACAAAAGCAAGAGGTCTTCTTGTGCCGTCAGCAAACCGCCCATACCAATCGATTTTCACAGCAGCAGACGCTCAAGCAAACATAGGAACACAATCAGAGCAGATATTAGGCGAAGATCGTGTCCAACATACGGTTAGGGCATTACCTTTCGCTGATGCACCTGTGGCAACCATCGGTAAACAAGATTATTCGGCTTTCGTATTCGACCCATCACTCGGTAGTAGGCCAGATATGAAAATACAATCTCTAGCAGAACAAGGAAGGGCACCTTCTGTACTATTCTTACCTGGTACTGCAAAGCAATTATCGGTTTTCGCTCAAAAGGGCGCTCCTATTGATTTATCCCAAGCATTGATCGCACCAATACCTGATATAGCATTTAACCAACCTCTTACTAGTGGAGATTTCGCTAAATTAGCGGTTCCATTCGAACAAGGTCTTGAACAGGGATTAGTTCAACCAGAAGTAGGTGCAGAAGCAAAACAGATTAGTGTACGAACATTCAACGCAAACGCACCTGAAACCGCAGTTGTTTCACTTGCAGGTATGCGAAGAGTATCACCTATGAACAGACAAGGCGGTTACTTGGGCGCTAGTGTTTCAACAACTTCGAGTTCCAGAGCATCTGGAGCTTACAGAATGGCAGATACGAGGGCAGATCATAGGTGGATTTGATGTGGACAAATCACGCAGTATGGACTGGTGGTTTAGGTTCCACCGATAATACAAATTGGGCACCAGACTGGACAGTAGTCGCTTCTCAATCAGGTATTACCTTACTGCAAAGCCCATCTCCTGAAGGAATGTCTTTCATAGTAGTAATGAACCAAGGACAACCAAATGAAAAAAGATTATTCCCAACAGACAAAAACCCGTCTGCAAGTGAGATGAATAGGGGATTAGACCCAAACGAAGCTTTTGAGCAATTCCAAAAACTTCTCATTGAACATGGAGGGATAGTAAGTGGTTCAGCAGGGGCAGATCCAAGTAAATCAAACACATTTGAAGAACTTGACTCAAGGCTTATGGCAATGAGCGAATTACCTCAAGATATTGCATTTGAATTACAAAGGTCTGGTACTACTGATGTTGGTATGCCAAAACAAAGGCTTGATTTGAACCTTAACAAAATAGGAAAACTAGCAATCTTCAACATGGCCGAAGATCTATACTTAGCGAAAATGAGATACGCTTCCTACGATATGCAAACAAGAATTACTGCCCTTCAATCATGCAAAGTCGATATCCTTCAGCATTACATGAATCCCGATGTGTTGTCTGCAATGTTGTCTGCAAATCGCCAACTGAAGAGTTTGTACCGACAAAAGAGAAGAGCAGCCTTAGCCGACGGCAAAAGCCTACAAGAATTTGTAGCTGAAGCAAAAGCAGGGGAGATGGATATTGAAGAACCAATGCTACCAACCGAACCTATTGTAGCATTGAGGGTTAAATTCGAGGACCAACATGGAAACGAAATCACAGGACTACCTTACAGAATTGGAGTAAGGGGTGCAGTAAACCTCCGAGAAGCTAGAGAGAGAACCAAGTTTGGTACAAACCCAGGTGAATTTGGAGCAGGTGAAAAATTGTTTGAAAAAGGCGGATTAATCAACAATCCTACTCCACGTGATGAATCTTGGAACGGACAAGGGTTAGATCCTACAAAAGAATGGCACTACTTGTATGCATACAGAATTGCTGGTGAACCAAAAGAAATGATTATGCCCAATGGTGAAACGGTGAAAGAATTCCCTTGGCCTAAAGGAAACATTAAGATTTCAGTATCAACTCCTGACAATGTATCAAACACACTAGACTGGGGCAATTCTAGGCTCAAAACATACCGAGCAGTTTCATCTATGACTCAAAACAGAGATGCAGAGATAGCACCAGCAGAAGCATTACAACAATTATTTTCACACAGTCTAAAACTCACACGTGAAAAAGAGTATGTACGATTGAACATTACTATTCCTGTGTACAAACAACCATTGCCTATGCATTTAGTTGAAATGCCCCCCAATTCTGGCAAGGTTGTTTCTAGATGGTCGCTAGAACCTAACTTGGATGCTATTCCTGAACATCAGAAAGTCCGTTTGACAATGAAAGTAATGCGACCAGAATCAAATGACGGTTGGGCACAGGCCGACAAAATCGAACCAACATCTAGAGCAGGGCACGATGACAAATTCTTGCAGTTCGAGGAATTTACATCACCTGCGGGTCGAGCAGCTATGAGGGCAGGTACGATTGGAGCTAATGCAGTAAAAGGCATGAAATTCTTAGTCAAACCATTGAACAATAGTTGGGCGAGCGCACAAAATTACACATTCATTGACACGGACATAAATGGATTAATGCGTGCATCTCTTCCAGTAGGGAGGTATGAGGTAGTTCGAGTATCAGATATTAACCCTGATGGCACTAGTGCTTACGTGGAATCAGACGAACCTTATGCCACGCCATTTGAACAACTACCTGCAACGACAAGACAGGGAATTGTTATTGCTAGAAATGGAGCAGACCAATTCGGTAAAAAATTCGCCATGAAGGAATTCCCCGTTGCAAGACTTCAAGTTCCAGCAGCATACTACTATCGAGACTATGATGAAGATGACAGTACGCCTATGGGTGTTGTTGGAGCAAAGATGATCGTTAGAACCGATTACAGCAACGATTACACAGCAAGGCTAACGAGTTTCAAACTAGAAACACCATTCCCTCCGTTGAAAAGAGGCGAAAATGCAAATCCTGATACTATCTATGGTAAACTTTCATTGATTCATCCTGAGATTGACTCGGGCGGTTGGCCGTTAGCGGGCATAACAACTGATACAACCGATGCTATGTTTGACACAGCAACTATTGTAATGATGGAAGATTCAAGCATCGACATAAGCAGAATTCCAGAATATGAAAGAAGACTTGAAGCACAAAGAGATCCAACAGGTGTCTTAGCACCATCTCCAATGATGCCAACGCCAGGTAATCCGATTGAATACAAAGGGTTCATTATATCGAGAGACTACTTCGATACAGCAATAGGGCCGAATCCAAAAGGAGGACTACCTGATTTCGGCCCTAATGCGAAAGCAGCAGATACCGTTTACGAATTTGACATGGGCAGGCTTGAAAATCCATTTTACGACCAAGGCGTTATTGAAGTTATGAGCTACTATCCTAAGAACGGTACATTAAGAAGAAAAATACCACTTCCATATTCTGCAAAACCATCGCCCCTGTTAGAATCGTCTGCACTAGATAGGTCTAAGGCTTTCCAAGCAGTAATAGATCCACTTCAAAGTTACAGTCAAGCACAATCTCTCAGAAACTTCTTCAAAAATATGCCGAAGGTATTCTATCTCAAGATGCAATCAAGTCCAGAAGCAGCAATAATGACTGGAAGGTGGGTTGTTTTGACAGATTTCGGACAACTTGATAATCCAACCATAATGTCTCCAGAAGATGCGTTTGAAAATATCATCAATAGAATAGACAAATTCTTCGGTGCGCCTATGACTCACTTTTTCATGGACTCAATGCCTCCAAGAACCAATAACACTCCAACCGCAACTGCAACACGCACAGTAACAGTTCCGAATGTATCGCATTACAACATGGGGTATCTTAGCGTTACCAATCCATCAAACGCATCAAGCTTGAAAATAAACACAACAGCCTTCATTAGTAACAAACCAATCACTATTACACAGATTACTCCTGGTGAACGATTCACTACAATAGGTTATACTGGTAGCCTCCAAACGCTTCCAGAAGGAAATAATCACACAATTACTCAACAACAAAACATTGGTTCTAATCAAATGATTACAGTTCCTCCACCTAGAAACGAATTCAACAAATACAGATGGCCTGGTTTCGATTGGAGAGCATATTGGCCGCAAACAGAAAGCTGGTTATTCGCTGATGAAGACGACACAGGCGGTAGCAACACAGGCGGTAGCAACACAGGTAGTGGCAACACGGTCTTTATGCCACCAACCGTCTTAATGGGTAGCAAAAATGTAAATGCTTCCTATGACAATGTGGATGATGGCGTAATGGTTGCGCCTCCACCGAGTAACAATAATGATGATGAAGACGACGCTTTAGGGATGATATCATGGTGATGCAAAATGGGATATGTAAACAATGCAAAGCGACTCCTTACTCAATACAGGAAAACTCCTATGCAGAAAGGAGCTTACATAGTAACGCATTTGATGGTTCCATTTTGGGGAATAATAGCTTTAGATGCAGCAAAAGATACAACACAAGGATTTCAAAGAGACAAAGCTTTGCTTGGAATAGCAGCAGCGTATCTAGCGTACACTCAAGTTGCTGCAGCAAGAAGCATGACAAAGCATTGGTATATGCGGGAGAGGAAATGATATGTCGATAGGAGCGCCAAAACCACAAGGACTTAGCGGATATACACTAAGTTCAGAATATGCTCTTGCCATGATCGATTGGCGAGATGAGAAAAAGCGAAGGCAAGAAGCAATTGCTCAACTAAAACCGCTTGATAATGAAAGTAGTTTAGAATTTAGCGAACGCAGGGCTGCAATGCCTCAAGTTCGAGGATGGACTGAATATGCCTTAGATCCTAGAGAAGATGGAGCTATAACGGCAAATGGTAGTACGGCACCGATGGGGTTAGCGGTCAATCATCCACAAAATACTGATGCATTAGTGCTTAAAGATTGGTGGGAAGATTCAGGAACACCTGGGCAAGAAGCAGAAGATATTGTACTTTACAAAGGAGAAATCAAAGCAAGAACTGGTGGCCCATCACAAAGCGAATACTACACCGATTACTTGATGGATGAAGCGGTGTCTCCAGACATTTACATTAGAACAGGAATGGCAGACTATGTTCCTAATTTGTTCAACCTGTTCACAGATGAGAACGGGTACAGAATGGACCCTGCTTACATTAAAGGAACAGGATTCTGGCCGACAACAAAAAGAGCTGGTATGAATTTGATTCAAGGTGGAGCAGGTTTACTACTGGTTGGCTTTGTTGGCGTATTTATTCTAAAGCGATTCGGTGTAGGAATACGTGAAGCAGGTGTCGGTGCTATTGACACGGCTGGTGGCGTTGTAGCCGAAGTAGTTGATGAAGTAGGAGATCTTGCTCTAACAGCGAAAAATACAGTACAGAAATTCAGGCCCTCTAGCGGTACAAAGTAAGACTAGGTGAGTATGTGTGCAAACCAATGCTTATCTTCGGTCTAAAGGCAAATCTCGCTTAGGTAAAATACCTAAGCCAGTACAACTTTCACGTAGTCCTGAAGATGAAGATTACTACGGTATGCCCGTTGCTAATCCAGCGCAACCTTACGTTGACCTCACAAGACAAACTAAAGAAAATGTCAAAGATGCAGCGAAACCGATACTATGGATTGAAGATGGAGAACTTGTAGGGGCGATTCCCGATATTGCTAGAACAGCAAAGGAAGAAATTAGTGACTTTGCTGATTCAGCATCGGATATTATTGATTTCCTTCCAGATTTCTTAGTACCTGACCCAAGCAGCGACCCTCCTACAAGAGTTTCGAAAGGCTACCATCACGATCATGTTACACTTTTACCCTCCCCCAAAAGAGAACAGTCAGTAAATATGTTTACTGCCATACAGGAAAATCCAACACAAGTTATCGGTTATGTTCATGACGAAAGTCAATTAGTCAGCGACAATGCAAAAATTATAGCGTTAGAGACTTCATTAGTTGCTGCCTTTGATGTTATGCATCTCCTTACTTCTGACTGGCCTACAACTGGTACTAAGTCAGAAAAACTTGAACTGATAAGAGAAGGATTCAGAAATGCAGACACAACAGAATTTTTTGGAAATAAAACATTCACAGAAATAGCTATCTTGTTGAATGATGCAAAAGCATACGGAAATAATACAAGTATATCACAAAAACCAATTGTAGGCTTCTTTTCACAAAACACCCCTACATTCTTATGGCCCTGGACAACATCGGTTGACCCCGATGATCCAACAAAGGGAGGTAGGAGATACACAGCAGTTGATTTCGCAAATATGCCCTTGTTTCCAGGTAAAGTTGGTAGCGCAATCAAACTACCATTTGAAATCATTTCTGGCAAACAATATGACAAAGTTGGAACACTACCAGCATACGGAGCTTGGGGAGATATCATGTTGGGAATTCCTTCAATCTTACTAGTTGTAGGCGGTATTACATTTGGTGGGCCTGCCGTGATGAAAGCAGGTAAAGATGCAGTAGGTGTAGCAAAGACAGCAGCAACAATACCTGTTACATGGGGTAAAGCAATATTCGTCGATATGCCGCTCAATATTATAACTTCAATACAAGACAAGGTAAGAGACTTCACAAAGCCTAGAATGAAATACAAAGAAGGAAGGTATCAACCTGCAACAATTGAAGCCGTTATACCACCTGCTCACAAACTCAAAATGTTCCTTAAACAAAACAAAGGAAAAATAGCTGCAGGTGGAGCGAGTTTCTTAGGTCTTGCAGCCCTATCGATAGTGGCAAATAGAAAGTTTGGAATTGTCCAAAACACTAAGAATTTTGCAGCAGATCAAACCTATCAAGCAAAGAACACTCAATACATTCCAACATACCATCCCGAATACAATAATTGGAATGCTAATCGACAAGTTCAAAATCGACAAAACCGATGAACTGTAAGCAATTGCAAAAAAATCAGCGTGACAATGCAACGGGTTTAGTTTAAGCCCTGTAAGTGCTTCGCCCAACGCATGAGCAGTACGCTAGTTGAACAGAAAGAAGCCGAAGTTCAAAATCTCGCTCGAAAATACGGTGTTGAAAGGTATCTTGGAACAGAGAGATTAGACGATATTCAGAACATAGTTGAAGCTTGGGCTGAAATGTCAGAAGAAAGCAATGCTTTGTCTAGAGAATCAGCATGGTTAGACGCTAAAACCGAGATAGAAGCGATCATGACGGATATCTCACTAGCCAACAATGCAAAGAGCCAATTGTACCTACTAGGAGGCGGACTTGGAGCAGTAGCAAACGGGAATGTTAGTTTCGATGAAGTGAAAAACGCTTTCATAGATGGGTGGAATACACTTCTAAACCAGTATGCGGGAATCATTGAGAAATTACCTCCACATGAAATTGCAGCGATTGATAGGATGAAAGATAAATCCCTATCTTCAGTTGGTGATTATGGAACTATCGACCAAAAGAACAACGCTGGAATTCAACTAAGTCAATGCTTGAAAAACATCGAACAAGAGCTAATCGGCCTTACGCAGAAATACATTCACTTAGATGCCAAAAACGAAGTTGGTAATCGAGAAACAACAAGAGGCATCATCATATCTCAAGCAAACGCAGATTTCTCTAGCGGTATTCTAACTCAAGCACAATTAGACCAAATCAATGCTTTGATTGGCTACAATCAAAATCCAGCAAGTCAACTGCAAGGTCAAATATCAACACTCGACCAATTCTCCCCAAACTACGGTGAGCTTCTAAATCAAATGGATAGAACACTTGCTGCAGCAAAGCGAGTTCTCGACCAAACAAGAGATTCAAACGGTTTAGCTGGTTCAGGACTTGGATTCGTTAGAACCGCAAGGCAAGAAACATTAGGCCGAATAAATGCTATGGGTGCATCGGGCGGAGATGGAATCAGAACAATGAATGCAAGAAGCATTCACCGAAGGGCAACACCAAAAGTAGTTGGTTCAGGTGTACCTTACTCTGGAAACATGGTTACTCGCAAAGGTGGATTATTCCCCGAAGCATTCGCAAAAGAAGGTCCAGCAGGTATGCCCTGGATTGGCAATCAATTCGAGACTCCTAGCGATCCAATGGTTGTGCCACATGATATGCACTTAGGAGTAAGCGACCCTGCATTATCGCACAGAATTTACTCAACACATGGCAACTTAGGAAGTACAGGGGCAGGGCGTGGTCGAAATCCAAGAAGAATGGGTCAGCATATAGCAAGGAACAAAATGGCTGGAATACACAAAGGCGGATTCGGAGGATTTTTCACAGATCCAGATGGATTTACTGACTCTCATCCTAAAATGACCTGGCTTGGAACATTAGGAGTTGTAGCTTTCCTCGGTTCTGTATTCTTGAAAGAACGAACTAAGAGAGACATTGCCAAAATGGCGCATGGTGTTTACAAGAAACCAAAGCAAATGCTCTTTGGTAAAAAATCCAAACCAACAGCGCCTCAACAAGCAGACGATATTGATGCAGCACTAAACTGAGGTGATAAAGTTGGCAAGACGCAGAGTTCAGGGCGGCAATGGTATTCCCACAAGCAACAGAAAAAGGGAAGATAAGATGGCAGACAAAAGAATGCCAAAGTCAGTCAAGTCGTATGATATGATGACAAAGATGAATCCATACGGTGCCCAACCCGAAGACTATGCAACTCTAAATGACATGATTAAGAGAATCAACTCTCTAAAGAAAAATGATGTAAAGAAAATGGCCGATAGAGAAATCGTTCCATTCTCTGCTCGCCTTAGTATAATTCTGTTTGTTGAAGATTGGGCTGAAATAGATCCAGACCATGAACAATTCCTTTCTCACGTTCCACCTGGCTTTGATAAAACTGAAGCACTAAAGATGGGCGATTTGCTCTATTGGTCTATTGTAGGCGGTGCTGGACTCAAAGCTTTGAAGAATAGAAGTCGAGCAACATACCAAGGGCACTCACGTTGGGAGGATTACATCAAACCTAAAATGCCGATGGGGGTCAAAATAACTGACCTTGTTGGCTTACACGCAGAACTCCTTACCTTCTTACCTCAAAACACATACAATCAATTTACAATCAATCAGCTATTTACTGACGATGAGAAAATTTACGACCAAATGTTTGACACCTTCGTACAATTAGATCCTATGCAGCACGACGCACTTCAAACAATGGGTAAATTGGTTGATTCTGGCAACATCGAAAAATTCCGATTAGCTTTGATGAAAGGTAGCCGTGAGCTGCTATCAAAACTCATGAAAGAGGAAGGTGCAGTAGGCCATCATGTGCTTGACGCTTTCGATGCTGCACGTAAAGCATCACAAGCATACAGAAAAGGAGACTATCGAGAAGCCCTTGCTCAATTGAACAAACTTGAGAATGAATACCAAATTTCACCATCTGTTTTCCAAATTGGACTAGAAGATATGTTTACCGTTTCACTTGGAGTTGTATATCCATCAGCACAGAACTCGGCCAATGAACTTAGCGTAAAATCCGATAATAGAGTAGTTCTTGCAACACTCGACCAATCTATTGCTCCTGATGATGGTTTTGATAATGATACCATTGCACGTGTAAAGGATGCAATGAATGGCAATGCTTTCGATTATGGGAATTCAGTTCAAAATCTAAAATCGCAATCCAGAAACAAAAAGTTAGGCTCTGGTGGTCGAAGATTATTCGTATCTGATAAAAGCAAAGTGATAAGCACAGATTGGTTAGCCTTCTTTTGTGCATTGAATGGAACAGGCGACAAATTACCTGATGCTGCTTCGATGATAGAAGGATCTAACAACTGGCAAACAACAGCACGCCTAATTATTCACGGAGATATGTCTAAGGCAGACGGTATGCAAGATTTGTTGCCTAAAGGATTAGTTACAGTATCGCTTACTATTCCAGAGAAAAGGGGAAGCAAAAAGGATGAAAAAGGCTCTAGTCGAAGAAAGCGGGGCAGCAGAGCTTCAGTTCGAAATAACCCTGACGGCCATATTTGCGACAAATGTAACAAGAAAATCAACAAAGAAGGTGGCGGACACGGCAAAGTCGATGGTAAAGATTGTGCATGGAAAGGTAAAAAAGTAAAATTTGATGGAAAACTTGCCTCTGGAAGAGCGCCAGGAACTAACTTTGCATCTCCAATCAAAGTCAAAGAAGGTAGCGCACCAGTAGTTCAAGTTGATATTATTGTTGAAGACTACGGCAGACTGAATCTTGGATTTACTACAAAATCAACAAAGAAAAAGAAGAAAGCGAGAGGAAAGGTATCAGGTAAGGCGGGTACGGCAACCGCTGAGGAAGGAGGCTACTACGATGCTGACGCTGAAGCAGCAGCAGCAGCTATCCTTGAGCAATTAGATCCTGACAGACTTTCTGGATTGAAAACTAATCCTCCGCTTCTTGTGAATGCTCCTAAAGGCGGTGGTCGTGCAGCAATGGGTAAAACAATTGCAATTGAAGTAACTCCAAGAAGCCAAGTAAAGGTATCATCAGCTCAAGAAGATGCCAAATGGCTAAAGATGGTCGTAAAGAAATATCCAGATGAACTGAAAAGCCTGTATGATAAGTATGCTAGGGGTGCCCCACAGAAATACAAGAAAATTCGTGGCGGTAAGTGGAAGTGGTCTAACAACATCTATGATACAAAAGGTGAAATGATGGATGCCATCAAAAAGTTCGGCACATACAAAGATTACAAAGGTGGTACAACAGCACTTAGAATGATTAAAGCCAAGAGAAAAGACAACGGCCTATTCGTTCCATGGATAATCTTGATTCCAGACGCTATGGTGCGTCATGGCGATGAAACTTCAGGCGATTTGATTGCTAAGAAAGGTTCTGCAGATCACGAACCAACTAAACTTTTACTAGACCTAATCGAAGGTTACTTTGGTAAAATCAAGTTCAGTAAGAATCTCGGTATGGGAGGACTAAGATTAACAAGTCCAAGAAGCAAAAAAGGAACGCCTAGTGCTGGATTTAGAGGTCGTCAAGATATTCCAGTCCATGAAGGCGTGAAGAAGTTATTCAAAGCTGAAGGATTGAAGCCACCTTCAGCTTTACCTGATGGAACTTCAATGGCTCGCCCAACTTACTACACTCCTTCAGGAAACATCGAGTACCAAGTAGTGAAACCCGATGGTAAGGTCGTCAAACTACAACAAGCAGCGGAGGCATGAAAATGGCGAGAAGAAAAACCAGAAGAATGTCAAAAGCACAAATCAAAGCGAAGCACCCACCAGGTACTTCTCAAGGCCACATAGACAAAATGAAAGAACTCATGGATCAAGGAATGGAGTTCGGCCCCGCACATAACGAAGCAGAAAGATTAGGTTTCAAAGCCAAAACCAATCCCTCTGAAGAACATTGGTTGTCTATGAACTTAGATTTCCAGAAAGGTTTGGTTAAAGAATCCGCTATCGAATGGGCGCAAGCAGTAGCAAACCGTGATAACAGGCCATACTTTATTGAAGAAGCCGATGGTATGTGGTTTGTTACAACAACCGATACAACTCTAAGAATAGACCCTGTTAAATCTAATCCTCATGGTGGTAAAAACTGTGGATGCGGCCAAAATCCGTGTATCACCTATGGTGCTAGCACAAACCCGCCCAAATCTAAAACTGCAGCAAAAGGAACAAAGGTATCAATTCCTTACTCACCAGGTAGTGCAGTTGAAAGAAACCTTGCTATCGTTGGCTGGGCTAAAAGCCAAAAAGACAAGTTAGCAAAGAAGTCAAAGAAGTATTCTTCATCAGTGATTGCATTCGCAGACCAAAAAGGCAATTCTCTCACATTCTCCGAGATTCTTGATATGCAAGACAAAGCAGGTAAGAAAGCGATTCCAGCGATCATGTTAGAAGATGCCTCAGTAAATGCAGTATTCAAGAAGAACCCACCGATAGCAGCATCTAAGGACTATTCCGATTACAGTAAAAGCACCGCAGATGTAATGGTGAAACTTCTTCCAGACATTACCAATCTTGAAATTGAGAACATGAAGGCAACCGTTGGTTCTCGCAGAGCAGCAGTTGAGCTTGCATTAGGAAAGAAGCCAAGTGATTATTCTGTTGAAGGCTTTGGAACAGACTTTGTTAGAGATGATAAAGGGCAATATGTACCTAAATCGCTACTAGCATACCAAGTTCTAGGTGTTAGGCCAACTAGAGATGCCTCTATGGATGCAAGATTCAAAACTCAACTTCGAGAAACACTCACAGGATTACTAGGTCTTGTTGACAAAGGAGACTCCGAAGTTGAAATCGGACTACCATTCATTGAAGAACAAATCTTCATCACGCCAGGGCACGTTGCAGACTTCCGTCAAATGATTAAACTGTATCATGAACTACATGAGCGAAACAAGCCGTATGCAGAGAAAATGCTACCTGGATTGCCGTCAAAAGGATTCTTGGGTGGTATCAAAGCCATCGATTGCATAGAAGCATTGCTTCCTAGTCCAGACGCATTGTTTGTTGGTGAAGAAGTAGCATTGATCGTTCCTACCAATCCAAACCTACTGACTGGCGCACAGACTCGAAGAGCAAGAGCTGGTAAAGTAGTTCAACAAATGCTTGACATTGTTACTGGTGTAAGAACAGAATCGCCTAACATGGATGATATTGCAAGCCACAGAAAACTTGCTGCGATTCTTGAAAGAGAATACAAAGGCAACAAGAAAAAGATGGCTACTGAAGTCTGTAAAGCAGTTGCTAAAGCTATCGCACTTTATCCGATAGGTTATGACGCATATCAAGATGAACTCATCGATAGCAAATACACTTTTGGAGAAGGCGACGACGAGGAAGAGGTTAAACTAACAGATCAGCAACGCCTAAAGGGTAAGCGATTCAAAGATGAAATCTTGAAAGCGACAGCAGGTAATGATGAGTATGAAGCTTCGCTAGTGCATATTCGCAGACCTCTAAGCGGCAGAAAGGCAGGTAAGAAAACCCCATTCGCAGTTATACAAATTAGGACTACTGGATTCAGTTCTCCGCCTATCGGATGGGATAGAAGATGGATGATACCGTTGATGCAGATAATTCACGAACATTGGGAAATGCTTGAAACTGGAGGTAAGGGTAAATCTGGTGGACTTGAAATCCACGACCTACTGTATCTAACTGGAATTAGAGCGAAGGATCTATTTGACTATGAAATCACAGCACGTGAATATTTGATTATCCTTTTCCTACTTGGAGCTTTCAATACGGGTAATACTGTTGATGTACAAAAATCACTCATAAACACTACTGCTTCTGCGATTATGGAAGAATATCAAGCGTTGATTAGTGCTTTGCAACTATCAAATACTAATCTCGATAAATCAGAAAATACAACAAAGGCAGAAAGAAAAATGAAACCTGAAGGTGAAAAATCTGGCCTCAAAAAAATAGGAGAAATGATTGGTTTTGGCAAAGACAATCCACCAAGACTGATGCGTAAATCGATTGTATCAAATCCTCCATCAATGAGCATACTTCCAATAACTAGTGGTGGTACAAAACTATCGCCTTCGTACTCTTACATGAAGAAATCCGATTTGCTTAAAGTGGGCGGAGTTGATTTAACTGAATTAGCCAACCTACAAGCCGAAATAAAAAAGGCAATCAAATCCACAGACGAAGAAGATCGTGCTAGTGTAATTGCGATGAACACATCAAAGTGGAAATCTTACGTTAAAGAAAGCACAAAAACTTCCAAAAATATGCAATCCAAACTCAATAAGTTATTCCAAGACTTGAAACGCCAAAGAGAACTCAAAGAAGATGCAATAATTCAGCTAGCCGATTCTAAGAAAATAGCAGTTGCCCTTGTCAAGAGATACAAAACAATGGGCAAATCACTAGAACTGTTATCCAAAGAAATACTTGAAGAAGGAGTTACAATCGATGAGGAAGAAAAGAAGGAAATCATCAAAGGTATCAAAACTGCTTCAACTCTTGGTAAAGGGCTACAAAACAAATTCAAGGAACAAAAGGCAGCTTTAGCAACCGCAGAAGCCAGTCAAGCAGACACGCAGAAGCTACTTGAAAAGGCAACAATGGAACTATCTGAAGCAGATACAAGACTTACAGACCTTCAGGGAAGTTTTGAAAATAACATGGCTATCCAAAAGCAAAACAATATGAAACTCAAAGACCAAATCAGAGATTACAAAGAAGAAGTTTCAAAATTAGATGCAGAAGGTACAGAACTAACTTCGAGATTAGGAAAAATCCAAGAGAGAGTCCAAAAAGCAGCTGAAGGTTTCATGGATGATCCAAGCATTGTCGCAGAATACAAAGATGTATTATCGGCAATTGACGAACTTGGCGATGAACATAAGAACCTTACAACAAACCTTGCCGAAGTATCAAGTTCACTTGAAGCGGAAGTCAAAGAGCGCAATAAAATGCTCCGAGCATATACTCAAGCAGAGAAAGATTTGCTAGACGCAAAGAATAGCCTTGATGACACAAAACAAGCGTTAGCGATATCTGATTCAGATAAGAAGGTACTAGAGGATAAAATTGGTATTGCTGAAGAAGAAATAATGGGATTGACAGTTACAGCAGGTGAACAATCACAAGAGATTCAAAGACTGTCTGCTTTGTCTGAAACACAACAAAGAGAGATTGGTGAGCTTGAAGATGCTAGAAATAAACACCTACGAACAATTACCGATCTTGAAGATGTGATGAACAAAGCAGAAACAGACATGAACGCATTCCTCAATAACCTAGAAGGTGGAAGAGCAGACAAAGTAGCGTTAAGGGATTCTAAGACTGCATTCAAACTAATGGGTAAAGCCATAGAGCCAATGAGAGCAGCATTACTAGAAGTTCAAACCCAAGCCGATGACTTAGATGATGAAGATACGGCAAGACACGGTTTGAGACAAATGCTAGCAGCGAGTCTTGAAACGATGGCTTCAATTGCCAACCTTCACAATATCCGAGGTCTTGAAATCGAGGAAGATTCACTTGTCTCCGATACACAAGCATTGCTCGACAGCGTAGTAAGCGAGATAGGCACTAATCTGCTTGATATGCCACTTACAAAGATAAACAATGCAATCAACCTTAACACAAACATGATGAAGACGATTGAACAAATCCTAGCCGAACTAGGTCAAATCATCGACTCTTCAGGAATTGTTGAAAAATTAGCGAAGGACACATCAAGAGTAATGTTGACGAAAGCACAGGCTGGAGATCTTGTAAGACTTTACGAACAATTAGGCGGCCAAGTAAAGCAATTAGAAACTCTGCTTACTGTTGCCACCAATCCAGGCGGAAGCCATGATTCACAAGGGCCGTTCAAATCACAAACTCAAGCAAGACAGGTTGCTAAGGTAATGTCAGAAAGAGGCGAAGATGTGTATATGTGGGATTGTCCGAGAACAGGTGGTTACATGGTTTCTCTAAACCATCCAACAGATATAGCAGCAAACAAGGTAAAGAGATTCCCTGCATCATCTAAACCGAACCCTAGTGGCTATCAATATTCTAAAACTGAAAAAGCAATCCTAAAAGCACTCAAAGAACCGATGCAAGGTATTTTGAGATACGGAACATCATTGTCATTCCCAACAAATAGCCCACTAGGAAAACTTGTAATGGAATTGTCTAAAGAATTGACAGGTAATGATCCGTATGGGGCATTTAGGGGATTAGAAAAAGAGAACCAAACAGCCCTCGAAAATTGGTTTTATCGCACATACAACACAAAATTCACAGTTTACCGTGAGTCTCAAGGTTCTATGTATGTCGATAACATAGTAATACACATAGAAAGACCAAAAGAACCAGTGATGTATCAAGGTAAAATGGTTCCCCAACAACGAAAACATCTAGCTGGAGTATTGAATAACCCAATTCCACATGGAGAGTATCACAAGTATGAAAAGAAAGTGATTGAGATATTGAAGAAGGAAGGCGGAGCAGCGGGATTGAAAGCTTTGAGGCCAGCATTCCCTAAGAAAACCAGTAAAGCAAAAGCAGAATCAATGCTTGCAAAGATGAATAACGTGACGCAACACGAAGACGGAGATTACATTCTCATAACTGGAATCATGAATAACCCTTGGCAAACAGGTGGACCTGGAAAAAGATATCCGACTGGAAACTGGTGGGAGCCGAGTCCATTGGGCAAAGAGATCTATGAAAAGTCAAGCGCATTAAAATACATCAACGACCAATATGCAGGTGCTGGAAATGCAAGTGGTCGTGATGTATTCAACAAAGTAGCTGCAGGGGTTGAAAGGAAATATGGTGTACGCTATCAAGTAGTAACGGAGCGAGAAGCAAAGAGAATTCCCTACTTGCATAGTATTGAAAATGCCAAAGCGGAGAGAGAAAGGCCGCCAATGTCAAGAAATTTCCATTACAACGTAAACGGAAACAAGAAAGGTTTCTTTGTTGCAGATGGAGGACGGGCAAATAAAGGAACTTGGGATGAAAGGAATGGCGTAGTGTACTTTAGCGAAAGAATGTTTGAAAGCCGACAAGAGACATTAACAGAACTTGGTCATGAAACAGGCGCAGTAATTATTGCAAGCCGATTTGGTGGAAAAGACAAAATCCCTAGAGTTGATGATTTTAGAGAAAACCAAAAAACATGGCTAACACATCTTGTGGATATGTACACATTCGGAAAAGCGGACCTAGCCGACATACTTGGGATTAACAAACCAAAAAACAACCCTGATGATGAAGAATGGGATCCTTCAGTTGGCGCACCAGTAAAGAAGTCGAAAACCAAAAAATCATCTAAGGGAGAGAAAGAGAAAGAAGAGAAAAAGAAAATGTTTGGTGTTGAAGTAGGTTATGATACAGAAGACGCACAAAAATACCAAATCCTACACGGAAGAAAAATGGACACCGAGGATTGGAAAGATTCTCTCGAAAGGCAAGGCTATGGCACTAATCCAAAAGGAACCCGAATGTACAAAGGTTACACAATCCAAAAAACAAAGAAGGGATATTCAGTAAACGGTATGCAAGAGTTCAAGCGTTTGAAAGATGCTAGAAACTACATTGATGCTACAAAGCGTGGCGCAACGGTACACCCAAGTATAGTATGCATATACAAGAAAAACCCGCATAAGCCAAAATGCGGTGGTGTGCTTAGAGAACAGAAAAACAAGAAAAACTACACTTGCATGGATTGTGGAGCTAAATACAAAGTAAAGTGATGTGATCGTAATGGCGAAGCAAAGTTCAAAGTGGGAAATGAAAATTATTCATCACCCTAACGAAGTTGAAATCGTATTCGACGGACCATCCAAAGGAGCAAACGATTTACTTGCAATAGAAGCTTTGCTACGTGGTTTGAAATCCTTTGATACAGACATTGACTTCAAAGATGGTAAAGCTCCAAAGAAGATTACAAAGCGTTGGTTCTTGCCGCTATCCAAAATCAAAGCAAAACTGAATCCAGGTCCTAAAAGCAAAAAGAAAGCAAAACACGAAGTTCCTGAAGAAGCGGTTGAACTATACAGAAAATTCAACAATGCAGAACCAGATGAAATCATAATCAAGAAAGTATGGATGCCAGATGCTAACTCCCCTCTCGTAGCACTTGGCGAAGGGTTTTGCCCGTTTGTTGGGTATGCTTCAGCTAAAGCCTCGAAGAAAGGCGATATAGAGAAGTATATCCACCACTTCGGAGAAGAAGGAGGCGAAATGCCTCGTATCTATGTAACCTGTCCACCGCCAGGGCATGAGCGAGTAATCATGATCATGGGCGGAGACTGGCGAATAGAAGAAAGAGAGGACAATAACCTATGGTTGGTGGATTGAAATGGGCTTAGTTGACAATATGAAAGAAAGTGCAAAACCCGTATTGTACGGGAAGAATGGAATGGTAAGCAACCCTGCTGGCTTCGCTTTTTGGTGTTTCGTGACTGGCGCAGCATCCATCGTGTTCGGTTCAATCCTTATGGGTGCGTTGCAAGCCGAACTGAATGGCGATTGAAATGCAACGGATAGTGATTAAACATGGATTCAGACAACCCGAGGCCTAATGAAAAAGGCAAATCAGTTCGTCTTCCTTTCAGTTTAACCGAATGGGAAATCAGAGTAAACAATGCAATAGGCATGGGCAAAATATCAGTAAGCCCTGAAATCATTAAACAATTAATCAATCCTAAGAAATTCGGTAACGCACCAGACATACCAGAATTTGAAGATGATGAATACTTGACCAAACTCAACAAACATTTCGTTTGGCCGCTTTACGTTACTGGTGGCAAACTCAAAACTGAATTGCCTAGGCCTTGGTCTGGTGTGCCTCAAGACTTCAAAGGAATCTCGGGTCTAGATAAAGATGCAGTCGCTCTATTGAAAAGAATGAGAGATGCGATACCTTACAAACACAACAAAGAAAAGAAACCGATCATGCTGAGTCCTTTGGTTCTTTACTACTTGACAAGGTATCTCGGACCTTGGTTAGCTGGTACAAAGGACAATGACAAAGATGGAACGCCCACATGGTCTGATGCAGTATGGGATAATTTACAATTCCATCCAGAGCGAAAGAAATTCGAGAAGAAAGACAAGGAAGACCGAATTCGAGGATATCTTGACCCCGAATCAATCTATACTAGCGACATGAGAATCAATGATTTGTTTCCATTTGATAAAATTAGAACGACCTATACTGATGAAAACAACATTGAGGCAGATGTGAAATACGGGTTGTTGCAGAAATACTACTCCACATTGAATAGTGGTGCAAGAAAATCTTTCGTTGATAATGTATGGGATAAACTGATAGAAAATCTTCCCGAAGTAAAATCTCCATTACCAGGTGAGCCAAAAAGAATTGATGATGAATATGCTACCCATGTAGCAGCATTCGTGCAAGAAACAGATTCAAGCACTTCCTCCACCAAGAAGCTGAAGATGTTTGATGATCCATACGAAGAGAGCCTAGTATCGATTTACTCAGGGGCAATATTAGAAATCCCAGGTCTAAACTTGATACTGGCAGAAAATCCCTTCAATCACAACTTCTTCGAAGGTTCTTTACCTGAGAACATTGAATACGACATAGACCTATCAAGCATTAACGACTTGCAAGGAAGCGAATATCTGTTCAATCTTATCAATTTGCTGTATAAACACGCAAATGCAAATGATACCGATGATTTGATAATTCATCTAAGAGACATTCTAGATGAAACAGAGGAATATAGCATTACTATGCAACGTGAAGGAAAAAATGTTAATGCAATAGTAATGTCAATGGATGAGAATAACCTCTTCACGACTCAAATCAACTTATCAACAACCCCTGTAAGCAGTCGTGGTAGTCAACTGCTTAGAGCTAAGAAAACTAAAGAAATAAAAATAGACTCCCCAATCAAAGATGAAGCTGGTTCATCAAGGGTACACGCAGGTTTTGACAAAGCTTTAGTCGGCTTGATAACCTACGAAGAAGCGTTTAGTGTAGTGTACAGATTCTTGAAGAACACAGGCATGGACCAAGATATAGCATATAATGTGAGAGACTTCTTTTTCGATCCCGATGAACCAATAACAATCGATTCATTCATTGTTGGACATGACACAATTGGAAACTACTCAACTGAAGACATTACTGGTTTCATGGCAATTGCACTTACTAGTGGTTTGCCCGAGGCTCAAGAAGAACCAGGCGAGGCAAAAATGTTCTGTGCCCTTGGTGCGGTAGTTGAAACGCTAATGGTTAAACACGCAGTCGAAGCATCGAAAGGAGCCAAGAAAGCACCAGTCTCAAACATATACGATGAAATGATGGCAGCCATGCTAGGTAACAGTAGGAATCCAGGTCTTGCTACCTATCATGCACTAATTCATTACAATATGTTGGGGGCACAATTGAGAACACCTTTGTTGAAATGGAAAGAAACATCAGAAAAGGAACTCCTTGCAGGGCGTTTGATTGCTGCTGAAGCTTGGTTAGACGACCCTGCTAAACTACTGAATATGTGGATGATGAATTACAGAAACTACATTGATTTTGGAGGTTGGGATGATGCTACTGGCTCGCCTATCTTTTTCCGTGTACCACTTGAGCCATTTGAAGAAACTCAAAAGAACACAGGTATGTTGAATGCTTTTGCTAGATTAGCGATAGCATACTATCGAATGACTTTCAAGATGTTGTCCACAAGACCTGTATTCATTCAACCTGTCAAAGCAGGTACAGAAGAAGCAAGTGGTGGAAAAAGACAATCGGGTACTAGGTATGCAGAAATCAAAAAGTATTGGGCATCTATCATTCGAGATTCAGTTAATGATCCGCCAAAGCCAGGTATGTTTGCTATGGTGCTTCGCTTCTTTGCAGATACCGTTCAAAGCACAGGAAGGGAAGCCGCAGGTCAAGCATTGATTACGCCTTATCCTACGTGGATGCCCGCCCCTCCAGAATCATTCGACCAAGCACAAACATACAAAGACAAAAAGATGGTTACTAAATTCTTGAAGTGGTCTTACGGTAACAAGCCTATGGATATCGATAATTTCTGTGAAATAGCTGCAGCGTATCATGCAGCGAAATGTTTGTCAGCAGCAGACAAGTACGAAGACATGGTGAGAATGTTCCTTGATGCAGTAAGCGACGATCACGGACACCCATTCCTTTACGCTTGCTTAATGAATCCAAAGGCTCAAGCAAACGAAGCAAAGGTAGGTAGGCCACCTATTGATGTGAACATAACCAATCTTCAAGACATGGTAATCCAAGGTTTATCCGACGAGATGAAAGAAGAGATGATGAAAGCAATGGAAAAGCCAGAATACGACCCATCAGCAGAAAACGAAACTTGGGTTGACGAAGCTGAAGAATACCCCGAAGGTTGGGAGTTTGCACCAGAAGAAGAGACAGTCGTTGAAAAGGTTGAAACAGAACTTGACGCTCAAGTGGAGGAAGAAGGTTTTGAACAATCACAAAGTCGAGAAGTAGCAGACAATATTGAAACAATCACGGAAGATTCACCTTGGTTGTCATTCCAAAGGGAATTGAGAGATTACGTGGATTCTTTGTTTGAGGTAGGCGGAATAGATGATAACCAACTGAAAGACTTCCAGCGAGACAAACAGTTTAGACGCAGATTACAAGAGATGCGAGAATCTGGCGAAGAACCCCCTTCAGCCCAAGAAGCGTTTGAAGAATGGAGGGAAAGTCAAAGATGATACCTCCTATGAATCCTCAACTGGCTTACATCTTCAAGTCGCAGATCTTCGACAAGATGCCGAATGTCGCTGAAAGAGATGTAGCAAGTATAGCTAAGAAATGGGTCGGTACTGCAGCAAGACCTGGAAGATTCCTACGTGAATCATCTCTATTTTTTCTAAGCCGTGAAAGCGGGGGCGTGAAGGGTCAAATGCTATTGCCGCCAGGAGCTACTAGTCTTGAAAGAGCGCAGATGGGCGAGAAAGGGCTACAAACAGAAAATAGGCCAGTAATCATACCAGAATATGATTATCCAGGTTTGCCATTCGAGAAACTAGCTGATTTTGTTGCTACCCAAGCAGTATTGGCCCTTCGTGCTGAAAGAGAAGGTAGTAGGCTTGGTCCAGACTTATCGCAATTAATACCTGCACAACCGTTGACCGAAGTAAACTCACTTGATGAATCAGGTGCAATTGATACAGAACTAATTGAGTCGCAACGAGAAATGTACATGGGATATTCTCAAAGAGTCATTGACTACCTATGGAATCGATTAAAGAATCCGTTTAGCGTAGCGCACTTAGATGACAAAATACCTAACTTCTATACCTCCTTGAGACACTTAGGATATTCTTCAGCAAATGGCCGCACAGGTAGTTGGGAAGCAAACGGGGGCATCAAAGTAGGTATAATGGGAGACAAACCAGATACAGTCGTTCAAATGAAGATCAAACCTTTGAGATTGAAAAACAGAACTGCATATCAGTTTGAAGTAAGAGAATCAATCGAGCAAGTAAAGAAAAACTTGGAAGCTGAAGGTTACGCTGTTTTGTCTATGTTCACAGGTGCAGATTACTTAATGCACGTAACAAAAGGAAAAACAACTCCATTAACAAGTGCTGAAGTATATCAGGATTTAGTTGAAAGTGGCTGTAAGATGGTCGGTAACATCAGTAGTAAGAAGGGAGTATGGGCTGCTAAGGACTTGAAATATCAGTCAATCAAATTCACAAAAGAATCTTTCATAGGAGATAGCAAACTCCCATTTGTATTCCCGCTGTCATTACACATAATGCCTCCAAGTACGAAATCTTCGAAAACCAATCCAAACGAAGGAAGCAACTTTTTCTCTCCGACTGAATCAAGTGGTTATGTGATTCTTCCGTTTGATGCCTCTGTACCAATCAAAGAAGGATATGACAACCACCCACAAGTAGTTGATTACAGAGCTGCGGAAATCATGCCCATGATCCAATCGTTTTATGCAACGGCTGGAATATTAGAACCTCTTGTATCACCTTCGATTTCATTAATTGAGGAAACAACATCAACTCAATCTGCAGATTACCTTATGACAGTAAGGAGAAACCTTCCACGATCTCTTGAACTCGAAGAAGTTGAAGGTGCAGAAATTGTTCAAGTATGGAATGATGGAGTTGAATGCGCTCTTGCTGCAGGTGAACTTTCGCTTCCAGGTGGTGTTACATTAACCAACCTTCCTCAAACCTATGAAGCTTCGGTGCTTGCTCCTAAAGATGTAGTAAGTGGAGTCCTTGTTGGTGAAACTAAAGAATCCATATTCGGTTTGATTGAAGAAAGCCGAGATATAATTGATGAAGCACATAACTTTGAACTTCTTACTAGATGGGGAGAATTGACATTCCTTGCACATACAAGCCCTAACCAACAAATCGTAGGTAAACTGATGGGTAATACAGTTAGGCCAGCAAGATATGGTACTGCAAAATCAGCAAGTGAAATACACTACGATGAAGTGATTAGAGGTAATGCAGACGGCCTAATGGCGTTATTTGAAGATGGAACTAGAGGTATTGCCTATGCAGCACAAACAATCGATACTGCGGTAATAGCCTTCGATATTGAAGGTAAAAGAGCCAAGAATGGCGAAATCGGTAATGTGCTACTCGGTGTGCTTTCAAATGAAAGGAGAGCATTAGAATTAGAAACGGGCAAGATTACACGTAAAGAAGAAATCTTCAGTCCAGTAGCAACACTTGGCAGTTGGGTAGGTTTCAGCGTTGAAGCTAGAAGAAACATGATCGAGCATCTTTCAGAACACATCACGCATATTGAAGATGGTATGGCTTTTGTTAATCCATACTCTGCAAATGTGATTGTCCGAGTTGAACACAAAGGTATAACAGATCCAACAGATAAACCAGTATATCGTTTGTATCAGCGTGAAGTTCCATTTGAAGGGCCTAAATTCCCAGGTAAGAGTTCTGGCGACCCCAAACTTCGTCTATTGCAGTTCGGAGGTAAACCTGACAGTATAGATGCTGGAGCAGCGGTGTTGAAATTACATGATGAAAGACTAGTTCCAAATATCCGTGGTGGAAAAATAATCGGCCTTGTTTCCATAGTAAGTGGGCTAGAAGATATGGTTGGTGCAGAGGTCAAGAAAGTTTCACCAGAATACTCACGAACTGGCAAGGGTGCTGAATCTAGATTCTTGACGGGGATTCCTTACGCACAAATTAAAATTAACCAACCTAGACCTAGAAGAAGGCAAGAGCCATTCAACCCATTCGCAGTTCAAACAATGTCTAAGGCAGACAAATATAGAGATGAAGTTGCATTACTTCAAAATCAAATACCCGCAGAACCTAACCATAAATTCAATTGCGGAGTTTGTTCATATTGTACTGCTAACCCAAACAAAACAAGTCATTGGCATGAAGATCATAGGAATGGAAGAATTTACTCATCTCACTTTTTGCTAAGGTTAGGAGAAAGAGCTATGCCTGGTAATGCCGCAAGAGGTAACTATGTTGAATATATCAACGGAAATATCACTTTAGATGAATACATGAAAGCGGCTAACCGTGTTGCTAGAGTCTCCGCTTTCCCAAAGAATGCGCCTAAAGTTCCAAAATATGAATTAGTGAATTCAAAGGTTAGGCCTAGCTTCGCTTACAACAAATTCCGCAGTTACTTTAACAATCCTCGACCAGCAGAAATCGAAATCAATCCTGTTTACTATGATTCAGGTATCAGTTATTCGCCATTTAGATCCGAGTCATTCAGCAATCTTGTGCTTGACAATCCAATGTCGCCTATGATTGCGAGGGGTTCAGCTCTAATGTCATTCATTTTCCACGAAGCGGGAGATGTATTGGCAGCCCAATTGTACAAAGACGAGGCTGCAGCAAAAGCCGATAAGACAAGATTCCTCAAAGCTTGTAAGGCCAACCTTGAAGAAAAATATGGGCCAATCGAACTTCAAACAATTGCACGAACTAATGTATGTCTCAAGAAAGGAGGCAAGGTCGGTAACATTCACAACTGCGGTAGCCCGTACCTAAGCACGCAAGTAAAACAAACACGATCTGCAGATGAAGGAGAAACCACTTTCATTCATTGCAACCTTTGTTTAGGCAAAGATGAGGAAAAAGGAAGAAACAACCCACCTAAGAGAATACGAGGCTCTAATTTTATCGTTCATGGTGATTACATCGAAGCAAAAAGTAGTATGGTAAACACAGGCGATGGAACACAAGTAGGTAATCAAACCCCAGGAAGATTTAGTAACAGTCAAATGAACATACACGGTGGAGTCAGTACCGAGAACATCGAAGAGCAAGACCCATACGAAGAACTCACGAATCACGTTGACAAATTCCTAGAGAACCCTCCCCCTAAAGTTATGATTACAGTTCCTCATGCTTCAATGGATAGCGATTCTAACTGGATTGAGCATTGCACAGATTGGTCTGCAGTTCCATTCGCTATTGACATTCGAGACAAACTAAGTGCAAAGGGAGCTACTACAACATTACTGCTATCAGATACTCCAAGGCAAATTGTTGATTTCAACCGCATAGCAGCAGCAGAAACAGATTTCCACAAATACCTAGACAAGAACATCGATTCCTACGACCTATTACTTGACATTCATTCATTCCCCGACCACTATCCAGCATGGAAGGGTTATGATATCGTATTGTTTACCAATGATGATGAGATGCCAGAACATTGTGTCGAAGATGTGCTTGACTTGGCAGACCATCTAGGTTCACACGGATTGAAAGTCCTAGTGGATCAAGCAGACACTAGAAACTACATTCAAATCAAAGCAAGCCAACTTGGTTTGAGAAGCCATCTTATCGAGGTCAATGAGAATCTAGGAACTGATGCAATAGCTGAATTGATTGCAGAATACTTCGCTTTTGATACTCGGCCCATACGCCCTGTTTTGGACAACCCCAGTAAAACTCCCAAAGGGAGAAAGATACCCAAGAAGTATCTCAAGGGATTGAATAAAGAAGAGATGATGATTGCTGCAAGAGAAATAGACAAGGGCTACAAATACGACATTGATGATCCTGAAGCTTACGAAGAATGGAAATCCGATATCAAAGCAAAAGCAAGAGGTTACAAGACCGTTCCAAGCAAATACAAAAAGAAGTTCGTTAAGATGTATGGCCCATTGCCTGAAAAGGGAGACTTCATTACTAAAATCTCTAAAGCAACTGGAATCAAAAAGAGCATACTGAAGGAAGTTGAAAAGAAAGGATTGGCTGCTTGGAGGACTGGACATAGAGTAGGTGCTAATCAGCACGCATGGGCGAGAGGTCGAGTTTACTCCTTTGTAACAATAGGCAATACTGTCAAGAAAGGCAACAAGAAAATGGGAGACTATCAACTTGCAGTCGAAGCAGGTCTAATCAAAAACAACCCAAGAGATTACGAAGAAGAATACCGTAAGTATGGGTCGTCAAAAGAATCCATCGAATACCGCTCGGAGCTTAACAAATACAATCGAGAGCAGGGTACATACGGCAACAACGATGGATTAGACGCTTCACATATTGATGGAGAAATTGTAGGCTTTGAAGATGAATCAATCAATCGTGGTCGCAGAGAGAAAAGTAGGCTCAAGAAAGACAACAAACGAAGCAACCC
>MDSV01243562.1_pt1 | contig 53827 bp, 49 predicted proteins | sample 810851 | NCBI WGS metagenome assembly MDSV01 (sample SAMN05326640, study PRJNA326480) | marine metagenome | isolation source: seawater | place: Atlantic Ocean: North East | collected 2012
AGGTGGAGTTGGAGGAATTACTAATGCTCGTTCATTAGCAGGAATGTTTACTCCCCTTGCTCAAAATAATGAAAAACTTCTCTCAAAGAACTGCGTTAAAAGACTAAGTGAATCAAGCGTAAAATCAGATATAGATAACATGCTTCTTTTTCCTACAAATTTTTCAGAGGGATTTATGTTACATATGGACAATAAAGGTAAGTTCGAAGGCGAAGGTGGTTCATTTATGATTGGTCCGAATGCCTTCGGACATGTTGGCTTTGGAGGAAGCAGCGCTACTTTTGCTGATACAGATTGTAAAATGTCATTTGGTTATTTAGTGAATAAATTAGGTGGAGAATATTTAATTAACGATCGAGGACAAAGCCTAATAAATGCTTCCTACAACTCTTTAAAATAAAATAATGAATTCTCATACAACATTAGCAAAATTTATCCATTGGTCATTTACTTTGCTGTACGCATATGGAATATTTAAACAAGTAGATGACCTCCATGAGCTTGAAGATGCGTCATTGCTTAATTTTGAAATTCTATTTGCTACAGTATTTTTAATTATTGTTTTGATGAGATATTTCTATATGAAAGACACGCCGACTTTACTTGCAGCTCATGATGATATACGTAAAGGACATCTATTTATTGCAAAAACTGTTCATGGGCTTGTATATTTCAGTTTGATAATGCTACCCACTACTGGACTCTTAATCGCTGCTCTTTTTTCTTTAGAAACAGGAGGACTGGAGGTTGCTATTGCAGTACATGAGTTTTCAGCATTTCTTAGTTACATAGTAATTGCTCTTCACATAGGTGCATCAGTTTATTCAAGATTCAAAGGTGAGGGTTTGTGGAATGCTATGATCCCAGTTTGGAAAGAAACAGGAAAAAATAATTCAGAATTTATTTCAAAACTTGAAGTTATAGAAAACAAGGTATATGAAAAAGTAGAGGATAAATTTATTAATTAGTATTTTTATTTCGGTTACCATAACAATGAACCCTGATTCTGTAGACTAAAAATGTGTATAAAGTCAATATAAAGAAACAAACCTACCCTTTAATCCATTTAATTTCTCTGTTTTTTTCATTTTTAATTAGTGAATTATATTTCTTTAGTGCAAAAGGTGTAGACTTTCCCAGATATAAAGTTTATCTTGAATACTTTCAAGGAGATGTAAGCCAAACGACTCAAAATCAAGGTCTTTTATATTATTACTCAAATTATTTAATGATGTTAGTAAAACAATCATCTTTAACATCATTAAATAATGAGTTATTTTTAAATACCTCAATACAGACGACTAATATTCTTTTTTACCTATGCGGTGTAATGGGTCTATTCAAATTATTAAAAATTTACGGATATAATTCTGAAGGTATCTATATTTCTCTATCTGTTCTTCACTTTATTCCAAAAGTTATTGAAATGAGGGTCCTTATGAAACCAGAAATAACTGCATTTGCTTTTTTACCCTGGATAATTATTAGTTGTGAAAAATATTTCTACAACAAGGAGAAGAAATATTTAATTCTTGCTACATTGCCTCTATCTTTATTATTGACCTCAAAACCATCTATAGCGGGAATGGTTGGTTTATTTTTATTAATAAAATTTTATAATAAAATTAATTTATCTCTAATAAAAGAATCGGGAATGATTTTATTATTATTGTTAATTCTTTGCTTTGGTCTTGGTTTTGAAAATTATAGTGCTAACGAAGTTCATATCTTTGATACATTAAATGAAGAGGGAGGGTATTTAGATAATACTGCAAGTATTAGTTTTTTATTCAAAATAAATCAGGAAGAACTCTATAACTCTCCAGAATTTGGACACCATAATAATTCTCTTTTAGGGATAACTTTTTTGGATACATTTGGAGATTATTATAAAGTTAATTTAAAAAGTGAGGATAGTTATTTTACTTATTATCAAAGGAACCCTTTTTCTAATTTTAAAGACTCTAATGGTTTCAATTATGGTAAATTTTCAAGAAACTATTTAGAACTAACTTTTGCGCTTGTTTTTTATATAGCTATATTTTTAGCCTTCAAAAGAAATAAAGAAATTTCGTTATTTGTAGTATCACCTCTAATTGGATTGTTTGTTCTTCTCCTTAATGCCTACGGAGTCATAGGTAAGAATTTTGATCCACTAACCGGAGATACTATGAAAACTAGCTATTATGCCTTTTTCATAGCTATATCTTGTATTTTCTTATTGTGTGAACTAAATAAGAAATTTGAAATTTTAGGAAAGTTTTTTTCAATAATTTTAATTTTAATTTTTTTATTTTTGTTAGGTTTTCCTAAATCCGATTATAAAGTTATAAATAGTAATCTCAATGAAAAGGTAATTATTTCAAGCTTATGTAGACCAACGTCTTTAATTCTAGATGAAGTTAAAGGATCAGACTGTAGTAATGTTGTGAAACTAACTTGCGAATATAATTTATTATCAATTAATCCAAAAAATATATTCGAAGCAAATGTTCCATATGGGTACACAATTCTTTATAGAGATGATTCACCGGGGGGAGAAATTATACCTAATGAAAAAGTTAAAGAGTTTATAAATGAAGGTGGGTACTCATTAGAACCAATATTAAAAAAATATGAGAAAAAATATTTAGATAGTCAAAATCCAATTTTATTACAAAATGAGGGCTTGATAGTTGAGTCGACTGAAATAAAGGAATGTATTCAATATATATCTCAGGGATACGAACCGATAAATGATATTTCATTTCATATAAAAACTTTTCCCTTCCTAAATGTTGTTGTAGGGTTTCTTTCTTTATTTTCTTTTTTTGTAATTAATAGAAGTATTAATAAAAAGTAAATTTTATTTTAATTTGGGTGCGGACCTTGAAGTACTAACTTCCTCATGATATTCTTCTTCAACATTTATTTTCCAGATATCTCTCTTTTGATTTAATAATAAATTTCTAATAGACTCAATAGCTGTCACCATTGAGTGGTCCTGATTGTTATACCTATGCATACCATTCCTACCCATCGGAAAAATATTAGGGTGTTCCTCTAATAGCCAATTTTTTATTAAATCAACATTATTTTGATAATCTAAATCATAAACTGGGTAAGCTTTTGGCATTCTAATAACATAACCCTTCTCAACTGTTCCTTCTTTAACAAGTTCTAGTTTCTCTATCTCCTTTATAGCCATATTAATTAAATCATCGTCTGCTTTATCCCATAACTCGTCTCCCACATTTACGAAATATTCTAAACCTAAACACGTTTTATTGTCTTTCACCATATATGGTGACCAACTACCATAGTTTTGAACTCTTCCTACTTTGACTCCTGGTTCGTGAATATATATCCAATTATCTGAAAAAGCATCCTCACTCGGAATTATCAATGCAACTGATAAAAAATCTCTAAACTTAAGATTTCTTCCAGCCTTTTTTACTTCTTCTCTAGGTTCAGGTCTTATTACTTTAGGAAGATGAGCTAAGGGCATACTTGAAAAAATAGCATCAGCTTCGTATTCTTTTTTATCTGAAGTTATAACTTTATAGCTTTTTCCTTTTACCTCTATGCTTTCTACTTTTGCATTAAAAACAATTTCATGACCATCTTCCCTCAATTTCTTTTCTGCAGAATCCCACATCATTCCTGGACCTAATTTCGGATATTTAAACTTATCTATAAGAGTGGTGATAATTTCACCGTCTTTTTTAGGAAGGATTGCATTTAATATAGCCCTTCCTAAAGAAAGATTTTTTATCCTCTGACTTGCCCAATCTGCTCCAATTGTATTAGCGGGAACACCCCAAACCTTTTCTGTATATGTTTTAAAAAAGATATTATATAGCCTCCATCCAAACCTAGAGGCAACCCAAGTTTCAAAATTATTTGTATCCTTAATGGGTTTTATTCTCACATAAAGATATGAGAGTACACATTTTATTGATTCAAAAATACCTAAGTTAAATAATGCATTAGATGCTTTAAGTGGGTAATCAAAAAATTTTTTATTGTAATATATTCTACTTTTTCTATCTCTCCAAATAAAATCATTTTCATCTAGAATTTCATCCCATATTTCATAGACCTCATCAACTTTTGTAAAAAACCTATGACCTCCAATATCAAACTTCCAACCATCTCTATCAACTGTTCTACTAATACCACCAGAACTTTTATCTCCTTCTAATATAGTTCCCTTAACATTGTGCTTTGAAAGCTCCCACGCAGCAGTTAGTCCTGCAGGTCCTGCTCCAATTATTATAATTTTCAACTTATTTTTTCTTTTTCTCTATTGATCTTCAGTTTGAAGTTTAGATTAAAAAAAGTTTTTTATTTAATTAAAAATTTAATTAATTTACTTTTGAAATACTCTAAATTAAATAGGAGGAATCAAAATCAACCTTACACTTATCATTCTATATTAAGTCACAACCTTCTAAAATAATTTGATTAGAATTACCTTTGAAGATTGTCTGTGAAAAAAAGTAAGAAACTATATTTTAAATTATTTTTATCTATCTTTATTTTACTATTATTCACAAAAATAGATTTTAGATTTTACGAGTACCCACCTGGGTTAATCGTAGATGATGCTGAGTATTATTATCATGTTCAAACAATTGTTAAAGACATGGATCTGGACTATTCGAATCAAATGGAAGGTGCTGATTATAGAAATCTTAACAAGTTAAATAACAACCCCGTTCCTGTCCACCCTATTGGGTCAGGAATTTTTGCAGCTCCAATAATACTCATTACAAATTTCATAAGTAATATATTTAATATAGATTCTGTTGTAAGCTTCAATTATTTTATCTATTCGTTGGTTCCAATATTATATTTATATCTTTCTGTTTTAATGCTTTATAAAATTATTAGTTATAAAAATATAAATATTAATTTTCTTCATTTACTTCTAATCTCTCTTGGCTCTGGAGTCTCTTATTTTGCATTTGAAAGATTTAGTATGAGCCATGCTTACGAATTTTTTGGTCAAGCTCTTATTCTTTACTTTCTATTTAAAATGGAAACTTCATCCTCTAGAAAAAATATTTACTTGTTTCTAATCCCAGTTTTTATATTTTTGGTTTTTTCAATACGTTGGAGTAACTATCACGTATTTCTTACTCCATTAATCTATTGTTTTGTTTTTAATAAAAAATTAATTGGAGAATTTAAATCTTTATTTTTCTTTTCTGGGTTTTTATTTGGAGCTTCAATTTACTATTACATATCATATAAGCTTTATGGTGTTTTAACTTTGAATCCTTCGGATTTATTTTTACAGGTTGAAAATAGACTAACTTATAATTATGAACGTTTTTTTGACATAACTTTATTCTTTGATAATTTATTATTAATCGGAAAATCACTACTTGTGATTTTATTTAGCCATGAATTTGGTCTTCTTTATTTCTCACCAATAATTTTCATAGGTTTCATAATGAGTTTAATTTTTTTATATCAGAAAAAGTTTGCTAATTGTTTTCTTATCTTCTTAATAAGTTTTATACCATTTATGGGAGTTGTTGTATTACAAAATACTGGTTATTCATATGGTTTTAGATATCTTTTTTCTTTGGCTCCAATATATATAATTTTTTATTCAAAATTTTTCTATCGAAATAAGATTATTTATAACTATCTATTTTTTGTTTCTATTTTTTCAATCATATCTCAACTTTTTTTTGAAGCATCCCCGAATAGCATCCTATATAGTGAGTATGTTATTAATTCTTTTGGTCAAGAAACAAAGTTTGTTAACCCAGATTATTTAACAAGCCTACTTAGTAGCTTTCTAATAATTGATTCTTATTTAAATGTAATTTTTACTTCTTTTATTGGAATTTTTATATTAAAAATCCTTGCGCTATTTACTTCACCGATTGAATTTATTATCAGATTTAGAGAGCCTAATGAAGATATTTTAAGATTGATTGACAATGCAGACGCAATTTCATTAACATATCTTTTATTTTTAATACTTTTATTTTATGGACTCTCTAGGGACTTTATAAGAAAACTTAATTAATAATTTTTTTTTGAAAGAGTTTCCCAAAGCCAATATCATAATCATTAATTAATGTATAGATACCAAGTTCTTTTTTTGTAGAAGAGAGTGACTCATTTGAAATTTCATCTATATAAATAAAATCAAATTCTTTTTTGGATAGTTCTTTTAATGAATAGTCAATAGAGGCTGCGACTAAGCATCTTTTATTTTCAGGATGAGTTCCGTCTTTTAAAACATCATCTATTGAGTCAAAATTAATAACATTTGCTCGATATTTTTGAATTAAATACTCAACATCAATATTTACTTTTTTCTTGGGATCTAATATATAAAAATCTATTTCTGAAAAATTTGAAAGTGATAGCAAAATAAGATCAATATTCTTGTAAATATTATTCTGTTTTGTAAATCCATCTAGTTCCCTGATCCTATCAGATAATTTTGAATTTATTAAAAGAAGGGTTGATATGGTATCTTTTGATAGCTCTAAGCTCTCATAAGTACTTCTTTTTAATATTTTCAAACCAAGACGATTTAATAGTTTACTAATTAATTGCAAAATAGAACCTTAATTGATGAATTTTCTAATATTCAACATACTCTTTTTCTTCTTTAATCCCTGAATCATAGAATTTATTAATTGAAGACTTGATTTCAAACCTTTCATCATTATTTATATAAACTTTTCTAGCTAAATCAATAAAATCATCATTGAATTGTTTTTCCTTTTCATGAATCCTAATTTGATCTTCTATCTCCCATAATTTTTTATTGGTATCTAGAAGTGCGCTCATAAAACTATCATATTTATTTGAATCAATTGATTTATATTTTTCAGCTCTTTTAGATAAAAGCCCTAACTCTTTAGACACATTCAATAATTTTTTGGGGTCTTTTATTTTCACTTTCTTTATCTGTAGTATTGAAATCTTATCTAGGAGCTCTCCTGCGGAAACATCAATTTTTATCATAATAATAAATATAGTTCCAATTTTTTGTTAACTTAACACTAGCAATAAATAAATCATGAAAAAATAAAGTTGCATCTGTATCAGTTCTTTCAACAAGATGTAAAAAACTACTATCTAAACAGTGTATCTCTTTAGCTTCTTCGATAGCTTTCTTATAGTAAAACAAATTATTATATATGTCAGAATCTTTTGTCACGTAGATTCCATTGTCTTTATCTATATTATTTAAGTTGAATGGACCCATCGATGATTCATTATGAATTAGTATGAAATCTTTATCGATATTATAAAAATCTTTTAAATGTAAAAGTAATGATTCTTCCTTTTCTTTATTATCAAAACTTGAAAAATATTTAAATGAGTATGAGTAAGGTAAAGATACTTGATCATAGAATGCAAGATTAAAAGGTGTGTTTTTAACATTTTCAAATCCAATTCTTAAAAAGTTTATCCCATTTTCTTGACCAATTTTCTCACACTCAGAATTAAGAAGTTGAAACTTTATTGACCTATCATCTTCCATAGGATTATCAATAATATGAAAAATAATTTTTTTATTTTTTTCATATAAATAAGTTAAATTTGAAACTAATTTCTTTTCGATTACAAGATGGATCTCATTAAATCTAGTAGACAAAAAGTTGATTAAACCATTTAAAATTATGTGATCACCTAAGCCGAAATGTAATAAAAGACCAATATTATTATCACTTATATCATCTAAGTTTTTATAGAATTTTACATCATTCATTTGTGCCTTATTTTATTTTATTTAGATTAAAATTTATAAATACATATATATCTTTAATTAAAAAAATCAATCCCTAATAAATATAAGATTAATAGACTTAACCTAAGCTATGTTTAAAAATTTTATTAATATCATTTTGATAACAATTTTAAATCTTTTTCTTTTAGAAAGAAGTAGATCAATAGATGTTGATCAATTATTTTTTGATCTTGAAGTAATAAACCTTCTTCAATATATAAATAGAGAGAACGTAAATTTATTTATAGGTTTTTCGGTTTCGATCTTAACCTTATTTCTTATTTCTTTTTTTAAACCATTTATTGAGGTTTACCTTCTTCATTATTTAAAATATAGTTTTTATTTTTTAATAAACTTACTATCAATTTCTACAATATTCATAGCCTATAGAATTTATGGATACTCTCGTTTATATTTACTTTTGTATCTTGTGACGACATCAATTATTTTCATGTTGTCTGATAAGAATTACTTAATTGATAAATTAAGAAAATTATTTAAATAACCAAATATTGTGTTTTAAAAAACCAGATCTGAATCTTTATTAACAACAAAATTGATAAATAATTGTTTAGTTATTAATTTTCTTCCTTATATGCAATTTTAAAATAGTTTTCTTCACTTAATACAATATTTTTTTCTTCCATCGTACATTTAAGATTTATCCAACACCTATCTCCATTATCTGGTTGAATCCAATTTGGATTGCTTTTTATTTCTATATATTGTGCTTCTATTCTTGGATCAAACAATGTATAAGCCTTGTTATTAAACATATTTAGATATGAATTTACTCTAGGAACTAAAGCTAAGGAAAATAAAAACAGCCCCAACAATAAGACCCTTGGAACTTTTACTTTATAAGCATCAACAAAATATCCTTGGACTCCAATAATTGTACATAGAATACCTATTGAATACCTTGGTATTGGACCATAAAAAACTAAGTAAGATAAGCTTAAAAAAATATATAGTGATATTAATAAATTAAATTTCATTTCATAACTTTTATTAGTAAAAAATAATTTTTTTATTATATATATCGCTATCAGTGAAAAAAGAAAGTTTAGATAAACTGACCTGTAATAATTTGAAAAAACTGCATAGTTGTTTGAATTAAAAAAATCACTAAACCAATCAACAAATGAGCGTGTTGGATCTTTAAAATACTCCATATAAGCAAAGCTTGTACTAGTTGTGTATTCTTCAACTCTCTTTGTTGAACCCATTTCATACCAACTTAAACTTTTTATGCAAGTTGAAGAAAGAGGAAAAATTAGACATCCTGTTGTTAAAAAACTTTTCAATGACCATATAATTCCAAAAAATATTGTGGGAAGTTGAAAATAAACTAAGTTTTTAAAACTATATCTATTTACATTAATAAGGAAATAAATTAGTACAAAATAAGGAAAAAATATAAATACGCCACTTACCTTTAGTTGGAATATAAAAAAACAGATTAAAGATAGAATAGTAAAATCTAATTTATTTATATCTTGATTCAAAATACTATTAATAATTATCAAACTTGCAAAACAAAAAAGTATTGCAACAGCAATATCTTGTTTGCCTATTTCTTGAATATATATAAAACCATTTCGCCCTCCACTAAATCCAAAGTTATCTAAAAAAGAAAAAATTATTATAAACAAGGAAGCATACTTTAATTGTTTATTTCTAGAACAAAATAACTGAAAATAAAGGAAAGAAAAAAAGAAATGTATGAAAATTAAAGAAATGAAGTGTAAATAAATTAAAGAATCTTTAAACCAAAAAACTGAGGAAATATATTCATAAATCGAAGACATTCCAAATGGCCAAAATATATTTACCATTCCTATAATTAAATTTGATTCACGTAACCAGTTCTGGTGATTTAAGTGATAATATGCAGCATCATAATGGAAATTAATATCTGATGAACTAATTAACAAAATACCGGGGATAAAAAAATAATAAAATATATTCTCTAATGTAATAATTTCTTTAAATTTAACTTTCTTCATTTCAAATAAATTAGGGATTAGAAGTAATCCAATAATTGAGTAGACTAATCCATGCTTAAGTCCAACAAAATAATTTAATATTATTAATACATTTCCAAGAATTATAAAACCTATTATTGGGTATAAAATAATACTTTTAGTTTCAAGTATTGATTTGGTAATAATATCTTCTTTTATTATCAATTTGTTGATTAAAATTACACAAGATCTACCTAAAAATAAAAGAAGTAAATATATAAGAATATATTTTATATATAAATTGATGGAAAAAGTAACAAGACTAAGCATAGCTAACCAATCTTTTCGCCATCCTCAATCATTATGCCATCTAATTCAATCTTGTAGTCTTTAAAAAGGGAAATGTAATATGAAAGTTTTTCAGGCATTCCCCATCTACTTGGTGATACTAGAAAAATTTTAAAGCTACTAATTATTTCTGCTATTTCATCGTTAATTTCAAAATCTTCATAGGTATCTATCCATAACCATTTAACTTTATTTGCAAAATTAGATACAGATTCTATGCTCTCATACTTTGAATACCTTACACTTAAATTATCGCCTAGTCTTTTATAATTTTGTAATATATATGGAAACTCGACATCTAATAGAAAAAAATTATCAATTTTTCTTTTGGTTAAAATGTTTTCAACTGCATCTTCTACTCCAGACTCTTTAATGTTTGCCACAATAAATTTTTTATTGTAATTATCTAAGTATTCTTCAAAATTTTCTTCTTTCTCCTGTATATCGTGAGAGAGAACTAGTTTTTCACCACCATGCCTTATGTCTATTTCAACACCAACATCCTCAGATAAGGTGTTTAGCTTTTCAATACTATTTACTCTATGAATTATTGGTATCATTGTATGAAGTATGGCGAAATTTAGTAATCATTTCTTAGATATTAACAATAAAATAATCAAAACTTTACCCTTTTTAATTCTATTTTTTTATATTTTCTTTGCTTTTAAATTTAATCAATATGAAATTATTTTTATGGATGAAAGGATAATAATTGATGATATTTATAATGTCTGGTTATTTGATGATACTTTCAACAGATTCATTAACATTGAAAATAATTTTTATAAGAAAATATTAATATTCTTCACAGAGGTTTCTTATGGGGGAGATTTACGCTATGGAAGACTCTGGTCAAACATTTTTACATTAATAATTGGTCCATTTTCTCTTATCTCAGATCAAGCTACAATAACAGCGGCAAGGATTCTTAATATTCTTATTTTTGGTTATGTTTTTTATTTTCTATCAAAAACTTTTTTAGATGAAAAATATTTATGGGTTTCTTTAGTTACATTTTATTCTCTTCCGGGTGTTGAATATTTAAATAGATTTCCGAAACCTGAAACGTTTGCACTTTTCTTTATGGCAATTGGCTTGTATTATTTGAAAAATAAAAAAATTTATTTTTCATTAGCTAGTTTATCTATAGCAACTTTTTTAAAAATTAATTTTATTATTGTTTTATTTGTTATTTTTCTTTTTATATTTAAGACTTCAAATAACAAATTGCAATTGGTCTATAAAAGTTTCTTTATATCACTAACATCATTAATTCTTGTAAATCCAATATTACTAATTCCACCAATTAATATTTTTAGTCTTAATCTTCCAAATTTTTATAGTAAATATGTTACCTGGTTAGTTTCCCAAGGTTCATATGGGCAAGAAAAATTATTTAGTATTTCATATTCAGTTTTTTGGTCAAAAACAATAAGTACATTTTATAGTATTCCATCATATTTAAATTTCTTATTCTTTTTATTTTTGGCTGTTGTCGTTGTACTTGTAGCTAAAAAATCATTTCTAAAGGAAGACACCTACTCATTGTTGTTTATTTCTATTTTTATAATTTATATTCTTTTTTATATGTTCTTAATTGAACGACAGTTCATATGGTATATAAACCTCCCTTTTATATTTCTTGTTCTAGCTATCTACAGAAATTTAGAGAAAATAAATTTGAAAGATAATTTAATTATTTTTTTCCTAATGTTTATTTCTATTTTTGGTCTTACTAATAATTTATATGAACACAATAAAGAAAAAGAGTTTATTGCAAATCATGATTATGGTTATGCAGGAATAGTAACTGTTGATGAAGCTATAGATGGTGTTAATAAAACAGTTGATGAAATAAAAAAAATATACACATCTAATGAAAATCTTAAATTTGAAATTGTTTATTGGGACCCTAACTTGTTCATCCCTAGAAATGGTGTTACATACGATGAAAGATTTTATATAAGAGAGTACTGGGATTCAAGGGAAATAATTGAAATACTAGATTATTCAGACATTTATGTAACTTATGAAAATTTTCAAGTTGATGGGATAAACAAAAAAGAAGTTGGTAATTATATTTTGTATTACAAATAATAAATTTAGTTATTAACTTTTAAATATCTCCTTGATTGCAAATTTAAATGTGGTTTTTACTATCTTTTTATCAGTTGTAAAAGATTGTCCTGTGCTGTCTGTAAAAGAATCGGCTATGAGTTGAGATTTTGAAGAATCATTATCTATAAGATAAGAATGCGATTTATATTTATCTTGCCAAAATTTTATATCATTTTTATAATCATCACCAATAGAAAACAATTCGGAATCTTTCTTTTTGACACTGTCCATTACAAAGCTATCAGCATAATTAAAAAAGTTTTGATTTGGCTTTTCAAATCCAACCTCTTCAGATGTAATTACAAGATCAAAAAAATTTAAACCCCAAGAATTAATTTTTTTTAATTGTATATTTGTGTTTTGATTAGTAAATAAATAATATAAGTCACTAGCTCCTTTTTCGTTACTTAATAAATTAACTGAATCCTTATCAATCTCTGTGGAGGCAATAAAAGAATCCCAATAAATAGACTCTAATTCATAAATCTTTTGTAAATCTATTTTTTCGTAATATAAATCTTTAAAATATATTAATTTCGAATGTCTAGATGGGTTGTGAGGGAGCCTTTTTTGAACCTTTTTTTTAGTTTCTTCATATTTTATAAAAAATTCCTTATAATCATCAAACTCATTCTGGAAACTAAAAACTTCTCTTAACGCACTGCTGTGACTATTTTGATAATTGTAAAAAGTATTGTCTAAATCAAAGATAATTATTTTTCTCATAATTTACTTTCAATTTTTTTATTTAGCATAAACAAAATAAGAGCTAGTTTACATAATAATTCTGAATTACCTATGTCATCTAATTCAATAACTTTAAATTTATTATTTTTAAGATTGCTTAGGTTTTCAGTCAACAAATTAAAAAATGTCTTAGAGTCTTTATTCTTTATATTTAAATCAAATTGAACTAATCCAGGCTCTTGTTTTTCATTTGATATAACAACATCTTCAACGCTTACGACCATTGATTTAAAATCAAAAAAATAATCATTCTTTATAAATAACTTAAATTTTACGTTAACTTCATCTCTTAATATTGTTTTAATATATATATCAGAAAAGGAATGCTGCGGGAGTATGTATTCTTCAAAGTCTTTTTTTCTTTTTTTTATTTCTTCTAAGATTTGTTCTTTTTTCTTTTTTCTTTTTAAATCTCTAGAAAGTTTTGCATCTTTTTTTATCTTTTCCTCTAAATCTAGAAATACATTTAAATCAAAATTTTGATTTAAATCATTAAAGTAAAGGGAGTGCAGCCCTTCAATAATAAGAAAGTTTTTAATTCTTTTTTTATTTGTTGAGTCGAATTTTCCAGTTAAGTGATTATAATTTCTAATTATTTCTGTTTCACCATTAATTAAATTAAGTACGGTATTTTTAAATTCAATAAGATTGTTCATATCTGGATTCAGGTGGGTATAGTCTTCCCAAGCAGGATCATCTCTTTCAAATTTGTGAAAACTATCTAGTTCGACTTTGTCTACAAACTTATCTCCAAAATAATCATTTAATAGGTCAGATAAAGTAGTTTTACCAACAGCTGAATCCCCTGCTATCGAAATTATTATTGGTGATGATTTTATTTTGAAATAAATATTTTTTGTTAAAATTTCAAATAAATAATAAGTAATTAAAATACTAGAAAAATAAATTAAGTAATTTAATATTTCAAGATAATCATCTCTTATGGACACAAAGTCATTTTCTTTATTAGCTACAACAAGTAAGGTGAAGAACGAAATAATTAATGTTTTTGTTTTGTATTCATATGAATAAAACAAAATTAAAAAAGATGGAAAGGACCAAAGCACCCAACCAATATTTGATAAATTTGTTATGTAGATTGGGAACGTCATAAAACTTGTAAATATACATACCCCAATAAAATCTAACCTATGAATATTTCTCCAAAACATAAAAAAAGTAAAACTTAAAAAAAGCATTATAAATAGAACATTGTTATTAAATAAATTTGATGAGTCGCTTACAACATCATATCCTCTGTTAATTCCAAAGAAAACAGTTTTTGAATAAGCTTTATCAAAAAGAAGTTGGAAATTAAATAATGCTCCAACAATCAATGTATAAAAAATTGTATTCTTATTTTCTTTATATGTTTCATCAATTTTTAAAAAATAAAGAACAATGATAGGTAGCAGTATTAAGAAAACTATTTTTGTTGTTAAAGAAAGGATTAAAAAGAAAATTGAATAATATTTTTCTTTATTTTTTAAATAATAAAGTGACGTCATAAAAAAAGTTAAGGGAATAAAATCTAATTGTCCTAAAATTCCAATTGAGTAAATAATTACTGGGTTCAAAACTAAAATCAAATAAAGATTCTGCAATGAAATATTGAATAATTTTCTTAATATAAAAATTAATAATATTTCAAAAAATAAATAACTTAAATTAACAAAAGAAAAATTTAAGAAGCTAGCAATAAAATAAAAAGGCAACAATACAAAATACATAAAATTACTGTATGGAAAAGTTAGGTATTGTTTTTCTAATAAATCTATATTGATATATGGGTTTATGCACGTTTTAAAATTTACACACTGCTCGAAAAAATCAATATATCTTGTTATTTCTAAATTAGGGATTGTTCGTAATAAAATAAAATATTTAAAAAACATTAAAACTACCAAAAAATATTTTTTATCAAGCATTTGTATAAGTATTATAAATTACCATTAGTAAGAATGAAAAGTTTTATTAATTATTCGGAAAAGATAGGTAACAATTTCTTACTCTGTCAAGGGCCAGGCGGCAATACAAGTATAAAATTTAATAAAAGTATTCTTATAAAAAAATCTGGCTCTTTCTTAAGTGATTCAGCTAAAGAAAACGTATTTAAAGAAATAAAGTTAAACAATATAATTCACCATTACAAGGAAGATAATTTAAAAAACAAAAAATTCCATAAAGACTTATCTATTGAGACTCCTTTACATGTAATGCTGTCTTCAAAATATGTATTACATTACCACAGCATTGCCTCAATAATTATCTCTAGCATATATAAAAAGAATGAAATTAATTCCTTTCTTTATAAAAATGAAATACTGCCTATAAAGTATGTCCGACCAGGATTAGAACTAGCAGAGGAAATAGTTAAATTAAATACAAAATATAATTTTAAATCTTTTTTTCTCTATAATCATGGAATTATTCTTGAAGGGAGCAATATTCAAAAACTATATAATAAAATTTTTCATATTGAAAACCTTTTCTCAAAGCTTATTAATTACCAAAAACTTAATTTAATATATAAAGATATAATTAAACTCGAACAGATTGATAATAAAATAAAAAACCCTTATCCAGACATCAAATATAAAAAGTTTAATGGAAAATATTTATTTCCAGATCATTCAGTATTTTTTCCTAATTTTTTTTCAGAAAAGAAAAATTCAACTGACGCAATCCATTATGATAGTAGGTTTTTTTACTTCAAAAATAATTTATCAGGCACTGAGTTGATCTACTTCAAAACCTTGTTAATGATATATGGATTAATTAATGACAATAAAATAATAAACTATATAAACAAGGAGGCTGGCAGTAAGCTCCGTGTCTCAGAAGATGAAATATTAAGAATTGATATAAATAAATGAAAATAATAATACCCATGACGGGAATGAGTAAGAGATTTAAAAGAGAAGGGATCAAGACACCCAAACAATTTTTAAAAGTAAACAAGAAAATGATAATTGAACATATCCTGGATATGTTTCCTGGGGAAGAAGATATAAATTTTATAGTAAATCAAGATGAATATGAAGACAAGGAACTAAAGAAATATTTTAGTAAAATATCAAATTACAAGATGGTGAAAATAAAGTATCAAAAAAGTGGGCCTGGGGGTGCTCTTTTGAAGTCAAAATTACTTGAAACTAAAAGCCCTGTATTAATAAATTATTGTGATTTTTCAAATATCTGGGATTGGGAAAAATTTAAATTGTATATTCTAAATAACAATCCAGATGGAGTTGTACCTTCATATTTTGGGCTCCACCCTCATAGTATTTATGGAAATAACTATGCTTTTATTCAAAACCAAAAGGACAAAGTTCTATCTATAAAGGAAAAAAAACCTTTTACATCCAACAAAATAAATGAATTTGCATCAAGTGGAACCTATTATTTTAAATCTGGTGAATTAGCAAAAAAATATATTAAAAAAGTCTTTGAATTAGAAAAATATATAAACGGAGAAGTATATATAAGTACCCCTTATGAAGAAATGATTAAAGACAACCTTGATATAAGGCTATATGAAATAAAATATTTTTTTCAATGGGGTACCCCCGAAGATTATTATGAGTTTATTTACAATTTAAATGAAGTAGAAAATGTTAAATTAGAAAATAAAATTGATTTGAATAATATAAACTTACTAATTCCCGCAGCTGGAGAAGGTAGCAGATTTAAAAATATGGGCTATAAAGAGTCAAAGATTTATCTTGATTTAAATAATTCTTCCATAATTGTTGAAATACTGAATTGTTTTAAAAATCAATTACAAACAAAAGTTCTTATTCTTGAAAAAGATTTTAATAAAGAAATTCTGTCTGATAATAAGTTTGATTTTGAAAGAATTCCTAAGACTACTGAAGGACAGGCAGCAAGTGCTCTTAAATTAATAGAAAAAATTGAAAACAATGAAGCAATTTTAATTCATTCTGCTGATTGTATATTGGATAAGACTACAGATGTAAAGATTGGAGATTATGACATAGTTGTGTATACAAAAAATAATTATCGTAGGGCTTTTGAACAAGAGTTAAATTATGGTTGGATAAATCAAAAAGAAAATTTAATTGAAAGTTTATCAATAAAGAGCCCGCCAAAATCTAGAAGTTCAAATGTTATAATTGGTACTTTCTTATTCAAAAATAAAGACATATTTAAAGAGCTCTATACAGAAACTTGCGTGATTAAAAAAGATCAAAAAGAAATACATATTGATCACCTTGTTGAAACTGCAATAAACAAAGGATATAAAGTTCATGAAGAATATTCAGATAGTTCAGTTATGTTAGGAACTCCTCTTGAATACGAATTATTTAAATATATGAAAAATGCTCATGAATATCTAAATATAAAATGAAATTATTAACAATTGTAATTCCTTGTTTTAATGAAAAAGACTCGTTGCCAGTATTAATAGATAATTTATTAAAACTTAATAAAGATATAGATTTTTTAATTATTGAAAATGGCTCTACAGATGGTTCTAAATCTTATCTTAAGAATATTGAAAATGAATTAAATTCTAATATAAAAATTCTATACCTTAACAAAAATGAAGGATATGGAAATGGAGTACTTGAAGGCATTCAAAGTATAGAAAATTCATTCTACATAGGCTGGATCCATGGAGATTTACAATTTGAATTTGAAAAAATAAACAATATTGTTAATAAATTAAAAATGTTTTCTGATAATGAATCATCTATCTTTTATAAAGGAATAAGAAATGGTAGAAGTTATTCAGAAAGATTTTTCTCTTATTACATGGGAGTTTTAGCAAGCTATATTTTGAAAATGAAATTATACGAAATAAATGCTCAACCAACTATTTTTAATAAAGCTTTGGTTAAAGAGTTAGACAATCCACCTAAAGATTTTAGATTTGATACTTATGTTTATTGGGTGGCTATGAGAAACAACTATAAAGTTATTAGAGATGAATTTAACTTTCCTAAACGTAAATATGGAGATTCAAAATGGAATTTTGGATTTAAATCAAGATTAAAATTTTCAAAACTATTAATTGATTACTTTTATAAACTTAAGAAAACTCAATAAGTTTTTTACTTAAAAAGAACTTTTTTGAAAAAACCAGAATAATCAATAAAATAGTTTTCCCTATTTGAAGAACACTCAATATTAGCCCAGCACTGGTCACCAGTTTGCGGATAAAGTCTTTCAAACTTATTCGACATTTCTTGGATTGGTAGTTCAATGCTGGGGCTATCAAAAAAATTAAATGATTTATAAGACTGGAGTCTTGGTACAAGTACAATACTTGAAGTCAAGAGGAATAAAATTAGATATTTATTGAGAGATACTTTAGTTTCAGAATATAAACCTATTACAAAAATAATAAACATTTGTAAGCCTATCAAATATCTTAAATCAGGTCCAAACCTTAGGAAGAAGACTATATTGAAGAATATAAAACTTGTTGTTAAAACACTTATCTTTCCTAATTTCTTTTTATCAAAAAAAATATATTTTATTATTAATATCAGAGCTAATGAAATCAGATAATTACTAAATACTACAAAATTTATTTCATTATCAAAATAAGTATTAGTCCAATCAATAAACGAAGAATTGAAATAATAAGATGAACTAAAATTTACTGTTACATCTTGAATAGTATTTATATAATTTAAATTAACCCATTCCAAGCTACTAAAGCAAGAAGGGGTAAAGGGAAATACTAAGCATCCTGTATGAATAAGAGACTTTATTAACCAAAGTGCAAAAAAAATAGCATAGATAGATAAAGGCTTAGTTAATTTATATATAGATTTATTTTTATCTAAATAAAAATAATAGAGATATATTAAATAAATAAATGAAATTGCAAATCCACTTATTTTTAACTGGAATATAAATAAAGAAAATAAAGAAAAAACTAATAATTCATCAGTAGAGAAGCTTTTTTGTATTAGAGCAGAGAAAATCAAAGCCGAGGTAATTAAAAATAAGATTCCAATAGGTACGTCTTGTTTTCCTATGCTTTGTATGTTTATAAATCCATTCCTTCCGCCTGATAAACCAAAATTATCAAAGATAGAAAACAACAGCAAAAATAATGACGGTGCATAAAATAATTTATTTTTTGTAATAATTAATCCATAAACCAGGAAATAATAAAAAGATCCAATAAAAATAAGATTTATGAAATGTAGAGATATAAATGTTGTATCTATCCAAAGAAATGCTGATATATATTCATGAATAGAACTAACACCAAATGCTGCATATATATTAGAAAATCCTTTTATTGCATTGCTTTCTAAAAGCCATAATTGATTGTTTAAATGATAAAGACCTGCATCATAATGAAAATTTATATCGTAACTAGAAACAAGGAGTACTAAATATAATAAAGAAACATAAGAAAAAGTACGAAATTTATTTACATTAACCTTTTCATAAAAATTTACAAAGAGTATTAATAAAAATAAGTATGAAAGATTACTTTTAAGAGGTTGGAAAATATTTAGTAGGTTTAAATAATTACCCATTAAGAACATTCCAATTAAAGGATAAAATATTTGTATATCTATTCCTTGAATTTCTATATCATCAGATTTCTTATTAAGAAAACTCTTTGAGAACAAGATAATTAGTGACCTTCCAGAAAAAGTAAATAGAAAAAGTAAAAAGTAGAACTTTATGGCTAGGAAAAAGAAATTATCCATGGTCTTCCTTAATATAACTAATGAATAATGGTTTTACATTTGTTGATAATTCATTATTCTTCATTTTAATTCACGACATACTTTTTATTGTTGAAAAATTTTTTTTCCAAAAATAAAGTTAGTAAATAAAATATAGCTGAAAATACATATATTAAATTAAATTGAAAATAAGTATCTCCGTTGTAATGATTATGAAGAATGAAAAAAGATATATATGCAGTTAGATATGTTATTTTTGACAATGGATTATTTAATTCATAAAAAATTAAAATTGATAAAAAGATTGTTAAATGTCCAATACTGTAATAAGAAAACCTAACTGGTGGATACCAACCAATAAACGCCCAAAAAACATTTACTAATATAATTACTTCAAAAAACGGTCTCAAATAATTTTTTCTATTTATTAATTCAGATCCATAAAAAACAAAGTAAACAATTGCAAAAATAAATGGTAAATATAGATACTTAATAACATTTAAATTATCTTTCAAATAACAAATGAAATTATTAGGAAGTTTTTGACAATACCATCCTGTAACTCCATAAGTATCAATACCCCTTATATAGTCAAAAACCCAAAAAAACTGATTATAAATTTCAACACTATGATCAGCCCCTAAAGAAAGATAGCTTTTAAACATCTGATAACAAAGTATTGGAAGAACAAATTTAGTTGAAAAGAATAATAAATTCTTTATTTTATTGATTGGGTAAATATTGTAATAAAAAATTAAATACAAGCAATATATGAATAGCAAAACAAAAGATCTATGTGATAGGTAAAGAATTCCTAAAATAAAAGGCAGATACCTGTTGGTAATGAAATTATATTTTCTAGATAATAATATTCCAAAAATAATTAATAGCCCAGTTTGTGTATGGTGACCAGCTTCAAAGATAGTCCACTTATAAATAGGACTTAAAAGAAAAAATAATAAGGTTATTGAATAATTGGAGATCGTATTTTTTATTTTAAAAGCCAAATTAAACAAATATGCGGTTAAAGAAATAATTACATTTTGTAATATAAAATATGAGACTTGAAATAAAAATATTTGATTAATATCAGAATTAAATAAATTAATAAATTTGTAAATTAGCCAAGCAAGAATTAAAAAAATAGGTCTATTTTGATATTGAAAGTCTTGAATAGAGTATAAATTTTCAATGTTTTGCAAAGTTAAAAAATATGGCTCCTCATCGCAACTTCTTGTATACAAATAATTTAACTTTATATCAAAAAACGCTACGTTAAAACTTTCAATTCTTGTACAAAGATAATAATTTGTATATGAATTGAAAAATTTAAACATTATCAAATAAAGAAAGAATGAATACAAAAACGAAATTGATAAATATTTAAATATATTGGAAAAATTTATTTTTGATAGCACAACCTAATGATAGTAAATCTTATTTTTGAAATTTAAACTTTCCTTATCTTTAAATAATAAATTATAGAAAATATGAATATTAAAAAATTCAAAAAATTCAAATAAGGTATGTTTGTTAATGTATATTTTTTTGGAACACTGTAGCCTTTATTTACAAACTCTAAACAAGCTGTATAATTTCTCGCTTTAATAATCTCACCATTTTTTGATAATTCTATAGGGATGTTTTCAGAATCAAATTTTTCAAAATTAAATTCACTATTCCTAATAATTACCTTTTCAATCGTTGCAAAATTATATTCACAAAATAAATATTCTTTAGTAGAACATTGAGAATCTATATTTGTAAAAATAAAATCATTTAGATTACATAAAATATTTGATTCGTTGTTGAATTCTAATAAATAGGCCCTCTCATTGTTTTCTTCTTTTGGAAAACCAAGTATGTGTATAAAAATTAATATAAATATAAGTCCTGACACAACAGATAAATTAAAATATTTCTTCATAATCTCTGAAATTAAAATAGAGAAAACAATTATTAAAAAAAAGGAGTAGTAGTAAGTTTTGGCAACATCTCCATTTCTTGGGTCATACTGAATAAACTGTGATAAACCCATTTGAACCAAGATCCCATAAAAAGGCATTACATAAAACTTTCTATATTTATCTTTATTTATAATCTTTAAAAATACTGCAAAATAAAATATTAATGTAAGAAAGATTCCAGTAAATGGAATTAACCTATTATTAATTATCTGTGTTCTATCATGAAAAAAAACACTGGAGTCGTCAGTCCAGAAATTTCCAAAATAATCATCAAAAGTATCTAATAAAAGAACCCCTATATAAGAGTCTCTTTGAGAGTCTCTAAAAGGATTAGAAATTAGTGAATTTATATCTAAATTATATAAATAACTTAATTCAGCACTTCCCAGAAATTCTTCTGGAGACTGGTGCTGAAAGATTAATAATTCATTGGCTTGATAGTTTTCATAGGATAGTCCAATAAAAAAGATTAGAAAAACAACTACGCTTTTATAAAAATTAGATTTGTTTATATTAAATATTTTATTTAAATAAATAAACATAAGATATAAGAAAACCATCAGTGCTAGATTAGCTTTTGTAGTGAAGATAACTGCTAAGGGAGGAACTGTAAATAATAAATATAATATATTTCTTTCTTTTAAGTATTTTTCAAGAAAAACAATTGCCCAAATTAAACATGAAAATATCAGAACTTCTGGTTTGAACATTAATCTAAACTCAAAAGCTGGCGGGAAAAAATTAACCATGGTTAATGCAAAAAATATATTTCTAGTTTTAAATTTTTTATCTTTTAAAAATATACCTAAACCAAGCAAGCCAATAAGATAAAAAATAAAATTGCCCAATTGAATACTGTTACTAAAGTATTCTGCGGCATTCACAGAACTAACTATTTCTGAATTTGAATAAATTAATAAAGAATTAATAAAATAATATAAAAGCCCTTGCTCAATACCTGTTGTGTTTTGATTTATTAAAAAATAATCAAAATATGGTTTGTAAAAATTGTAATCAGGACCTTTAGTAGTTAAATAATATAAATTTCCTAGAGAAAATGTATAAAGAGTTGAAATAAAAAATAATACTATAAATAAACTGTCTTTTAATTTATTAGAATTAACCATATTTTTCAATAGAATTTATTAAATTTTTAATAATTAATTCTTGTTTTTTTCTAGTTATGTGTTTCCCAATTGGTATATACAGGCCATTCCTTCCAAGTGTATTTGAAACATTTAAATTATCATTTTTAATTTGAAATTTTGATGGAAGAGAAGGTTGTAAATGTAGTGGCCAAAAGAAAGGTCTAGTTTCAATGTCTTTTTCTAAAAGATCTTTCATTACTTGATCCCGAATACCCTCTTTTTTTAGAAGAACACCAAAAACCCAATAATGATTTTGCATCCCATTCCAATTATTTAACTGAGTTGATAACAAATTTTGATATTTTTCTAATAATTTTTGATAGTAAAGCCCCTGCTGAATCTTGTTACTTATTGTTTTTTCCAGTGACTTTATCTGAGATAAGCCAAGCGCTGCTTGGAGTCCACTCATTCTATAATTCCAATATGTATTTTCATGTACAAACCTTTTTGAATTAACAAAATCTAGATTACGCATTAATCTTGTCTTTTCAAGAACAGAATCGCTATTTGTTAAAAGCGCACCTCCTTCTCCAGTAGTAATATGTTTATTTGCATAGAAACTCATTGTAGAAATATGACCAAAGGACCCACATTTTTTTCCACCCTCTATTTGACCATGAGATTCTGCAGCATCTTCAATCAATAAAATATTTTTTTCCTTACAAAACTTCTGAATGGCATTAGCTTCAGCGGCCAAACCATAAAGGTGAACCATCATAACCGCCTTGGTTTTTTCTGTATACTTATTCTTTACTGATTCCAATGTCATATTCCAAGAATCTATATCAATATCGCTGAAAACTGGTGTTGCTTTTGTTCTAAGAATTGCTGATAAACATGAGATAATTGTAAAAGTCGGAACAATGACTTCATCACCTTCTTTAAGCTCTAAATTTTGTAAAGCTAAATCTAAGGCAACGCTCCCGTTAGAAACAGCAATTGAATGCTTTCTGTCGAATCTTTTTGCTAACTCTTTTTCAAATTCTCCTACCGAAGGACTAGTTCCAGAAATATTATTATTGAATAAGGTTTTAAGTACTGAAATTTTATCAGACATAGAAAGTTGAGGTTCAAAAACTCTTATCAATTAGAACCTTGTCTTATCAATTTCTTCATCATACGGGCCCTGTTTTACTTCTAAAAATTTTGTATCATTTAAAACCTTTAGGCCGTGCCCTCCTTTAAAAAGAGCAAGCAAATTTCCCTTTTTTGCGACTCCTGATTCACAAAATTCTAATTCCTCATCATATATTGAAAATTCAATTTCACCTTCTAAAACAATTATTACTTCGCTTGTTGTCTTAATATTTCTATCTTGAGGTGGATGTATGTGTCTTAAAATTTCCTCATCTTTATTTAATTTAAAACTTGCTACCTGAAGCTCCTGGCTATTATCTGTAGCAAAATACTTACTGTCTTCTATTTTGTTAAAATCCAATAAAAGAGCAAGCAACTCGTTGTTCTTATCATAAATTTTCATCTTACTTTCTCACTTCCAATGCTACCTTAATATAAGGATATCCTCTTTTTATAAGTTGTACTAATGATGTTGCTGTTTTAGAGGTTCCATATTTTCTTGTTTCACAAACATAACCTTTTTCAATAATTTCAATCTCTTGTTTGATAAGAGAACTAACAACATAAATAAAATACTCTCCATAATTAGATTTTTCAAAACTATTAATTGAGAAGTACTCTTTTTTACCAACTATAAATCCGCTGGTTATATCAAATACTTTAGATTTAAAAATAAATCTTAATAATTTATTGAAGAGATTAGAGAATATCATCCCTAATACTGTGTCATTTGATTTATAAACATTGAAAATAGCTTTTATTAATGATTTTTCTTCTAATTCTAAAATGCCCTTATATGCTCCTCCATCTACAAACCGCGAACCAATAATCACACTGTTTGGACTTTCTAATAATACTGTTACTAAATTCTTTACTGACTCTGCTGGCATTGAGCCATCAGCATCCATCCAAAGAACATAATCATATTGGGATGAATTTATTCCATCCCAAATAGCCATAGGCAAAGAAGGTGGGTTGCCTCTGGATATAAATTTAACACAATTATTTTTTTCATTTATAGTGGCTATTAATCCTTCGGTATTGTCTGATGATCCATCATCCATTACTAAAATTTCAAAATCATTTAATTCCGTCTTGTTCAAACTTTCAATTATTTCAGGTATCAGCAATCTTAAATTTTCTTCTTCATTTATTGTGGGTAAAACAACACTTAATTGGACATCAGAATTTCTCATATAAACTCATAATATCAATAAAATTTTCTTTAGTTATCAACTATTCTCAATTGATACAGGCCTTTATATTTTTTAAATAAGTTATCAAGAAACTCAATAGATTTTTCAGGACTCATTTGCAAAAGTTCTTCAACGTCATAATTATATTTGAAAAGCTCTTTTCTATTTTTAACATTTCTATATCCTTCTGAATATGCATCTTGAATATTCTTAGTAACTTTTTTTGGGAATTTATCATAATTTAAAAAAATTGCATTATTCAATTTAAATTCTCCAAGAATATAATTATGGGACATGAAAACTTCATTGGCCGCAACTATTGAACATCCATAAAAATGGTCGCCCTTCCAGAAGTGATTTTTGTCGTATGTGACACTGAAATAAATTGGTGGAGGTATCTTTTCATTTATCTCGATAGATACAATGTCTGGCCTAAAACCACTATCAAGAATTTGATTAATTATCTCTAAATCATATGAATCAATATCAAGATTGATAAAAGTTAAGTTTTTAGGCACACAAGCATCACTAAATATTACCTCAACATTATCAGGAGTAACTTTTTTGTTTAATAAATTTATATTTTTAAATCTCTTATAAACATATTTTAATTTAGAGAATTTTTTTTTGTCAAACTCTATTGATAAGCCATCCCATTCTGCATCTTTAGCAAATTCTAAGGTAGCTGAAGAATTCACTCCATCGCTAGCACCTATGTCAACAAAATATTTTTTGCTTAAATTTAGATCTTTCAAATATGCTTTAACAACATTTGTTTCTCCATGTCCTGAGAAATCTATATTTTTTTTTGACATTCTTTTTAATAAAAAATAATCATAGAAATCAGGTTTTAAATTTTTAAATAAATTTTGTAGAACTATTGGTACATATTTTCTATACCAATAGTTTATTTGCTTATTGAATAACATTATCTAAAAACATTTTAACAAATTAAAATCATCATATTTTTTTTTACTACCTAAAAGATAAAGTTCTATTTATAATTGTTTATTATTTATCAAAATAAAGAATGTCTAGTTGAGATATACGGTGGATTTGGAAATCAGCTTTTTCAATTAAATTTTGCTCAAATTCTCAAAAATAAAGGTTTTGAAGTATTTGTTAATACAAGAGACTTTGAAAGAGTAGCCAAAGAAAATTCTGAACATCTAACAGCAAGAAAACTTGTACTTCCGGTAGAAAATTTCAATTTAAATGAAATAAGAAACCAAGAATACATAAATTATAAATTTAGAAGAATTACCAGAAATTATAAAATTTTAAATAAAGCAACATTAAATAATAAAACTTTTTCTGTAGTAAACGATAACAATTTAGACTTAGAAAATTTATTAAAAAAGAATCATTTTATTGGCTATTGGCAAGATTTAAATTATCTAAAAGAAAATAAAGAATCCTTAATCAGTTCTTTAAAAAATAATAAGACCTTAAAGGGCAGCCTGGAAGAAAAATCAAATGATATGACTATGATTCACGTTAGAAGAAATGACTACTTAAAATTTAATGAAGAATTACCAATAATATATTATGAAAAAGCAATTGACTACTTAAAAGAAAAAACAAATAAATTAAACTTCAATGTTTTTACAGATGATTTACCTTGGTCTAAAAACCAAAAAATTTTTAAAAATGCTCAAAATATTTTTACATCTTCAGACTCTCCAAAAGAGACAATAGAAACATTCTCACTAATGTTAAGAAACAAAAACTTTATAATTGCCAACAGTACTTTTTCATTATTAGCAGCGTTCCTTGCAGAAAAATCTAATTCAATAATTACTTACCCTGACCCTTGGTTTAGAAGTAGAAGTTATAATAAAAATATAACAAGTAGTAAATGGCAAAAAATTAAATACAATTAAAAAATGGCTCTAGAATCAAATCCATTAGTTAGTGTAATTATTCACTCGTACAACAGATTCGAATATCTACTTAATGCCTTGGACAGTGTTGTAAATCAAACATATAGTAATTTTGAAATAATACTAATTAATGATGATTCCGAGGAAGAAAAATACTATACCCATAAATTTTCAAATAAAGTAAAAAAAATTGATATCGACAGAAAAAAATTTCCTAAGTGGCCTGGTTCTAGACAAGCATTAATTAATATCGGTTCAGAAAATTCAAATGGAAAATATTTAGCTTTTTTAGATGATGATGACATTTGGCTTCCTACAAAATTAGAAATTCAAATAAATCAAATGATTGAAAATGATAACATTTTTTCTTCTACCGAAGGTTATTTTGGTAACGGAGTTTACGATGTTAATAAAAAATATCCGCTTTATAACGGAGAACACTTCTTTAAAATCTTAAAAAAGAAATATAAAAAAACTAACTATCTAAAATCTGGAAAATTTCCTAAAATTTGGGATCACGATTTTTTAAGCGTTCATAATTGTATTATCAAATCAAGCGTAATAGTTGAAAAGAATATTTTTGATGAAATTGGCGGGATAAGAGGTCTACCTAAAAATGCTGACTATGATTGTTGGCTAAGTTTACTCACTATGACGAACTTACTTTATATTGACACTCCTTTATTTTATTATGATGGATTTCACGGTTCTGGAAAAAATTATACTTAGTTTAATTTATCAGAAGAAAGAATCCTATGAATCTATTATATTTTCAAGAAATTAAAAATTTAAAAACAGCTTTTTAACTTTTCTTAAATAATAATTAAGTTTTTTTATCTTACTTAAGATTTTTGACTTGCTTTTATGAATAAATAAAAATAAAAAAGTACTTAATTTACTTTCTTTTAAATGAATACTCTCTTTTTCGGTAATCTTCTTTTTGTTAATTTCGTTGAACCAAGTATCTATAATTAATTTATTTTTATCCGTATTTTTCTTTTCTATATTTTCTGAAAAATAATTTAATAGCTCTAAATTAATATCGCTATATGATTCAACAAATAATATTGGTAAATCAAGAGATGTTGAGAAAGTATGATGTTTTTTTGTAATAGGTATATTACCACAGTAAAGAGTTTCCCAAATTCTATGTGTGTCAACCCCGTTTCCCCATGGACACAAAACAAATTTATATTTAGATAATCTATCTTTATAATCTGATAAGTCCAAATTAGGTTCTTCAACTAATGCCCAGTCTTTATTTGAAAAGTAATCATAGAGCCCTTCTCTCTCTGTAAAATTTGTATTTTTTACAAAATTAACGTACATTAAATTTTCCTTAAATTTTTTTACATTGGTCTCGTTAAAATCATTAACTAACAAATTTTTTGGAGAATAATTATTAGCTATCCCGTAAGGGATTGGTATTAAATCATCTGAAACAAAGTCAACATTTATTGAATACCACTCACTTATACAATCAGGCTTCTGACGATAATAATATTCCGTAATCATTGTATCTGTTTGATTTGTAATCAACTTAATATTATTTAGTCCCTTTATGTTCTTTAGGAGCTTAAATAAATTTATTAAAGTATCTGTATTGGAAAAAATTATATTATTTTCATTGATTTTAAATTTAGTAAGTTTGTAGAAAACATATTTTGATGTTCGATCAATTAGAACATAATCTGAAATATTTAATTCTTCAAATTGTTCAACTGTCACAATCTCACTAAATACAATGTTTGAATTTCTTGCAAAATTATAACTATTGATAATTTTTTCTGAATGAGTCATTTTTTTATATAATAATTACTTTAATTGACTTTAAATTCATTCTGTTATGGTTTTATAATTTTATATTCTTTTTTACCTTGAAAATTATAAATCATACTCATCGCCCATAATAATAAAGTTGTTCCATGAATGTCTGGCTCTTTTCTTCCCTCTGTTATCTTTAGACCGTAGTAATAATCTTGGCTTTTTTCCTTGTAGTAAGAAAATGAATTGTACTCAGCATTAAAATGTTCAGAAATAATTATTTTCACATTATCAAAATAATGATTTATTTCTTCCCTTTTATATTCCGATTGTTGAAAACATTTGAAGAGAACATAGACTGTGTCAACGATATCACATCCTTCAGGGTTCGGTTCATGTTTTAAACAAAAATCAATTATTTTTTCTGGATAGTGTATTGGTCTATTTATCCAGTCAAGTCCTGTGATAACTTTCATAGCACCGTTTATAAGCTCTCTATCATTAACTGGAATATCTTTATGGTAAAAACCACTTTCATAATCTACAATTTTATTTAAGTAAGAGTAAAGGTTTTTAATATTTTCTTCTTTCTCTTTATTTACAAGCTGGGTAGCAGAAAACACACAAATTGCTGAAAATTGTGCGCCAGCTGTCCAAGGACTATCCCAATTTAAATCATCTAAAAAAGTATTTATCTCAATTTCTGTACGAGGAAAATTTAAATATTTTTTTTCATTTTCATATCCTACTTCATAAAGTGTTGCTATTGCTTGTTTACTTTCAGCCCTAATTGCTTCTATATATTTTTGTTTGTTTGTTGAAACTTTTTTAATATTAAGCAAATTTAAAATGAATTTTAAAATATTTTTAATTCCAACTTTATTAGTAAAAGAAGTATAAAAATTTACCACCTCTTTATCTATGAAAGAATTTTTTGGGAGGCCATTAAGGCTCTTTTGAAATGAGTTAATATATTTTATCCACTTATCTCTATCTTGTTTATCTAAACTGTCCCACAAACCTAGCATATGAAAACATTTGAGCGCATAACAGCTAAACCCCAGACCAAGACTTTTTCCATATTTGGTATTTCCCTTAATTACTGGGTTATAAATATAAAGATTTTGATCATCTTGAAGCTTTTTAAGAAATTCTTCAATGTTAGCTTTTAAATTTAAGTCCCACTGTTCATCCATATAAGAATTATATTTCATATCAAATCTTTTTTTTTCTAATATTAATTTACTAATTTTCTTAGAATGGGATTTATAGAGGTGAAATATTAAAGTACTTGTATTTGGAAGTGGTGGGCTCGTAGGTTCTTCTCTTATTAGAAAATTAAATAAATCAGATAAATTTACAGAGGTTATTGCTTCAACAAGAAAAGATACAGATCTCTTTTCTTTAGAGTCGACAAGAAAAACTATCAATGAAATCAAACCTGATTGTTTAATTAATGCTGCTGCAAAAGTTGGTGGAATTATGGCAAATAACACATACAGAACTGAGTTTATAATTGAGAACTTAAAGATTAACTTAAATATTCTTGAGTCATGTATCGACTATCAAAATATCAAAATTATTAATCTTGGGAGTAGTTGTATATACCCTCTGAATGCAGAAAACCCTATAAGTGAAGATAGCTTTATGAAAGGAGAGCTGGAACCAACTAACTCGCCTTATGCAATGGCAAAGATTTCTGCAATAGAAATTGGCAGATCTATGAAGCTTCAATATAGTCATAACATATTAAATTTGATGCCAACCAATCTTTACGGTCCAAATGATAATTTTTCCGAAAATGATAGCCATGTAATTCCTGGACTAATCCATCGAATGCATCAAGCAAAAGCTAATAAAGATACAAAATTTAAAATATGGGGATCTGGAAAACCATTAAGGGAGTTTCTCTATGTTGATGATTTAGCAAATGCAATTAAATTTTTAATTTTAGAAAACGTAGAAGAAGATCTTTTAAATATCGGAAGTGGTAAAGAGATATCAATAAAAGACTTGGCTATAGAAATATCAAAAATAATTGACTACAAAGGCGAGATAGAGTTTGATAACTCAAAACCAGATGGAAATCCAAGAAAATTATTAGACTCTTCAAAAATTAACAAAATTGGTTGGTCTCATAAAGTAAGCCTTGAAGATGGTTTAAGAAAAACTTATTCATGGTATTTAGATAATATCTCTTAATTTAAGTTTTTGAATGCTCCCAAGTAGGGTCTAGTAACCCTTCACTCATAAGAACTGCTTCCCTTTTAGCTAGTTGAACATCATTTTCAACCATCAACTTTACTAAGTCTTTAAATGAGGTTTCTGGTTCCCAACCAAGATTTTTTTTTGCCTTAGTAGAGTCACCAAGTAAAAAATCTACTTCATTTGGTCTAAAATATTTTTCTGAAGACTCAACATAATCTGACCAATTTAATTTAACAGCCTCAAAGGCTTCCTTGGCGAACTCTTCAACAGTATATGAATTTCCTGTGGATAAAACCCAATCATCAGGTTTATCATGTTGCATCATCATCCACATCCCCTTTACATAATCTCCAGCATATCCCCAATCTCTTGAAGCTTTGAGATTTCCTAAAGTTAACTTAGACTGAATTCCAACACTTATCCTTCCAACAGCTCTAGATATTTTTCTTGTAACAAAGGTTTCACCTCTATGAGGGGACTCATGGTTGAACAGTATTCCATTTACACAAAAAAGATCATAGGAATCTCTGTATATTTTTGTTATATTATGAGCAAATACTTTTGAAGCTGCATACGGGCTTTTAGGGTCAAATAAAGACTCTTCATTCAACTTTTTATTTGATTCGCCACCATACATTTCTGAAGAAGATGCTTGGTAAAATTTTATACTCTTCTCACTTTTCCTAATAGACTCAAGTAAAGCAATTGAACCTAGAGTGCCAGTTTGTGATGTAAATACAGGATTCTCAAACGAGACAGCAACATGGGACTGGGCAGCCAGATTATAGATTTCATCTGGTTTAATTGTTGCAATCAATGTATTCAAAGAGGTAGAGTCTAGCAAGTCAGAATAATGCAAGTTAAGCATACCCTCTTTACCATATTGAGCAATTAGCGGTTCTATTCGAGAGGTGTTAAATGATGACGATCTTCTTACTGTACCGTGAACTTCGTAACCTTTTTCAAGCAATAATTTAGAAAGATAATATCCATCTTGACCTGTTATGCCTGTTATAAATGCTATTGACATATTAAGCTATTATATCTTCGAAATAATTAAAAATATCACTTATTTTTTTCATATTCAGTCAAATTAAAGAAAAGTGCTAAAAAAGAATAATAAAGAAAAGGGAATTGAACTCCTTCCATATTCATATCCGTTATTGAATTAATAAAGATTGGAACCATAAATAAAAGAATTTGAAAATTATTAAACTTTCTGTACCAAGTTATCAAAAAAGAGAAATGAAAAGCTATAAATAAAATTAATTGAATAATACCCCCTCTTGCAAGAATATTAAAAACATAACTATGAACATGTTCATTTAAACCATCTCTGCCTAGCCTGCCTGGCGCTGAAGGATCTGTCATAACAGGGATAATTTCGTTATAACCATAACCCTTAAAAATAGAATCTTTTGAGTTAAGATCATCAACAACATCCTGCCAAATATCTAGCCTCCAATTTGTTGTGTTGTCATGAGAAACAATTCTTCCATCTTCAATATAAAATGAAAAAAATGCTTTTCTTGTTTCATTTTTTTTAGCTATTTTTGCAATGTTTCCTGAAATTGAAGTATCAATAATGACGTTTTCTTCTTGAGACAAGTTAAAATTTACACCACCGATTCTATAAGTTGAATAAATGAATACAGAAAAAGAAATAAGAATAAAAATTATTAAGGTTCTTTTATTTTTTAGTAAATATTTAAAGTCATAAATAAGAATAAAAATAAAAAATACAAGAGCAGCAATAAACGAGCCTCTACTCATTTCTAATAATAATGGAAGTAACAATGGAATAGAAAATCCAAAATAAAAGAGTGAGTAGTCTTTATTTTTTTCTGTAAGTCTATATAAGAGATTACATATAATCAAAGAAATCATTATATCTGAAGCTTTCGTAAAGTTAAACTTGTCAGAATATTTAATGAAAATATCCATTATAAAATTTGGATAATAACCAGTTGAAAAAAAATAGTGAACTACTGGCAAAATAAGTAAGCTTACTGACAAAAATCGAACATATTTTTTATATTCTTGTAAATAGGGTGAAAAGAAATAGAAAATAAAGAAACTTGAGGCTATCCATATATAGGAGCTTGTCTTATAAGCGTAGGTAGTAAACAAGCTTGTTTTAAAATATATGATACTTATAACAAATGAAATAATAATAAGTCTGAATACATTTATAGTGCCTATAAAATCTTCAAGTCTTAATCTCTTAATAAGTTGTTTATTTAATAAACATATTCCCAATGAAACAAAAAACATCATAGCCACTATTAACTCACCTAATCGAAAGCCTTTAAATGATAAACCTACGAAACTTCTATCAAAAGAAATACTTCCAAGGAAAAGGGCAACCAAAAAAAAGAATGATAGAGATTTTAAGTTGCTTAATAGTTTCATATTCATAACGAATAATATATTATAAATCTTAATACTTTTAATTTTTCAATAATAATATTAAGTCAGTGGAAAATAAAAAAATAACCTACATATTTATTTCTGGAAGGAAAGAAAGAATATTAAATGATAAAGAGACGTTTGCAAAAGAGTTTTTCTATGGGTTCAATTATTTTAAAGATAAATATGAACATGTAAAAATTGTTGAATTCAAAGAAGTAAGAACAATATTTAACTTATTTTATAAAATCCTTAACAGAATTTCTGACTTGCCTTTTTATGGAAATTATTTAATAAATAAAGAAAATTATAAAATATTAAAAAATACAGATGAGCTGGTTTTGACTAATCAAAAAACTGCATTTTCTATTTTGCCACTCTTACTTTTAGTAAAAATAAGAAAAAATATAAATTCTAATGTTTTTATTATGGGACTTTTCGGTAAAAAAATGAAATATAAAATCAAGTCAATTTTTAGAGATTTATTTATTTATATTTTGATATTATCTTCAAAAAAATTAATTTTTTTAGGCAAAGGAGAGTATGAATTTGCAAGTGAAAAGTATAAAAAATATAAAAACAAGTTTGAATTATTACCCTTCTCAGTAGATCTAGAATTCTGGCAACCCAAAGAAAAAGATTACAATCATAAAGAAATTTTATTTGTTGGTAATGATGGAATGAGGGACTATGAATTTTTAGATATATTAATTCAAAACCTGGAGGAATATAAATTTAATGTTGTTTCAAAAATATTTATTAGTTCATCTCATCATGAAAATATTAAACTATACAGCGGTAGTTGGGGATCTCAAGAATATACTGACTCATTTATTCATAACCTATATAAAAATGCTTCCTTAACTATACTGCCTTTAAAAAACTCACTCCAACCCTCAGGTCAAAGTGTTGCATTGCAATCAATTGCTTCAGGAACCCCAGTACTTATTAGTAAGACAGATGGATTTTGGGATCCAGATAAATTTATTGATAATGAAAATATATATTTTCTTGAATCAAACGATTTAATACTTTGGATTGACAAAATTAAAGAAATATTAGAATCCCCTGATTTAAGAGAAAAAGTAAGACAAAAAGGAAGAGAGGCAATAGAAGCTAACTACGATTTAGTATCTTTCCATAAAAACGTAGAAAGGATTATTTTAAGTTAACTCTATTTATCTCTTTCTAGTTTGGTTAAAAAAAAGACTCTTAAAAAATGAATTCTTATAATCTAACTTTCTTTTATCTAAGTATTTAGATTTTTCTTCAACCATTTTATTAAATAACTTTAGATACTCTTCACACATTAAATCTGAATTGTTAGGATAATGATTCATTTCAAATGAAATTTTCTTATAGTTTTCTATTAACTCTTCTAACTTAACTTCAAAATCATTTACATCATTAAATTCAATTCCAAAATCTTTACAATATTCAGGTGTTCCGCCACTGTTAATATAAAGCAATGGTAATCCACATTGCGCGCCTTCTATATGATGATTTCCTGATGGTTCGTTTATTGAAGCGGTTAAATAAAGATGATTTTTTTTAATCTCTTCAGATAATTTTTTCCCTGAAAGCGGCTTAACAACATTTGTATTCTTAAATTGAGTATTTTCTGCTACATTTCCTATATATGTAAACTCAATTTTGTCCATCCACTTATTAGAGGAAATAAGATTGTCAAGAAAGAGATAAACTTCAAATCCTTTATTCCAATTAGCACCCCAGTGATGGGTAACTATTTTTAATTTTTCTACTTGATCCCAAACTTTATAGTTTTTTGAGTTGAAAACTTTTTTATCTGCTCCTGCATAAATAACATTTGTATTAGTTCTATTAAATCCTTGGTCCTGATAAAGCTCTTTTAACCAAGTACTCACAAAAATACTGTGATCAGCAACCTTATTAGCATTAATTAGATATTTATTAACATATTTTGTGTTTTTTCTTTCATCGCATTCATTAAACCTATGTGCAACTAGGGTTTCTTTATTAACGTATGATAAATAATTTAATACATCAACATGCGTGAATGCCGAAGATTCCGATGTTCTTCTTGGCTCCGTTATTAAAATAATGTCTATATCATCATCACCTAAATTATTTATTACTACATGTCCTTTATCTTCAAGAAAATTCTTTAAATTTACTGCAAATAAATTACCACCACCCCAGGGTCCTTCTTTGATATTTGTTCCAATACTAATTTTCATAAATATCCTTAAATATTTTTTCATACATCTTCATGCCCTCAGGAAGAATAAATCTTTGTACTTTCTCAAATGCATATTCAACATTAGCTTTTGCTTCTTTGTAATTTTCCATTTGAAATATAGATTCTTTAGATAGAATTTGACTGGCTACTCCAACATCTGTAGAAACAATTGGAGTTTTGGTTATTGCGCATTCAAGAATTGACTGGGGACCTCCTTCAAATCTTGATGAAACAATATACATGTCTAAACAGTTATATAATTTGTTTAAGTCTTCAAAATTAACCATTTCAAAATAATAAAAAGGTATGTTTAGCTCATTAAGATTATCCATAATATACTGTCTTCTCTTACCGGTTAATAATACTTTTAAGTCTTTCTTAACTTCTGCCTCATGTTTTATTATCTCTAAAAATCTATCAGGGCCTTTTGAAAGCTTAGGAGAAACTAAATCTTTTCCTTCTGTGTCTCTTTGAAATGATCCTATTAAAAATGCATTCTTATCAATATTAAATTCTGATCTTAATTTTTCTTTATCTTGGATTTCAAAAAATAATTTTGGATTAATCCAAAAAGGAGTCATTACAATTGGCTTTTTTGTTAAATTTTCTATTTGTTTTTTGGTTTTTTCAGATATTACATGATAAGTATCTACATAATTATCTCTTTCTACAAAATCTTCTAACTCTTGATCGTTGAACTTTTCTTCGTCGATGTGATAAATGGAACAAAGTATCTTTTTTTGTTCTAACTTATTTATACTTATACTTTTCCAGGTCCATGGAGAAATTATCCATATAATATCTGATCTATATATGTGTTTTGTAGAGACATCCTTATTTAACTTATACCACTCCGACCTAATTCGATCTACTATCCAATTTTCTTTTGCAGAGTTTAAATATATTTTCATAAATTTACTTACTGATATTAAATTGTAATTTAATTAAAAAATGATGTTCATAGTAAATTTAAATTGTTTTATTAACTTATACTTATTAATAGTTAACTATGAAATACTTAATTACTGGAATAACTGGTCAAGATGGCTTATTTTTAACGAACTATCTTCAAGGGGGAGAAAATAATATAATTGGTATTTCTAGAAATAAAAATAATGACACTTTCTTTAGTAATTTAAAGTATCTCAATAATGAAACTGACCTAAATAATATTGAAATTAAAAATATCAATTTAACAATAATTGAAGAGGTGTCAAATTTAATAACAGAATATAAGCCCGACTACATTTTTAATTTTTCAGGGCCTAGTTCGGTTTATGAGTCTATAGAAAATCCTATTGAAAGTAAAAATCAAATAGAAAATATTTTTCTCAATCTTGTTAATTCTTGCAGTCAAAATAATTTTTTTCCAAATTTCTTTCAAGCATCAAGCTCTCAAATGTTTGATATAAGTGAGAATAAATTAGATGAAAAGTCAAAATTTTTACCTCAATCTCCTTATGCAGAAGCTAAGTTAAATGTTCATCTAAAGGTTGCAGATTTAAGAAAAAAATATGATTGGAATATTAATTCAGGAATTATGTTCAATCACGAATCAGAATTTAGAGGTGATGATTATTTATTTATGAAAATAATAAACATAGCAATCAAAATAAAAGAAAATAAAGAAGATAAATTAACTGTTGGTAGTTTAGATTTAATAAGAGATTGGAGCTATGCAGCTGATTTTACTGAAGCAATACATTCCATTGCTTCAGACCCAACAGGTGATGATTATGTTATTGGTTCAGGTAAAGGTACAACTATTAAAGAAGTTATTCAAATTATTTTTGGTTATTTCGATCTTGGCTGGGAAAAATATATAAATATAGATGAAAAACTTTTAAGAAAAGGTGATTCAAAAAAAATAGTGTCGGAACCTAAAAAAATTTACGAGAAATTTAACTGGGAAACAGAAACTTCAGTTGAGAAGTTAATTGAAAAATGTATTAAATTTAAATTAAAGAATTAGCTTTCAGGGGTAATATTTTTTTTTGCACATTTAGCATAATACTTTTGCTGCTCTTTGAAATTAATAGAAATATTATCAGAATAATTTAAGCAATATAAATCTTCTTTAATTATTTTAAATTTATATCCTTTCGATACAAGGTCTATCATTAACTTATAGTCTTGTGAGTAGTAGAATCTCTCATCATATAATCCGCAATCTAAAAGAGCTTCTTTCTTGATAATCAATGAACCGTGAATAAATGGGTTTTTATATTTTAGAAGAATTTTCTTTGGAATATAGTATGAAATATTTGGTATTTTTTTATTTGTTCCCTTAATTCTTGCTTTCGTTGTACAGAAATCCAAACTATCTGTTTCCATAGTTTTAATTTGTGTTTCAATTCTATTAATAGAACTTGTATCATCAGAATCTTGTCTAGCAATATATTCACCTTTTGATTCTTCTATCAAAATATTTAATGACTTTGTTAGGCCTAAATTTTTATTGTTTTGATATAGTTTTATTTTTTCACTTTCTGTATCTAATTTTTTTAGTATTTCTTTAGTTTTGTCTGTTGAAAAATCATCTAATATTAAAAACTCTATATTTTCATAAGTCTGAGACAAAATACTTCTTACACAATCCTCAATAGTCTTTTCTGCGTTATGAACGCTCATTATTACTGAAACTAATTTTTTACTATTCATTAATAATTTTTTTAAAATCTTCTATTAAATTATCCCTATCTAGAATATCCAAAATAAAATCTTTATTATTTTTACCTTCTATTTCTAGTAGTTCTAAATTTGATAAGAGGTTTATCTTTTCCTTTAAATCCTCATAGTTAAATTGTTCAAAAGATAATTTAGAATCTGATGGATAGAATTCTTCAATACCTCCAAATCTTGGAAATATTGAAGGTACCCCAAATGAAGATGCTTCACATAATAACATTGGCTGGCCCTCGTATAATTTTGTTCCAGTAATAACGGCCTTTGCTTTTTGAATTATCTTCTTTACGTGCTCATTTGAAATCAAGCCAAGGAATTCAATTTTACTATTTTTATATTGTTTTTTTAAAGTACTTAATTCCGGGCCATCTCCAATTATTTTAATATTTGTATCTTTGAGATCTGAATCTAAGAATGAATCGAGTAATTCCTTCACTCCCTTTTCATTTGAAATTCTTCCAGCATAAACTATATAGTCTTGAACTTGACTCTTTTCTTTAGAATTATTTGTTACATTTAATGAATTTCTAAATATATTTACTTTTGACGGATCAAGGCCTAGTGACTCTAGGTAATCATGATGAAACTTAGTCAAAACTAATATTTTGATTTTACTTTTATTTAAAATTTGAAAATAGGCTTTACCATACCAAATCACAAAAAAGGATCTAAGAAAAGAATCTTTAAAATATTTATTAAATACTCCGCTACTTTCTTTCCCATACCCACATCTAAAACATACCTTACCTTCTCTCACGTGATTTCTTGATAAGAAAAATCTTGTACAGTCATACCTAAAATTATGAAGTTTTAAAACTGTATTAATGTTGTGTTTCTCTAATACTTTGAAGATACCTGGTGAAGCCTTGAACCAGGTATTATGAACATATGCTAAGTCGGGATTAAATTCTTTAATAATATCTGATATTTTTATTTTGCTTCTCCTATTATTATTTGTTAAAAAAGAAATAGCCTGGTGGAAATAATTGCTTATTGTATTTTCGAAATATACCTCTTTAACTTCAAAATGTTCTTTTAAAAAAATGATTTCGTTTTCAACGGCAATATCTTCGCCGCCTAATATTCTATATTTATTATGAATTACTATTATTCTTTTCATTAATTCAAACTCATTATTAAGTTAATATTAACGCAATGAATATAATTCTTATTTTTAGTTATGGTATTTCTCTAAAAAAATGGGATGAAACTGGAATAATTGATAGAGAACTTCATCTATATAAAGAGCTCCAAAAAAAGCATGATATTCATTTTACTTTTGTTACTTTTGGAGATGGGCAGGATGAAAAATATTCGAATGCAATTACAAATCTAAAAATTATACCTATTTATAAATATATAAAATTTTCTAACTTTAGAATATTTAATTTTATTAAAACTTTATATTTCGCATTTAAAACATACAAGAAATTTAATAATGCTGACTTAATAAAAACTAATCAACTAAACGGATCGTGGGTCGGAATTGTTTTAAAAACTTTACTTAATATTCCTTTAATTGTAAGAACAGGATTTAATATATATGAATTTTCGATAAAAGAACAGAAGCCTTTTTTTATTCGCTTTTTTTATTATTTATTAACACAAGTTTCTTTAATACTTTCAAATATATACATAGTCACATCTAATGCTGATAAAAAATTCCTTAATGAAAAATTTTTTAATTCAAAAAATATTGAAATAATACCTAATTGGGTAAAAAATATTACTAAACAAGATAGTAAAAAAAGATATGAAGACAAGATTTTGTCAGTTGGTAGGTTAGAAAAACAAAAAAATTATAAAGATTTAATCATTTCAATCGCTAATTCAGAAATTAAATTAGATATAGTTGGAGAAGGAAGTCTAAAAAAAGAACTTAAAGATATTGCTAATTTGCACAACAGCAATGTTAAGTTTCTTGGAACACTTTCTCATAGTGAATTATTAAAACTATATACAAAATATAAAATTTTTGTACTTTCTTCAACATTTGAAGGAAACCCTAAAGTCGTATTAGAAGCTATGTCATGTGGTACATTGGTTGTTGCTGCAAAAAATAAGAACGTTCAAGAAATAATAACAAATGGGGTAGACGGAATACTATATTCTAATGAAGAAGAACTTCAAAATTTAATAAAATATTATATGAAAAACACATCTGAAAGAAATGAAATTATTGATAAAGCATACGAAAAAATCAAGTTAAATAACTTATTTGATGTAGTGGTAGAAAAAGAATTTAAACTCTACGAAAATTTAATTAAATAGATTTAATTTTTCTTTTATCACCTTCATAAATTATCCTTAAGTGATTGTCAAAATGAAAATCTTCATAGTTATGTGTCGAGTTAATAATTGTTATTTTTTTATCTAATAAAATATTAAATATTAATTCTTTGGTTTTTGTGTCAAGATTTGAAGTGGACTCATCTAATAATAGTAAATTTGCATTTGCTAACAATGATCTTATAAAGGCAATTTTCTGCATTTGTCCAGAAGATAAGGTTTTGTTACTAACAATTGTATCTAGTGTTTTTTCATCAGAGTTAAAGAGTTCAAACTCATTCATTAACTCTTGAATATTTCTATCTTCAATTTTTAATTTATTTCCATATAAAAAATTTTCTCTCAAAGTTGAATTAAGAATTAAAGGTGTAACACCAACATAGCCAATATCATTAGTATTTATATTGATTGATCCTTCCTGTGGATAGAAAACTTTAGATATTAAACCTAAAAGTGTGCTTTTCCCTGAACCATTTGGACCAGTCAAAACTGTATGTTTAGATTTAGGAATTATTAAATTTAAACTCTCAAAAATGTAGTCTTCTGAACCATAGTACTTGAAGCTTAAGTCTTTTATCTCTACAGAGCTGCTCAAAGATTTATCTAAAGTGTAGTAACCCTCCCTTTCTACTAATTTATTATTCTCAAGTTCAATAAATTTTGTGAGGTGAACATGCGAGTTGATCATCATATTCATTGAACTGTTTAAAGAACCAACTGTTTGGACAAGCCTTAAGGTTATTCCTAAGAACTCTAAGGTCAAGGACTTTAATACATCAAAAAAAACTATTAAAACAGAAATTGTAAAAACTGTAATAAAATTTGGTATTAACGAGTTAATTGTTCCATAAATCTGATTCTTTAATTGTGAAAACTGAAGTTTTGTAGTTGTTTTATCATATTCAGCTATCTCGTATTCACTTGTTCCTAATATTTTAATTAAGAAAATATTTTGTATAACTCGTTCTATATCTCTTCCTGTTTGCTGTGCGTTGAGCCATGCTTCATGCATATATTTTCGACCGAGCTTAAGAAGAATTCTTGTCGGGAAGAATAAAGCTAACCCACCAACTGCAAATGCAGTAATAGTTTCCAGATCTGTAAACAGTAAGAAAGATCCGTAAACTATTAATTGAACACAACTATTAAGAAAAGAAGTTAGTGCACTATAAAAATATCCTACATGACCACTTAGGCTATTTATATAGAACGTTGCATCTGCAATTGAATAATTTCCTTTTTTATATACTTCCTTTATTAAGTAAACCCTTAGATTTTTTTCAACTTGCGCTCCTAGAGAAAAAATATTTGCTTTCTCAACAAAATTAGTAATAAATCTAAAAAGAACAATAAATGGTAAAAAGTAAATATTGTTAATAAAATATTGAACAACTTGTATATCAGATGTTTCACCACTTATCAAACTTGCAAATAATACAATAATTAATATGTCAATGAATACAGTTGTATTTGAAAGAAAAACAGACAATAATATTCTTAGTTTCTTTTTAGTAACTTTTGTAATTCTAGAAATGTAAATTATATCTTTTATAGTTTTTTTGATTTTGGTCATTAAATTAAGTTTAACCTTCATTTAGCCTATATTGTAAATAATCAATTTTATAATTAACCTAGTGAAATCAATACAAAATAAATCGATAGGTATAGTAATTGTATCTACAATATCTATATCTTATTTTTTAGAAATTGAAAAAATTGTAACCTTTACTTCAGGAATTTTAATAATTTTATATCTATTACTTTATAAAGATTTATCAGGAAAACTTAATCCAGAAAATGATTGGAGTATAAAATTATTTCAAAATATTAATTCTTTATGGCTAGTTGCTATCCTATTTATTTTTACAATATTTACACAAAACTCTTTTTTGAATTATGAAACAATTACATGGGATGTTGCATCTTATCTTGTAGCTTCCATAGAGGTTGGACAAGGAAATATTCCAATGGAAACTCAGTGGGAATCAAAAGGTCCCATTTTGTTCTATATTTATTATTTTCTGAATCAAATAGCAAATGGAAATTATATTTACTTTAGGTTAATAAATGATTTATTACTCTTTATAATTTCTTTATTTATTTTTTGGAGTGTTTATATAGATTCAAATAAAGACAAAGCAAAAGGTTTCTTTTCTTCAATGTTTTTTATTTTATTAACAAGCAAGGTTTGGTATGTGAGTGAATTTTCAGAGCTTTATTGTTTATTTTTTATTTCCTTAGCCTATTTATTGAGTACTTTACTTAAAAATAAAATTAGTGTTAATTTCTTAGAAGGGCTACTTATTGGAATTTCATCATTAATAAATCAGGGTTCTGCCTTATTTTTAGTACCCTTCGTTTTAAAAAATATAAAAAATAAAATTAGTTTAAAGAAGATAATCTCACAAGGTGTTGGTTTTCTAATCCCACATTTATTTTTTGTTCTGCTTTATTTATCAAGAGATCTATTTGACCTGTATTATGCAAATTACATTACTATTCCCCTAGGCTATTCGGAAGCATCTTTAAGTACTATTTATGAATTGAGAGTTTGGACAAGAGAGTATTTTCATTATAATCATTTTCTTTATTTTTCTATTTTGTCTCTAGGAATAGGGTATTTGCTTAGCAATATAAGTGATATTAAAAATGCCTTTCTTAAACCTTATTTTTCAGGAACAATTCTTGGAATTGCTATCTACTTTATTGGATCTCATAACTACTACCATCATCTTTTTTATTTTTTATTTTTTATTTCATTATTATTTGCAAGTATTGAAAATAAAAAATATAAATTAGTAATTTTTCTTTTTGTAATATTTTCTAGCGTTTCAATATTTACTAATGTTTTTGAAAATTCATTTAATAACCTGAAATCAATTGATAAGACTTACAATAACTATCCATTATTACAATTATCAGAAGAAATAGACTCATATTTTCAAGAAGATTACACCATTTTTGCATTAGATTACTTGTTTATACTTCATTACTTAGAGAAAGAAAATTATTCATATATTGTTCACCCAATGAATCATTTTGCAGATTTCATAACAGATGTTTTAATCGATTTAAATAAAATACCTGAAGACAATGTTAATAAACTTATATCTGAAGAACCTGATGTGATTATATGTAATACTACAATGATTATAAATGGTGTCGAAACAAGAATTGATAACGATTACAATTGTGAAATTACTGAATATAATGACAACTATTTTAAATTAGATACTTCTAAGTACTTATACAATGAAAATCTTTTTTATTTTAAAGACCCAACGAGAAAAATAAATGTTTTTATAAAAAAGTAGGAAGAATTTTATGAGTGATGAATTTAATAATACAACACAATATGGAGGCATTGGAGGAATATATTTCAGAGCTATTCTGAAAAAAATTATTAAAATAGGAAATCTTAATGACTCATCAAAAAAAATATTAGATTTTGGATCTGGTACAGGTGAATTAAAAAAAATTTTAAGAAACAAAAACAAAAATGTAATTAATTATGATATCGTTCCTGAACTTACTGAAACAAATGATTGGACAAAAGAAAAATTTAACGTATTCGTTGCAAATCAGGTATTTTACATTTTTTCTAAAGAAGAATTAATTGAAGTTATAAAAAAACTAAAAAAAACAAACCCACAAGCAGAAATAATTATTGGTATAAGCAAACAAGGATTTATTAATAAACTGGGAATGATAATTCTGAACTATAGAGAAGCTCATGACAACACCCTATTAAATCTTGAACAAGAGTTAGAGATATTTTTAAAATATACAAAAATAATTAAGAAAAAAAGTGTATTTCTGTTAACTAATGTATATTTACTAAAATTTTTAGAAGAATGTTAATTAAATTATCAGTTTTAAATAATAAATATAACTTAGACATAACTGGTGTTTCTCATTTTGGAGCGCATTTAGGGCAGGAAGTACAGAGTTACCAAGACTTGGATATCAATAATATTTATTTATTTGAACCTCAGAAAAAAATATTTGATCAACTAGAAATTAAGTTTTCAGAAGAAAACAATATTAAATTATTTAATTTTGGCTTAGGCTCTGAAAATAAATTTGTAGATTTGAATTTAGCACCTGGTAATTCAGGATTAAGTTCTTCAATTTTAAAACCTGGTGAACATAAAAATTATTATCCGGATATCGAATTTGCAGGTTCTGAAAAAATTAAAATATGTATTTATGACGATTTAAATATTAAAAATGTTAACTTTTTAAACATTGACATTCAAGGATACGAGATGGAGGCATTAAAAGGATGTGTAAAGGTTCTTGAAAATGAAATAGAATATATATTTATTGAAATTAGTAGAAAACCACTCTATGAAGGAAGTGCACTTGTAAAAGATATTGATAACTTTTTAAATGATTTTAAATTTGTAAGAGTAAAAACTAAATGGGCAAGTTCAAAAGTGCCTTGGGCAGATGCATTATATATTAAAAAAGATAAAGTTAATTTGAACAAACTTTTTATTTCAAATATCCACAAATTTTTTGAAAAATTTTCAATTTATTATATATTTATAGACCCTTATAGGAAATATCAAAAAATTAAATATAAATTAAAACAAAGAGTAAAAAATTTCCTTAGTTAATTATTACTATTTATACCCTAAAATTAAAAGTAAATAAATTATGAAATTAAGTATTGCTATTCCAACTCTAAATTCTTCTGAGTTTATAGACGATTGTATAAACAGCGTAAGAAAAATAAGTAACGTAGATGAAATTATAATTAACGATGATGGTTCAAATGAATTAGATTATTCTATTTTGGAAAGTAAGGTAGAAAAATTAATTTCAAGTTATAACCTTAATATATCACTATATAGAAATGAAAAAAATCTTGGGGGATTTAAAAATAAATACGTAACAATTTCAAAATGTACTAACGATTACGTTTATCAAATTGATTCTGATAACTTAGCTGGATTAAATACTAATAAAATTTTTAATGATACTTTTTTATCAAACTTAAATGGTGAAAATTTTTATCTTCCATCTAAAGTTTATGTTTTCAAAAAAAATCCATACTTAAGTAGTCTAAGAAAAAAATATAAGGTTTTGATTGCAAACAAAAAATTTTTATTGGATAAAAAAGAAATATCTAAATCAATGACTGATGATGAAAAATTGTTTGTTGATGTGAAGAATAGATGGGTTTTTAATTTAGGAAATTTCATAGTTAATAGAGAATACTTTCTAGAAAGGATGAAAATAGGTTTTGAAAGTAAAGACTTACCTTTAGCAGCAGACCCAATTGCAATGTGTTATTTTTGGTTAAAAGAAGATGGCAAGCTACAACTTATTGAAAACTTTTATCATTTTCATAGGTTACGTCCAAACAGTTACTGGTATTCTGCTGGTGAGGAAGCAACTAAATCTGTTGAGTATTTTGAAAAAAAGATAGCAAACTTAAATAATGATTAAGATAGTAGAAATTCCAAACGAATATATGAATAAAGGGTTGATATCAAATTATCCACCGCATCAAAAAACAACCAACATAGAATCAAAATTTTTTGATTACGTTACTAAAAATAATTCAATTGAAACAAAACTTAACTACATACCTATTCAGTGGACTAACTATCTAGTACAAAACAATAAAGATGGTAAAGATAAATTACAAAAACTTGTAGATAAAAAAATCAATGACACTGACGATTTTTATTTTACAGTTGTTCAATATGATGGAGGCCCACTCGTTGATATAAACGATTGTATTGTTTTTTCGTGTGGTGGCATGTTCAATACTAATTTAAATGAAAATACATCATTTTTACCTATACCATTGCTTAGTGATCCTCATAAATATGTGCTTAAAAGAAAGAAGAAACATCTAGCATCGTTCATAGGAAGAAATACACATGAATTAAGAACAGACATGGTTAATAAGTTATCGAATAAAAAAGACTTCTATATTGAAAATTCAGACAATATGACAATTTCTAAAAAAGATGAAAAAAGGTTTAAAAAAATTATGAGTGAATCATTCTTTTCATTATGCCCTAGAGGCTACGGCCCAGCATCTTATCGGTTTTATGAATCGTTTAATCTTGGAAGTATTCCTATTTACATTTCAGATATATTTCACTTACCTTTCAAAGAAATAGTTGATTACGATAAATTATGTATATTAATCAACCCCGATGAAATAGATACGATTCCAGATAGAATTGATGAAATATTAGGAACAAAAAAATATGAAGAAATGATTGAATATGCTGATTATTGCTCAAAAGAATACTTCACATATGATTTCACAATTGAGTACATTATAAAATTTATTAGTAATATTAGATAAAATATGTCAAAAAAATATTTAATGGTAATAGCTAATTATCCTGATGAAAGACAAGATTTCTTTGAAAAATATATGTCTCCAAGAAATAAAGAATACTCAAGGATGCATAATTTTGAATATTTAGAATACAAAGAAGATCTTAAATTATTTAGAGATAATCCAACTTGGTGGAAGTTTACAGTTGTAAGAGATTTAATAAATTCTGGAGTATTGAAAGAAAATGATACAATATCTCATCTAGATGCTGATATGTGTATAGTCAAACCAGAATATGAATTCTCAACTAACAAATCCTTTACTTATGTAATTGATTCAGGAAATACTCATTGTATGGGGTGTTACTCAATGAAAATTAATGAATGGTCAAAAAATGCTATAGACATGATTCTTAATGATGATAGATACAACAAACTACTTAACAAAAAATCAGAACATGAGCACTTTCCAAATGCTCCAACTTTTTGGGAACAGTTTAGAGAACAGGCCTCGTGGTATTCCCTTGCTGGGATAAAGAGACATTCAGATGTACCATTTTGGGAATTAAAAGATTTTGGTTGGCATTCTTCAAAGGATGAGGACACATATTATAGTATTAATGATTTATATAAAAATGTTGAAATACTCCCAACAAAGTGGAATGTAACTGAACTACGTGGAGAATCTCATATGTTATTCAATATAAATGAAATAAACTATAAAGATGTAATAATTAGACATTTTGCTTCAAGACAGCCTTGGCGAAAAGAATGGTTTAGTAACACCAATACTTTAAAATTCAAAATATTGCATACTTTTCCATTCAACTACTTTAGACAATTTTTTGAACCAACATTAAGAAAAACTTACAGAAAATTATTTAGATAATTAGAAGTTTTTATAATAATCTGAGTCTAAATAATAATCTACAACCTCAGCTATCACTTCATCAGCATTTTTTGTAGGAGACCAAGCAAGTTTTGTTTTTATTTTTTCACTATTAGGAATCTTTTCTGGAGCTTCTGCAAAAAGACTCCCGTGTATTTCTGTTGGATCTATATATATTATTTTTGAGTCTGAATTTGTTAGTTCTTTAACTTTTTCAGCCATATATTTAATTGACTTTTCGTTCTCTTCATTTCCAACATTCCATATTTGATTCCAGTTATTTTCATCAGCTACTGATGTTAAATATATTCCATCAACAATATCTTTTACCCAAGTAAAGGCTCTTTTCTGTTTACCATCTAAATAGACTGATATATCTTCGCCCTTAAGTGCTTGAACTGCAAACCTTGGTAATACAAATCCTCCCTCTGGTAGTTGATATTTTCCAGTTACGTTAAATGGTCTTATTATCTGATATCTAAGATTTTTGTTTACTCTTGCATTGTTGGTGAGAACTATTTCACCAAGAAGCTTTCCCATTGAGTATTCGTTTCTTACAGTAAAGTCATCATGAAGGACTTTGTCGTCGTTCTCTTTGAGATATGTTTTCTTTTCCCTGTAACCATAAATCTCAGATGTTGAGATAAAAATAATTGGACAATCATTTTGGTTTGCAAGCTCTATACACCAATTTAAATCATCTAAAATCATGCTCCCTATTTTCCCAGAATGCTTTAAAACACCTACGGGACCAACTGGTGAAGCTAAGTGAAGTATTAAATCAATATCTTTAAAATCTGAAATATCGTTAGAAAGTATATCTGAATTATGAAAAGTAATATCTTTTAATAAATGATTGTCCTTTGGGCTTATAGCGTTTGATGAACAATTATCTACTACTGTTATCTCCCAATCATTAGTTAACCATTTTTCAATTGAGTGAACCCCTATAAATCCAAAACCACCAGTTATAAGTGCTTTTTTAGTTTTTTGCATAATAAAACAATAGTCTATATCTACTTAAATTAAAGAAGTAAAATTATATTAAATAGAAAGTGTGTTTATTAAAAAATATAATTATTTTTTAGTTATCGTAAAGAACTGATGAAAAATAAAAAAATATCAATTGTTGTCCCAGTTTACAATGAAGTTAATTCAATTGATGAGTTCATCTCAGAAGTAGACAATTTAAATATAAATTATGAGTTAATTTTTTCTTGTGATCCATCCAATGATGGAACGGAAGAAAAATTAAAAGAATATTCCAAAAATTCAAATGGAAATGTTAAAACACTAATACTAAGTAGAAGATTCGGACAACATCCAGCCATTTTTGCTGGACTTGAATACGCGACTGGTGATGCTGTTATTGTTATGGACATTGATGGCCAAGACCCGGTTAATATTATTCCACAAATGATCGAAAAGTGGAATTATGGATTTGATGTTGTTTACGGTAAAAGAGTATCAAGATTTGGCGAAACGTTTTTAAAAAAGATAATATCTGGAATTGGTTTAAGAATTATTTCAAAGTTTTCAAAAATCAATATCCCACAAGATGTTGGAGAATTTAGATTAATGGATAGAAAAGTAGTTGATATCGTAAACTCATTTAATGAAGCTAACCCTTTCTTGAGGGGTGTAGTTACATATGTTGGGTTTAAACAAACAAACGTAGATTTTGAAAGACCGAAAAGACAGGCAGGAGAAACAAAATATAGCAAATTTAGTGGAAGTATTAGTTTTGGGCTTAAAGGACTGACATCTTTCTCAAATAGCTTACTTTATGCGAGCACTTATTTTGGTATTTTCACATCCTTATTAGGTTTTGTTCTTGGAATTTTCTATGCATATTTCAAAATTTCAGGAATTGTTGATTTTCCAATTGGTAATCCCACAATTGTTATTTTGATTTTATTTATGGGTGGAATCCAATTATTTTCAATAGGTATTCTTGGGTTGTATGTTGGTCAAATCTTTGACCAGGTTAAAAATAGGCCACTTTATATTGTTGATAAAATTTATGGAGAAAATTAATAATTTTGAACAGAAATATCACATTTGTATAAATAATTTAAATTTATTTTTTTACCTCTTAGGTTCCTAGTAACAGCTTCCATTAAATCACATCTATAGTCCATTTGATCTTTAGTGAATTTATTAAAATGACAGTTATCATTTCCTGGCCTATGAATTGTCATGGCATAAATTGTAAACTGCGAACCTTTACTCTTTTCTACCATATCAAAAAATCTTAATCTACTGAATATTAATTCATCCTGATTCCACACCATTTCGTCATCAAAATCGGGCTGTCCGTTAGTTAACCTCCATGGAGATTTTTCCTTATTCTCAATATAGGTTGTATATATTTCTCCAGGTGAACAATAATAAATAACTTCGTCATCATATTTTTTGGATAATTTATACATTTCTTTGCCAGAGAAACCCCAATAATCTGTCGCCCAATCTCCGCATCCATTTAATGCTTCTTCGCAGATGTAAGAAATCTCCTCTTCATTTACAAACTCATTAAAGTAAGCGTATCTATAAGGACCGAGACCATACTGTGTATAAAAAAGATATGAAAAAATAAATATATAAATTAAAGTATTTTTTAGATTAAACCTATCAAAATAAATATTTAATATATCACAACTTAGAGCAATAATAAATGGGATTAAGAATAGATAGTGCCTTATGCCATCATATGCAGGAGGCTTAAGAAGCATAAAAATTATTTGAACATAAGCTAAAAAAAATAGAGAAAAAGAAGAGAAAATATTCGTTGATCTTCGATAAAAAAAATAAAATAAATAAATAAAAAAAGAAATTATAAAAAATATCGGCAACTTACTGTATAACCATATAAGTAAATAAAACGGCCCTGTATCAGAAGCTGTAACTTTTACTCCATTTACAACTGTTTGAACATCATTAGGGTGTCTAAATTGATCCAAAATTGCAAACTGAACCCATTTAACTGGCCTTAACCACATAGATGGGCTAAGCAAATACAAAACAAAAACTGCTGTAGTGTAAATTTTTATTTGATTAACATAAAAATCATAATTAAGAATTTTATCTCTGCCCAAGTAAAGTAAATGAAAAATAGATAATGCTCCAAAAAAGACAATTGCATTTATTCTTATAACTAAACAGAAACCAAATAATAATCCAATTAAATATTCACGTGGTATCTTATTGAAAACTTTTTTCTTGTTATCCAAATAATCAATATAAAAAACAGACACTAGTAAGAATTGAAAAGCATAAGGAATATCAGTGTTATTAAATAAAGCATGCCCACTTATACTTGGAGTTAAGCAAAGGAACAAATACAATAAAACACTGTATAGTGGGGTAGTTAATTTTGTTAACTTTATAAAAATAAAATAATTAATAAAAACAAAATAAATTAAAAGAAATAAGTGCCTAAGAATATATTGTATTTCTAAATTGTTTACAGAGTTTATGTGAATATTATTTTCTACTAGAGTACCAAATAAATTCTGGACTACTTCATATCTTGAGAATAAGTGCATTGGAATTTGTAATAGAACTCCCCTTCCTTCTGTATAATCAAAACCATCTAAAATAGGATTGCTTCTGTCAAATATAGTAAGAAGTCCTTTTTCGATTTGTTTCCCTGTTCCTCTGATATATCCTATTTGATCCCAAGTTGTACCGCCAATAAATAAAAAATCTGACTGAAGATATAAAAATATAATTGAGATGAAAAAATATATTTTATATTTATTTTCATCAAAGAAGTTTTTTGATGGTTTTAATTTATTATCTAACAATATTATCTATCCATTAATATTTTTTTTGTTCCACTTTTTTCAAAATTGAACTCAACACTGTTCTCATTAACTAATTTTTTAACTATCTTCGGTTCTCCAACTATTAATAAATACCCATTGCCGCCTGCCCCTAAAAGTTTTCCACCGTAGATCCCTTTCTTATTTATAATTTCAGTTAACGTTTGCTCTAATTTTTTATTCGATATTAATTTAGATAACTTATTCTTATAATTCCAGTTCTCGGTTAAAAGCTCTCCAATAGATTTAATATCTAAATTAATTAAAGCTGAAACCATAGGGTCAACTAAATCAAATATTAATTTTGTGTTATCTATATTTTCTTGTGATTTAATTTTTTTTTGCTTGATCACTAAGTATTACTCTTGCATCTCTTGAGTGGCCATATTTAATTAAAACCATTGAAGACGATAAATGTTGAATTTGTTTCTCATTAAGTCTTAATTTTTTTATTTTTACAGTGTCATCTTTATTAAAGTTTATAATATTTAATCCACCGACTGAACTAGCGTAATGATCCTGTTTACCAATTGGATCTCCAAGTCTATTTATTTCAATATCTGAAGCAACCTCTGCTAGTTGCATTTTATTTAAATTTTCTTTATTAAAAATCGATAAACCGTGAACTAGCCCAACGGTGTAAGCACTTGATGACCCCAGCCCACTTCCTTTAGGAATGTCTGCAATTGAATTTATATCAAGACCTTGTACATTATAAATTTTTGAAATTTCACGAACTATAGGATGTTTTATATCTTTCGTGTCTTCAACTAGTTCTGTAATCGAATATTTTATTTGTATATCCTTTTTTGAAAATTTATGTATAAAGTGATACATATACTTATCAATTGAAGTTGAAACTACTTTCCCACCATATTTTTTATAAAAATTAGGTATGTCAGTTGACCCTCCTGCAAAAGACACTCTAAAAGGTGTTCTTATTCCAATCATAAAAAATATAGTGAGTCAAAATAAGCTATCATCTTAATTTATTTCCTCAATATCTTCTCTAATACTATGAGCAAAAAGATGAAACAACATCATATGAAGGTCTTCTACTGGTCCGTAATAACCTTGTTTTGATTCAAATACTATAGAAGAATTAGATATTCGTGAAGCCTCTCCTCCATCAAAACCATTAAGACTGCAAGTGTATACTTTCTCTTCATTACAAAATGAAATTAAATTAACTATATTTTTACTATTCCCTGAAGATGAGACAGTAACTAAAGTGTCTTCATTTGTTGGTTCATAATTTTTTAAAATATTAACAAAAACATTATCATAGTTTTCATCATTTGAATATGCAGTAATTAGCGGGATGTTTGTATTTAAACTTATTACATTAATTCTATTTGAACCTTTGTTTAATTTTGCTAAATCAGTTGCTGCATGTAAAGAAATTGCTGAACTACCTCCATTTCCTGCAATAAATAACCTGCCCTTGGTTTCAAAATGAGAAGCAATTCTATTAAAAATATCATCTAAATTAGCTAAGTTAGAATCATTAGCAATTTCGGAAATTAAATTTAAATATTTTGTTAATAAATTATTATTAATCATCTTAAAATTATAGTAATGAATAACAGTATAGTCATTATGGCTGGAGGGCAGGGGTCTAGATTAAAGAGAAAACTTAAAAACATTCCCAAGTCATTAGCTCCAATAGGAGAAAAAACAATTCTAGACTATCAAATTGATCATCTTAATAAATATAAAAACATTGATATACATTTCTGCCTTGGTCATGGGAGCACTCAGATTCTTGAACATTTGAAAAAGACAAATCTAAAATTTACATATTTCATTGAAAAAAAACCTTTGGGAACTTATGGAGCTTTATATGAATCAAAAAAGTTTCTTAATGATAACTTTTTTGTTTTATTTGGTGATGTAATAACTAATTTTGAAATTGATTTTGGGTTTGAAGAATTTAAAAATTCAAATTCAGACTTTTTAATTATTTCAAGATATACAGATCACCCAGAAGATAGTGATTTAATAAACTTTGATAAAGATAAAAGAGTTAATAAAATTTCTAGAAATAAAAATTATTCAGATCTGACTAGCCCTATTGGAAACACAGGATTATTTTATGGTAAGAAATCCTCAATTAAAGAACATAAAAAAACTAAAGAACCTGATATTTTTAAACATTATTTAGCACAAAATCTTGAAAACTTTAATGTTAAAACAATTTTATCTAATTCATATATAAAAGATTTAGGAACTGAAGAAAGACTAGATAAAGAATCGAAAGATTTAGATTTAAAATTAACTCCTAAATCAAAAATTGTATTTTTTGATAGAGATGAAACAATAATTGATAATAATGAAAAAAATAT
>MDSV01218723.1_pt1 | contig 53810 bp, 65 predicted proteins | sample 810851 | NCBI WGS metagenome assembly MDSV01 (sample SAMN05326640, study PRJNA326480) | marine metagenome | isolation source: seawater | place: Atlantic Ocean: North East | collected 2012
AAAGTTAAATTTTAGGAGAAATATAGAAAGGGTTAAACCTGACGGAGTAAATGCTCTTGAGAAAAAGATACGAGACGCTGCTGCGGCAAAACAAGCTGCTGCGGCAAAACAAGCTGCTGCGAACAAGGCTGCTGCGGCAAAACAAGCTGCTGCGGCAAAACAAGCTGCTGCAAACAAGGCTGCTGCGAACAAGGCTAAGGCTGCTGCAAACAAGGCTGCTGCAAACAAGGCTGCTGCGAACAGGGCTGCTGCGAACAGGGCTGCTGCGAACAAGGCTAAGGCTGCTGCGAACAAGGCTAAGGCTGCTGCGACAAAACAAGCTGGTCCGAACAGGGCTAAGGCTCTCCCACCAGAAACAATGGCAAGACTCAAGGCTGCCGCGAACAAGACTAAGGCTAGAAAAGAACTACTACAATTTAAAGAGAGAGTATTAGACCTGCAACAAAGGAAGAAGTTGTTACACCCATCGAATGCAAAGAGATTTTTAACATTTGCTAACAGAGCTGTAATAAAGACGGGTGTGCAGGGAATTGATGGAAAGAAATATACAATTACAGGAGTAGTTCCATCGCGAGAAGGTTCTAAAAGAGTGCCTCGGGAACGCACTCTTACAAGTGCTATAAAAAGGTTAGATAGACGAGTACGTCTTGGTCCGTCAAAAGGTGCATTAAAAAACGTCACAATTACTCTCACAAATGCTAATAAAAAACATTTCAAAGATTTGAGATCAAAACAACGAAAAATAAGAGGTAAAGGTAGTGATAATATCGACAATGATAATGACAATGGTTATAATACCAATAGTAATAGTAATAATAATATAAGACCTCGACCTCCAAAAAAAAATAAACCACTCAACTACCCACCTCGTAGGTCTTCCGGAATTTAAAGAAATAATGCGTATATAAAATAAAGAGGATGTACGGTGCTATAAGTAACTTATATATTGCAAATACAAGTAACTCCGAAGGTGGTAAAAAACGACACTGGCGTCAACACCAGCATACACGAATATCTGATTTCGAAATTATGCAAAGACAGGTAACACGCGATAGAATATACATATGTGATATCGAAAAGAAGTTGGAAAAATACAAAAAAATTGACACACAACTAAAAAAATGCGCGATCGACGCATGTAACTCTGAACACAAATTGAAACAACTAGATGAGATGTTAAATTTAATCAGAGAACTTTATGGTGATGACGCATTTGAAACACTTGATTAACAGTTAATTAGTAATAACTATGAAATCGTGTATATATTACATTCTAAATTTAAAGTGTGTAATATATAGATGACACTTAGTCGGGAAAAGAGGTTATTTCTCGTCATGCTTTCACCGGGGATAGAAGACGTGTTATATGGAACTGGTATTATTGAACGTATTTCAAAAGAGCCTTTATGTGAAATAGAGGAATATATAAGAGATGGCATTTTATTAAACAAAACTATTTTTTCTGTACCACAGTTTAATCTTTTTTTACAAGAAGCTCACTCGGTTCTCGTAACTCGACTCTTGAAACATTTTGATGATCTGGGTATAACACTGTCTACTGTGTATAAACGGGCTAGGATCAATCCGTTAATATTACGCGATAATGAGCTACAATTTCATGTGTGTATATTAGATGGTAAAATGAATAAATTCAGTGATTTTTTTGGTGAGTGATTACTCGTCAATTTCACAGTCGTCGTTTCCGTTTGAAACAACTTCTGTATCTACACCCTGGAATGCGAAAGATGGCAGCTTTTGCGACCTTTCGCATAGTACTTGAGAAACGCGGATACTCACACCGAATTTATTATCTACGAACCAGATTTGATTGATATCACAGATGCACATACATTTTTGACCTTTTTCAATACTATCGATGGGTATCGACTTTTGTGACATATCATACGCCTCTGGGAGAAAATCACCATTAGGTTTTGTCATTACCTTCAATTTGATCGAATCAGGCCAATCATCCTTACCTGGTCTAATAATGGGTTTATAGAGAGCTTCTCGGATCACTTCAATATTATAAGGTTTACCAAGCCATTCTTTTGAATTATCTGCGACCGTCTTCAAGATAATGTCATCTAATTCCTTCAGCTTATCTTTCATGACAATTGCCTCTTCGTTATCTCTATCAAATGAAAGATCGAGGGAGAAAGAAGTTCTACCAGTTGCTTCATCAGTATAGGAACTCAGACCATAAGGAGACCGCATAAATGGAAATTGGATGTAGAGTTTTTTGTTATCTGGTGCGTTTATGTATACGGTTTTACCACCACTCTTATTCTTTTTCACAGAAGAAAGAACAGTAGACGGGGCATTGAAATCTTGGTAACGCTGGATGATTGAAGTGGACATTGTAGTTGCTTATGTTTTATATAGACGATGAAACTTTAAGTATCTTTTTTTTCTATGTATATAATAAAATGGGTCTATTCTCAGACTGTGGTTGTGGTTGTGATGGTAGAAAACAGGAGAAGAAACTTTTCCTTTCGTTTATGGCTGCATTGACCTTTTTTATAATTGCCAGTCCAGAAACATTCCGTACCATGCGCAAATTTCTCGGTAAATGGGTATCCAGTCCAACCGGCTGCCCAACGTCTAATGGGTTACTATTACACACGTTTGTGTTTATGTTAGTGACATGGGGATTGATGAATATAAAAAATGAAGGATATGAAACGGAGTCTATTGATAATGATTCAGGTCTCGTAGATGATGCATTGGAAACTGATAGATCGGAATCGAAAACAGTCACATCGTCGAAGGACATGTCCGACTTTCATAAAATGATGAGCGATGGTTTTATAAGATCGTTGAATGGCCCCGATTCGAATATACAAGAACCAGTCACAGAAATACAAGAACCAGTCGCAGAAATACAAGAACCAGTCGCAGAAATACAAGAACCAGTCGCAGAAATACAAGAACCAGTCACAGAAATACAAGAACCAGTCACAGAACTAGCTGATTTTCATAAAAAAATGAGCAACAAATTTATGAAATCGTTGAATAGTTCTGATTCGCCTGGGCAGCGAGAAATACAGCCTAGTGTAAAATTACAGAAGTCTTATGACAGTGCAGATGGGACGAATGACCCTTCGCGTAGAGGTCTCGTACCCGTTCGTATGGCAGATGTCGAATTACCTTTACCTGGCATGATAGAAGAACCTATTGGTCTTTATGATAGCGGTAGCATACTCGGTCATATGGATATATATAGCGAGCTTGACACCCCCTTTACTGAGGTACCTAACATACCCGGACGTACACTCAGTATCTCATGTAAGGACGGAAGTAAACCTATATCAATTTAAAATTCATCGTCAAATGTTACATCTGTAGTTTCTTGTATTTTACCGTAATCTCCTACTCGTTTTTCAAAGAAATTAGTCTTACCATCAAGGGATATATTCTCCATAAAATCAAAGGGATTTTGTGTTTTCCAGATTTTATTGAAACCCGCCTGTTTTAAAAGTCTGTCTGCTACATACTCTATGTACTCAGACATACGATCTGCATTCATGCCAATTAGCTTACATGGTAAAGAATCGATAATAAAACTTTTCTCAATCTCGACCGATTCTTTAACTATGTCATGTACTGTGTCTTCACTGGGTTTATTTTTTAACATTTGAAATAATTCGAGTGCAAATTGGAGGTGTAGACCTTCATCTCTGCTAATCAATTCGTTACTGAAACACAAACCGGGCATCAAACCACGCTTTTTTAACCAGAAAATCGCACAAAAGCTACCCGAGAAAAAAATACCTTCCACACATGCGAATGCTAGTAAACGCTCGGAAAATGGGCGTGATTTGTCAAACCATTTCAACGCCCAGTCAGCCTTTTGTTTTATAGATTTGATCGTGGTTATTGCATCAAGTAGGTTTCTTTTTTCATGGTCATCTCTGATATATTTGTCAATGAGTTTGCTATATGTTTCTCCATGAACCATCTCATTATGAACTTGATAGGCATAAAATGAACGAGCCTCCGTGTACTGAACTTCATCTGCGAAATTATTATTTATGTTTTCAAACACTATACCATCCGATCCAGCAAAGAATGCTAATATATATTTTATGAAATGGCGTTCATTGTCACTTAAAGATTTCCAATCATCCATATCAGCACTGGTATCAATTTCCTCGGCGGTCCAATTAGACATTTGCGCTTTTTTATAAAGTATCCATAAGTTTTCGTGTTCTATAGGGAATATAGTAAACCTTTTCATTGTCGGTAAAAGCATGGGTTCGGATTCTTCTATATAATCCTGAAAAGCGAAATAATCGCCTATATATTTATCATCCAATTTGATCTGTGGGTATGTTACCGCTTGAGATCCACAATGTTTTTTAAGGTCATCTTTATCAACTAACACTTTTTTATAATCTAGATTCATGTCAATGCATATGTTTTCTGCGTAAGTACAGTACTTACAGTCCATCTTCGAAAAAATTTCAATTCCCATTACGTGTGTTATTACTGTATAATTTTTTTGTCTTATTTCTTTAAACAGTATGTTTAATTTTTTGGAAATTCAGCCTGGAGATCTCATCAAGGTATTAGTAAATATCGATGAAGTTGAAGATGAATTATACGCAACAGTTGAAGAACACATGAATGACTACATTGTAGTCAGGTATTTCAATGAAACTTCCATGATATTCAAAGGGGGGTATGTACACGTTTTAGAAGACGATGTTAATGTTATAAGAGAAGAGAGCATATGCGAACATTTTTCAAACAGTGACACTATATTTACATGTATAAATATAGAAGATAAAATGTATATAATTACGAGTGATAAGGACTCAGACTTAGATAGTGTTATACATGATGATTCGTCTAGTGACACGGGGTGTAGTAGTTTTATAGTATCTGATACAGATGTTGATGGGGATATAGCTCTTCCCCCAGATCATGCTATTATTGACAAGGCGTGGAATGAATGGCAGCCGACGAGTGCAGGGTCACTAAGATTCAAGGAAACTGTTGATAGGATAGAAGAACATGCAAGAATATTAATGGATAATCACAATTTTTAACCTAAGTGCGTATATTCTGTTTTTAAAAAACAGTGACAAACTCTAATGGATGATCCAACATTGGCTACTATATGGTCTATAATAGATGAGATAAGACCGAACAAAAAAGTGACACTAAAGCCAATGGATAATAGATTCTGTAATAGATGTTCAAATTATAAAACATTGATGAGAGAAGGGATGATATGCACGACATGCGGCGTGGTCGATGAGAGTTATATAGACGACACACCTGAATGGACTAGTGGTGTGACAGATGATGGTCGTGTATCAGACCCTTCTCGTTGTACGATACCTGCAGCTAATCAAGAGCTTTTTTCCGAATCTTGGGGAAAGGGGACTGTCATATCTACGAAAAATTCGTCGAATTATGAAACTAAGCGAATGGCGAAAATTAATTTTCACAGCTCGATGAATCACAAGGATAGATCATTATTTCATGCTTATAGGGATATTGACGAAGCCTGTACTAATATCCCAGAAGGTGTCCTAAAAGATGCCAAAACACTCTATAAAAAATTTAATGAAGGGAAGCTTACTCGTGGAGCAGTTCGTTCGGGTATCAAGGCTAATTGTGTGTTATATGCATGTAGGTTAGCAGGTATACCTCGTACTACAAAAGAAATTGCAGTTATGTTTGGTATTCAATGTAAAGATATAAGTAGAACTACACAAATCTTTACTGAAACTATCCAGAATGATAAAACTCAGAAAAATTACGTGACTAAACCTCATGATTTACTTTCTCGTTTATTAAACTCATTTGACGTAACACGTGAAGAGCGATTAAAGTGTAATAGAATGTGCAGTGATTTGGAAGATTGTGTCGACTTGATGAGTAAATCTCCGAATAGTGTCACAACCGCTGTCATCTTCATGGTTTTGAATCACCGTATTTCTAAAAACGAAATTTGCGAAAAATGTTCGGTATCTGTACCGACGCTTAATAAGATTGTTATTATCATTAAACGACACTTAGAGGATAAATTGTAATATAATACACATGACGAAGTTATTTTTAAGTACCCCTTGTTACGGTGGCTTGTGTTTGGAAAAATACGTGAAAAGTGTAATACAGCTTCAATTACTACTCGTCAAAGAGCAGGTTCAACTCATGATAGATACCACCGAAAACGAGAGTCTTGTTCATCGAGCTAGGAATGTTTCGATAGGTCGTTTTATGCAAAAGACTGACGCGGATTTTTTCCTGTTTATAGACGCGGATATCGAATTTGACCCAAAAGCAGTTCTTAGATTGTTGAGATCGGGACACGATATATCAGTCGCCGTATATCCAAAAAAGGTAGTTATGTGGGATCAGGCTCGAAAAGCGGTAGAAGACGGAGATACACGTGAAATGAGTCTTCTTTCTTCTAGCCTTGTTGCTAATATAGGTGCCAAGAAACGTTCAGTTGTTAATGGTTTTGTCGAGGTATTAGACGGACCAACAGGTTTTATGATGATATCTAGAGATGCATTAACGCGCATGCATGAACATTATGGACCGACATTGACATGTAAAAACGATCACCAGAATCGTGATTTTGATGATTATTGTGCATTATTTGACTGTATGATAGATCCGGACAATAAACGCTATCTTTCGAAAGATTATGCGTTTTGTCGTAGATGGCAACAAATGGGTGGTAAAATATTTGCGGATTGTAATACGACGTTGGGACATGTCGGTAATCTACCATTTTCTGGGTGCTTAAATGAAAGGCTTAAGGCTTAGAGTTCTAAATAACAAAAGATGAAAATCACGACTATCGTAGTTACTCGAAGTGGATCTTGTCATGTCAAGACCTTGCATACATTACTGAGATTCAATATTCAATGTTTACGCCGTGAAGGTATCCAAAATGAAATCAGTTTTGTAAATGATGACCCATATGAAAAATCAAACGCAATCGAGAAATTCATAGTAGCGAGCGACCGTATATTCTTCATCGACTTTGGAATTCATGTTGACGATGACAGCATGTCTACTATATTTAATACAAATGACAAATATAACATGATCATTTTTCCAGCTGTAAAAGAAGGGATAGATTGGAATATGTTCAAAGATAAAGTTAAGAGTGGCAATACTGAGCCGACTAGTCAAATGGGACTCGAATTTGATACCGAAGTGACGAATAAGGTTGATACTGATTTCTTTAATGTAAAATCATCCAGTGCAAAATCATGGGTTATGATGTGTAAACCCACCCTTAAGCACATTAAATGTAGGCGAACTGGTAATGTGAAAATTCCACCTAAGTCAGTTACAATGTTTGATAAATTCAAAGAAAGTGGTGTTAAAATCGTCGCGTATACGGCTTCGAGACTCACCCTTACATACCCTCACGAGTGTATTAGTAATATATTAAACTCCGCTGGTATTAAAGCTAATTAAAGATTAAAATAAAAACTTGTATAATGCAACGTCTATCTGTAAATAGAGATGACCCCCTTTACAGATACGCGATAAATTTCATGGAAAGTGTGTGGGGTACTGTTGGTAAAAACATCTTTCCCGGTAGCCAGCCAGTTTCTATTGAATATCGACATTTTAACATATTGAAGTCAAATCAATATGTTGTATGCGAAAAAACGGATGGCGTCCGATTTATGATGCTTGCGTTTTTGTATAATAACAAGAAACAATGTGTGTTTATTAATCGAGCATTAGATATGTATACATGCCCTCTTAATTTCAAGATGGATGTTTACAAGGGGTCTGTTTTAGAAGGTGAAATGTACGGAGATGTCTTTATGATATATGATACGTTACTCAGCTGTGGGGAAAACGTTGGTAACTATGATTTTCTAACCAGGCTCAAATCTATAGAAAAAATTAAGAAAATGCTCACATGTTTAAAGTATGACCCTATAAAACTAAAAATTAAAACATTTCATGTTATGAATGAATATAAACAGTTTTTAGAAGATTACCTACCAACCGTTACTGATACGGTCGATGGTCTTATATTTACACCAGTAAACGACACCATTAAGAAAGGAACCCATGAAACCATGTTTAAATGGAAACCAAGGGATAAAAATACTATAGATTTTCAGGTGAAAAGGGGTACTGATGCGTGGCGATTATATGTACAGGAAAAGGGTAAATTAATATATGAATCCGAAATTCCTTATGCGATGGTGCCTGAAAATGCGCGAACCTGGATAGAAGAAAATGCGATAATCGAATGTCAATACATGTTTAACGATGTACCCATGTGGTGGAAACCGGTCGATAGGAGATATGATAAAACTTTTCCAAATAGTCGCCGGACATTTTATCGAACGCTCGTAAACATTAAGGAAGATATCTCTATCACTGATTTTTTGGAATGTATGTCATGAGATAACACCCTCCGAAAGGTGGCAGTTCGGTTTCTAGGACATATTCATCGTCTATAAGAAACCATTTATCTTTTCGACGTATGTAACTTATATAATGACCATCATGTTGGTTACCTACATGTACAGCACATGCGATTAAAATCAAATGCTCACCATTTATAAACAATTCTTGTAATAGCTCGATATGACTTTTCGAATTGAACGAAATCATAAAAATAGGTTGAATTTTAGAAAACGTCATTCTGGTAGTAGCTATATTATGTCTTTTACCGTTTATATCCTCGAAACCTTCTAAAACATTCCAAGCTGTACTATCGGATAGCATCCGGTTCAGACAAGAACCATTCTTATAAGTTACTAAATGAATACTAAAATCCTCTTCATTTATAGTCTTACCACATGGCCATATAGTCTCCTGTCTCTTTTTTCCATAGAAAAATGTCCGTATAATTGGGTGTGATTTTTCCATAATGTCTATTATACATAATATTGTTTCTTGTACGTCATGTTGTTCATCACTTTTAAACTGTGGAAAGTATTTCTGAAAGGCGTCGTGTAAGGATGTTAAGTCTAAGGGTGTTTTATACGAAGTCCAATATTTCTTTAGAAAATCTTGATATAATGTTATGAAGCTGCATACTCCTCCACTTACATGATGCTCTCGTAAAAAATGGTTAGTTAATATGGGTATATTAAATAAGCATTGAATCGATGTATTAAAATAACAGAGTGTTTTTTTGTTAACGAAACCACGCATTCTTTATAAATGCTCAGTAACTTTAATATGTTACGAGTTTTTTATCCACACGTTATGGAGATGAGGGTTATTTTCATAATCCGGATGTGGGATGGTATGCACTCTACGGAATTCATATTCTTCCATAATAGAATCTAAACGTTCATACTTTTTTATATATTCCTGCCACGGCGTGCCATCTTGTTCATAAATTACGACTCGCATATTTTTTATAGCCTCTGGATTTTCTTCGACAAAATCACAAAAAAACCCTTCACAATCTGCGACAATGCAATCAAAATTCAGTTTATACTTTTCACACAGGGAATTTAAAGATATATTGTTAATTGTTGGATTTTCACTCTTCTTGGTGTAAGTTCCATATTCATATAACTTAAATGCGGGGTCTATATACCCCATTTCATAGCCAGTATTCGAAACAACGCCCTCGAATATATGAAACTTACCCCCATTGGAATCACGATTTTTATTGAGTGCTTCGATCACGGATTTATCGGGTTCGACAGCTACGTGTTTTGTAGGATCATCTAAGACTTGCGAAATCACGCATGATACTGTACCATATCGAGCCCCTAACTCTAATACGGACGCGTCTTTGGGGAGATATTTTCGAACTAAAAACTGTTCGTCGGCTTCAAAATCAACGTTTACAGGTTCACCGTTTCTATCTATGAATGTCATATCCAATTATGAATTTAATTCTTTATACCCTGTTAACGAATAAATTATCTTTTAGAAATTCGTCTGACAGAAATGGTGACATTTCTTCATAGGGCATATTTTTGAACTTCCCATCTGAGTGAATTTTATTAGATAGTTTAGGGTAACGCTCTTGTATATTACACTCAATTTCAACAATAATGGGACCCTCGTCATGAGAGACGTATCCAATGTCATCGTCGTTCGCAACCCTATAATACGTAATTCCATATGCATTTGCTATTTTTTCTATGTTACAAAATGTGATGTCACTTGATGAGCTCGTACCATATTCTCTATTAAAGACGTTTTTCTGTGTTATTTTAATTGCACCGTACCCATTATTATTAAATACAAGTATACTTATAGGTAAATTGTGATGTTTTATAGTTTGTAAATCTGGTATATTATACTGAAACGAGCCGTCGCCGACTATTACCCATGTCCTTTTTTTATGAAATGCAGCACCCATCGCCGAAGCTATTTCATAACCCATGTCACCGTGACCGCTGGTTATAAACCTATCACCGTCCTTATAACGATACATGTGCCACCCGACGCAGTAAATTGAACCCGATGACATAGTCACTATAGAATCATTCCCCTTTATTTTAAAAAAAGTGTTTAAATGCTTATAAGGACATATCAGTTCATCACCTTTTTTTGCAGGAATCTCCTCTCTCCATAACAGTCTCCATTCACTGTTTTTTTGTATCCATATAGGGTGTATAGAAGTTAATGGCAGTGGTAGATTAAAAAAGGTTTTGAGATCCATTCTTAACCTGATATCTATTTTCTTCTCGATTATGAATTCGGTCTCATCTATATCTAAATATATGATAGTAGCAGATCTCGCGAATAACTCTCGCTTGTAACCTGTAATACTCTTACACATTCTACACCCAAGACATAATATGAGATCTGCATTCTGAATAGCAAAATTACCAGATCTATTCCCTATTAACCCCACTTTACCCGTATAATCGTCGCCTAGGTCACTTCCAAAAAATGACACTACATACGGTATCTTGTGAGTTTTGATAAACTCTGTAAATTGCTTTTTCGTTCTTGATAAATGAACACCATTTCCTGCCAAAATAAGCGGTCTCTTCGATTTTTTCCAAACATCTATAAATGTTTCAGGGAAATGTATATCGTGAACCTTACATTGCGGTGTATAGGTTTGAAGTATTTCCGGAACTTGCATTGATTGAACATCTACCGGGATTGAAAGCCATACAGGACCTAGACGCCCATTCGTGAGATTATAATAACATTCTTCGAGTACACTTAAAACGTTTTCAGGTTCTGTGAGTTCAATTGCATACTTTGTTAATGGTTTTACTGATTCTATTATATCACAATCAGAACCAAAATACCCCCTGATCTTACCGTTGTAATGTCTAATGTTATCATTCCGGTGAACCTGACCACTGATAAATAATACTGGAACACTATCTTGATAAGCTATGAGACACGGTGTAATCGCGTTCGTAGCACCACACCCAGATGTTACACAACATACACTCGGAATGTGTTCATATGACGACCACCCAAGAGCTGCATATCCTGCCGATTGTTCACCGTGTGTATATGTTACGTGTAATTTTTCACCAAATGAATCATTTAGATGCATTGCAAATCCACCTGTCACAGAAAAACATTTACTTACCCCCTTTTTTAAAAGAAATTCGGTTACGAAATCTGATACCTTCATACACATTTAAAGACATGTGCCTTTAATTAACAATATGGTCAAGATAACATATTCGATTCAGGTCTGTAACGAGTCAAGAGAATTATATTCTTTGTTAAATTTCCTGTTAAAAGTAAAGGATGACGAAGATAATATACATGTTGTATTAGATATTGAAAACTGTACTGATAAGGTGAATACAGTTTTAGAGTATTTCGATAAGGATATCACCCTATTTAAACGACCTTTTGATAATTTTCACGAAAATGCACAATTTCATACGGATATGGCGACTGGTGATTATATATTCGGAATTGACGCAGATGAGATGCCACAAGAAACACTTATAAAAAACGTGAAACGTGTGATAGGGGATTCTGGTGCAGAAATATTAGGTGTACCGAGAATGAATATTCACCCGGGAATCACACAAGACTTTATAGATCGTTATAAGATTAAAATGAATAATATTGGGTTAATAAATTGGCCCGATTACCAACTCCGTATCTATAAAAATTGTGATTATATAAGGGGTAGTGAAGAACTTCACACGAAACTTAAGGGGAGTAACAAACAAGTATTATTCCCAGCTGAACCTAAATTTTCTCTATGGCATATCAAATCGATGGAAAAACAGTTAAGTAGATGGAAACCAGACGATGATGCAGATGGCACTGTATTTTCTCCACCATCAGATAACCTATATGATATTCTCATGTAAAAATCCCCATGTATCTGTATTTGTCGTACTTTTTGACATCTCGATCGAGTTTAATATATTCGCGTTATTATCGCGTTCGTGTTCTAAGTGGTATATTGGTGGAAAATTGGAAGCCCTAACCGTTCCATTTTCCATTATTAGTTTATACTGAACAGTTGTATCTGAGTATTGTCGTTTTTTCATGCTTTCTTCGAAACCTTTGATCTTGTGCCATGTCTCCTTATGTGCTATCTGAAAATCTCCACAACCACAAATAATACTCGCAAGTGTGTGATGTGTTTCTATTGGAAATTTTTCAATTAAGTTCTTTGTCATTTCTAAATATGGACTCATTAATTTATTTTGTATAGGATCTACACCGAACATAAGTGAAACTCTCTCATTTGTGAACTCGACATTTTTAAAATGTTTATCCATATCTACCAACTCTATATCCTTCCTAGATACTGTTATCATTTCCATCCCTTTCAAATTTGAAGTTACTAAATCCAGTTGAATTCTTGAAGGTGCTATTATGTCTATATTTGTACTCACTATTATATCACCGGTAGCTCTCTGTATACCGATATTTCTTGATAAAACTTCGCACATTGGTTGTATTTTTTCACCATTCGTCAACTCTTTTACTCGCTCTGGGTTCACAGTAATAACTTTAAGCTTGGTCCTATCTTTAATTTTTATTTCGTCAGTCAGTATTTTTTTACCTTCTTCGGTATTCCAATCTACGTATATAACCTCGTCGAAAGTTTCAAGTAATGAATTTAAAGCATATGTAGCTCTCTCGATGAGATGTCCACCATAATTGTCATTTCTACCACATATAATAGCCGAAATAGTCATTTAAAGAAACAGTGATATTATCTTTAAATGAATGATAAGCTTATAATTACAACTACAATTAATAAACCAACGCAAGCTACTAAGGAGTATGCTAAAATGAATGGTTGGGATTTTCTAGTTGTCGGTGATAAAAAAACTCCTCATAAGGAATATAAACAATATAACTACCTTCACCCGAAAGATCAGGAAAAACTGGATAAAAATCTATCAGATATGATCGGGTGGGGGTGTATACAAAGGAGGAATATGGGGTTTGTATATGCACTCAAACATGGGTATAAATATATAGCAACTGTTGACGATGATAACATACCTCTTAGTAATTGGGGTACACTTTTTAATGACAGTAAGCCCGAGTGTAAGGAAATTGACCTGTATTCGACTGATTTCGGATTTTTTGACCCTCTCAGTGTTACTAATTATAATCATTTATGGCATAGAGGTTTCCCATTGCAACACGTCCATAAAAAAAACAATGTTACTAAATCAAAGAAATTTTTCGAACACTTCGATGTACAGGCGAATTTATGGAACGGTGATCCAGACATAGATGCTATATGCAGGATGATTCATAAACCCATATGCAATTTCGATAATACCCGACTCGGAACAATCAGACACGCTTCTAGAGCTTGGTATACTACCGATTCCGTGACTCCTTTCAATAGTCAGAACACTATTCTAACAAGAGACGCTCTAAAACATTATTTCATGTTTGATAATGTTGGTAGAATGGATGATATCTTTGCATCTTACATCTTACAAAAGAAAGGTTTCAATGTCGTTTTCGGACCTCCGACCGTTTATCAGGATAGAAACGATCATGATTTAACCGAAGACATGAAAAAGGAATATATAGGGTATGAAAACGTAAAAGATATTTTGAATGATACATCATTTATTTCTTTTGATTCGTATAACAGGTATAGAGAAGTCGCCGAGAATTTGACCCCAAAAGATAATTCTACGGAAAATAACCTCGTCACATAATAGACATGTCATATTATGTCACACATGATAATTCTTTTCTCGATATAAAAAACGCTCATTTGCGCGTAGCTGGTAATGTTCACGCGGACACTGTTCGTGTAGGTGCAGTTGAATTTAGTCCAGGTGCTCCCAAATATACCGAGACTGTGAGGTTTTCTAACACTCATACCGGAATAATAGCATCCTCAAACGTGGATGTACAGGGAACACTTATATTAAATGGTGTCGAAGTCGCAGCGTCACTCGATTACACTCTTCAGAATATAACGAGTATACCTTCAGGAAATGTAACATCAAACCCCATCGTAATTACAAATAGTACAACGGGAATCAACGCGTCTGGAAATGTTCACGCAGGTGCATTTTATGGTAATGGGACAAAACTTACAGGTGTAGCTTTATCAGACCATTTATCATCAAATGATGCTAGAATTACAGCATTATCAACATTCCAAACTTCTAATAATGCTCGTATTGATGTTGTCAGTGAATACATATATTCAAACGCTGATAGGATTACCACACTAGAAAATATAATAACTGCATTGGAAGCTCGTGTGTTAGCATTAGAAGGTGTATAATTTAACTCTCTAAATAACGTGTATAACTCAATGATAAATAAACTTAGTACAATGTAATGAATGGTAACGACACGTATCTCAATATTAATGACGCTCATCTTAGAGTAACGAGTGGGAACGTTCACGCAAGCGGCTTTATGCTCGATCAAATATCAATAGTTACGACTGACACAACAGGATCGACGATTGGATTTCTGAATGATACAACCTCATTCATTACGCGGTCTAATATAGAGATAGGAAATGCAAATCTGTTTGTAGATACAACAACTTCGTGTATAGGTGTAAATACCGACAAACCCGAATATTCACTCGATGTCCACGGCTCGGTCAATGTCGAGACATTATCTTTCGTGAGTTTGTCTGGTGACGGTACGACATTGACCGGGGTTGCTCGATCAAATGATCTTGTGGACAATTCTTCCAGAATAACAACAATTGAAAATTCGACCAGTAATCATTCATCTTTACTCTCCCTATTGCGTAGAGATGTTGATATGAATTACGCACTCTCTATAGCTTTAGCATCTTCTAATGTTATACAGGAAACGTTAATTAGTGATTTAGTTCTAAATTTAGAGTCAAATGTAAATAAGATATCATATATTACATCAGACAATGATAAAACTTCAATTTCATCTAATTTGAAAGTGATAGGAAATTTCAGTGCCACTGGTGTTTCAGAAGGTGCTACACATGATTCGAGTTCGACACTGTATCTACTCAGCACCCCATTTTACAAAGAATGGCAATATGTTAATTATGTTTCACCGTCTGTAAAGGTCACGTTCAATCCATTGACAGAAATACCTACATATACCAGTGCGATTTTAGCTGATGTATATTTATCTAGAGACAGTTTAACGGTTAGCGGAGATCACCAAATTCATATACTAGGAAGAGAACATAGCAGTGCGACAAATTGGCATGACGGGTATATTACAGGTGCACCCTCGACATATTTCGGTAATTCTGTAGGGTCTCGTCAGGTTGCGTCGATTATGATGCCAGGTCAGAATGACAATTTTACGCATAATTACGGGTTATGGTATACATCTGTGATAATCCCTTTAGAAAACAATAAAATATATTATTCAAATTTTGGAAACGATAACAGTACTGGGTGGGTATATATACATGTACGTGGATATTACATATAAAATTTCTTTCAGAACGATCACTTCTCAGTCTGCAAGAAAAAAAAACTTTGTATATATTAAGATCGGGGATGAGTCAAAACGGCATTCTCGATTTTCAAAGCACGGATAAGGTAAGGTTCGTCGGTCCTTCGTCGAATCTTATCATAGACACACTAAACGCGAGTCTAGGAATAGGTCTCACGGATGATAACTTATTAAAATCTAATTTACATATTTCGGGCAATGCGTTTATTAGCGATGGCTTAACAACCCTTGGTAACGTATCGGCTTCTAAATTTCTTGGTGATGGTAGCTTGCTTACAGGCGTTGCGTACCCAGCTGATGTAGCTGCGTTATCCCTTGATAGCGTAGCCATTGTTGATAATGCAACAACACAAACTATCCAACTCACAAACGCGACAACAGCTCTTGAAGCATCTGGTAATGTTGAGCTCGATAGTTCTCAACTTGTTTTTAAGAGTGGGACATCTGCTTCTGCACCTGTTGAATGGAGTTTTGAAACACAACAATTTGGTCTGATAAGTGGTGATAGCTTCGGTAGCGGTATCGATTTTTCTGGTGATGGAATGAGAAAAGCTATAGGAGTTGGAACGGGGGGTGGTCACGCCCCCTCTTATCATACTAACAGGGGTTACGTAAATATATACGACTCTGATGGATCTGGCAACTGGACACAGGTTGGGGACTCTGTTTACGGTATAAACAATGACGACTATTTTGCTCAGCAATATGCGGACATGGGTCCGGGGAATGTGCGTATGTCTAAGGATGGGACCACATTCATTGCAGGATCTTGGAATTGGGAATCTAGTTTAGGTCCTCAAACTGGATACGCTCTAGTACACAGGTTGATAGGTGGGGTATGGACTCGACTTGTCGGTATAGAGCAGCCAGCTGGAACCGGTGCATCTAATGGACCTATTCAAGGGGATTTATATGGTGTTGAATCTGGCTCGTATTTTGGTTTTTCGACCGCCATTTCACAAGATGGCAATCGAGTTGTTATAGGTGCGCCAAGAGAAAAGCATCCGACCAGGGCATTTGATAACCACGGAACGGTACGAGTTTATGACTGGAATGGTTCTGCATGGGTTATGAATGGGGAAATAAATGGAGTACTGGCTGATGGATATTTCGGTTCGTCTGTGGATATGTCGGATGACGGTAATTGCATAATCATAGGTGAACCCAGTGTCGCTTCGGCGGCAGACGTTGTAAATAATAGCCGAAGTGACTCGATGGAGGGGCGTGCTTACGTATACGAATTTTACAACAATGAATGGGTTGCAAAAGGCAGTTTCTTAAAAGGTGACTTTGTTAACGAACACTTCGGTTCTGTAGTAAGGATGTCCAATGATGGCGTTCGTGTAGCGATCGCCGCTGAAAATCGCGGTGGTGACCTTGAAAATAGATTTGGTGGTGCTATGATATACGATTATGACGGTTCCAACTGGGTTCAAGTAGGAACAGACATTCTTCCACCAACTTATGGCCAGGGATCTCGAACTACGTCGGGAATTGAACGATTCTTAAGCATGGATCTTTCTAAGGATGGTACCACTATAGCACTTGGTCGATCTAGACATGCGAGTGGTAAGGTATATGTATACAATCACGATGGATCTGATTGGGTGTTATTTGATGAAGTTGTTTCCCAAGAACAGTTCAGTTCTGATATACAACCCCTAACCGGAGATCAATTATTTGGTAAGTTGGTTGTTCTAAGTGATGATGGTGGTAAACTGATAACATCTGCTAAGAATTTGAATGATGGATCGCTTGGTCAAACAAATCAGTCATTCACGGCTGTTTTTGATTCTGGTGGATCGGCGAGTGTTGTCACCAAAGTTCCAATCGAATTGGTATCTACCACTCTCACAGTTCACGGAGATCTCGAAGCTACTTCGTTTTCGGGTGATGGTACTCAACTCACAGGTGTTGCTAAATCTACTGAACTCAGTGATAACGCTTCCAGAATCACACAATTGGAAGCGTCCATTGTAGCTACTGATAGTAATGCCGCTGATATCGAGAGTCGTCTCGTAGATAATTCATCTAGGATTGACGCATTGCGACTTAACCTGATAGACAATTCTTCTAGAATCGTCCTTACTAATAACGATCTTACGAGTAACGCATCGAGAGTCACAATCTTGGAGCAGGCGAATGTAATACAATCCAGTTTAATCGGCGATTTAAGACAGGACGTTGATAATCTCGAAGCTGCAACCACAGCGGCCGGTGGTGATACAGCCGCAAATCTCGTTGATAATGCAGCCAGAGTTACTGTATTAGAGACAGATCTCACTGATAACGCTTCGAGGGTTGGTGTTTTGGAGACAGATCTTGCTGATAACTCTTCCAGGATTGGAGACCTAACATCACAAACCACAGAGGCCAATACAATACAAGCGAACTTGATTGACGACCTTCGTGTAGATGTAGATTCGAATGCCAACCGTGTGTCTTATATTACTGCAGCAGGTGATACAACTGTAATTGCGTCTAATTTGGATGTCACTGGTAATATTTTCTTTAGGGGTGAACGTTTTGTCGTCGATTCCGAAACAAAGGTTATCTCTGACCCTGTCCTAGGTATAGCCAATAACAATACATTGACCACCACAGATATAGGTCTTGTGATGCAACGTCCAGAAGCGAACGTCGCACTCGTTCATCATGGGAGCGCAGACGCTACGAATCCGGATCAATTTACTATCGGATACACACAGAGCTCTATCGAAGATTCTGAAATAGCGACTGATACTTCAAATATAATCACTGTAAAAGTACTCGGTGATTTAATTACACAAAATACAGCGTCAGCTACTACATTCTTAGGAGATGGTACTCAACTGACAGGTGTAGCTTTAGAGAGTGACCTAAGCGACAACTCGTCTAGACTCGATCAATTAATTGTTGATGTTGATGCTCTTGAAGTTGCGACAACAGCAGCAGGTGGCGACACAGTCACAAACCTCGCTGATAATGCAGCCAGAGTTGCAGTATTGGAAACTGATCTCGCTGACAATGCTTCTCGGCTTTCCACTTTAACACTCGATGACGTGATCAATGTAAATAATACATCTTCGAACACGGTGCAATTAACAAATGCGGGTACATCTCTTGTAACTACTGGTGATATTGTCGTTGGAAGTGAAATTGGTTCCAAAACGTCTGTCGTGAGCAATGCTTCGACTATAGGTACAAATAAAGTATTTAATGTTATTGCTGGGAGTGGTAGTTTATATATCGACACTGTTGAGAAACCCACATTGACATTATCTAAGGGTCAGACATACATATTCGATATGTCGTCTGCAACATTATCGAGTCATAACTTATTATTTGCTACTGTTGCGACAGATGGTGTTGGTAATTCATTCACTGATGGCGTTTCTACGAATGGTACACCCGGTTCCTTCGGTGCGTATGTAATGATTACAGTTCCTGATACTGCGGCTGCTACTGTTTATTATTATTGCGGTAATCATCCCGGGATGGGAGGCGAATTATCCATTGTAAATGATGCTCACCTCGTTGTTACCGGACGAGTCAGTGTCACCGGTGATATCGAAGCTGGATCCTTTTCCGGTGACGGTTCGCAACTAACGGGTGTAGCATTCCCTTCTGACGTAGCTGGTGTAACCCTTGCAGATGTAGTCAATGTAAGTAACGAAACGTCGAATACGATTCTTCTTACAAATGCGGAGACATCTCTCGTTGCATCTAGTAATATTGTTCTTGAGGCAAACACTTTAGTAGAAACAGTACTCGAGCACGATGCAAAATTCGATGCAGATGACGTGACTGCAATTAATAATGATACCAATAAGACTACGTACCAATCCAATAACGATTGGCGTATTTTCGGTGGTATTTTAACTGGTGCTACCGATCAACCACTTTCCTCGACCCAGGGCAACCCCTGGGATGGGCTACAGGGTGATGGTAGATTTGGTAGTACAGCGTCTTTATCTAGTGATGGTACACGCATGATCGTATCTCAACCCATGCAATTTGGTGAAGGAGCATACGGTGGAGGTGGTGTGGCTAACACTGGATTTGTAGAAGTATACGATTGGGATGGAACTACATGGTCTCAGGTTGGTGAGAGAATTTTACCCCAAAATAGAGGTGAGGCTTTTGGTGCAGGTTGGAATTTTGAAGGACTCGGTGATAACCTTAAAATATCTGGCGACGGTAGTACAATAGCTATCGGTGTACCATCATTCGATAATGATGAAGGTACTAATTACGATGGTTATGTTGTCGTGTATAGGTTAATAGGTGGTATATGGACTCGTCTCGCTGGTGCTACACAAACTCCGATTGTACAGGGTGGATCATCCGCAATAACCGGAGAGTTGTATGCTCCACTGGGTTCAAATGGGTGGTGGGGTTGTGCTATCGCATTATCCGATGATGGTAATAGGATTGTTATCACTCAGCCAGGCTATGTAAGTGGTGTTTATGCTAGAGGCAGTTTCATTGTATATGATTGGAATGGGAGTAACTGGGTTCAGGTAGGAACTGAGGTACAGGGACCGAGAGTGGATGATTTAACTGGTGGTCGGTGGGACGATGGTGGTTCTATACACAGTAACGGTTGGTTCGGTAAATCCGTTGATATGTCGGCTGATGGTTCCACTATAATAGTAGGAGCTGATGATAATTATGTACATAAAGGGGCTGGTTCTTATGAATTTGTATTCGGTATCATTGGTAATCCACACACAAGCGCAATCTCGGGTCGTGACTCACAGGGGCGTGTTATAGTCTATGAGTATGATGGAAGTGACTGGGTTAAGAAGGGAAGTCAAATTGTGGGTATAGAAGATAATGACAGATTTGGCTCCGTTGTTAGAATATCCGACGATGGTACCCGTATAGGTGCTGTTTCCCCTGGTCGCGGATCTCTCGCGACGGCTCAGATGGGTGGTGTACGTATATTTGATTGGAATGGTAGTGATTGGGTCAGTGCGGGAACCGAAATTCTGTTTTATGGTAACAATCATGGATATGACTATACAGGTACGAGTGACGGTATTTCGGATAGATGGGAATATTTTAGCGCCACGAGACCTGTTCTAAGTTTTGATATGTCTGGAAATGGAGAATATATCGTAGTTGGTAGCCCGACTGATAAAAGAGAAGTGAACATGCCGGACATGGTCGCCGACCGCCGATTACGTGGTGCAGGTAAAGTCGCGGTGTTCAAATACGATAATGATATTAGTGATTGGACAATCTCGGGTGATGTAATGGATCTTCAACGCTGGACGGATCCCTATTTACCACAACAAATCGCAACAGATGGTAATAATGTGACCTGGGCTTTCTATTATAGATTCGGGAAGGTATGCGCTTTAAGTTCGGATGGTTCTAAACTTATTATAAGTGCGAATAACGATAACGGCGGTGGCGGACCGTACAGCACGAAATCGTTCGCCAGTCAGCGTCGGCATTTAACTGCCTATGTTGCCATGTTTGACGCACGTGGTGTAACGGGAGGTACCTCGAGCGTTCCACTTGAATTAATTTCAGAAACGGTTCACGTCCACGGGAATCTTCAGGCTGAATATCTATTGGGTAATGGCACGCTACTTACATTACCCGATTTCGCATTTGAAACGGATCTTTCGGATAATTCCTCTAGAATTGACCAGTTGATACTCGATGTCGATGCCCTTGAAGTTGCAACCACGGCAGCTGGTGGTGACACGGCCGCTAATCTCGCCGACAATGCAGCCAGGGTTTCCGTATTAGAGACTGATCTTTCCGATCTCCGTACAGATGTCGATTCTAATGCGAATCGTGTATCGCATATAACATCTTCGGGAGAAACGACAATCATCGCATCGAATTTAGATGTCACAGGTAACATTTTCTTCCGCGGTGATCGCTTTGTTGTTGATTCCGAGACCAAGGTTATTACTGATCCTATTGTAGGTATAGCTAACAATAATGTTTTGAATACCACTGACATAGGTTTCGTAATGCAACGCCCAGTCGCAAACGTGGCTCTTGTTCATCATGGTGATGGCTCTGCCACTAATGCAGGTGAATTTACTATTGGTTACACTCAAGATCCGTTAGACGCAGCTGAAATAACGGTTGATTCGGGTAACCCGATTACGGTAAGTATTCTAGGTAATCTTGTCACACAAGACACTGTAACAGCTACAAAGTTTGTGGGTGATGGTAGTGGACTTTCGGCTCACGCTTTCCATGTTACAGGTTCTGGTGGGCAGATGAAAGATGGTACTCCCGTCTTATATGATTTAAATACAACCGTGGTAAAAACCTTCGATCATAACCTTGATGAAAGTAACCCGTATTCAGGTTTCATTACATCCACGGGTTTCAGTAGAGGTATGTATTTTGCAACTGCTCAAGGTGTATATCATGTATCGTGCAGAATCAGGCTGGCTGACTACGTTTCTACTACACAGGAAATTAAGTGGTATATCAGGAGAGCTAGTGATGGAAGTTATGAGGTTTATGACCACTTTGAATTGTTCGTAACACCCGGAAGTGGGATACATGCATCTACAAGTTCCACTATAGTTAAATTAAATCTAGGTGATGCTATCTTTCCCCGTGGAGATGGTGTAGACTGTGATATAGATACGGTTACATTCAGTGGTCAGTATATAGGTAATTATTGATAAAAATAACCTATACCAGTATTAGAGATGCCGTTGGAAACTCATCAAGGTAAACTCGATTTCAAAAATGTTAATCGTGTTACTTTTAATGGGTTAAGTTCTAATACTATGATCAGAACTGATACGGCGAGTTTTGGTGTCGGTGTCGTGAATGGTGATATATCGTCCAATTTACATGTAAATGGAAATGCATATATTTCATCTGGAATGACAATTGATGGTACTTCGAATATACACGCAGTTAATTTGAATGGGCATATTCTTCCCGTGGTAAATTCTCAATATGATTTAGGATCTGCCGAGTATAAATTTCGCCACCTCTTTTTAAGTGATAGTTCACTTTGGTTAGGAGACGAATCGAAGTTGTCGTTTTCAGGTAACCAGGTTAAATTCAGACGTCGAAAAAAACATGTGATACCGTCAGCTATTTTAGATTTACCTGGTGTAAGTGAAACGGATGTATTGTCTTTTAGTAAAAAAAACAACATCGGTGAAATGAAAATTGAAAATTGGATTGCATATGCAAAAACAAAAAAACCCGCGATGGAGATTTCCGATATATTTAGAGATGATGATATTGATTACGAAACGACGACCATATCTGAGGATATAATAAAAAATTTAGAGTTGAAAATAGAATATGAAAAAAAGAGAAATGACAATCTCGAAGCAAGAATCACGGCACTTGAAAAATTATGTGACTGGGACGGATAGCATCGAGATCGAGTCGAAAAAGTACATATAACGCTATTTTCTTATAAAAATTCCCGATCCATTTTTATAAGAAAAATAAACTTTATACATACTAGTAATGGTGTTCGAATCGACGACTGATAATTTTCAGATACGAAACGCCGATAAAATTACATTTGTTGGTACATCAAATACTGTGATCGATACGATAACAGGACGGATTCAAGCGAATGGATTTCAAAACGGTTCTGAGGTGATATTAGACCTCTTCAAAGATGACCATTCGGTTGATACTGTAATAACGTCTAAGTTCACGGGTCCAGATAATACGGGTGTTCGAGTTCTTGTAGATGGTTTAATGGAAACTGGTGTAAATCAAATTGAAATGGGTCCAGAACCAAGTGGTAATCATGTTATATACGATTCTTATGGTAAATATTGGATTTTAAATGGGACTAACAACTCTAATATCTCGGTTGAATCTAACACGTTTATCGCAGATAATAAAGCTCATTCGGTCTCGTTATGGTTTAAATCTTCAAATCTAGAAGCGAACGTGTCGAATACTTGCATCCTGGGAATTGGGTCCGAGATTGAAATAAACACTGATACTATAGATATAGAATCGAACATTTGGCATAATCTTACATACACATCTCAGGGTTTTGGTGGATCTGAAATAATTTACTTAGATGGGAATCAACTTTCAAACACGGAAACAAATACAATTTTACCCAGTAATACAGATAGTATTCAAGTATATATCGGTGGTGGAAATATTGATAAAATTGCAAATTTTAGAATTTATGACAGATTTATTGATCAATATCGTGTGATGGAAATATGGGACGCGTATAAAGATTATTTTGATCGCGTAAAATCTAACATTACGGTTCATAGAGGAAATATAGGGATCGGGCTTAACAATCCACAGAGTCGTCTTAGTATATTAGATAACCCAACTATCATAGAAAAATTTCCACCGGTATCATTGTCAAGTTATGATGAAATGGTACCGGGTCACGGTCATTTTAAAACGAGTGCAAGTTCGTCAAATATATATACAGTTTCGTATAACGCATTCAATAACGCGATAAATACAGCTATGTCAGATCGTGTGTACTGGTTACAGGGTGGTTCGGGTGATTATGATATTTTAAATGGCGATTGGTTGGGAGGGAGTGTAAATGCTATAACAACTACGAACGTAGAAGGTGTGAACAGGTTCGGGCACTGGATTCAATTAGAATTCCCGTATAAAGTCAATTATAGTTATTCTACTATACGAGCTCCACATGACCATATAGGGATTCAACCATATACCGGATGCATCGTAGGTAGTAATGACGTACATGGAATATGGTCAATTTTAGACGATTTTTCGGGTAAAACTAGGAGTGACGGTAACGACTTTGTTACATATAGATCTTATCGGACACAAACAGAATGCTTCAAATATATTCGTATCGTTATAGAAAAATTAAATGGGGGTTCTTCGTGTGCAGGTATAGAGACATGGAACATATATGCTAATCGTGAAAAGGGGCAATCTACGATCGATAATGGTATAATGACGTTATCACATAAATTAGACGTTCGAGGTGATTTATATTACACGGGGATGATTTGTAATTTAGAATACATGGAAAATATTATACGTAGCTGGAATCCCCATTATTGGTGGGATATGGACGACTCGTATTATCTCGAAGGTGGACTTAATGAAGGTGATGAAATCAAACACGTCCATAATAAAAGTGGGAACTGGGTGGATAATTACCTAACTGCTACAGATTGTGTGACCAGATATATAAATGGTCGAAGATTTTGGACGGGGGGTAGTTCATCTAGTCGTATGGTTAGTCGAGACAAAAATGATTTTAATGGCAACATACACGAAGAAATAGGTGACATGTCATCTATTTTTCATGTTGCTTGTACGTCACCGATTCACACATCTAATAGTTATTATCACGACTCAATAACAATCATGAACCGAAATTATGTTACATGGGACAATTATACCGGTGATCTAACTGGAGGTGAACTGCTATTTTACAATGGAAATGGTTACGGATATAGTGACAACAATTCTAAGACAGCCGGGGGGGTTCTAGGAGTTAATGGCCCGACCACCACGGAACGCGCTGTTCATTGTGTCATGACGAAGGCGAATAGTAGTTTTAACCGTGAAGATTCTACTCGGATAAAGGGTATCAATAACCATATCAGTATAGCTACTTTAACCCGTGGTGCACTGACGACGAATTTAGCTAATGTTACTAATAACCCTGGTACAAATACATCAGACGCCATAGTATGGGGTAATAATTATTTGAATAATAAACATAATCACGGTAACTTTTTTTATGGGGAAATGATAGTTTTTAAACGAAATAGAGGTGTGATAAGTCAAACACAGGTTAAATTTCTACAAGATTATTTCAGGTTTAAATATCAAACCGGGGGCATAGGGTTACAATATCCAGAGTAATTCATTTCTTGTGTTATATTAGATGTCTCTCGCAACGTTAAGTACATTCTTGAACGTGAAAGATTCCCACCTTCGCGTGGTTTCAGGTAATGTTTATGCACGAGCAATGAATATAGGAGGGATTAATATAGATAGCACTCACGGATTAGAAGCGGTCACGGAAACTGGTAACATTACACATAATACATTACAATTTCTAAACGAAGAAACAGCATTTGTAGCAATAGGTAACGTTCATGTAGGAAAAAATCTAGTCGTAGATGGTGATAACCATATACAAGATGATTTACACGTGTTTGGCGATGTTCACGTGTCATCTAATACAATCGTATCTGGGAATGTAGAAATTGCATCAGATATATCAATTACAGGGAATGCCAACATTTCGTCGAATATGATGATAACCAACAATATAGTATCAGGGAATGTGATTACATATAGCGAATTATCGGTTGGTGGAAATGCATATATATCCTCAGATTTAACGGTGGATGGGAATGTTTCGATTACTAAAGAATTAATTATAGATAACGACGTCGTCGCAAATGGAAATGTGACTACTTCAAACTTTATTAAATATGATTCTGCATGGTTTTATGCTTATAATGGAACATCAGGTGGTTCTGGTATTTTTAACGATTATTCCGGTTTCGTTCCATGGAATTCAATATCCCCTGGCTCAACAAATTTTACAAACAATGTATCAACATCTGGTGGATATTACACTGCTCCAGTTGACGGCATTTATCACTTAAATGTTTCGGTCTTAAATTATCCTCATACTAGGGTGGGTATATCAGAACTATTTTTTTCGGTAAATGGGAATGTAAACGGTAAAGTAAACGGTTTTGGGTATGTCCAGAAGAAGGATTTACCCGATCAAGAGAGTATAAGCTCATCATCGATATATAGGTTAAATAAAGGTGACATAATAAAGGTGTATGTAACAAATATAGACTGTTATACGACTTCGAATTCTGCATTTTTTAGTGGACATTTGATATCCAGAATATAATATGTACCTAAATTAAATGACTACAGAGTCATATGTAGCTTCATTAAGTATATACAAACTATGTAATCAAAATTTCCCTATTAATGGCGTCGAATATGAAGATATTGAATTTCCCGAAAATTACAATAGACCGTCCAAAGAATCATACGAACATACGTTTAAACAGACTTTAAATGACGAATTGATGAGAATAATCAGAATAAGACGTGATAATTTGTTAAGTGATTCCGATTGGCTATTCCTCGAAGATTGTCATTTAACGGATGATAATTATAAGGAATGGACAAAATACCGCCAATCTCTGCGAGATTTACCTTCGATAACACTAGATCCTAAGGACGTAATTTGGCCAACAAAGCCGGAGGTATTAAAATGTGAATGTTCAATTATGAATGAAAATCTCGAAATCAAACAACTCATATCCGAAAACGTTTCACTACGTGCAAAGATGACAAAGCTTGAAAAACGTGTAACTGATTTAGATTTAAGTATCATCCAAATGAAACGTATGAAAAATAGAACTTAAAGAAATGAACGGTATATAATATATAAGCTCCTATAGTGTAGTTGGTAAACACAGTGGACTTTGAATCCACTACCCCAAGTTCAAATCTTGGTGGGAGCTTAGCAAAATAAACCTTTCTTAGCTCAGTTGGTAGAGCAGTGGACTGTAGTTCCATTTGTCACCTGTTCGAATCAGGTAGAAAGGACATTTCTCCCATAGCTCAGTTGGTAGAGCGGCAGGCTGTTAACCTGCAGGTCATCGGTTCGAACCCGGTTGGGAGAGTAATACTTCACAAGCAAACACACCTGTAAAAAATGTTCCATTGTAGTTGCATCATTTTTTACACGTAAAGACAATATGGATCTTGGGTATGTATGATGTTTACGACTTTTACAATTGTATGAAATTAAAGGTAAGAGTTGTACATATAATACAATGCCCCATTCCATCGGTATCACATCTACTATCAATACCACCCGTATGTCCAATGTTAAGCAGGATACACGAAAGTTCAAGAGAACTTCTAAAAAACTACCTCTCAAAACGATTGATCGTCCAAATGGTTACCTGAGTGTAGCTGAACGTGTGAATGGTCGTGCGGCTATGATTGGTTTCACTTCGGCTGTGATCGACGAAATTATGACAGGTCATTCTATCAGCACACAGTTCCAGGAGAATATCGGTCTTTCAGTCGCTGTAACAGCTTTGGCCTTTTTGGGAACTGCTTCCAACTCTAAAGATGAGGGTTATGTCAGCGGATTCTGGAAACCCGAGGTTGAATTACTGAATGGAAGACTAGCGATGATCGGTGTTCTATCTCTACTTCTTACCGAATCTCTTCATCCCCAGATCCCTCTTTTCTGAGCTTAAAAAAATAAAACCGTATTATATATAAAGATGTCAGGTGGAATCGCTCAATTGGTTGCCATCGGTGCACAAGATGCGCATATAGTCGGCAATCCCCAAGTGAGTTTTTTTAGGTCTACATACAAACGTCATACAAATTTTTCACAAACTGTTGAAAAACAGGTCATTCAGGGTAACCCCGCCCCTAACGGTATGTCTACGATTCGCTTCGAGCGCAAGGGTGACCTACTCAGTTTTGTTTATTTAGCACCTCGTCACGGTGATAAGTCGTTTACCGCGAGTGAGTGGATTGATCAAATTTCCAAGATAGAACTCTTATGTGGTGGTCAGGTAATCGATACACAGGATTCTAATTTTTCTCAATATGTAGCTCCTACATTGATGGCTTCGAATTTTACTAAATCTGTTGCTGGTCATGGTGCAGACAGTGATGCTGATACTAGTCGCTCTCGTTTTTATCCCTGTCGATTCTCGTTTTGCGAGAATTGGCAGACGGCCTTGCCTTTAGTTGCTTTACAATTTCATGATGTAGAGTTGCGTATTACGTGGGGTCCTAACACAATTAACGGCGGACAACCCTTTGACCATAGTTGGGAATGTTACGCACACTTTGTCTACCTCGATTCTGATGAACGTGGTGTACTTTCCCAAACTCCTCAAAATATGTTAATAACGCAAGTTCAAAAGTCTACACCGTCTCTTAATACCATACAGGATCTTACGTTTAATCACCCTGTGAAATATCTATGTGCAGCTGATGGATCCGATTTAGCTATCGCTGCAAACGGTAATAAGGTCAAACTCCAGATTAACGGAACTGATGTTACAGATTTCAAATATATGGATCCTCATTATACGTCGGTCGCGGAATATTATCATACAACTGCCTCTGTACCCAGTTCGACTGGCGCTAACAAGAAGCGCTTCATATATCCATTCTGTTTAGAAACAGGTAAGATACAGCCCACAGGAAGCTTGAATTTCAGTCGGTTAGACAGTGCACGCCTCGTTAGTGAGACTCAGGTCCATGAAGATGATATTTATGCAGTGAACCTTAATATACTGCGCATAGAATCTGGTATGGGTGGTTTGATGTACAGTAATTAAATCGTATATAATAATAAATGTGGTTGTTTCTATTTCTTATATTTTTCGTTTTTATGATCACCTATGATCCTAAATCCGGAACGCTCAACAAATATATCCCTCAAGAAAACGCAACATGTAAGGACGGACACTACCAAGAAATTCAATTTGGAAAATTTGGACAAGAATGTCCTAATCGTCAAAGTACTAAAATGGGGGCAATAATATCTACTTAAAAACAATAGTTATGTATTATGTACATGTTTGCTTTTGATCGAGAAACTACTATTGCATTGGCTATAGTAGCGTGTATTGCTACATCGTATTATATTTATACCGATCTTAAAAAATCTAAAGATGATATTTCAAGAATTAAGCGTTTTTTAGATAGTGTCACGAGTGGACCCGAAGAAGTGTATATGCGAGGTGCCCCTCCTCAAGCAGTTACAGAAGTTCAACGTGGAGTGAGTGTACAGAAAGTACAATCAGATGTTATAAACGAAGATGAGGGTTCCGCAACTAAATCTTCTGAATAATCTTATCAGGGGATTACAGAAGCTAATGAGCGATGAAAAAACACAAAGCGATTGCTATACCAGTTACATTTGTTGGAAATGTACCTCGTTTTCTAACAGTTAGAGATAAAAGATTCAGAGAATGGATATTCGTCACAGGGGGGTGTAGAAGGCGTGAAATAGATAACCCTATACGCACGGCTTTACGTGAGCTTGAAGAGGAAACTAGAGGGGTGCTATCATTAAAAAGGGGTGAATATACCACATATACATTCAATGTTAAAGAAAGTTCTAATGTAGATCTCGAATATAACGTATTTATATTTTTTGTAGAGTTTTCAAAAGCCGAACAAAATGAAATGATCAATCGGTTTAATGAAGAGAAGTATAAAATGCAGACTAAAAAAATCCATATGAAAAGAACTTACGACGAAAATGATTTAATGAGTTTTGATACATTGGCAGAATTTAATTCAAGACGTCGATGGGATAGAATCGTGCATAATGTATTGGAAAATCCTGAATTTTATTCCTGCGTGACTTCTGTAAATAGAAAAACATTCTCTATAAGATAATGAAGTCCAAGAATTACATTCTTAAGCAAATAAAAGAGATCCTTATGGATAGGAAATCTTACAGAGAGGAAAGAGCTGATTGTTATATAGAAGATATAAAGAATCAAACGGTATATGAACTTCTGGTTTTAAAACGAGATTTATCTAAACAAGAAGAGGAGTATATCGATGTATCATGTAGAGCTTCAATTTGGCATGAAGAAGAAGATTAAAAAGATAGTTGTAATAAGATATAAGATAATATGTTTAAAGCGTGGTGTCGCGACCGCGGATTTTATAATAAATCCAATATTTCACATGTGCTCATGGATGGAGGCATCCTATCTGTTCCATTTGAAAGATTGAATGAATTTTACGAAATATATTTAAAAGCTATAAATCTAGGTGAAAAGATTTTTGTAGTCGAACAAAAAACTACACCATTCAACTTTTTCGTCGACTTGGATTATAAAGACGAGGAAGATATCCCATTTGAGAGATTAGAAGAGTATGTCCGCACTGTGTGTGACCGTGTGACATTGTATGGTGGAAAAGACGTGCTTGTATCTGCAGCGTCCCCGAAATATGATGGAAATAATTTAAAAAAATACGGGATTCACATGAATTGGCCTGGTTTTGTTGTAGATCATGCATCAGCTATGGCCCTGTATTCGCATATAGTATCCGCAATGAATCTTATGTTTCCAGGTAAACCATGGGGGAGTATCGTAGATGCATCGGTATATGGTAATGGTCGAAAGAATGCAAAGGGTAGCGGCTTTCGAATGCCGTGGTCTCATAAATATGTAAAGGGTGAAATTCATGGCGAATATAAACCAGTGATTATGTATACACATGAAGATGGAAAACTGACTCGTATATTTGATCAAGATCCTACCGTTGAAATTATGTATATGGCAACGGTTAGGACGGAATCTACATCTATAAATATCATAGAAGGTTCGATTCGGGATGAAGGTTCGTTTTCTGTGAATGAAATGAAGAATGAATTTCACAACGAAACAATAACTCATGAACTCGCGACGTTTATTCAGAATGAGATGGAGGGTCAGACACGCACTCAAATACGTAAAATTTTTAGTAATAAACATACATTTCTCGTATCATCCAATTCTAGGTATTGTGAAAATCGCGAAAAGGCTCATTTATCAAATCACGTATGGTTTCTTATAAATGGTAAAACTATCCAACAGCGATGTTTCTGTACATGTGAAACAATGAAAGGTCGGCGATATGGGTACTGTAAAGATTTTTACGGTCGAAAGCATATGATACCCCATCATATTTTTAAAGAATTATATCCAGATGGTTATCATCCACCAGTCCCGTCCACACCTCAGAATACATGCATGCCATGTATAAAAGAAAAGGTGTCTGATTCAGTCATGATATGTGAAGAATTACAGAAATTTATTAATAAGAATATGATAAATGTAGGGACTGTCAGGGTAGAAAGTATGACAAAAAAAATAAAAAATGTGAGAATGATTAACACTGATTATACATGTTCAGTGTGTAAACAAAATAAAGTTCGATTTAAGATTACAAAGAATCGTATAATCATGTCATGTTCGTGTAATTCTAGAGAACATAATTTATCAGATAAAATAATACGTTTACTGTAAAGATGTTACAAGTGTTATTAATCGCAATGGTAATATTCATATTTTCTAAATTGATGAATATCAGGGAATATACTGAAATTGATAAGATTATAAACGAAACGCACAAATATTCTGGCATACATCCAGTTCTCTATAAAACCTTCTTAGCTAACATGAGTTTAGCTACAGATTACATGAATGATGATAAATTCAAGGATTCTCAATCAGCGTTAGTTAACGCAGTGAACAATTTAAATGATATCGTGGGATACATGATTTTAACTGACGGGGATTTAATAAATGAAGTCGCCGAGATAAGTGACCGCCTCGGAATTACATTTGAACGTATATTGATGAAAAAAAGTATGAATAAGGGTGAGAAATATAAAACTAAATATATTTAAAAAGAAATAACGTCCTTATTATAGACATGATTCCAGCTCCCCGAACTAGACGTACTCGTTCGGGTCGGTTATCAAAAGTACCAGAACGTATGAAACCTACGGAAGATGTAGTTGACGACGATTACGACGATGACGAATATGACACAGATTATGAGGCCGGTGATGATGATATCAGTGAAGATGATAGCGAAGATGAGTGTGTCGATAGTGACGAAGATGAAAATGGAAATTTGATGGGTTTCGTTGTAAGTGATAAAGAAAATTCAGATGATGAATACGAAGCTTAAAAATAAACTTTCTATTATAATTACATGGAGACTGAAATAGGTAATCCGATTGAATACAATCCTCGGGTCATAGATAAAGATGAAATGGATGGTAGCGAAGCGATACAAAATCATATTCCAGAAAATCAGAATAACCAATATTACTATCATCCACAACCACAACCTTACATGACGACTCCTGACCAATACCAACCCAAATCATCTGACATATTTACATCACTGGATAAAGTGGCATACGTAATGACATTCGTGGCGTTTATATTAGGCTTTTTCATGGGTAAGACTATGCAGCCAGTTATTCTTAGACCCGGTTGACATAGGTTCAAAATTTTTAACGGGTTTATCCGTATATTCAATTTTTCTACTGGTAATTACTGGGCGGACAACCCTTTCAGTAATTATTTTTGAAGCCTTTACATCATTATTATCTAACATTTCTATATCAGTAATGGTAAATTTTTTATGATAATTTGATATTTGCATATAATCAATCTCTATCATATTATTAAGAGAGTATTTTAATAATATGATGTTTAAGTATTAAGATGTAATCAATTCGAAATTTTCTCTGTCGTGTCAATATCATCAGATTTCTTGTCATTCTCCTCTATAGCTGCCAATTCACTTTCACGCTGTTTACGGCGCTCTTCAATTTCATTGAGTACGATCGCATCGGCTTCTTTTACCAATTCTTCCATTGGGGTATCAGGCTTTTCCCTTTGAAGACGTTCGATTATTTCAGCTGGATGACTAATTGGTGCTTCATCGGGTTTGTTATAATATTTTGAATTTTCATCACCTGGTTTATAAAAGTTTGATTTCCCATCCCTGTCCTTATGTACCTGCATATCATTTTTACGATCATTGAACATTTTGGAAGCCATAGCTTGATTCTCTTTGTAACCTTTCATAAGTTCTTCCAACTTATCATTGTTATAATGAGAATCTTCAATCTTACTTAGATCCGGTGGAATCAGTAACCATTTATATAAATCGACGACGTATATATCAAATGTCGCATCTTCCTTTTGGAGTCTTTTAGCGTGATTGGCTGCTTCGTCGCGTGTAGAGAATGCACCCCTTATTTTTATCCCAAATTTATCATTTTTTTGTGGTGCTTCGGGTCCTACGATAGACAAACACGCGTATAACTGCCCTGGTACAACTGTATAATCCTGTTCTAACGACATGTATGTTTATAATGTCATTAAACTTTAAGCTATATAACTTAAGTTTGACATTAATTAAAGAATTTACATGTACAATGTATATGGAAAAACTGCGTCGGTTACACAATGAAGAGAAGCGGTCGCTTATCGAGAGCGTAGTAACAAAAGGTGCGAATATATTAGATGTTGGTTGTGGGTTTGGTGGTGACCTTCAGAAATGGGGGAAAATGAATGTAAAGATAAATATGTGTGAACCTTCAGTTCATGCTTTACAAGAAGCTAAGAGACGTGCATTAAATATGAGAATGTCGGTGAATTTTTATCATGGTGACATTTTTAAATGCCCGCGTGAAAAATATGATGTTATTTGTTATAATTTCTCACTACAATATATTTTTCAAACACGTGAACTATTTTTCAATACGTTACATGAAATAAGAAAACGAATCAAGCCTGGTGGCATTGTCATGGGTATTATCCCCGATTCCGAAAAAATAATTTTTAATACACCATTAAAAGACTCGTTGGGTAATTTCTTTAAATTAAAAGGTACAAGTTACGGTGATTTCGGAGAAAAGTTATTTGTTCATCTGATTGACACGCCTTATTATGCAGATGGTCCTAAATCAGAACCCATCGCCCATAAAGATCTACTTATAACACATTTAGAGAATATGGGATTTGGATTGGTGAAATGGGAACCACTGAAAGGAAATTGCATTTCCGAATTATACAGTAAATTTATATTTGTATATAGAAATGATCGCAATAGTGACAATATTAATAATCACCGCGATTTTACTCTCAAACTTCCGTGAAGACCGTATTCTCGTGGCTATAAAAGAGAAGTATAGAATACTCAGGGAATATCTTATATCGGTGGATGATCCCACGTTCAGAATGATTCACAGGGAGATCCCATTAGTCGCGTATAGGGGGTCGTTTCTATCCGGTATAGGTTACAACACTAATAAAGGTGAAGAAATAGGTATATGTATAGATGGTTCACCTAATCAGGTTTTTCATGTTCTTCTCCATGAATTAGCTCATTGTACAGTGGATGAATTCTCACACAGTGTAGGATATTGGCGAAATTACAACAAGTTGAAGGATGTAGCTGTGCAGATTGGTGTATATGAAAGTATAAACGACGAAACACCGTTTTGCGGGAAAACAATCTCAGATTAATAATGTTAGCTAAATATATGGAGTTCAATATCAGGCAGCCTACTGTTGACAGAGTTCTTCTTTCACTACTGATGTGGTTTTTATTGATGGTAGGTGCGTTTCTCACGCGTTTACCGTCACCATACTGGATTAATATGACTACAATGACATTGATATTCCCATTTATTATATGGTATCTCGGTAATACAAGTTTGATAATCAGTATGCAGCCAACAGCTGTAACAGTCGCATTATTGTTTTCGATGTTATTCTTGATTCTATTAACTGAAGGGATGTCTAAGGTACCTGCTATAAAGGTATTTTCCAAACAGTTAAGAGATAGTTATAGAAATTATGGTAAAGATGTGAAAACAGCATGGTTACCCTTACTCATGACGATGATAGCCTTACTTTTGGGGGTAGTTTGTAGTTATGTAATACTTGGAGGTAGTATCCTTGACCTCTATTAAAAATATTTACGTGCGACGTAAAAAATGATAGCTGCGACAGTACCAGTCGACGCTAAACCTACGAGACTACGATTCCCCTGAGCGTTTAAGAACTTGGGTACACTACCAGCCAGTTTTTCCTGGATAGGTTTGCTCACGGAGATACCAGCGGCGACTAAAACGACGAGCGCGTCGAATTGTTCGACTGTTAAGTCGAATGGGAGTTTCTTTTTAGTGGTTTCTTTAGAAACCATGTTCTGGGGGGTCGGTATCATAACTTGTTGTTGAGCCATCTGAACTGCGCGAGGGTCTACTCCCGTCATAGGTGCTTCAAATGTATGTTCCTGTGGGTAACTCATTACATCGGATATCGGAGTCGAATCCATCGCGTCTTTATATTCATTTACATTTTTTTCAGGCAATTCTGGCACAAATGTAGTTGATTTTGAAAACTTATCCAATGGGACCATACCATCACTATCTTCTGATAAATTCATAGTTACAACTGAATCCGACATTTACATTAACTCATTTTTTTTAGACATTCGAATATCGCATTCTTTTAGATACATAGAAATGTATCTAAAAGGATGTTCCCAGAGGGGCTCGAACCCTCGACCTTGGCGTGCCTCGTATGAAATTAAATCCATTTGTATATACACAGTATAAGCACCACGCTCTAACCAACTGAGCTATGAGAACGAAGACCGTCCCATGTAAGGGAGATCTGCACCGGGGACTCCCTATTATTATACGTGTTGAATCTTTAAGTGTATAAAGATTATACACCACATATGATAAATGGAGTGTATCGATGATTATTGTCACGACTCGATCGATAAACAGTCCGAATTAAGCACGGAAATTCGTCAAATTGTAGATGAAGTTTACGAAGCTCTCGGATCTGGTCACAGTGAACGTATATATCATAACGCCATGGAAGTTAGTCTCAGGGAGTTAAATATACCTTATGAGTCAGAACGCCACGTTCCTATATATTACAAAAATCATGTAATAGGAATGGCTCGCGCTGATATAATATTAAGACATAACGTGGTGCTAGAACTTAAATCGGTAAAAACACTAACCGAAAACATGATATCTCAGGCTAGAAAATATCTCCATCAATTGAAGCTTGATACAGGATATCTAATCAATTTTCCGGTCAGTGAAGGCTGTAAAGCTGAAGTCGTTGAAATTATATCGTAGGGATAAACTCCCATTTAAGATCTTTGCATATCGATTTCCAGATGACATCCTGTGAATGTAACTTTTCTTTGGATTTCAACAGTGGAAAATACTGCAAGTATGAGTCTTCCGATAACAATTCACAAAATTTATAAAGTACGTAAGAATAACTTAGAAAATTTTTCCGATCACTTGGGCAATTGTTGTCGAAAGGTTTTTGTATATCCTTGAACATCATTCGTAATTGTTCCTCGAGTTCAGTTGGCATTTTAGGGGGTTTAATACCATTCAATATATTTGTGATATATGGAACATGCTCGTAATATTTATTCAATTTAAGTTTTTTTAATAATAATCGGACCTTTGCGTGCGTTATTTCGCTAAGTGACTTAATTTTCATTTTTTTAAACTCGTTGCGTAATTCTTCGATAACGTCTTTCGGGATAGTTGTGATTTCTTGAGCCTGAAATTGAGATAGCCATTCATTGAAATGATTGTCTCGTTTGTAAGAGTAATTTATAACCTTTTCGGATGTTTCCTGTTCTTCTTTATAAGTTAATTCTTCGCTTATCAATATTTCTAGTATACGACCACAGGAGTCACAAACTAATTCACTTGTATCATGGAAATGGAATACGTTACTATTCGGACACGTTGGACAATAGTCAATTCTCACGCGTTCTATTGGTCGATCTATATTTATTTTTTCAACATTGACAAGATAATCTGTATAAATATCCTTTTTTTGTAATCCAGACGTCTCCTTACAGTTGAATACATTATTCATCGTGACTTCATTTTTGGAATCTGTATCTATGTATTGGTGTATATATGGCATACACTTACCAATATATAATGCCATTTCCGTTTCATATCGTATTTTGTTTGATGGGTCAGTTTCTATCGACCGTAACCAATCGTCAATTTTATTATTATACCTGCTTAAAAAATTACCTTCCATGTATATAAATGATTAAATTACTCAACTCGTTTTTAATTAACACAATATATCTGTTTCATAATATCATCACTGTCGTTTTTAAGAGATATGATTATTCAATAGTCAGTCGAAGTATTGAATATGCGATAAACCATGAAAAGGAATACATAACAAACGAACCTTTTTGGGAACAGTGTTCAGATGAACATGACGTTGATGTTGATTATTATTTGATTGACAATTTACACGATCAGCCCATACCCGACATTCCAGACGCAATAGATAAAATTATCATACGTATCAAGTATTGGTATAATAATAAGATTTACAAATATATCACATACAATCATAAATATACCTGGCCTCCGCATAAATCAAATTCTATATCTTTCCATGTTCCATTATCGAGTGCTCAATTATTAGATCATGGCGATAAACCGATTAGAGATGTTCTCGAAAAAATCCGACGGTATGCGGGCCCCCATTCAGATTTTCACGGGGAAAAAATCAAAATTAGTGATATGTTATATTATACAGAGTCTTTCTTGAGTACGAATTTTCCTAAAATTAAGATCCGAAACTGTCTCGGTATGAGTAAAACCGTCGATACAGTTACAGGGTGTATCAATGATCTTCGTTTACCTTAGTGGCTAGGTAAAACTTTAATTCACCCAAATTTGCCACATTATATTTCAGGATTAAAAATCTGTTTTGTTGTTCTTGCATGATCTGCACAGTTGAACACATACTCGTGGCTTTTGTAAATATATTCATGTACCTGAGTGAATATATACCTGTCATTGTAGGGCATTCATCTACACATTGTATTTCTGTTTCCTGATCTGCAAAGTCACCTTTACAACTTAGACGCATGATTTTACCCCCCCTAGAAATTTCTATTTCATCTCCAATGTTCGCCATGTCCCTACATATTCTCTGAAAATCCACCGACCCCATCGGTGTATTTACAGTCATGTCCATTTCTGGAACCTCTATCTGATTTTCATTTATGTCTAATAATTTCAACGCGAATTTGGTGGATGTTTTTTTGTATTCACTATGAATTTCAATGTTCATATATTCTTTGGAATTTACACTAATCACCAAAATGTCATTTGCTGTGATAGTTTTTAATAGTTTGTATATATTAGTCATATTAACACCACAATCAATTGGCTCCTGACACTCATACTCCTCGAAATTTCCGGCTGGGAGATGCATATCTATCAGGGATGTTCGAGCTGTATCAAGTGTGACTATAGATACCCCTGTTGGTTTAAAATATATATTGACATCGTTAAGTATATCCTTAAGTACTTCGAATGTAGACTTTATAGCCGATGCTTGAATCGTCACTAATTTCATCTTTCTAATCGAAGAATTAATTCTTTATATCACTATAAGCGACATCGTCTACCTTGCGACTAATCTTCTCTTGTAATTCCTTGGTCATTGGAGGTTGTAGGGACTGTCCATATTGGTCCAGACCGAACATTTGCCCTGTGGGTTCTCCGTTCAGTGTCGTAGAATTGATAGTTCCGAAACCACATGTCTCGGGTTCTTCTACGGGTAATAACGATTCCAACCAGTTTCGTATCTCGCGTCCCACCAAGAGTTTGCCATTTTTTGTTAGTAAGGTCGGAACTCGTGTAATAGACGCTTTGAACTCTGGGGGTATTCCCAAATCTGTGGCGTTGTGATACTGTACAACTTGTTGTAACTGTTTGTGTTTTTTTATATAATTTATGACTTCGATACTATATTTACATTTGGGGCTAAATATTAACAGTGACATCTATGTTCCTTGATTAAAAAAAATAAGAAAATTTAACACGTTTTTTTGTAACGTATATTAATGTATATCGCTTTACTGTTTCTTATACTATTTTTCATAATATTCGAATCCAGGGTAGAAACATTTGTGTATTCAGGGTCACGTAATACTATCCACGACATCATCTTAAAAGATGATGAGCCCGATATGTCACTATATAAATTAGTAGACACTGTGACGATTAATGGTGATTTGATAGAAGATTTTGTAATCTTAACTAACAAATACATATACGAAACGGGTGGTATCCATAATTACATAATAGAAACAAAAAATGTCAAACAGTATAAACATACAAATAAAAATCACTATCTATATAGATGTGAATTCATGTGCGTAAAACCAAGTGGTTTTACGTTTGGATTCTCTGTTGTATCAGATATAATCGTAATCGATAACAAGGCTTCTCACGTCGTGGGTGTTCGTTCACAAGAATTGAATATACAACCTCCCTCTAATACAACCCCATTTGTAAGTACCATAGAAGGTTCTAATTTTGTCGAATACATAGATATAAAAAATAGTGAGTTAGATCTTATAAAAAAATAACATAGATACTAATAATGATAAATGTGCACGAGATTTCTGGCATCATTAACAATAGGAATCGTATGAAAAAGGAGACGTACGTCGAGTTATATAAACAGATAACTCGCAAAATACGCCGCGCAGTTGATACGAAACGTAATCATGTGATTACTCAAATTCCATCTTTTATTATGGGTTATCCAACATTTAACAGATTGAAAGCCTTAAATTATATAAAACGACAATTAGAATTAGCTGGTTTTGATGTTTTTATTATGGGTGATTTCCATATTAACATAACATGGAAAATTAAAAAAACTCACGTAGAACCAAGTGCAATATCTACAGAGGAATTTCCGACTCTTATAAATTTAAAAAAGGCTGCAAATCAATACAGGAGAGATGCGCAAAACGGCCAATAAAAAAAGTTAGATTAATCATAAATGGACAACCTGAACGTTTTAGTTGAAGCTAAGAGAGAATATCTCGAACAGTTATCTATACTTATTTGCCCCGTCATGATCGACGTATTCGATTCTATGTACCAAGAATCACATAAACTTTCGAAAGGTCGACAAGTTCTTATCATGTTTCAGAAGCTTTTAAAAGATGTACCAGAGTGGAATGAAACGATGGCGAAGCAACACACAGATAACATAGCCGACAGGTGTTCATGGTTTAAGGATCTTGTCGCCGCTGTGTTTGTAAGTTCTGTAAAAATTCTATCTGCCGTCCGCTTGAGTAAAGAATCAAAGAAGATGTCGGTGAAGTTACCAACGAATGAAATATTCATCCATACATGTTATAGAAACGCTGCAAAAGACCTATACAGAGATCCATACATATTCAGTGAAACTCAGTCAGAACACACTCGCAATGACAAATTATATGAACGTTTTTCAAGCTGCGTTGAAACATCTGTAAAGGAACTTATCCCCGTTCAACAAATACTACAAACATACATGTCAGCCGACGCGAGTGAATATGTTGACGGTGGAGAACCAGAATTACGTGATGATGACGTAGAAGAGTATGACGAAAATCAACCACATATGGGTGAGGAACCATGTGAAGAGCTAAGTGGAGAACGATATGAAGAAGATATGGAAGACGGTGGGTTAGAAGAGGGGGTTACAGACGATCGTCCAAGAAGTGACGAATATCAGGATGATCATCCTGGAGAAGTGCTACAGGAACCCCAAGACCCATTCCAAAACGAATTCAAAACTATCAGAGCTAATCCAGAAGAACATATTCACGATCAACCTGAGGACAATGACGAACTATTTTCGGATGCCGCCGATTCCCGTAGTAAAAAACTTGGTTATTAGATATGGACGAATATCTTAGAGATCCTATGTCGGCTGCACTCATTGCAGCGGGCATAACCGCTATGTATATACACGGTAAAGCTAGATTAAATGACGAGGGTTCACTCACGACGAGCTCTTATGCAAAACCAAGTGCATTGGTAGGTATACTAGTTTATTTTATAATCTCAAATGGGTTAGGCAAACGCGAAACTATTTCGTCTGACCCGTTTTGAGTAACTTAAAGATAAATGACATATAACAGATATAATGACTTCCATCACCGCTTTTAATGATATGATGGGACAATTTCTTACGGAATTGCATTCGGCTTTTCCAGAAGAAAAGGGGTTGAAGAAGTATATGGCTGCTTTTGAAATCATGAGATCTGCTAATGGCAAGCTAATTATTGAAGGCTTTATGAATAGTGTTAAACCATATGTCGATAAAATCAACGCACGTGATGAAACATTTTTTCTTGATAATGCAGCGGATATCGAATTTCTAAAGGAAATTAACATTAAAGGGTGCTGGCCGGAAGCTTCTGATAGTACGCGTGAAGCTATCTGGCAATATATTCAAACACTGTATATGCTAGGAACTACAATTACGGCGATTCCACCAGAAACGCTTAGTATGATTGAAAACGTAGCCAAAAAATGTGCGGATGAAATGCAGAATGATGACGGTGAATTGGCTATAGATGAGGGCTCTCTTATGAAATCTATGCAGGGGCTTTTGAGTGGTATGTTAAAAAAATAAAAACCGTATAATATAAATGGTATCATTGTTTGACGATCCCAAGCAAATAGTTAGAGCTGATAAAATTACGGAATTTTGGCCAATAAAGGAACAATCAGCAGAAGAACGAGTTAATGCAACTGCTCGTTTTATAATTTATGCTACATGCATTCTATATATGATACGGCGTGACATACGTGTTTTTATATTAGGTTTCACATGTTTATCGGTTTTATATGTTATGGAGAATTCGAATATGATCAAAGGGTCTTCGATACATGGAGATCATAACGACCAAACTCCAATGTGCCAGTTACCATCCCAAGATAATCCAATGGGGAATGTTCTGATAAGTGATTATGATGGACGCCCAGATCGTCCATCTGCGTGTGAATATCATTCTGTAAGAGATGAAGTCAATCACATGCTTGCAGGTCGAATTCCATATGGTCCACAGAAATCCAGATCACCGACTCCTGAATATCAGCGAAACGCATACTCCAGGCAATTTGTATCGGGACCAGTGACGTCAATACCTGGTGATCAGACAGCGTTTGCCGAGTGGCTTTATGGTGGAAAGGGTGACGACTTTTGTAAGACGGATCCATCTCTATGTGACCCGAACGCGAGGGGGGTTCAACTCGAAGCCTTTAGTGGTTTACAGTCTAACAATGATAAACGAAGTGGTATGACAGGTGGTGGAAATAATTGAGATAGTTATATTATATTAGTATATAATAACAAATGGCTTATCAGCTTCAACCCGGATTAAACTTAGTAGAAAATCCCGCGCGCCCAGAAACATGTGCAACAGAGGAGGTATTTTCTTACCCCCAGCCCAGCACTCTAAATTACATCTCTGGTCGTCCTAATACGATGTTATATGGGACATCACCTTTAAAAGCCGGCAAAGGAGCTCCCGCAGAATATATACAGACAAGTGATGAGTTACGCCCCCAATCAACTTCACGATTTAACAAGATAGTGGCTCGGACATATGAAAAAGAGTTGTTTCCTCATCAAAATGTTGCTTGTAAACTTCCATTAAAGACGATGCGTTATGAACCTGGTAGTACGAGAGCTGAAACACAGAACAAATTATTTGATATGAGATATTCTCGTCAATAAAAATATCCACAACATGTAAGAATGGCAGACCCTGCTTCAATATTAGCGATTGCTGGATTAGCCTTCATGGGTAAAAAATTGAGTGATCCTAAGTCTGAAAAATACACGAATACCCTGAAAAATACAGACGCCTCTCCACAATTTTCACAGACATTTCCTAGTGAAGTACCGGATATATATATACCAAAACCAAATGAAATCCATGGAATGTTAGGGCAGCCAGACTCGAAAATGGAGCATAATAATTTTGGTGATATAACACCACAAGTGAGGACGAGTGGTAACGAGATACTAGATATGCGAGGTAGAATGTTTGATAATGGGCGTATGAATAACCTTTCTCCAATAGAAAAACAGCTTGTCGGTCCGGGTATAGGTGTGGGTCCCGATGTTCCAGCAACGGGCGGGTATCAGCAGCTCGTCCGGGTTAATCCTGAAAATGTAGGGGCTTACAGACTTACAACTCTACCCGGTAGAACTGGGCCGGGTTTTGACACATTCGGTGGGCGTCGCGGTAAGATGGGTGAGATTGCGAATAACAGACCCGAAAAAACTGCATTTTTACCTAGTCGTCGCCCCGTTGTCGGTGGGAGGTCACAGGGTTTTGATGGTCATGTTGTTAGAGGAACACATGTAAATGGTAAACGTTTAACAAACCGTTCACACACTGGGATGCGGAATGATGGTCTAAACTTCGCAGGTGCTAAACGCATGGTATCCAATGTTACTATGACCTCAGACCCTACCAGAAATAAGAAAGATGGTAATATGGAACAATATATTTACAATAACCAGGTTACACCAAACATAACTAACTATTCCCACGGCTATATTGCTTCACCCGGTGTGGCAATCGGGAGCTCCCAACCACACTCGAATGATAAGTTGTTTCGACACGGCTTCCGCCCAGATGATAAACGCGGTAAAGCAAATAGAATTGGTAATGCTGGGAGAATGAACGTACGAGCAGGACCGCTTAATCAAGGTGGATTAGTTACAACCGCACGAAATGACTCAACACATATGAATCGCCACACAGGACCGGTAAACGCTGGATGGACGCAACAATATACAAATCAAATGTATCATAAATTCAATGCTTATAAGGGTAATATAAATCCCAATTCAACTAATGAAAGCCTTGCTATAGCCAAGCAGCAAAATAACAATAACCCCATAGCTCAAAAACTCTTATAATTTAATTTCCGAGTAATAACACCCATTAAAATATTATCAGTGTATTTTAATGAGCGTATACACGTTAGATATAGATAGTAGTGAACGAAATCCTATATCATTCCCAAATCCAGGAGATTACGTTGTCGAATTGAAAAATCCTATATACAACGTAAAAAAACTGACCATAGTTTCTGCACGAATTCACGCTAGCCAGTTATTGATAAACGATCATAATAATACGTTTTCTATAACGACAAATGATTCAACGTCTTCCATTGTACTCGAAAATGGTAATTACAGCGGTAGAACTCTAGCGGATGAATTGAAACATAAATTAGAGCCTTTAATGGTGAGTGTGATATACGATAAAGATAGAAATGATATAAAGTTCACAGGAGTGTCGAATTTTACTTTCAATTTCTATGATGGTATAAATGGTTATATATCTGAGTTCAACACTTCGAATAAAACCACCCCACATGATATACTGGGATTACCAGCTAGTAACATATCATCGTCGAATAATGTATTAACTACTGGAAGTCTCAACTTACAGGGTCCTGATGCTCTTGTTATAAAGATTAGTAGTGGTGCTGAAGAATTAAACAAAATCGTATATTCTGATACACCGTTTTATACTGGTCGCATTTTAATGTGTGGGGATGTAATTAATCATTCTGGTCAAGATGATGTAGTCGAACATAATTTCGATACAGGTTCACAGAATATAAGTAAATTACGTATACAGTTTTACTACAGTAGTAATAATCGCTTAATTCCGTATGACTTTAGAAATGCGAATCATATATTAAAATTAAATATAACCTGTACAACTGATAAACTTAAAACTATACCAACTATAAAAAGAGATTTTTCACTTCCGAAACCTATTCACATACCCGATAAGGAGAATCTGAATAAGTGGAATGCACTTATTTATATATTTTTTATAATAGTTACTGGATTATTTTTCATCATACTCACTAAACCTACACGAATTAACGGGTAACTGCATAAACAGGGGAACCAGGCTTTTTGACACGTTTAGATAAACGGGATATGACCATGTAAACAACAACAGATAGTAACGTTGTGAAAAGTGCAGTAAGGGCGTAATTGAGACCACCATTCTTCTGTACACGGACAATCTGGTGAATGCTCCAACGAACGAGATCCATCCAAGAAAGAGCGGCAGCGAAGGAGAACCCAGCGACTACCGCATTCAAGGATTGGGTTTCGAGTTCGCGGGATATGGCCATCAGGGTATCGGTAGCAGCTTCTGCAGACATTTTATATTATATATAGATTTTTTATTCTGGTAACAAATCTTCTTCGAGTAAAATTTTTCTATATTTTTCCTGTTTATAGCCCCTGATGTGATTATTTTTTTTAATGTTTTCGGAATCCGATTCCGATTCCGATTCCGATTCCGATTCCGATTCCGATTCCGATTCAGAATAGTCACAACTTTTAAACAGTTTATATACATTTCTATTCCATCCCTCTGGAGTGTGACATGTTTTCATTACTATCAATAGCATTTTTTATCATTTCCTCTGACGGATTTGTTGGTGTCCACGTCTCCCAGGCATTATACGCGTCGTTGATAAGTTTGAATTTCACGTCATCCCCTGAATATGGTTCAAATAATTCATCCTCATCATCTACAGTATCTACATCATATTCGCCATCCTCATCATCGTCATCGGAATCGGAATTTTCATTTGTGTAAATTTCTGGAAAATGAGACCCGATGCGATCGCCTACTGTATTCATTGCACAGTATTTCATACAATATTCTAAATCCTTGCCGAGGATTATATCTCTTCCACACGCCCTTGCATAATGCCCTGATAAAACCAGTGCATTTTCTAATACAGGTGTCACAATATCAATAGCCGACTGGGCCATTTGGGAAGAGAAGTTGTCCAGTTCCATTTTTGATGCGTAATATATTATAATTTATTGCATAAACTCTAAGTTCTCTTATATCTGACGTGTTATTATTTAGATTGAGTGATATGAGCTGATCTTTAATATTACTGAAATTCACCTGACCCGTGGGATACCATTTTTCTGGCTGTAATGCAAAACTATATGAATAAAATCGTCTGAATAGCTGTGTTCTCGAATGATGTATTCCACTCTGAACTGCTCTTAAATTTATTAGATTTCCGGTTACATTATCGAGTATGACTTCTTTATCTAATGTCATCTCTAAACTTACCAAGTTCTCATAATTAATATATTTACCATTCACGGGATAAATTTGGGAAGGATGGTCATAATCGAAGTAACTATATATCTTACCTTTATCACTCACACGCGAAATCACGAAATATAGTTCTTTTATTGGGTTTGAAAAATTTAGTCTAAATTTGTTTACGGTAGTACCTTCTTCCAAAGATTTGGGGATTCCGAAAACGTTACGCTGAACTTGTGTGATGATATAATCTCGTTGAAGGGAGTCAATAAGATTTTTCTCCACCGTGTCAAGTAGTATCATCTCAGTATGAAGATAAACCGAATTAATCTTCATTGTTTTTTCATCAAAACCTTCTTCTATTGCATTTAAATAGTTATATACACAAAATTTCTTCGGACTCAATTGGACTTCTACTTCACATTCCTGACTTTTAAGAGCTTGTAACGGTATATATAATGCTGGATTATTATGAAAATAGAATGGAATGTCAATTATATAAGATCTGGGTCTACTTGCACTGTCGAGGTAATTATCTATAGACTCCGACACAGAATCACCCGATAATTCGTTTGGATTTTTACCTATCAATTTAGATAAATTTACCTGTTTGGATTGTGAAACATACTGTTCACTGTAAATTTGCAACCAGTCACGAGGAATCCTTTGAATCAACTGACCACCTATTATCAAATCGACGTATTCTATAATAGCATGTCCGATAGATTCAATATATTTATAATAGGTACCACCCTGTTCTAGGGATGGTAAACCTATATGTAATCTTATGGATTTAATTAAATCACCAGAGTCTGATGGTATGGTACATTTTAACTTGTTACCGTATCCAACTTCACCGCTAAACTCATGCTTTACATCGTACATGGCAAAATTTGTATGTTTCCTGAACCTTTTTATAAAATGTGTGAATTCGGGATTATCTGTAAAAAATGCATCTTGGTTTCCAGAGGTTGCAAGTTGCACACGACCAGCCATTACTAATAATACCTTTTAAAATTTTAAACCCGCTAAACCACTTTTTACACTCAATACATTGTAATTTAATGCGTATATATCTACATTAATATTACGATTAGGAGATATATCATCCAATTCTACATTTATATGTTTATGAATAATTCTACTCATATTTAATTGACCAGTCGGTTGATGTTTTTCTGGATATAGCGAAAATGAGTATGTGTAAAATTCGTATGCGGGGTCTGGGCATCCGGTGTGAAAATTAAAAGAGTTGTGAAATGCGAGTTCCATACCCGTTTTATCGAATACAGTAGAACCATTACATACAAACTTCACATTTTTTAGTCGTCTATGATCAGATTTTTTATATCTCGACCCTGAACCTTTGACGATATCAGAGAACGATTGATCATTAGAATCTGTATCAATTAATAAATCATGATCTTCATATATCGGGTCCGTGTCTTCTTTTGCTATTATAAACAACTCCTTTACAGGATTTTTAAAGTTTAATAACGCGGATTTAATTATTTCAGTCGGTTTAAATGTTATGGTAGATTTTTGTAATTGAGTTATCACATATTCCATTGGACGCGTCTTCAAAAAATTTTTTTCATCATTCGATATAAAGTAAAAATCTGATATAAGTGAGGCGTTTATTATTGACCCTTCGTTTGTCTTTTGTCTGAGAACTTCACCGTCATCTCCAATCGTATATTTGAATGTTATGTCATCATCAGGGTTTTTGAATGTTATCTTAATTTCTACGAGTTGCCTGGTTATAGCACATATCGGTATGGCTAAACTGGGATACCTAAAAAAATAGAATGGTAAATTAACATAAAACGTGTTATATGATTCTGAAACTGTTAGATGATTACCATGTCCATTCATAAAATACATTGTCTGTTTTACATCATCCTTGTTGTTATATAATTGATCATACATTGTAATATAATCACCTGTTAAACGTTCTATAGTCTGTCCACCTATTATCAAGTCGACATACTTTATTATATTTTTAGCTATAGGCTGATTGTAAAAATGATATCGGGGAGGTGTTCCTGTTATATCATGAGCGGATAGATTCCCCAATTTTACTTTTAAAAATACACTGCGTAATAAGTCGCCGATATTATTAGGGATTCTACAGTGTACTGTTTTACCTAATGAAGCGTCACCTGTCAGGGGGATCTCTACAGCCTCAGTGGAGAATTTGGTATGCCGTTTAAATACGGTAACAAAATACGAAAATTGTGGGTCGCCAGTAAGCCATTGGTCCTGGACACCCCTGGCAGTAAGCTGTATTCGACCTGCCATTCCTAATACACGTGAGTAAAATTTTATGAAATAAAACGGGGCGGTATTATAGATGGATTTACGTTTACGAAAATTTAACCCCGCCACAATCGCAGACGATAAAGTGTGTGTATTTATAGGTAAACGTAATACGGGAAAATCAACATTGGTAACAGATATACTATGGTATAAAAAACATTTACCAGCGGGCATAGTGCTATCAGCAACAGAAGAAGGTAATCATTATTATCAACAATATGTACCGGATTTGTTTATATACGGGGACTATGATCGCGATGCGATAGAACGGGTAATGGACCGACAGCGAAAATTGGTGGGTGCGGGTAAGACAAATTGTGGTGCTTTCCTTCTTCTAGATGACTGTATGTATGATAGTAAATTCATGAGGGATACTTGTATCCGACAGTGTTTCATGAATGGGCGTCACTGGAAGATATTCTTTATGCTTACCATGCAATATTGTATGGACTTACCACCAGCACTTAGAGCTAATGTCGATTACGTGTTTATTTTACGTGAAAATATAATACAGAACAGAGAAAAATTATATAAGTCATTTTTCGGTATATTTCCAAATTTCGATATGTTTAATAAGGTTATGGATGCATGCACGGAAAATTACGAATGTATTGTGTTAGATAACACTAGTAAGAGTAACAAAATAGAAGATTGTGTATTCTGGTATAAAGCTCGATTACACAAGAATTTTAAAGTAGGAGCACCAGAATATTGGCAAGCTCATAAAAAATTGTTCAATAAAGGTCAAAATTCTAATAAACTGGACCCCAAAAACATAAAAGGGCGAGTATCTCCAAACTTCAAGGTTACGAAACAGGGTAAATAAAAAAAATAATGTAATGGTAAGATATGACATCGAGTAGAATATCTATAAAAAAGTCTACGACTGATAGTCTTAGTAAAAGAAAGTCAGAAACTGTTAAAAGACGCGTTAAAAATAGAAGTGTGAAATTATCTGCAAAAAGAGGTGGGTCTATTAATATGTATTTTCTGGTTAATAGGTTATACAAGAATGCGAGAAAACTTCATATACCTAGAAATGTTTACAATCTTGGAACTGTGGTCAGCTTCAATAATTTGTATCTTTCCGTCCGGTTAAGTAGAAAACTGATCAATAACCTGAAAGATATTTACGTCAATAAGTCATTGAAAAATCAAGCCGAATATGTAGGTGTAGTACCATTTACCGTGAGAAATACACGAAATTACGTGAATTTTCATTCACCTACCGCTCGTACAAATCTTAACTATACCCTAGTTCAACCTACCGTAGAAGAGTTAAAACAGTATATAGTTTACCACACACACCCAATACCGTTGGGTAATACCAAAAATTTATTTACATACCCAAGTACGCTTGATTTTAATACGTATATAAAACAATATCCAAACATACAAGCGAATTTAATTTTAGAAAACAACGGGTATTATATAATAGATTTATTAGAAACAAACATGAGAAAACCTAACTCCTCGTCAGTAAATCAACTTTTCACAAAACTTGTAAATGAAAGTGAATTCAAAAGTCTTGAGATTATATATAGGGGTTTACTATACGTAAAAACAACTACGTATTCATGGAAACGTTTTATTAATAGATACATAGATCCGATTATGCGCCGTCAATTCGGTATCTCCATTAAATATCACACATGGTCCGATTTAGGTAAGATTACTTTAATAGATAAAAACTTAATATGAATAACCAATGTCATATCTTCTGGTAATGTATGAGACAGTATATTTAAAGAGTAAAAATGATGATACTTAAAAATATCCGTTTAAGTATATCAAGGATAATATATGAAGGTTAAAAATATATCACCGTTCGTGAGCATAAAAAAGGTGCGCGTGAAATTGCCTAGGCGAGTTGTACGGGATTTAAAAGAAATTAGTAAATTATCCTCTAATAAACAATGGGAATATGCTGGAAATATTAAATATATGGGGGGTGGTATATTTAGTAAACCAAGTAAAGTGACTTCTGAAAGTCGGAGTTGCGTTCATACGGACGAAATCACACGGGTTTGGTACTCTGAAATTTCATATCACACTCACCCCGGTATAGGATATAATGAAGATGTCACATGTCAAAGTACACCCATTTTCACCACACTTCCCAGCAATGCAGATTTCGAGGCGTATATAAAGGGGTTTCCGGAAATGCAGGTTAATATCATATGCGATTCACATGGATATTATGTAATCGACATTCTACATTCTACATATAATCTTGCACTACCTTTACCTATATCTATTAACGCTTATATGAGGAATCTTCGTTCTACACCTTTCATGCGTATATGCGCATTTTCTGATGACGGTCTAGAGTATTTTCATACAACGATGAAAAACTGGAAACGGGAGATTAATGAAAATGTCAACAAAGACCTTATGAAATTATACGGTGTCTCAATTATGTATTACACATATGACGAAGACCCTCCAGAAATCACCATGTATCAGGGTATAGACGTAGCATAGAATCTTCTAAATCGTCTACCTCATACCACGCGAGGTAACACGCATCGGATGTTCCATCCTTGCTGCATATTTCGTAAGCTTCTTGTACCGCTTCCTTATAGCGTAGACGAAGTCTTGTATTTTCTTGTGTTTTCGGTATTGGTGGTGTGGGTGCGTTTTCGTAGACATGATTAAGTATATTTTCACGTGTCTTAGCTAACCGATGTTTATAATATTCTCGAGGTGTTTGACAAATGCATAGCATCCCCGTATATTATATAAAGATGTTGTTATCTTTATATAGTATATTGACATAAAGATTTTAAGCGTGATTATAAAAATGATTCTTTCAACTTCGAAGACTGTTGAAGAGGTGCCAGAACTTTCACTAGAAGAACGTCAAGAAATTCAAGTAAGGAAGAAGAGGGATGCTATAAAAAAGGCTACAAATTCTGAAAAATATGTATTCAAATCTTCATCAAGTAAAACTAGATTTATTGAATTTCTGGAATATCGTCTTGAAATATGGGAAGGTGAAAAAGATAAAACATTTCACGGTAAGCGGATGTATGAAAAAACCAAGGTAATCTTAAATTCGATATCCGAACTATAATTCTAAACAACGTCGATTGATTGTCGTTCTATTCCTATACTTCTTCGTCTATCCTTTATCTGTCCGAATGCATTTAACCATCTATTAACAACCCGCTTGGACGAAACGACTGAGTTTGCTTCGTCGTTAACAACGATACTTAACCCGTTGCACACATCCGGCTTATTTTCGCGGTCAGCGAATTGAATTAGAAACGCTTCGATAGATATTGACGGAATATCAGGAGCTTCGTCTAATAATCGATCATATTCTTCTCTACATTTCAAAACAAAATCAACAACATTAGCCCTGTGTTTTACATCTAATGAAAGTTCCATATCAACATTTCTGTAAAATTTAGACCATTGAATGCACATGGATGAATGTGACTCTGACAAACTTAAACTCTGACTAAATTTCGATATACTTGTTAGTATACCCCCCATCACATTTAGAAATGCGAAAAAATACTGTACGACTATTATCCGTGTGTGAGTATCTGAACTAATATTTGTATTACCGCTTGGATTTAACACAGCAAAACCACCCACCCCTGTTATAGACGCTATTATTATAGAAGGGTAAGCAAGCCAATCATTATTACGTTTATAATACAACCTAGAATGATTATGTAACCATCTATACCCCGCAGCCTTTTCAGCCCATTTAATTAACAGTCTCTCCTGCTTTTCGCACCATATACACGAAGTCGACTCGTGAGATGCATCACCCATACTATATTATAACGAGAAAAAGATATCATTATATGACTAATACAATGTACTATTGTTTAAAAAATTTTGAAATCGTGTAGCCATGGACGCACCTTCAAGTGACACAGTACTACCTCCACCAGCCACCAGTTCCCTCAATTTTGATATTTCATTTTTCATATTTGTCGTACTAGTTTGAGCTGCAAGTAATTCCTGATTCAGGCGGGTTTTTTCAGCTGTTAATTCCCGATCCAAGCGGGTTTTTTCAGCTGTTAATTCCGCAAGTCTTGAATTTATGCGTACTGTTTCAGAATTTTTTACATCTTTTCTTTCTGCTATTTCTCTTATGATACCTTCAACGGTTTCAATATCACTCGCAGATGGGAATCTTTCTTCATTTTCTAAAAATAATCTAATAAGCTCCTTACCCTCGTCGGTCTTGTAATATTTTTCCATGAAAAGAATATCATCCCCGGTAAACATGACCTGCGATTCCAAAGGTCCAGCTCCCTGTGTTAGATCTGCATCTTCGACTATCCAGTTATCATCTTCATCACGGTTAGCCCTGAAGTGAGTTAAAAGATTGTTCACTTTCCGTTTATCTTTATCATACTGGTGTGTCATAATTGCTGCATGAAGAGGTCTATTCGTTTGTGCTGCCATTTACATTATACATATAAAAAAATAAACGTTTTATCATTCCAATAATTGAACCCTTGTAACTCCTGGTGGTGGCGGTCAAGAATCGGAGACCTCACAGCATGTATATTGGTACTTATGTTCTCCGTCATTTACATATTTGAATTTAGTTAGTACTTCATTGTCATTACATTTTGGATGAATACCCGAGACACCGGTCCATCTCCCATTATCCGTGTATAACTTTCCCGGAGTCATTATGTCTTCACGGCATCTACCCGATGTCTCTTGACTACTACACTTATAATCATACTTGAAATCCTTGGCACTAAATCGTCCATTAGGCGAAATGAGTTTAAATTGTGAAATTGCCTTATCCTCACAATCAATGGTATGACTGGCTAGATTTTTTATATTACCAGTACCACCTCCAGAATAACTCAGACCAGTATTTTTAGCAACTCCCGGGGAGCTTTCAATATCATTACAAGTATATTCATAGTTCCCGCTGTATCCATTTACATTAAATTTGAATCCCGTAAGTTCGCTATTCTCACAGTTCACATCAAAGTTAGTTAAGTCCGTCACTCGGTAGCCTTTAGGGAAGGTTGATGTGTTGAATTTTTTAACCTCTGGCGGTGGCGGTGGCGGTGGCGGTGGCGGTGGCGGTGGCGGTGGCGGTG
>MDSV01016027.1_pt1:0-52500 | contig 53755 bp, 47 predicted proteins | sample 810851 | NCBI WGS metagenome assembly MDSV01 (sample SAMN05326640, study PRJNA326480) | marine metagenome | isolation source: seawater | place: Atlantic Ocean: North East | collected 2012
CGGCAACAGGATCGCCGCCACGAACAGCAGGCCGACCAGCGGAAGACCGCGCACAAGCTCGATCACGAAAATACTGATCGCGCGCGCCACGGGCAATTTTCCCCGCCGCCCCAACGCAAGTAGCACGGCCAGCGGAAAGGCAAGGCCGAGCGACAGCACCGCCAGAAGCAGCGTCACCGGCAGGCCGCCCCATTTCGACGTCGGCACGTAGTCGAGGCCCAGCACGCCGCCGCCCATCAGCACCAGCATGGCGGCAATCGCGACGGCCCAGACCAGCAACAGCCGCGCGTTCCACAATTTCGGCGACAGCGAAACGAGCACCATGGCGACGATCAGCACGATCACGATGGTGGCGCGCCATTGCTCCTGCGGCGGATAGAGACCGAATAGGATCAGCCGCGCCTTGGCGCCGATGAATGTCCAGCACGCCCCGCCGCCCTGGCATGCGGCCGGGCCGCCCACCCAGTGGGCATCGAGAACGGCCCAGTTGAAGGCCGGGATGAGGCCGAGAATGATGAGGACGGCCAGAACCGTGAGGAATGCGGACAGCAGATCGCCGAACAGCAGCTTCAGCAGCGGCTTGCGCTTGGCCCTGGGCGGTTTCTGCGGCGCATCGGCGGCGGTCTTGAAAGCGATATCGGTCATCAGCGCACCACCAATGCGACGCGCGCATTATACCAGTTCATGAAAGCGGAAACGGAGAGCGAAATGCTGAGGAAGACCGCCAGCATTATCAGGATGCTTTCGATCGCCTGACCGGTCTGGTTGATCACCGTGTTGACCACGAGGCCGAGCTCGGGATAGCCGACCGCCACGGCAAGCGTGGTGTTCTTGACGGTGGAGAGATATTGCGAGGTCATCGGCGGCACGATGATCCTCAGCGCCTGCGGCAGGATGATCCGGAACATGATGTGACGTTCACTGAGCCCCAGGGCGCGCGCGCCTTCCCACTGGCCCTTCTCAACGGCATCGATGCCGCCGCGGATGATTTCGCCGATGAAGGCGGAGGTGTAGATCGTCAGACCGGTAATGATCGAGGCGAATTCGGGCGACAGCACCATGCCGCCCCTGAAATTGAGCCCCTTCAGGGCAGGCGCATCAAGACCGACCGGATGGCCGAGCATGCCCGAAAGCCAGACGATGGCCGCCACCCATACACACAGGGAAATGCCGACAGATGCGGCTTTTACCGGCAGTACCCGTCCGGCCGCAGCCTTGAAGCCAGCGACGATCGCAAGCACGAACAGAAACGCCGCGACGATCAGCAGCATACTGGCGCCCGGTCCGAGCGTCAGGGCCGGGGCATAGACGCCGCGAATGGACAGGAACACGCCGGGCAAGGGATTGAGCGCCTCGCGCGGAACCGGAAACAGCGACGTGGCGATCGCATACCAGAAGAGAAGCTGGACGATGAGCGGAACGTTGCGCAGCACGGTGACATAGGTGCCGGCAAAACGCGACAACAGCGGATGGGCGGAGCGGCGCGAAAGGCCGACCACCAGCCCGAGCAGCGTTGCAAACAGGATCGACAGGAACGACAGCCACAGCGTATTGGCGAGACCGACGACATAGGCCCAGAAGAAGCTGTCCGATGCATCGTAGCGAATGATGCTTTCGGAAATCGGAAAGCGCGCCGGCCGCCAGAGATAGTCGAAACCGGTGCGGATGCCGCGTTCGGTCAGGTTTTCATGCGTATTGCCCGCAAGCCACCAGACGAACAGGACCAGACCGCCCAGAAGGGCGATCTGCATGGCCCATGATCGGGCCCGTTGTGAATACCAGAGCGACAGCATGACCGGCTTTACTGAAAGGCCAGCGGGAACATCAGCCCGCCATCGTTGAACAGCGCGTTATAGCCTCGCTCCAGCTTCAGCGGGCTATCCATGCCGACATTGCGATCGTAAACCTCGGCATAATTGCCAACGGATTTCACGATCCGGTAGGCGAAGTCGTCGCTGAGGCCGAGTGCCGCGCCATTGCCCGGATCCGTGCCGAGGAAGCGGCGGATGCGCGGATCGTCGCTGTCGAGATAGTCGTCAATGTTCTCGCTGGAAAGCCCGAATGCCTCGGCGGCGATCATCGCCTGGATCGACCATGTCACGATATCGAGCCACTGATCATCACCGTGACGGACGGCGGGCGTCAGCGCATCCATATAGGGCGTTGCCGGGAAGATGACGTAATCATCCGGATTGTCGGCCATCGTCGCGCGCACGGAGGCGAGCGCACCGGCATCGGTGATCAGCGCATCGCAGCGGCCGGAGAAGAAGGCCTGACGACCGGCGGTGGTGTTGTCGAAGACGACCGGCTGAAGATCGAGATCATTCTTGGTCGAGACATCATTGACGACAACCTCGGTGGTCGAGCCGGTCTGCACGCAGACGGACGCCCCCGCCATGTCCTCGACGCTGGTGATGCCGAGCGATTTCGGCATCATGAAGCCTGTGAATTCGTAATAGTTCGGCGTCGTAAAATTGATGCCGTTGGCGTCGCGCTGCAGCGTCCAGGTAAGTGTGCGCGGCAGCATGTCGATCTCGCCGGTCTGAAGGGCCGGAATGCGCTGCTGGCCCGAAAGCGGCACGAAATCGACCGCATCCTTGTCGTCAAGCACAGCCACGGCGACGGCCCGGCAGGTTTCCACGTCGAGGCCGCGCCAGTAGCCATTGTCATCCGGCGCGCCGAAACCGGGCGTGCCCTGGCTGGAACCGCAGATCAGCCGCCCCCGCTCCTTCACGGTGTCAAGCGTCGAGGTCGATTGCGCCAATGCCGGCGCAGTTAGCGCGGCGATCATCGCCATTGCGGTCAATGTGGTCTTGCAGGTCATGTTCCCGTCTCCTTGTTGGATTTTATATGCTGCATTTGTCTTGTCAGCCTGCGAGCGCAGTGAAGAAGCCGTCGAGGTCTTCCCTGAGATCGGAGGGGTCTTCCACGCCGATATTGACGCGCAGAATGATGCGGTCCTTGTGGGGATGCGGCATCTGCCGCGATGTCTTGACGCTCATCGGCGCGATCAGGCTGCGGGTGCCGCCCCACGAGGCACCGATCGCGAAATAGCGCAGACCATTGAGCGCGGCATCGAGGCGCGCTTCATGCGCGGCCGGCAGGACGACCGAAAACAGGCCGCTGGCGCCGGTAAAATCGCGCTTCCAGATGGCATGTCCGGGACTGGAGGCGAGCGCGGGAAACAGCACCGGCCCCACACCGCGGCTTTCCAGCTCCGCCGCGATTTCGCCGGCCACACGACCGACATGCGCAAGGCGCACCGCCATGGTCTCCATCCCGCGCAGCACCAGTTGCACGGCATCCGGCGAGACGCCAAAGCCGAGCATGCGCATCGTGTCGCGCAAGGCCTTGCGCAGTTCCAGCTCGTTGACGCTGACCGAACCCATCAGCAGGTCGGAGTGGCCGCCCGGATATTTGGTCAGGGCCTGCATCGAGAAGTCGACGCCATGGTCGAGTGGCTTGAACAAAAGCGGCGTCGCCCAGGTATTATCGATGCCGGTCAGGATGCCGCGCCGTTTCGCAATCGCGGTGATGGCCGGTACGTCCTCGATTTCCATGGTCGTGGAACCGGGCGATTCCATCCAGATCAGCCTTGTGTTGTCGCGCACATCGCCTTCGATTCCGGCGCCAATACCCGGCTCGAACACCGACCATGCGATGCCGCGCGGCTCGAGGAAATTGCGGCAGAGACCGATAACGGGCGGATAAGCGTTGTCGGCCACCAGAACATGGTCGCCGGGCCTCAGGCACGACAGCAGCACAACGGCAATCGCGGCCTGGCCGGAGGGCAGAATGACCGTCTTCAACCCGTTTTCCAGCCCCGATAGCTGCGCCTCCAGCACCCGCTGCGTCGGCGTGCCGTGCAGGCCGTAGGAATAGCCGTCGAGATCCCGTTGCGAACGAGTGGCATAGGCTTCGGCGTCCGGAAAGACGATGGTCGAGGCCCGGTGGGTCGGAACGCCGAGAGCGGCATAGCCCTCTTCGCTGATCTTCGGGTGGTGAACGCTCTTGGTTGCGTCGCGCATATGAACTCCTGAAATAACGACGCCATCATTGCCTTTTGTTGGCAGCAGGAATACTGATCAGGACACATAGTTCTATGCGGAAACCTTATAGGCATGAATTTTCGTCAGCTCGAAGCCTTCAACGCCGTCATGATCTCGGGCTCCACCGTCCGGGCCGCCGAGCTGATGGGCGTCACCCAGCCGGCCGTCTCGCGTCTGATCGCCGAGCTGGAAGCGGCGGTGCGGTTTCCGCTGTTTGACCGGGTGCGCGGGCGGCTGATCGCGACGCCCGAGGGAACGCTGTTTTTCCGCGAGGTCGAGGTCAGCTTCAAGGGGCTGGACCGGCTACAGGCAACGGCGGCCAGCATCCGGGATTATGGCGCAGGCACGCTGAAGATCGCCTCGCTGGCGGCAGCCGGGGCCATTCTGGCACCCGCCGCCATCCGCGCCTTCCGGAAACAGAATCCGGGCGTCAGGATCACCTTCCACATCACCTGGTCGTCGGCGATCCGGAACGGCATCACCGACGGGCAGTACGACCTGGGGCTCGCAGCCGACGAAATCGACCGCTCGGGCATAGACAGCCAGTTATTCGGCAGCTTCCCCGGTCTTGTCGCCATGCCGAAATCCCATCCGCTGACCCTTCACAAGTCGATCACCCCCGATCTGATCGCAAAATGGCCGCTGATCGGCCTCAGCCCGGAAGATCGGGCAAGGCAGCGTTTCGACGAGGCCATGAAGAATGCCGGGCACGAGCCAAAATATGTGATCGAGACCCCGAACGCCGCCACGATCTGCGCACTGGCGCAGGAGGGCGACGCCGTGGGTCTGGTGAACCCGCTGGTCATCGGCGAAGCAGAAAGCAGAACCGTCGCTCTGCGCCCCTTCGCGCCCGAGGTGATGTTCCGCGTCTACCTTCTCTTTCCCGCCGACATCCAGAAGTCCGCCCTCGTCCGCGGCTTCACGGCCGAACTTTTCCGGCTGCGCAACCGGTTCGAGATGCCGACGGCATAGGAAATCGGAGGGCCTACCAGTTTGCTGACAAAGCCCGCCCCACTCTCCGTCGTCATCCTTGTCAATGCAGACTTGATGCGTCTCCGCGCGTTCGGGCCGGCAGTGCATGGTTTTCTGGATACCATCCGGGATGGCCTCCCGACACACCGCTTCCGGCGATTTCTCCGTTATACTGCCCGATACATGAACAACGCCTGGGTCTGACGTGTTCGATATTGATGCCCTCGGGAAGGGCGCAACCAAGTTCATGGGCCTCGGGTCGCAGGCAGAGGAGGGCGCGGGAAAGCTCACCCTGCACATCATTCGTCAGCTCCAGCCTATCGTCGAACAACGCGCCCGTGACGATGCCAAGATCCATTATCTCGACGGACGGGAAATGCATGGCGCGATCGCGAGGCAAGAACTGACGGCTTGTCCACCTGAGATTTTACGCCGCGTCATCCCAAAACAGGATTCCGGGAAACAGCCCCAATGCTGGACACCCGACCGGGGAGCAGCAGCCGACGACTCCCGGTCAATGTGCAGGAGACTGAACCTCAGAATTGGGATGGAAAAGCTGCCTTTGATAGATCGGCTGGACTCGAGTGACATAGTCCATGTTGACGGACAGCTTCGCGGCCTTGGAGCGATTGGGACCGGTGATGTTCGACGGCTGGCGAAGACATGCTCATCAATATTCGCTATGCTTGTTCGCAAGCAATAAGCGGAAGGCATGCATGGACCTGAATACAGCACTGAAGACCTTTATCAGGACTGTCGAAAAAGGGTCGATTACGGGGGCTGCCCGCGACCTTGGCATCTCCCAGCCGGCGGTAACGAAGCAGCTTCTCAATCTGGAGCAGCATTTGAGAGCCCGCCTTCTTGAACGTTCATCGAAACGTGTCCGGCCCACGGCCCAGGGCATGGAACTCTATCACGCCAGTCGCGGCGCCATCGCCGCAATCGACGCCGCGATCGAAGGCGTTCGACTGAACAACGGCGAGATCGAGGGCAATATGCGCATCCATGCGCCGTCCTGCATCGGTTCGAGGCACCTGCATGGCATGGTGCTGGAGTTTCAGGAACTTCACCCGGCGATCACCGTTGACCTCGTTCTCGACGGTCGCACGGTGGATCTCGTCTACGAGAATTTCGACCTGGATATCCGGCACGGCCGGATCGAAGCGCAGGACGTGATTGCCCGCCGCTTCGGCTTCATGCAGCGCGTGCTCGTCGCTTCACCCGGCTATATCGAAGCAGCCGGCGCGATCACATCGCCCGGGCAATTGTCGGACCACTGCATCGTTTCGACCTTCGCGATCGAAACAACGAAAAATATGTTGCCGCTGATCCACGCAGGCCATGGGCCGATCGAAATCCCCGTCAGACCGGCCTTCAAGACAAACGATGCAAATGTCATTCTCAACACCCTGCTGGCAGGCCGCGGCGTGGCGCAGGTGCAGCTCTGCCTCGTCGCCGACATGCTTGCCGAAGGCAGGCTGGTGCGCGTTCTTCCGGAATACACCGTCAAGGCGACGGAAGCATTTCTGGCCTACCCTTCGAACAAATTCATGCGCCCGGCGGTCCGCGGTTTCACCGACTTCGTCATTCCCCGCCTGAAGGCTTTGAAGGGCGTCAGCCAGAACGCCGACGAACCGGTATAACAGATGGTTATCTATCCTATTCCCCATAAATAATGGACATGGAATGCGCCTGCGTGTTCCTTCGGTCACCCGAAACCCGCCGTCCCGGCGGCGCCAGATGATCATCGAGTATCGCCCATGCATCTCCCATCTCCGCCCCTTCGCCGCCGCGCATTCCTGGCCGGCTCCCTGTCATCGCTCGCAGCGCTTTGTGCCTGCGCCTCCAACATCCAACAACCGGTATCGCCTGAACCGCAGCGTTTGCCGATCACCCCCGCCGCCGATCCTGTGCTCGAAGCGCGCTACGCGGCCTTCGAGGATGACGGACACATCGTGCCGGCTGTTCCGTACCGGCAGATGGACCCGAAATATCTGCGGCAGCGCGTCCCCGACCCGACGGGAGAGGCGCCCGGCACGATCGTGGTCGATACCCCCAACCGGTTCCTTTATCTCGTTGAAGAAGGCGGCACGGCCATGCGCTACGGCGTCGGTATCGGGAGGGAGGGCTTTGCCTGGCAGGGCGAAGGCACGATCCACTGGCGGCAACATTGGCCCCGTTGGAAACCGCCGGCTGAGATGATCGCGCGCCAGCCAGAGCTTGAAATCTATTCCGTCGCCAATGGCGGCATGGCGCCCGGCATCGACAATCCGCTGGGCGCCAGAGCGCTCTACATCTTCAAGGACGGCAAGGATACGCTCTACCGCCTGCACGGCAGCCCCGAATGGCAGTCAATCGGCAAGAGCGTGTCTTCCGGCTGCGTGCGGCTGATCAACCATGATATCGTCGATCTTTACGAGCGCGTTCCCTATCACGCCCGCATCGTGGTGCATCAGAACGAGACGATCGCTGCAATCTAAAGCGTCGGGCGCGCGGCATATTTTTGGTCGTGGACAGGAGCATAAAACGCAACTCTCAGCCGCCAGGCACCGGTGTTCTGATCCTTGGTATCAGACCCTCGAAGTGCATGGGCGCGCTCTGTTCCGCTCCTCCGCGGTCAGGCCGTGGCGGTGGATTTGCGGACGACGAGTTCCGTCTGATAAACGAGCGTGCGGACCTTTCGGTCGGGGTTTTCGATCGCCTCCACGACCAGGTCGATGGCGGCGAGGCCCATGGCCTGAAGCGGCCGGCCTACCGAGGACAGCGGCGGCGTCAGCAGGTTGGCGATCGAATTGTCGAAGCCGATGAGGGACATGTCGTCCGGTACGCTGAGCCCGGCCTCGCCGAGGGCCTGCAATGCCCCGGCCGCGAGAATGTCGCTGGAGGCGAGGACAGCCGTCGGGCGGCGCTCGATGCCGAGCAGGTCGCGCATCATCTTCCGGCCTTCGCTTGCCGGGTCATCGCCCGTCAGCGGGAAATAAAGCCCCAGCCGGATCAGGGCCGGATCATCGTCAAGGCGGTGGCGGGCAATGGCAGCCTTGAAGGCGGCAAGGCGGTCCTCCTCCATCGATGTGCCGTGTACGCGCGCGCGGTTGTAACGGTCGGGCGCGCCGCCGATAAAGGCGATGCGCCGATGTCCCAGCGCCTGAAGATGATCGATCGCCTGGTCGATGCCGCTCGCCGGGTCGATCAGGACCGCATCGGTGCCCCCGCAGACCTCCTGCTCGATCTGGATGACCGGCACGCCCGCCTGCAACAGCGGCGCCAGGCCGCTGGCATTGATCCCGTAGGAGAAGATCACCGCATCAGCGCGCTGCTGCAGAAGCTGGACCACGGCGCTTGCCTCGATCTCCGGCTTCATGCCGTGCTGGAACATCAGCACATTGTATCCGCGGGCAAGCGCCTCGCTGCGGATGGCCTGGCTCAACTGGCTGAAGAACGGATTGAGCGAGCCATCGACCACGATCAGGCCGATCGTCCAGCTGCGCTTGGTTCTGAGCCCGCGCGCCACCGCGTTTGGCCGGTATCCGGTCGCTTTGAGCGCCTCGCGCACGCGCCGCTGTTTCTCCGGCCCGACCTTGTCCGGCTCGTAGAGCACCCGCGCCACGGTCGCCGGCGACACGCCCGCATGCCGCGCCACATCCCCCATGGTTGACAAGTGTCGATTTTTTTCCACGCCGGGCCTCTTTTTCTATTGATGATGACGTCATCATTTGCAAATGGTGACGTCATCATATGATTTCGAGCGGAAATTTCCACTGTTTTCGGGATAGTTTTAGGTAAATTAGATCTCATGATTTCCAGCCACCTTCTTTCAAAGTCCGTTTTGTCGGCGCTGATCGTGATTGCCTACGCAGTCATTCTCGCGCCCGTGGTGACGGTGGTGGCGATCAGCTTTTTCGACCAGGGCATTATCAGCTTTCCGCCCGACGGGCTTACCCTTCGGTGGTTCGTCAACGCCTGGGCACGGCGGGAATTCACGCAAGGGCTGATCATGAGCCTGGAGCTGGCGCTGATTGCGACCGCCATCGGCGTGCCGCTCGGAACGCTGGCCGCCTATGGGCTCAATCGCGGCCGGTTTCGCGGCAAGGGCGTGATTTCCACGCTGCTGCTCGGCCCGCTCGCGGTGCCAGCCATCATCATGGGAACCGCGCTTTATATCTTCTACATCCGGGCCGAGGCGATCATAGACCAGACGATCGTCGGCACGACGGCGGGTCTGGTGGCCGCCCATGTGCTGCTGACGATCCCGTGGACGGTGCGCCTGGTCGCCGCCAGCATGGAAGGCGTCGATCTGCGCGTCGAGGAAGCCGCCGCCAATCTCGGCGCGCCGCCGGTTGTCGTCGCCTGGCGGATCACCCTGCCCATGCTGCGCTCCGGCATTGTCGCGGCCAGCATGTTCTCCTTCATCCAGAGTTTCGAGAACCTGGAGCTTTCGCTGCTGCTGATCGGCCCCGGCAAGATCACGCTGCCGGTCGCGATGCTGAACTATCTCGAATTCAAGATCGACCCGACGCTTGCCGCCGTCGGCACGATCCAGATTCTTCTGATCGGCGTGCTGATGCTGGTGACCGACCGCTACGTCAAGCTGTCGCGCGTCCTATGACCCCCAAGGCCCGGAGAGTGTTTTGAGCGAACTGATCATTGAACATCTTGCCAAGGCCTATGGCGACACCCGCGTCGTGAAGGACATCAACCTTCACGTCGAGGAAGGTGAACTGGTGGCGCTGCTCGGGCCATCGGGATGCGGAAAATCCACGACATTGCGGATGATCGCCGGCTTCGTGAAGCCGACCGAGGGACGGATCCTGCTTGGCGGCGAAGATATCTCCCGACTGCCGCCCTACCGTCGCGACACCGGCATGGTGTTCCAGTCCTATGCGCTGTTTCCGCATATGAGCGTCGCAGCCAATGTCGGCTTCGGCCTTGAAATGCGCAAGATCGGCCGGGCCGAACGCGACGAGCGGATCAGACAGGCGCTTTCGATGGTCCGGCTCGACCATCTGGCCGAGCGCATGCCGCGTCAGCTTTCGGGCGGCCAGCAGCAGCGCGTGGCGCTCGCCCGCGCGCTGGCGATCAACCCGAAAATGCTGCTGCTCGATGAGCCGCTTTCCAATCTGGATGCCAAGCTGCGCGGCGAGGTGCAGCATGAGATCCGCAACCTCCAGCAGCGGCTGGGGCTGACGACGCTGATGGTGACCCACGACCAGGACGAGGCGCTGACCATGGCCGACCGTCTGGCGATGATGGAGGGCGGCGTTGTCCGCCAGATCGGCACGCCGCAGGAAATCTACGATACGCCAAAGGATGTCTATGTCGCCAGCTTCATCGGCCGCTGCAACCTGATCGCGGGCCGGCAAAAGGCTCCGGGGCTGTTTGTCAGCGAAGGCGGATCGGAATTGCCCTGCGACCCCGCGAATGATGCTGGCGCGCGGGAGGTAACCTTCGCCCTGCGCCCGGAAAAGATCACGCTTGTCCCCGTCGCCTCCGCGCCCGGCCCCGGAGACGATGCGACGCGCCAGCGCGCGCGGATCAGCGGCATGGCCTATCTCGGCGCCCAGACGGAGTTCGAGCTCGATCTCGCCGGCACGTCGCTTGTCGCGGTCATGCCCACGCCCTCCCGCAACACCCCTCTTTCCGCTCTCAGACCCGGAGCGGAGGTTTTCGCAACATGGCAGGCGCAGGACGCGCGCCTGCTTGCCGAGCGGCCCTGAACGGCCCCGGACCAGACAAGCCGGGTCTGAACGATCCGGACGAGAAGACGATCAAAAAGGAAGAGTGAACAGCCTATGTCAGACAGATTGAAAACAACCCGCCGCGCTTTCCTCGTGGGCACCGCCGCGACATCGCTTATCGCGCTCGGCACCGCCGGTCCGGCCTTTTCCGCCGACAAGGGAACCGTCATTGCCTCCGTCTTCGGCGGAGATTATGGCGATATCCTGCGCGCGACCGTCGATGAGGCGATCATGGCCCCGGAAGGCTACGAGGTCATTCAGGACATCTCCTCGACCGAGGCCCGCCAGACCAAGCTCAGAACCGAGAAGATGCGCGCCAAGTCGAGCTTCGACGTCGCCGTGCTCGCCGACCTCGACATGTATCCGATGGCAAAGCTCGGCGTGCTGTCGGAAGTCACCGAGGAGAATGTTCCGCGGCTTGCCGCGGTCATCCCGGCGCTGCGCAAGACCTATTCGGTGCCCCAGATCTATTCCTACATCGCCATCCTCTACAACCCGGAGAAGGTCACCACGCCGCCGACCTCCTATGCCGATCTGTGGAAGCCGGAATACAAGGGCAAGATCGGCGTTTCCGACAAGCTGCATGTGGCGACCTCGGCGGTGGCCGCGCTGGTCGGCGGCGGCTCGATGAGCGATTTCACCCCCGGCCAGGCCAAGCTGCTCGAACTCAAGGACAAGCAGGACGTCCAGATCCTGCCCTCGAACGAAGCGATCGCCGGGGCCTTCGAAAGCGGAGATATCTGGATCACGCTCAACTACGTCTCGAGGGGCTATTCCTGGCGTCAGAGCGGGCTCAACATCGAACGCGCCGTGCCATCGGAAGGCGCGATCCCGATCGCATTCGAGATGGCCGTGCCGAAGAACGCCCCGAACAAGGAGGGCGGTTTCGCCTATCTCGAAGCGGCGCTCGACCCCAAGGCCCAGATCGGCTTCGCCGCCAAGATGGGCTACCTGCCGACCGTGACCGACGCCGAACTGCCGGCGGAGCTCGAGGCGGCAATCGGCCTGCCTGCGGCGGACCAGGATCGCCTGATCCAGCTCGATGACGACTATCTGATGCAGCATCAGACGGAGATCCTCGACTTCTGGAACCGCGAGTTCAAGGGCTGAGATGGCACTCCTGGTTTTTCCCGCCGCGCTGCTGGTTTTCGTTCTGCTGGTCCTGCCGATGGCGGGTCTCTTCAGAATGTCGCTCAACCTCTACAGCCCGATGGAGATGATGACCGCGGCGCTCAGCGGGAAAAACTACATCGCCGCGCTGACCGATCCCTATTACCAGGAGATCATCCTGACGACGGTCGGCGTGGCGTTCCTGTGCATGACGCTCTGCCTCCTGCTCTCGCTCGCGCCGGCCTATTGGCTGGCGCGCATGCAGAGCCGGTGGAAGTCGATACTGATCATTTTAACGCTGTTTCCGCTGCTGGTCGGCAATGTGGTCCGGGCGGCGGGATGGATGGCGCTGCTCAGCACCCATGGCGCGATCAACGCCTTCCTCGGCATGTTCGGCATCGGCCCGCTGACGCTGATGTACACCCCGCTCGCCGTGGTGGTGGGCACGACGGCGGTGGTGCTGCCCTATATGATCCTCACGCTTTCCTCCGTCGTGGAAACCGTGCCGCGCGACACCGAGGAGGCCGCCGCCAATCTCGGCGCGACACCGCTGAAAGTGTTCTTCCGCGTCCTGTTGCCGCAAGCGGCCCCCGGGGTTCTCGCGGGCAGCATGCTGGTGTTCATCCTTTCCATGAACGCCTATGCGACCCCGGTCCTGCTCGGCGGCCCCGGCTTCACCATGCTGGCCCCTGCCGTCTACGACCAGTTCATGACCGCCGGAAACTGGCCCTTCGGCGCGGCGCTTGCCTTCGTCCTCCTGGCCACGACCCTCATTCTCACAATGGCTGTGAGCTACGGGCTCTCCCGGTCCCTCAAGCGCCGCGCCGGCTGAAACAGATATTTGGACATGACCGACAAGACCCTCGACGAAAAGCTCGACGCGATGACGCTTGCCGAGCAGGTCAGCCTGCTTTCCGGCGCGTCCTTCTGGCGCACGGCGGCGATCGAGCGCCTCGGCATTCCAGCCGTGAAGATGACCGATGGCCCAAATGGCGCGCGCGGGGAGGATTTTTCCGGCGGCGTACGATCCGCCGCCTATCCGGTCGCGATCGCGCTCGCGGCGACGTTCGATCCCGACCTCGTCCATGAAATCGGCGCGGATCTGGCTCGCGAGGCGCGTTCGAAGGGCGCGCGCATTTTGCTCGGCCCGACAGTGAACATGCACCGCAACCCGCTCAACGGGCGCAATTTCGAGTGTTTTTCCGAGGATCCCGTCCTCGCCTCGGCCATGGCGGTCGCCTATGTCAGGGGCGTCCAGTCGCAGGGCGTCGCCGCCACGATCAAGCATTTCATCGGCAATGAATGCGAGCATGAGCGCCGCACGACCAGTTCCGAGATCGACGAGAAGACGCTGCGCGAAATCTACTTCCCGCCCTTCGAGGCGGCGGTGAAAGAGGCCGGCGTTGCCTGCGTGATGACCGCTTATAACGCGCTCAACGGCGTGCATACCTCCGAAAACCCATGGCTGCTCGACACCATTCTGCGCCGGGAATGGGGGTTTGACGGCGTGGTGATGTCGGACTGGACGGCGACCCATTCAACGGTAGCAGCCCTTCTCGCCGGACTCGATCTGGAAATGCCGGGACCGGGGAAATTCCGCGGCGAAAGGCTGGTCGAGGCCGTTGAAAACGGCGAAGTGCCGCGCGAAGCCGTTCGCCATGCCGCCCGAAGGGTGATGAGGCTGATCGAGCGCGTTGGTGCGAAAACGACTGACGATCTGGAGACCGAGCGCGCCGAGGACCGGCCTGAAACGCGGGCCCTGATCCGCCGCGCCGGCGCGGAGGCCGCCGTCCTGCTGAAGAACGACGGCGGTTTACTGCCGCTTGCAGACCCGACGCCCCGCCGCATTGCCGTCATCGGCCCCAATGCGGCAAGGGCGGTGATGTTCGGCGGCGGCTCGGCACAGATCAACGCCCATTATGCGATCTCTCCGCTCGAAGGCATCCGCGCCGCCTTTCCCCACGCGACGGTCGATTATGCGCTCGGCTGTCCCGGCGACCGTTACCTGCCGCTGATCGACGCGCCCGTCGACATCGCCTTCTTCGCCGGAACCGATTTTGGCGGCCCGCCGGTGCTGACCAAGACCGGCGCCAGGAGCGAGTTCCGCTGGTTCGGGCCGGTGGCGCCCGAAGTGGATCACCGCGCGTTTTCAGCGCGGCTTTCGGCACGCTACGAGGCGCGCGAAACGGGATGGCATGAGATCGGCCTGATGAGCGCGGGCACCAGCCGCCTTGCCATCGATGGTGAACCTATTCTCGAAGCATGGGAAAGCTGGACGCGCGGCTTCAGCTATTTCGGCCATGGCTGCGCCGAACGGCGCGGCCGGGTCCATCTCGAAGCCGGAAAACGCTATGAAATCAGCGTCGATTACGCCTGCGGCGACGGCATCACCACCACGCTGAAGGCCGTGCGCTTCGGCCTCAGGGCGCCCTCGTCGCTCGGTTCGATCGAGGACGCCGTGGCGCTCGCGCGCAAGGCCGATGCGGTCGTCGTGGTCGCCGGCCTCAACGACGACTGGGAAACCGAGGCGGAGGACCGCGAAAGCCTCGACCTGCCGCCCGCGCAGAACGCGCTGATCGAGGCGTTGGCGGCAGCAAACCGCTCGACGATCGTCGTCATGCAGTCCGGCGGGCCGGTTGCTATGCCCTGGGCGCATAAAGTGCCGGCGATCCTGCAATTATGGTATCCGGGCCAGGAATGCGGCAACGCGCTCGCCGACATTCTTACGGGCAAAGCCGAGCCGGGCGGGCGCCTGCCCCAGAGTTTTCCCGCCCAGGGCGAGGACTACGGCGGGCTCACCCGGCGACCCGAGGCCCACGGCAAGGTTGTCTACGCCGAAGGAACGGCCATCGGCTATCGCGGCTTTGCCGCGCGCGGCACGCGGCCGCAATTCCCCTTCGGTCACGGGCTTGGTTACGCACAGATCGAATATGTCGATGCGCGGCTGGTTTTCGGGGGAGAGCAATTGACAGTTGAAGTCGATCTTTTCAACCGATCGGAGCGGAAGGGCAGCGAGGTCGCCCAGATCTACCTCATCAGCGAAACCGGGGCGCCGCTACGCCTTGTCGCCTTCGCCAAGACGGTTCTCGCACCCATGGAAAAGCGGAGCATCAGGCTCGCAATTCCGGAACGCAGGCTCTGCGGCTGGGACCCGTACAAGGACCGGTGGGTCCGCGAACCAACGCCATTCACCCTCGCCATCGGTCCCTCCTCCGCCGACTTGCGGATACGGAAGACGATAGCGGAAGATCGAAACAGCCGCCTGCCCGACGTTGGATGAGTTACCTCCTGGCCAGATGAGACAAGCGTGACGGATTGCCTCCTTCGCAAGGCCCGCAAATGGCGAGAAGACGTCATTTCCGGTGCGTTGTTACCGGGTTGCTGACTGCGAAACAGGCAGTCGCGAATACGCAAATGATGACTTTTCGCGTTTTCATAAAATATTTTTTTCAAGCTCCGTGTCGCCGAATCGGGAAATAGCTCGCCTTTCCAACAGCCTGACGATAGCTGTAATTTAAGGACCTGCGTCGTTTGGAAATAAAAATCGCGAAAAAATTAGACTCTGCACACTCAATGCTCAAAGTGCCGAAACTTCATGCAGTCGCGCTATTTGCAAAAAAAGTTTCATCTGTAGTCTGTCCTCATCCATAGCATTGATGAGACATATCATGACCGCCCTCAGTCCTGCCCCTTCCGCCTTCCGAGCCGATCTTCGGTTCGAGCGTCTTCTGGATGGTTTTGAGCCGTCTTTCGAGTTCGAGCCGGTCGGCCCGCTGCCGGAAAGCGAATTCGTCGACCGGCTGCGCCGCATCCGGCGGGAAGCGACGGTTGCCGGGTATGACGTCATCCTCATCCACGCGGATTCGATCGGCTCCTACAAGGTGTCGAACTCCTATCTGCGCTATGTCTGCGACTGGGCGCGTGAGGGCGTTCTGGTGGTTCCGACCGATGACGACAAGCCGCTGACAATGTTTTCGATCTTCAGTAGCTCGGTCCTGCTGCCGCCGGCGGGCGAGCCGGTTCTGGTCGAGGATATCTGGCAGGTCGGCACCTGGGGCCGCGAGACCTACAACCGCCCCGGCAAAACCGTCGACAAGGTGGTGCAGGCGGTCGGCGATTTCCTTCAACGCGAGGGGTTCTCCGTCGCCCAGATCGGCCTCATCGGCGATGCCACCTCAAGGCCTTACTGGGATGGGCTCAAGGCGCATCTGCCCAAAAGCGCCTTTGCCGACGGTTCCGCGATCATCGACCGGATGCAGAAAATCCGCTCGCCGCGCGAACAGGCCGTGGTGCGCGCCGCCGCCCAGCTCGCCGATATCGGCATCCAGGCCGCCTATCATGTAATCCGGCCCGGCGTGACCGACCACGAGATCTATGCCGCCTTCACCTATGCCCAGATGGCGCGCGGCGGCGAGACCGGCGACGGGTACCAGATCGGCATCAACCGCTACGGCACCCATTGCGGCAAGCCCTACGGCCATGTCGTGCGCAACGGCGACCTGATCAACCTCTATATCTCCGCCGTGATCTATCAGGGGTACACCGCCCAGATCGCCCGCATGATCGCCGTCGGCAATATCACCGACAAGCAGGAGGAAGTCCTTCAAATGTGCGTGGAGGGCGTGGAAAAGGCCGCCGCCGTCGTCCGTCCGGGCGCGCTCGTATCAGATGTCGCCAATGCCTCCTTCGAGCCCTATATCGAACGCGGCTATCTCGCCTCCGCCGACAGCCGGACCATGCCCTATAACTGGGTCTCCGAAGACGACGGCAAACCGCGGCTCGTCCCCCGCAAGCACGTGCCCGACGAAGACTGGGAGCGCCAGGGCCGGAAACTGATGCATGTCTATCCGGCGACGCTCGGACCGCATAACCCCAATGTCGGCCATTCGGTTTCGATGCAGAAATTCCAGAATTACAACATCCAGTCCAACAATCACGACCTTCTGGAACAAGGCATGACCTTCGTGCTCCATGCCCAGTGGCTGGAGCCGGAAGTCGCCGGCTGCAATGTCGGCGACTGCTACCTGGTGACGGCAGACGGGGCCGAGAACCTCAGCTGCCACACACCGCTTGCGCCCCACCGCGTGAAAGCGGACTGAACCCCTTCTCAAGACCCAAAACAAAAAGCAAACTTCAGCAGGAGAACAAACATGATTGACAGAATTCGCAGACGGGGCCTGCTCGCCTCCGCCCTTTTCATCGGCCTTGCCGCCACAATCGGCAATCCCGGAACGAGCCTAGCCCAATCGGGCGACAAGACCACGCTGGTCATCGCCAATTCGCAGTGGCTTGACGCGCTGCGCGGCCAAAATCTCTGGGCCGCGATCAAGAAATACGAAGAGGTCAACCCGGATGTGATGCTTGAGCAGGAGGCCATTCCCTCGGCCGAATTTGCCGACAAGCTGACAACGGAAATGGGCGCCGGCCAGGGCCCCGATATCGCGATCATGCAGGAAGGCCTGTTCTACACCATGGCCGATGCCGGCTTTCTGGTCGATGTCGGCAGTGCGGTCGACGGCGTCGACCTCAACAGCACCAATGAAAACGGCGTGATCGATGACGTGCGCTACGGCATCGCCTGGCAGCGCGCCGTCTATGCCCTGATCTTCAACACCGAGGTGACCGAGGCGGAAGGCGTCGCGATCCCGGCCACCGTTCAGGAGCTGATCGCCTCCGCCAAGCAATCCATGGAAAAGAACCCGGGCGTGATCGGCTTCACCGCCCGTCACCAGATCAACGATTTCACCGGCTGGTTCATGGATTTCCAGAACTGGGCCTATGGCTACGGCGTCAACTGGGTCGACGGGGACGGAAACCTTACGATCAACACGCCGGAAGCGGTGGCTGCGGTCGAGGCATTCAAGGAGACCTATGACTCCGGCGTCATCCCGATCGGCGACAGCATGCCGACGCAGCGCACCCGCTTCAAGGAAAAGCAGGTTGCCTTCTCGATCGACAATTCCGGCGGCACGCTCAACATTGCCTCCGGGGGCGCACTGCCAAGCGCCGATATCGGCGCCGCCGCCTTGCCGTTTGCCCATCCCGGCGCCCATCAGCAGATCTTCCTGGGCGTCAGTTCGCACAGTGACCATCAGGACGAGGCCATCGCCTTCCTGACATGGCTCGTCACCCCCGAGGGTCAGCAGTCGCTGCGTGATGCCTCCGGTCCCGATACGCTGGCGACCGATGTGCCGGTGACGGAGGCGTTCGCCGCCGCCAACCCCTGGGCGCCGACCTTCGCCAAGCTTGCCGAAACCTCGCGCAGCACGCTGATCCCGGGTTATGAGGTCGAAACGCCGCAGATCATGCGCTTCGTCATGCAGGCCGTGGAAAAGGCCATTCTGACGGATACCTCCGCGGAAGATGCGCTGGCCGAGGCCCAGACGCAGGTCGACCGGCAGTTCTGAGCGAAAGGGCGGAAGAGTGATGATGAAGGGTCATAAACGCAGCATAAGCCTGCCGCGGCTCGCCGCATACGGCTTCATTCTTCCGCCCATGCTCTATCTGGTGGTGTTCATGTTCTGGCCGCTGGGGCGGCAGATGTATATGAGCCTCACCAATACGCGGATCATCAACCCAAACCACGGCCGGTTCATCGGCCTTGGCAATTACGAGCGGCTGTTTTCGGACCCGTCCTTCTTCCAGTCCGTCCGCGTCACGCTTGTCTATGCCGTGCTTGCGGTCATCTTCGGCGTGTCGCTCGGCGTCATCTCGGCGCTGGCGATCGACCGGCCGTTCCGGGGTCGGGCGATCGTGCGCAGCATTCTTCTGTTCGGTTGGGCCGTGCCGAATGTCGCGGCCTCGCTGATCTGGCTGTGGATGTATAATGACCGCTCCGGCGTGCTGAACCGGATCACCGAGGCGCTCGGGCTTGGCCGCTATGCCTGGCTGACGAGCACCGACCTGGCGCTTGCGGCCGTGGTGGTGGTCACCGTCTGGCAGGTCGCGCCCTTCGTGATGCTGGTCGTGCTTGCGGCGCTCCAATCCGTGCCGGGCGAAGTGCGCGAGGCGGCGACCATCGACGGCGCCGACGGCCTCAGCACCTTCCGCATGGTGACATTGCCGCATATCCGGCCGGCCATACAGCTCGCCGCGCTTCTGGTCTGCGTCTGGTCGATCCGCCGCTTCGATATCATCTACCTGCTCACCGGCGGCGGGCCTGTCGGTTCGACCAGCACGCTTGTGGTGAAGATCCGTCAGGTCGCCTTCGAGAACCACGAACTCGGACTTGCCAGCGCCTATGGCGCGGTCGGGCTGGTTCTGGCCCTCGCCATCGCCGGTCTTCATTTCCTGTTCGAACAACGCCGCATGAAGTGGATGTCGCGCTGATGACGAAGAAACGCCTCACCCTAAAACCGCTTCGCTATCTCCTGATCGGCGTGCTTCTCGTTTGCGCAGGCTTTCCGGTCTACTGGATGGCGGCCACCGCGCTTTCGGCCAATTCCGAGCTTTACGGTTCCGGGCAGTCCTTCTTTCCGCAACTGAAGCATTTTCCGGCCCTGATGCATGACCTTGGCGAGGTGCCGATCGGGCTCTGGCTGTTCAACACGCTGCTGGTTGCCGCCGGCGGCACGGTGTTGAGCCTCGTGCTCGGCTCGCTGGCGGGCTATGCGCTGAGCCGCTTTCGCTTTCATGGCAAGGGTCTGGTGGGGTTCTTCCTGTTCGTCACCCAGGTGGTGCCGGAAGCGCTGATCCTGGTGCCGCTCTATGCGATGTTCATCACCTTCGGCCTGCTCAACAGCCTTGCGGGTCTGGTTCTCGCCAATGTTGGTTTTTCCTTGCCGGTCGCCTGTTTCGTGCTCAAGGGCGCGATGGACGCGGTGCCCTACGAGATCGAGGAGTCGGCGATCATCGACAACTGCCCGCGTTTTTCGATCCTGACGATGATCATCCTGCCGCTGATCATGCCGAGCATCGCCGCAGCCGCCGTCGTCGCCTTCTTCGCCGGATGGAATGAGTTCCTGTTTGCCTCCACCTTCCTGATGGATCGCGACAAATGGACGGCGAGCGTCGGGCTTGCCTCCTTCGTCGGCCAGTATGAAACCCCAATGTCGGCGGTGATGGGCGCTGCCCTCGTGTTCAGCATTCCGGCCATCGTCTTTTTCCTCCTCATCCAGCGCAAGATCGTTGCCGGCCTGACGGCCGGCGCGGTCAAAGGATAGTGCCATGCCCGCCTTGAGCTTCAGGAACGTCTCCAAGTCGTTCGGCGACAACACCGTTATCAAGACCTTCGATGCCGACATCCATGATGGCGAGTTTCTCGTCCTTCTCGGCCCTTCCGGCTGCGGCAAGTCCACGCTTTTGCGGATGATCGCCGGCCTCAGCGACATCACCTCCGGCGAGCTGCTGTTCGATGGCGAAATCGCCAATGACTGGCAGCCGCGCCGTCGCGGCGTCGCCTTCGTGTTCCAGACCTACGCGCTCTACCCCCATGCCACGGTGCGCGAGAATATCGCCTTTCCGCTGATCATGGATGCGTTTCGCCCGTGGTATCACCTGCCCGCCGTCAACATGATCGCCCGCGCACGGCTGATGAAGCGCGCCGACATTGCCGAGCGCACGCTCCGCATCGCCCGCCAGCTCGAACTCGAGCCGCTACTCGACCGCCGGCCCGCAAGCCTCTCCGGCGGCCAGCGCCAGCGCGTGGCGCTCGCCCGCGCGCTCGTGCGCAACCCGTCGCTCTATTTGCTCGACGAGCCGCTTTCGAACCTCGACGCCAAGCTGCGCACCCAGATGCGCTCGGAAATCTCGGCGCTGCATCACAAGGTCGGCAAGACCTTCGTCTATGTGACGCATGATCAGGTGGAAGCCATGACCATGGCGACGCGGATCATCATAATGAACAAGGGCATCGTCCAGCAGGTAGGCACGCCCGACGAGATCTACGACCAGCCCGCCAATACCTTCGTCGCCCAGTTCGTCGGCTCGCCGCCGATGAACCTCATCCCGGCAACGATCAGGGAGGACGAATTGCGGCTGTCCGGCCGCCTCGCCGTCGACCATCCGGGCCCCTTGCCGAAGCGGCGCGAGGTGACTTTCGGCATCCGGCCGGAAAAGCTGTCGATCCACGCCTCAGGCGAAGGCTTGCTACCGGCGCGCGTCTCGGTGGTCGAGCGCCTCGGCGCCGAGACCGTGATCGGCTGCCGGCTGATGACCGGCGAGGAAGATCACGACCGGTTACTGGAAACCGATCTCGTTTTCGTGCGTGTTTCCGGCCATCTCAAAATGGCGATCGGGGAAGCCTGCTCGCTCAACTACCGCAGCGAGGACACCCTGCTCTTCGACACCGAAGACGGCAGACGCCTGGCCTAACGGCACCGACAAAGAGAAGATCATGCAGACATTTCACATTTCCGCGACCGGCCGCAGCCTCAACTACCTGCCCGAATATGTCGCGGTCGATCAGGGCTTCTTCGAGGAGGAAGGCCTCAGGGTCACCGCCGAGGTTCCGTCCCCCTGGGACCGTGTGCTCGATGATATCGGCACGGGCAAGGCGCAGGCAGCCCTTGGCGGCATCTGGGTACCGTCGATGTTTCACGGCCGCGGCAAACGCTATGTCCCCTTCGCCCAGGTCGCGGCCCGTGCGCCGCTGGCAATCGTCGGGCGCGAGCGGCCAGAGGATTTCGAATGGTCCGCCCTTGCCGGCCGCACCGTGTCCATGAAAGGCAGCAACGGCGCCAGCGTCGGTCTGTTCATCAAGATGCTGCTGCGCGAAAACGGCGTCGACCCGAAGGCCGTCAACTTCGTGCAGGATCTGGACGGCAGGATGCTGACCGACCTCTTCAGCGGCGGCATGGGCGATTATCTGGTGATCGATTTCCCCTCCGCCGTGACGCTCGAGGCGGCCGGCGGCGGCCATGTGGTCCAGCCGCTTCCCGTCACCGGAGGCAATATCCCGTGGAGCGTCTACTATAGCGAGGGCGAGCCGGACGAAGAACGGCGCGAAACCCATACCCGTTTTGCCCGCGCGCTTGGACGCGGCATGAACTGGATCCTTGACCACGAGGCCGAAGACTATCGCGCGTTCCTGGCGGCAACCTTCCCGCGTTTCGCGCCCGACCTGCTGGTGAAACTCACCGATATCTATCGCGCCAACGGCATGTGGACCACGCCCCGAATTGACAACGGCGCCTATCAGCGCTGGCAGGTCGGCATATGCGACGGTCATCTCACCGACGCCCCGATACCCTACGGGGCGCTGATCGACCAGCGGCCGACAGCGGCCTGAACACGTTCGAGAGAGCAGAAAACAATGCGCATCGCCGTCATCAACCCCAATACCACGACCGCCATGACCGCCCGCATTGCCGAGGCCGCGCGCGCCGGGGCCAGCCCCGGAACGGACATCCTGGAACGCCAGTCCCTCCATGGCCCGGATGCCATCGAAGGACCCTTCGACGGGGCGCTCGCCGTGCCGGGCCTCTTGAAGGCGATCACCGCCGCCGAGGCCGAAGGCGCGGATGCCCATGTGATCGCCTGCTTCGATGACACAGGTCTCGACGCCGCGCGCGCCATCGCCACACGGCCGGTCATCGGCATCGGTGAAGCCTCGTTCCATGCCGTGACGCTTCTCGCCCACAGCTTCTGCGTGGTGACGACGCTCACCCGTTCCGCGCCGATCATAGAGGACAACATCCTGCGCTATGGCTTTGCCGGGCGTTGCCGTCGGGTTTTCGCATCGGATATCCCGGTTCTTGCTCTCGAGGACGCGGAAAGCGGCGCCTTCGACACCATTTCGGCCTTTATTGAAAAAGGCATCGCCGCCGGCGCGGACGGCGTCGCGCTCGGCTGCGCCGGCATGACGGGCTTTGCAAAGGAGCTTCAGGCGCGCCATGGCATTCCCGTCGTCGATGGCGTCACCGCGGCGGTCGGCCTCGCCGAAATGCTGGTGCGCTGCGGACTTTCCACATCGCGCGGCGGTATATGGGCTCCGCCGTCCCGAACGCATCTGCTCGCGGCCGAATAAGGCGACCGGCGGCCCCTATACGGGGCCGCCCGGGGTCTGCGGGGTCGAGACATCATCCAGCCTCTTGACCAGCCAGTCGATCCGCTCGTAGCGCTTCAGGCTGGCATCGCCCATCGCGGTCGCCACGCTCCAGGCGAGATAGTTGATGATCGTGAGGGCGGCCGAAAAGGAATTGAACGGCGAAGGCGACTGGCACCGGCAGCGCAGCACGTGTTCGGCCGCCTTGGCGCTGGCCGAAGCGCTGAGATCGGTGATCAGGACGGTGGTCGCGCCGGCCGCCCGCGCTTCCTTGAGGATCGTCGGCAGAAGCCGTGGCCGGCGCCGGAAGGCGATGACGAGCAGGACATCGCCCTTGTCGATCGAGGCGATCTCGTGGGAATAGCTGCCGCCGCCGACCGGGATCACCTGAACATCATTCTTCATGAGCGTGAAATAGTGGGCGGCCTGATGGGCGAGTCCATAGCCGCTCCGAAGCCCCATGATCCAGACGCGGCGCGCCGAGACAATGGCATTGCTGACCGCCTCGAGCGTTTCCGGCGGCAACCCCTCGGCGGTGGCGCGGATATTGTCGAGATCCATCTGAACCGTTGTGGCGATGGACGGCTTTTTCGCGAATGCCTCGCTTTCGCCCTGAAGACCAGCGCGCGGCGAGCCCCAGTGCTGATCTTCCCGTATCTGACGCTTGGCCTCGGGATAGGTCTTGTAGCCGAGCGTGCGGATCAGGCGGGCCGCCGTCGCCTTGGAGACATGCGCCCTGTCAGCCAGTTCCCCGGCCGTGTAGCTCGGCAGATCCATCTGGTATTGCAACAGAATATCCGCAAGCCGCTTTTCGGCGGGCGTCAGCGTCGAATAGATCGCGTAGATTCGAGCCTCGAGAGACCGTTTGACCTTCTGTCCGCCTTCCGGCGAGCCTGATGAACGCACGACAATTCCTTCTCGCGAAAGCTGGTCATAAAATGAAGCGCCGAAAAGCGCGGGATTGATCCGCCTCGGGTTTACCGAAGATCGTTTTCGTTCAGGTTATGCGACAGATGCTGATGCGTCCAGCAGCGCGGCGCAGAAGCCGAGACGACCGTCGAGCAAATCGGACCTTGCGCGCGAGGTTTCCTCCACGGCTTCAAAGTTGGGTTCCCCGGCCGGAAAAGATACGGCGGTCAACAGTGACATGGCGCAATTGAACGGTAAAAGGCCTGCGTTTGTAGCATTCGGCCAGGCGCTCCGGAATCTTGGTCCAATTGACTTTATCGGCTTTGCTCGCGCCGACCGGCGCTATAGTGTTGCGGCGAATACAAGACCGGGATCGTCGCCTTCATCCCCTGCTTGGCTTCACGCTGAGTTCAGCTAAGGTTACGACTTACTGACAAGTTTCCGTGACAACCCACGACCGGGCGGTGCGATGCAGCAAAGGCAGGTCCAGCAGGCGAGTTTCGTGATCCTGACCGTGATCGCGTCGGTCGGGTTCGTCTGGCTGATCCGCCCCTTCTACGGCGCGATCCTGTGGGCCGTGGTGATCGCAATCCTGTTTCACCCTTTCCAGAAAGTGCTCGCGGCCCGCCTGCAGCCGCGCAGGAATATCGCCGCGGGCATCGGTCTGTTTATCTGCGTCTGCGTCATCCTCATCCCGTCAGCCTTGATCTTCATCGCCGTTGTCCGGGAAGCCGCGCGGTTTTATCGCTTCATGTCCATGCATGAGATCGATCTGCCCTCGGCCTTCGAGAGCCTACGCGCAAGGGCGCCGCCCTTCGTGCTGCAGGCATTCGACTTTATCCGCATCGGTTCACTGGAGGAGCTGCAGGGGCGCCTCGACGCTGCGCTGGTGGAGGTCACGCAATGGGCGGCGCCGCAGGCCCTCGGGCTCGGCCAGGGGGCGGTCCGGATAATCGCCAATGTCGGGGTGCTGCTCTATATCCTGTTCTTTCTGCTGCGCGACGGCAGAGCCTTGTCGGCGACAGTGCGGAAGTCCAGCCCGCTGACCCCGCGCCAGACGGAACTGTTTCTCGACAAATTCTCACAGGTGATCACGGCGACTGTCAGGGGCAGTGTCGTCATCGCCCTGGTCCAGGGCGCGATCGGCGGTATCGTTTTCTGGCTGCTGGGGATGGATGGCGCGCTTCTTTGGGGCGTCGTGATGGCGTTTCTGTCGCTGCTTCCGGTGATCGGCGCTGCCGCGGTCTGGGTGCCCGCCGCCTTCTACCTCCTGCTTTCAGGGGACGTCATCAAAGGTTTCATCCTGCTCGCGACGGGAATACTGGTCATCAGTCTCGTCGACAATCTGCTGAGGCCGCCTCTCGTCGGCAAGGGCGCCCGCATGCCGGACTATCTGATCCTGGTATCGACGCTCGGCGGTATCGCGCTCATGGGTATCAACGGTTTCGTCGTCGGCCCGCTGATCGCGGCGCTTTTCGTTACGGTCTGGTCGATGATGTCCGACAGCGATTCCTGGCAATAGGCCGACCTTCGTCGATCAGTGTCCCATGAGAACAGGGACTTCGGATTTCCTCATGACTTCCCGCGCGTTGCGCCGCCAAGCACCCACGCGCGCAGGCCGGTATGGCCGTAGCCACCCATGACGATCAGGGTCAAGCTCTTGGAAGCGCTGCGCCAAGTCAATCACGATCTGGACGTTCCGACGCCGAAAACCTATGGTATCGACGAGGCGAAATGGACCGCGCTTTTGCCCTTGATGTCCGAACAGGCTCTTGCCTCCGGATCGCCCGGCAATAACCCGCGTGTTCCCGATGCGAAGACCATTCAATTGCTGTATCGAGAAGCTTGGGACTGATCCAAGCCCTTGCTCTGGCGCACTCCAAGGCAAACAATAGCCCATGATCTATCCTTCCAGACCAAAATGAGATGCGCCTCCATGAGTGAGAAGTCCAGGCCAGATGCCGTTCAAGCGGAAATGCGGGGGCGTCTGGGGATCATAACCCTTGACCGACCCAAGGCGCTCAACGCGCTCAACCTCGACATGGTCGAGAAACTGGAGGAAGTTCTCGCCGGCTGGGCCACGAACCCGGCTGTTGATGCGGTAGTGATCCGCAGCGCCAGCCCCCGCGCATTTTGCGCTGGCGGAGATGTGCGGTCGATCGGCATGCTGCCAGATCCCTCTGACCGGAGGGCATTGGGCCGGAAATTCTTCGGCAGAGAGTATAAACTCAATCTGCGTATTCACACGCTCCCCAAACCGTTCATCGCACTCATCAACGGCGTCGCCATGGGCGGCGGTCTCGGCCTCTCGGTGCATGGCTCGCATCGCGTGGTGAGCGAGGATTTACGCATGGCGATGCCGGAAACGATGCTTGGCCTGTTCCCGGACGTCGGCGGAACCTGGTTCCTCAATCGTTGTCCCGGCATGCTGGGGCGCTATCTGGCCATGACCGGGCTTGAAATAGGCGCAGCCGACGCCTTGACCGCCCGACTGGCCACGCATCATGTCCCCAAAGCCGGCTTCAATGGCCTCGTCTCAGCACTGGAGGCCGCCGGCCCGCTGGACCGACATCTGATAGACGAAATCATCGAGGCGCATGCCGCAGTTCCCGCAGCCGGACAACTGGCCGAACGGCTGGCCGCCATAGACCACCTGTTTGCAGGCGAGGATCTTGACCTGGTCATGGACGGAATTGCCTCGGCAGCCGGAGAGGCGGAATGGATCGCACAGGCGCAGTCCGCTTTGCGGCGCGCTTCGCCAACCAGCTTGCGCCTGACCTGGCGCCGGATGACGAACGGACGCGACCAATCCATCGAGCAGGTGCTGGCCGATGACTTCCATTCCGCGGTCAGGGTTGTCGGCGAACATGATTTTGCCGAGGGCGTTCGCGCCATCCTGATCGACAAGGACGGCGCGCCAAGGTGGAATCCACCGGAGTTGGCGAGTGTCACGAAGGACGATATCGACGCTTTGCTGGCGCCGCTGGACGACTGAAACGCCCGGCAATGCATCGCCGGTTCAGCCATCGCCGGTCTGAAATTTGGAAAACGGCACTGCTGCCGGGCCGGAACTGGACACTGGGACCAGAGGACCGCCCGCTCCTTCAGTAGGTCGCTCCAAGACGCGACATCGATCGATATGCGACCTGCGGCCGATCGAGAAGTCGCGTTTTTCCTATGAGATTTTTATGTCTTGGCCTCTCCCCCTCTCTCGAACCCTTATGCGGTTCCGCGCCATATTCTTGCCATCATCGGTAATCGGCCGGAATGCGACTGGCGCTCCCATAGCTCCCCATAGCGCATCCGAACTTGTGGCGATGACCTGCATTGCAAATGCGTGGCGCAAATAGAGGCCCCGCATACGAGAAGAGGTGAGAAATGATCGTCGAGTATGCTCTGAGCGGTGCGGTGACGCTGTTCGTCGCTGCCTATCTGATCTACGCGCTGCTTCGGCCGGAACGCTTCTGAGTTCCCGAAGGTCCAGTCCGATGAAACCGGCACGGACCATAGGAACGCCGCTTCGCCAGATCCGCAAATCCCTCGATCCGAAGCAGCACACCCCCCCAAGGCAGGAAAGCCGCTGCGGGCATCGGACGTCATCCTCGCCTTGACCTTGGCGACGGTGCTGATCGCGCTTGTCGCCCGGCTTTCCGCCGCGCTTTTCGGGTGCGGCTGAACGGACCGAACCGTCACTCATTAACATGCTGGAGTCACGCATGAGCCAGTCCCGATCCGCGAGTCTCTTCGACGCTCGCATCCTTGTCCCCGCACTTGGGGGCGCTTTCAAGAAACTCAATCCGCGTACGCTGGCGAAGAACCCGGTGATGTTCGTCGTCGGCGTCGTCTCAGTTCTGACGACAGTGCTGTTTCTCAAAGACGTCGCGACCGGCGCGGGCGACCTCGGTTTCTCCTTCCAGATCATCCTCTGGCTCTGGTTCACGATCCTGTTCGCGAACTTCGCCGAGGCGGTCGCGGAGGGACGCGGCAAGGCGCAGGCCGATTCGCTTCGCCGTTCGCGCACCGAGACGCAGGCCAAGCTGCTTGCCAATTCTGAGAGCGACGAGACCAAGCTCGTGCCGTGCACAAGCCTGAAGACGGGCGACATCGTCCTGGTCGAGGCTGGCGACATCATTCCGTCCGATGGCGAGATCATCGAGGGCATCGCCTCGGTCAACGAGGCGGCGATCACGGGCGAGTCCGCGCCGGTCATCCGTGAATCCGGCGGCGACCGTTCGGCGGTGACCGGCGGCACGCAGGTGCTGTCGGACTGGATCAAGGTGAGGATCACCGCCGAGGCGGGATCGACCTTCATCGACCGCATGATCGCCCTGGTCGAAGGCGCCGAGCGCCAGAAGACGCCGAACGAAATCGCACTGAACGTGATGCTCGCCGGCCTGACGCTGATCTTCGTCATGGCGACGGCGACGATCCCCGCCTTCGCCGCCTATGCCGGCGGTTCCATTCCGATCATCGTGCTGGTGGCGCTGTTCGTGACCCTGATCCCGACCACGATCGGCGCGCTGCTTTCAGCCATCGGCATCGCCGGCATGGACCGCCTGGCGCGCTTCAACGTGCTTGCCATGTCCGGCCGCGCCGTCGAGGCGGCAGGCGACGTTGACACGCTGCTGCTCGACAAGACCGGCACGATCACGCTCGGCAACCGTCAGGCGACCGAGTTCCGGCCCGTCAAGGGTGTCACCGCAAAGGAACTAGCCGATGCCGCTCAACTGGCCTCGCTCGCCGACGAGACGCCGGAAGGCCGCTCCATCGTCGTGCTCGCCAAGGAGAAATACGGCATTCGCGGGCGAGACATGCAGTCACTTCACACGACCTTCGTGCCGTTCACGGCGCAGAGCCGCATGTCGGGCGTCGACTTCGATGGGTCATCGATCCGCAAGGGCGCCGTCGATGCCGTTCTCAAATATGTCGAACAGGCATCGGCCGCAAATGGGTCGACACGCGCCAGCGCCGAAAGCAAACGCGAACTCGAGACGATCGCCAACGACATCGCCAAGACAGGCGGCACACCGCTTGCCGCGGTCAAGGAAGGCAAACTGCTCGGCGTCGTCCATCTCAAGGATATCGTGAAGGGGGGTATTCGCGAGCGTTTTAACGAACTGCGCCGCATGGGCATCCGCACGGTGATGATCACCGGCGACAACCCGATGACGGCGGCGGCGATCGCGGCGGAAGCCGGCGTCGACGACTTCCTCGCCGAAGCCACGCCGGAAAACAAGCTGACGCTGATCCGCGAGGAACAGGCCAAGGGCAAGCTCGTCGCTATGTGCGGCGACGGCACCAACGACGCCCCCGCCCTCGCCCAGGCCGATGTCGGCGTCGCCATGAACACCGGCACGGTCGCAGCCCGCGAGGCGGGCAACATGGTGGATCTGGATTCCGATCCAACCAAGCTGATCGAGATCGTGGAGATCGGCAAGCAGTTGCTGATGACCCGCGGGGCGCTGACCACGTTCTCGATCGCCAACGATGTCGCGAAGTATTTCGCGATTGTGCCGGCCATGTTCATCGCGCTCTATCCGCAACTCGGCGTGCTCAACATCATGGGGCTCGCAACGCCGCAAAGCGCGATCCTGTCGGCGATCATCTTCAACGCGCTGATCATCATCGCCCTCATCCCGCTTTCGCTCAAAGGCGTTGCCTACAAGGCCATCGGCGCGGACGGGCTCCTGAGGCGCAATCTTTTCATCTACGGGCTTGGCGGCCTGATCGTGCCGTTCATCGGCATCAAGGCGATCGACCTCGTCATCACCGCCATCGGCCTCGCCTGACCACAAGGAACGCGACACATGACCATCCTCTATCTCGTTCTCGGACTGGCGGTCTTCGGGCTTCTGCTCGTCATGACCGACGCCGTCGACCGCGCCTGATCTTCCAACGATGTCGGAGACTTCTCGATGTTCATTCAATCCATAATCTTCGTCGTCCTCGTCGTTGGCGGCACGGCGCTCATCTCCTGGCCGCTCGGCCGCTACATGAAATGGGCCATGGACCCGAACAGGGGCGAGGCCGGCGGCTTCCCCCGCCTGTTCCAGTCGATCGGCGGCGCCACATGCATGCAGGACCAGAACTGGAAGCGCTACATGGTCGCCATGCTGGCCTTCAACGTGGTCATGTTCGTGGTCACCTTCGGGTTTCTCGCCCTGCAACAGGCCCTGCCACTCAATCCCGATGGCAAGGGCGCGCTGGAGGGCAGCCTGATCTTCAACACGGCGGCCTCGTTCACCTCCAACACCAACCTGCAGCATTACTCGGGTGAGGTATCGCTCAGCTACCTGTCGCAGCTCGGCGGGCTGATGTGGCTGCAGTTCGTGTCTGCGGCCACCGGGATCGCGGCGCTTGCCGCGCTCGCCCGCGGTCTTGCCGGCAAGCCGCTCGGCAATTTCTTCGTTGACCTGCAGCGCGCGTCCTTTCTCGTCCTGCTGCCGGTCGCCTTCGTGTTCGCCATCCTCCTCGTTCTCGGCGGCGTCCCGATGACGTTCGATGGGGCGGCGGTTGCGACCACGCTGGAAGGCGTGCAGCAGATCATTGCCCGCGGCCCGGTCGCCGCCTTCGTGTCGATCAAGCAGCTCGGCACCAATGGCGGCGGCTTCTTCGGTCCCAACTCGACCCATCCGCTGGAGAACCCCAGCTTCTGGACCAATATCATCGAGATGGTTGCCATCATCCTGATCCCGATGGCCTGCGTATGGATGTTCGGCCGGATCATAGAGCGCAAGCGCCACGCCATGGTGATCTTCGCGGTGATGCTGGGCTTCATCGTGGTCAAGATCGCAGGCGCGGTCTATTTCGAATCCGCGCCGACAGAAGCCTTCGCCAACCTGCCGATCGAGCAGACCGTCGGCAATCTCGAGGGCAAGGAACTGCGCTTCGGCGCGACCGGCGGCCCGCTCTGGTCGGTGCTGACGACCTCGACCTCGAACGGTTCGGTCGGGGCCATGCATGACAGCCTCAATCCGATGACAGGCCTGATGCCGATGGTCGGCATGTGGCTCAATTCCACCTTCGGCGGCGTCGGCGTCGGCATGATCAACATGTTCCTCTATATCGTCGTCGGCGTCTTCATTGCCGGGATGATGATCGGCAGGACTCCGGAATATCTCGGCTGGCGCGTGGAAGCGCGGGAGGTGAAGTTCGCGCTGTTCGCCCTGTTGGCGCATGGCCTCTTCATCCTGGGCGGGACGGCAATCTTCGCCGCAACGCCGTGGGGCGCCGACACGCTCAACAATGTCGGACCGCACGGCTTCTCCGAAATGCTCTACGAGTTTACGTCGGCCAGTGCCAACAACGGCTCCGGCTTCGAGGGGCTCGGCGATGGCACCGTTCCGTGGAACATCGCGACCGGGATCGTGATGCTCTTCGCGCGGTTCATTCCGATCATCCTGCCGCTCGCGATCGTCGGTTCGCTGTCGGCGAAACGGCGCAGCGTCGAATCGAGCGGCACGCTCAGCGTCGAAAGCGGCGTCTTCGCGACCATGCTCGCCTCGACGATCTTCGTCATCGGTGCACTCACCTTCTTCCCGGCGGCGACGCTCGGCCCGATTGCCGAACACGTCATGTTCATGAACTGATCCGGAGATCCGAACGATGCAACTTCTGCTCTCAAGTATTCGCATTGCCGCGGCGACCATGCTGATATGCGTCGCGGGCTATGCAACAGCCGTCTGGGCCGTGGCCCGGGCGATCGCCCCCGACACGGCCAATGGTTCGCTGATCATCGGCGAAAGCGGCGCGGTCATCGGCAGCCGCCAGGTGGCGCAGGCCTTCACCGAACCCCGCTACTTCTGGCCGAGGCCCTCAGCCGTCGATTATAACGGCGCGGGCGCCGGCGGCAGCAACAAGTCGCCGACGAGCGCCGGTATCGCCGACCGCGGTCGCGCGATGGCGGAACTTTACGGCGCGACCCCAGACAACCCGCTGCCTGCCGATCTCGCAGCCGCATCTGGAGCAGGTCTTGATCCGCACATTTCCGAAGAGGGCGCACTCTATCAGGCCGGACGCGTGGCTACCGCGCGTGGACTGGAGAGGGCACAGATCGAGGAACTCGTCCGCAAGGCGGCGTTCTCGCCCGGCGGCTTCCTCAGCACGGACCGCATCGTCAACGTCCTTGAACTCAACATCGCACTGGACGCAGTGAACTGAGCGTGATTGTCCGCAGACCAAAAGCGCCATACCTATGCGATGACATGTCCATCGAAGCCGTCTTCGGGATCGAGGGTTCGCAGACGCGAAGGCGGCCTCATGGAAGTGGAACGGCGGACGGCTCGACAAGCGACTGCACTATCGGGTGGTTGCATTTGATGGCCTCAACGTGGCGGGAATAACGAGATGGGATCGGAAGAGACAGCGCGCGATACACGGCCTTCTCCTGACGCGCTGCTGGAAAAGGCGGAGCAGGAAACACGCGGTCGCCTGAAGATCTTTCTGGGCGCCGCGCCGGGCGTCGGCAAGACCTACGAAATGTTGCTGTCCGGCCGCGCCCGGAAGTCCGATGGCGACGATGTCGTCATCGGCGTGGTCGAAACCCATGGCCGGAAGGAAACCGAGGCCCTGGTTCGCGGTTTCGAGATCGTTCCAAGGACGAAGATCGAATATAAGGGCCGGGTCCTTGAGGAAATGGATCTGGATGCGGTGCTGGAACGCGGTCCGGCGCTGGTGCTTGTCGATGAACTGGCCCACACGAACGCGCCGGGCAGCCGACACCCCAAGCGATATCTCGATGTTCTCGAACTCCTCGACCATGGCATCGACGTCTATACGACGCTCAATATCCAGCATCTGGAGAGCCTGAATGACGTGGTCGCGCAGATCACGCGCATCCGGGTCCGGGAGACGCTTCCCGATTCCATTCTCCAAAAGGCCGATGACGTCGAGATCATCGACATTACCCCCGACGACCTGATCAAGCGGCTGAATGAAGGCAAGGTCTATGTTCCGAGGACCGCCAAGCGCGCGATCGAGAACTATTTCTCGCCGCGGAACCTGACAGCGCTGCGCGAACTGGCCTTGCGCCAGACGGCCCAGCGCGTCGACCAGCAACTCCTCTCCCAGATGCGCCAGAGCGCGATCGAGGGTCCGTGGCCGGCCGGCGAGCGGATCCTCGTTTGCGTCAACGAGGATCCGTGCTCGTCAGGGCTCGTGCGTTACGCCAAAAGGCTCGCGGATCGACTGCACGCGCCATGGGTCGCGCTCCATGTCGAAGGGCGGCGCACGCAGAGCCTGGACGATGATGGTCGGGATCGGATCGCCGCGGCGCTGCGTCTGGCCCAGAGCCTCGAAGGGGATGCGGTGACCGTTCCCGGCGGAGGCGGTCGTGTCGCCGCCGATATCGTGGCCTATGCCCGCGCCAACAACATCACCCATATCGTCATCGGCAAGAGCGAGCGGTCTCGGTGGTTCGAGATCCTGCATGGTTCCGTCGTTCACGAACTTGTCCGTCATGCCGGCGACATCAGCGTCGATGTGGTGGCCGGAAGCAAGCCTGGCGGCGTGCCGGCGTCCAGAGCCTCCGTCGCGGTCGCGGAACCGCGTTCGCGTCCGGACTGGAAGGCCTATCTGAAAGCGACGATGGTCGTTGCGATGGCGGTCGGCTTCGGCTTGGCGCTCTGGCCCTGGCTCGGCGTCGAACACATCGCGCTGATATTCCTGACCGGCGTGGTCACCGTCGCCGTCTGGTTCGGCCTGTTGCCATCGCTTTACGCCAGCGTGTTGTCGGCCGCCTGCTACAATTTCTTCTTCACCAATCCCTATCATACATTCCTGATTTCGCGACCGCGCGAGATCATCTCCGTCGTGTTTTTCACGATCGTGGCCGTGATCGTGTCGAATGTCGCCGCGCGCGCCAGGGCCCAGACGATCGCCGCCAAGGCGCGGGCCCGAACGACGGAAGCGCTCTATTCATTCAGCCGGAAACTGGCCGGAGCAAGTACGCTGGATGACGTGCTGTGGGCATCCGCCCATCAGATGGCCTCCATGCTCAAGGCGCGCATCATCATCCTTCTGCCGGAAAACGGCACGGTGGCGGTCAGGGCGGGCGTGCCTCCGGACGATACGCTTGTCGATGCCGACATCGCGGCGGCACGCTGGGCGTTGGAACATAACCGACCGGCCGGACGGGGGGCGGACACCTTGCCGGGCGCCGCCCGCCTCTATGTCCCCCTTACCACAGGCGAGACGCCGGTCGGCGTTGTCGGCCTTGACAGTGACAGGCAAGGACCGCTGCTCACGCCTGAAGAACAGCGGCTGCTGGATGCGCTGGCCGACCAGGCAGCGGTTGCGATCGAGCGTATCCAGCTTGTCGCGGACGTCGACAAGGCAAGGCTGGCCGCGGAAGCCGACAAGCTGCGCTCCGCATTGCTTGCCTCGATATCGCACGACCTCAAGACGCCGCTGGCGGCCATTCTGGGTGCTGCCGGAAACCTCCGTGACTATTCGGCGGCACTGAGCGAACAGGATCGCAACGACATGCTTTCCACGATCGTCGACGAGTCGGAACGGTTGAACAGGTTCATTGCCAATCTCCTCGACATGTCGCGGATCGAAACCGGCGCGATGGAGCCGAACGCCTCGCTGCAATATCTCGACGACATGGTGGGATCGGCGCTCCGCCGGGCGCAAAAGATGTTGTCGCGGCATCATGTCCGCACCGAACTGCCGGTGGATCTTCCCATGCTCAAGGTTGATCCCGTCCTGTTCGAGCAGGTGATCTTCAATCTCCTGGACAATGCGGCGAAATACGCGCCACCGCAGACCACGATCCGGATGCGAGCGTGGAAGGACGGAAAGTGGGTGATGATCCAGATACTGGACGAGGGACCGGGCATTCCGCCGGCCGACCTGGAAAGGGTCTTCGACAGCTTCCACCGTGCGCGCAAGCGGGACCACGTTCTCGCCGGCACGGGTCTGGGCCTTTCGATATGCAGGGGGTTCGTCGAGGCGATGGGGGGTACGATCACATCCGCCAACAGGACGGATCGCAGCGGCGCCGTCTTCACGATCCGGATGCCGACGCCGGCGAACCCGCCGAGATTGGGAGATGCATCATGACCAATCCAACCATCCGGATACTGATTGTCGATGACGAAGTGCCGATCCGCAAACTGCTGCGCGTTGGCCTGTCGGTCGAAGGTTACAAGGTCGTCGAAGCGATGAATGCCAGGGAGGCGATGGAGAGCGTCGCCGCAGGCGAGCCCGACCTGATCATCCTGGACCTCGGCCTTCCCGACATGCCAGGACATGACCTCCTGGCCAGATGGCGCAACGAAGGCGTCGAACTGCCGATCATCATCCTATCGAGCCGGACAGACGAAGCCGGCATCGTCAGGGCGCTGGAGCTCGGCGCCGACGACTATGTCACCAAGCCCTTCGGCACCAAGGAACTGGCGGCGCGCATCCGCGTCGCCTTGCGTCACAAGCTCCAGCAACAGGGCGAACGTCCGGTCTTCCAGACCGGCGCGCTCTCCGTCGATCTCGTCAAGCGGATCGTCAGGGTCGGCGAAAAGGAGATCAAGCTGTCGCCGAAGGAATACGACATCCTGCGCGTTCTCGTGCAACACGCCGGCAGGGTCATCACCCATCGGCACTTGCTCGAGGCGGTCTGGGGCGGCTCCGCCGACGTCCAATATCTCCGCGTCTATGTCCGCCAACTGCGACAGAAGATCGAACTGAGCCCCGACGAGCCGCAATACATCACGACGGAGACGGGCGTCGGTTACCGGCTGCGCGAAGCCGACTGATATCGACCTGGAAGCGCCCGCGAGCGCAGCCCACGGGGTCAAGCACTGGAAGTGAGTAGTATATGAAAATTTCCGAAGTCATGCGGCCGGACGATGTCCTGATCGATGTATCTGCCGCCTCCAAAGCCAACCTTCTGCAGCTGATGTCCAATCGGGCGGCGCAGGTCCTGGGCGTCGATCGATCGGACATTGCTGGCGCGTTGGAGCATCGCGAGAAGCTGGGATCAACAGGTTTCGGCGCCGGAATCGCCATTCCTCACGCGCCGGTTGAAGGCGTGGCTGCGCCGTTTGCGCTCCTGATCCGGCTTGCGAGACCGATCGCGTTTGAAGCGATCGACGATCGACCCGTGGATGTCATTTGTCTGATCCTCACGCCGCCCGGCGACCAGGCAGAGTACCTGAAGCTTTTATCCGCGATATCCCGCAAATTGCGGTCTTCCGAAACACTCAAGACCATCAGATCCGCCACCGACGCCGGGCAGATCTACGCCACGATCACGATGTGCGACGACTGACAGGTGTCGCACGGGGCGGTCTTGCGTGAAGTTCGCCACGATCGCGGCACCCGGACCAGTCATCAATCCTGACTTCGCCGCGCCACAAATCACAGATATCGGTCAGGCGGCTCAGCAAGCCGTTAATGGCCCATTTCGCAATGTCTAGCGAAATTCTACTTTCCCACGCTCAGCCGTCACGCCGTAAATGGACGCCCCGCTCTTTGTCCCAAAATACCGATAGCCGGTCGGACTGCCGCTTCCTTGTGGTCGAAAAAGAACGAGCGCACCCTTCATCGCGCTCTCCGTCGATCTCCTCAAACGGATCGTCAGGATCGGCGACAAGGAGGTTAAACTATCGCCGAAGGAAGATGACAAGCGTAGCAGCAGTGGCCAACGATGTCCTCGTAGGACTTGAAGACGCGGTTTACGACGGGGCGCTTGAGGAAGTCGAACGCCTCTGGGGGCGAAGAGCGAAACGCCCGAGGGCGGTCGGCTCGATGCGCTGGCGACGCTGATCAATGTCTATGAAGTGAGCACCACCCAATGGACCCGCCCAATCCGGTCGAGGCGATCAAATTCCGCATGGTGCAGCAGGGGTTGAGCCGCAAGGATCTGGAGCCTATCGTTGCGCCGATGGCCACCTTCTACAAGCATCTGAAGTTTGCCGGCGTACCCACCGTCACGCTTTCCGAAAGGGAAGTCAGCGAGCTTTATGTGGGTCTGAAGGGCACGATGAGCGTTGCTTTTCCCCAAGGACCTCGCCGCCAGGACGCATCGCGGCATTCGTGCCGCGTTGAGGAGGGCAATTCCGGCGGCGGGCTCTGCTATGGATACAACGTCGTCACGCTTTACGGCGAACTGGGTCAGCTCCTGTCTACGGGTTTGTCTGTATCGGTGGTTGCCGGTGCAGAATTTGGACACTGTTTTGTCAGCCCGGACGTTGGGCATCTCAAGTTTGGCAGAACTGGCCTGCGGCCTGCCTTCAGGCCACCATGTCAGGAATTTCGGTCTGAAAGATAACAAACCGGACAACACGCGCGCCCGGGATCGTCACGCCTTCGTCTCTCTTGCGCGCACTTCCGAGAGGATCCCAGCCACATCCTTTGTCAAAAGATCGGCCACCTTTGTGGCGATCAGTGGCAGGGGGCGGCGGGCGCTGATGCCGAGCGAGATGGTTTGCGGGCCGATGGTGAGCCCCTTCACCGGAATGGCGACCAGCGTGCCGTCGAGCAGTTCCTGGGCGGTGTCGAGTTCGGAGGTCAGCGCCACATGGCTGCCGGAAAGGACGAGCTGTTTTAGAAGCTGCAGCGAATTGGTCACCACGGGTGGGCGGTTCTCGGAAAAAATCCAGCCGTGATGGGCCTCCAGTATACGCCGGATCGCCAGCGCCGGGCTTTGTACGGCAATCGCGTGGTCGCGCACGGTGGCAAGCTTCACCTCCTTCCGGCCGGCGATCGGATGGCGGGGCGCGGCGATGCAATGGAGCGGCAGGTCGTCGGTCCAGAGGACATGTATGTCGCGCTGGGGCTTCATGTTGAAAGCCAGCGCGATATCGGCCTCGTCAGCCCGAAGCGCCGTCACGGCATCATCCGGCGTGGCGATCTCGACGTCGATGCGCACTTTCGGATAGACGTCGGCGACATGATGCAGGAAGCGCGGCAGCACGCCGTTTGCGAGGCTGTCCATCGCCACCAGCCGGATATGGCCGAGATTGACGCCTTGCATCTGCTTCACATCCGACCAGATGCGGTTTTCGTCGGCATTCCAGCGCCTTGCCAACACCACGAACATCTCGCCTGCGGGTGACAGCGACATGCCGGTGGCGGTGCGGTCGAAGAGCTGTACCTCGAGCCGCGCCTCCAGAAGCTTGATCTGCCGGTCGATGGCCGAGGCCGCGATGCCGATGGCGCGCGAAGCCGACTGGATCGAACCATGGGTCGACACCGCTTCGACATATTGGAGACTGCGGGGTACGAGATGAAGTGCCATGACCGACCATACTATAAATTAGAATGGAGAGTTACCTTTAATATCATGGATTGTCATGAAGGAATGCGCGTAGCATTGCGGTCAACAGAAGTGCATTGCAATCAGACCGGGCAGCCAAAGACATGAACAGCGCCATAATGACCCTCAACGCCGCAGCAGATGACCAGGCGCTTTCCATAATGGAGCCGCTTGTCGAGCGTTCGGCCTGGGTCTGCGAGGCCAGCCTGGCGGCAAGGCCGTTCGCCGACAGCGCGGCGCTTGCCGAAGCGCTGATGGAGACGATCTACCGCTCCGGCATGAAGCGGCAGCGCGCCCTCTTCGCCGTCCACCCCGAACTGGCCGGCAGCGAGGCCATGGCCGGCCGCATGACCGCCGCCTCCACCGGCGAACAGGCGCGCCTCGGCCTGCTTGCTCTTTCGCGGGAAGAAGCGGCGCGGCTTGCAGCCCTCAACACGGCCTACAGCGCCCGCTTCGGCTACCCCTTCATCATCGCCCTTCACCGCGTTCCCGACCTCGGGACGCTGTTCGAGACCTTCGCGCGCCGCCTCGATCACTCGGCGCTCGAAGAACATGCCCTGACCCTGGCCGAAATCGCCTCGGTGATTGAATCGCGAGTGAACCGGCTTTTCGGTGGTTCGCCCGCCTCCTCCCTAGCCCAAGCTGAAACCCTGGAGTAACCCAGCCATGAAAACAGTCCTTGCCCTTTTCGCCACCGCGGCGCTCGCCCTTTCGGGCGTCACCGCCGCTCATGCCAAGCAGACCATCCGCGTCGCCGGAAACTTTGCCGCCGAACATTCCTCATCGCTCGCCATGGCGAAATTCGAGGAAGAGGTCGAGCGCCTGTCGAATGGCGAAATCGACGTCAACATTTTCCCCGCCCAGCAGCTCGGCGGCGCGGCGGAAAACGTGCAAGCCGTGAAGCTCGGCTCTATCGAGATGATGTGGGTCGGCACCGCTTACCTCACCCGCACAGTGCCCGGTCTCGAAATCATCGGCCTGCCCTTCCAGTTCAAGGATCGCGAACAGGCCTTTTCCATCGTCGATGGCCCCGTGGGTGCAGCGCTTGACGAAAAGCTTGCCGATGAGGGCATGACGTCGCTCGGCTATATGGAGCTCGGATTCCGCCAGCTCACCAACAATGTACGCCCGATCGAGACGGTCGAGGATATCGAGGGCCTGAAAATCCGCCTGCAGCCAAACGAGACCCATCTCGCCACCTTCCGCGCGCTTGGTGCCAATCCGGTCGCCATGGATGTGAAGGAGCTCTATTCCGCGCTCGAACAGGGCGTTATCGACGGTGAGGAAAACCCCTTCGCCATCATCAATGTCGCCGGCTATGCCGAAGTGCAGAAATACGTCTCCAACACCGGCCACTTCTTCGACTTCATCTCCGTTGTCGGCAACAAGGAATGGTTTGAAGGGCTCGACAGCGATACCCAGCAGATCGTCATCGATGCCATGGGCACGGCGATCGCCTATCAGCGCGAACTCGCCGAAGAGCAGGATGCCGCAGGGCTTGACCAGCTTGTCGAAAAAGGCATGACTTTCACCGAGGTTTCACCCGAACTGGCCGCAGCACTGCGCGAGAAGACTGCAGGCGTGGCCGCCGACACGAAGAGCAGGATCGACCCCGATCTGGTCCAGCTGCTCGATGATGAAACCGCCAAATCCAATATGTAAACCGATGGTTTTCGACCACCTCTTCTCAAAAATCCTTGCGGGCGCCGACTGGTGCGCCCGCATCCTCGTCATGACGAGCGCCGCCGTCATGGTCATCGTCGTCTCTGCCCAGGTGGTGATGCGCTATGTCTTCAACAGCTCGTTCGACTGGGCCGATGAAATCAGCCGGCTCGCCTTCGTCGCGACGATCTTCATCGCCATCCCGCTCGGCATTCGCGAGGGAACCCATGTCAGCATCGACATGCTGGTCTCCCGCCTGCCGGCCATGCCGCGCCGGACCCTGGCGCGGCTGATGAACCTCATCGCCGCGGTGCTGATGATCATCGTGTTCTGGACTGCGATCATCACCGCGCAAGTCACCTGGTCGGAGCGCCTCGGCACGATCGATCTGACCTCGAGCGTCTTCTTCTTCCCGATCATCATCGGCGCGGCCCATGCCACGCTTCACCTTCTTTATCTTTCGCTCTATCCGGCGGAGCCAAGCCCATGAGCCTGATCGTCATCGCCAGCTTTCTGGCCCTTGCGTTTCTCGGCATGCCGCTTGCCTTTTCGCTTGGCGTTGCAGCGCTTGTCGGGCTCTGGATCGCGGGCTTCGACGTCAACGTCGTGGCGCCGCGCATTCTCAACGCCGTCAATTCCTTCCCGCTGATGTCGATCCCTCTATTCATGATCGCCGGCGAATTGATGCTGAAGGGCGGCATCATGGAACGGCTGATCGATTTCGCCAATGCCTTCATCGGCCGTGTGCGCGGCGGACTGGCCCAGGTCACCATCGTTTCCGGCGCGGGCCTTGCCTCTGTCTCGGGTGCAGCGGTGGCCGATGCCTCCGCCCTTGCCTCCACGCTGGTGCCATCACTGAAGAAGCAGTACGGCCTCGGCTTTTCGTCCGGCATTGTCGCTGCCGCCGCCAATCTCGGGCCGATCATCCCGCCATCCGGCGCCATGATCGTCTATGCCTTCATGGCCGGTTCCTCGGTTTCGGTCGGCGGCATGTTCATGTCGGGCGTCATCCCCGGTATCCTGCTGTTTCTGACCTTCATGGCGCTTTGCTGGTTCATCGCCTGGAAGCGCGACTATCCGCTGGCGGGCCAACCCATCACATTTTCGAATATCTGGCTCCAGACACGCCGCAACCTCGTCGTCTTCCTGATGCCGGTCATCGTCATCGGCGGCATTGTCGGCGGCGTGTTCACGCCGACGGAAGGGGCCGCCGTCGGTGTCTGCTACGCGCTCTTTCTCGGTTTCTTCGTTACACGGCGGCTCAAGCTCGCAGACCTGCCGCATGTGCTGCTCGATGCGGCGAAGACCTCGGCGCTGGTCGGCGCGATGATCGCCTTTGCCGCGACCGTCACCTTTCTCTTCACCATCGACCTTCTGCCGATGAAGCTCGCCGGCTTCATGCAGGGGCTCACCGACAATCCGTTCGCCTTTCTCTGCCTGATCGCCGTGATGTTGCTGGTGGTCGGCATGTTTCTGGAATCGAACGCCGCCTACATCATGCTGGTGCCGCTGTTCCACCCGGTCGCCCTGCAATATGGCATCGATCCGCTGCATTTCGGATTTCTCTTTGTCCTCAATCTGGTGATCGGCATGCTGACGCCGCCTGTCGGGGTGGTGCTGTTCGTCATCTGCGGCGTGACAGGGGTGAAGATGGGCGAACTGGTGCGCGAAAGCTGGCCCTTCATCGCCGCCATGTATGCCGTGCTGCTGGTCTGCATGATTTTTCCCGGCGTGGTGACATGGCTCCCGGAAAGGCTCGGCTACTGATGCGACTCCTGCTCATCAACCCGAACACGACGGAGGCCCTGACGGAACGCCTCGCCGCCTCGGCCACCACAGTCCTGCCACCCGACGCGGAGCTCGTGACAATGACCGCAAGCCGGGGCTTTGCCTATATCTCCTCGCGCGCGGAAGCCCAGCTTGCAGGGGCCGAGGTGCTATCGATGCTGGCGGAGAAGGCAGGCACATTCGATGCGGCAATCATTGCCGCCTTCGGTGATCCGGGCCTCAGTGCCGCCCGCGAGCTCTTCGATATTCCCGTCACCGGCATGAGCGAAGCGGCAATGCTAACCGCGCTCTCTCTTGGGGAGCGCTTCGCCTTCGTCACCTTCACACCGCAACTTGCCCCCTGGTACGGCGAACAGGTGACACGGATGGGTCTCGGCGGCCGGTTTGCCGGAACCTTCACGCCGGAGGACAGCTTTGAAGACATCGGCACGGTGGCCGAAGATCTTCGCGAGCCACTGCTCAGGACCTGTATCACCGCCAGTCGAAAGGCAGACAGCCTCATCCTCGCCGGCGCCCCGATCGCCGGCCTTGCAAGCGAAATCGAAAATGACGTCCCGGCCATGCTGATCGACCCGATCAGGTCCGCAACCATCCAGGCCGCAGGCCTCGCCCGCCTCTACCCCAAAGGCGCCAGTCGCGGCAGTTTCAAACGCCCGCCGGCAAAGCCATCAAAGGGCATCGACGCCGTTCTTGCCAGTTGGATCGGACGCGAGGAGGAGCCTTGAGCAGGCCTTCGCGTGGCTCACAGCACGACATTGACCGATACCCTCGTTGAAACCGATGCCGCCTCCCGAGGCGAAACCAAGCCGATTGTGCGCATGTCCGCGAACCTCAATCTCAAGCCTGTCGGAGAGCGAAAGAGTATAATACCGGATCAAGCTGTTCGTTCCGTCTTAGCGCAGAATCTCGAACTGCTCTTGTTCCCGCCCCTATTCCTTTCCAATGCAACTCGCCGCCTCCAAGGATGCGCAATCTGAGCCTTTGGTTGACCGCCCACCTCAACTGCAGGCGCTGCCACGGAGCGACAGCTCCATCTTTGCAACCCTCTCTCGATGACACCCGTTGCCCGCTCAATGGCCGCCGGAGAAGACCAGCTGGTTGACGGGCAGCATGACGACCTCCAGGCGCAGCAGCGCCGCATGCAGAATGCCGACGGTATCGATCATGTGCAAGAGCAGGCTGTGACCGAAGCCGATGTTCGGGTCCTTGTACTTGTCGTAATTGCTCGTGTAGACATTGGCGATGCAGGCGCTGCCCGGCGGGATCGATGCGGCCTGCCCTTCATAAAGCGGACTGAGCCGCACGATGACCGTGCCTGGATTGCCGCCGCGATCATTGACGTCCATCAGCGAATCCGACGGCCTGAACTGACCGGCCGCGATGACGTCCTGCACGGCATCGACAACGACCGGAATGATCTTGAACGGATCGGTGGCGCATGCCAGCTCGCCAATCATGCCGGGATGGATGACCTGTGCCGTCAGCTGACCGAACCCGGCAACAAAGACACCCTCCTCCTGATCCTGGGGCACGAGGATGCCCGCGGGCCGCACGAACGGATTGACGACGTCGCCGGGACGCAGTTGAAACTGCTGGATATTGCCGGCAATACCCGCCCTGACGCTGCGCTGGTCGAGCGCGACTTCCGCCTCCTGCAACGCGGCCTCCGCGCCTGCCTTCTGGGTGGGAAGCAGGGTTTCGATGCGCGCCCCGACCGCGCGCTGATTTGCAAGGGCGACATCCAGCGCGCTCTGTTTTTCGGAAACGCTGCTCTGCAAGGCATCGATGACCCTTTGGGCCACGGCATCCGCATTTCTCTGCTGGAGACCCAGATTGCGATCCAGCTCGATCTGGGCGTGATCAAGCGCGCTGCGCGCCTGTTCGACCGTGGCTCTCGCCGCCTCAAGCTCCTGCTCGGCAACGGCCTGCTGCGCTTCGACCTCGGCAACCTTCTCACGCGCAGCGCTTACCGCTGCCTGCTGCTGCCGGTCATCCAGGGTGAAGATCACGTCTCCGGCCTGCACCGTATCCCCGGTTTTCACATAGACTTCCGTCACCCGGCCGGGTGTGTCCGGCAGAATCGAGACCGTGCGGAAGTAGGAGGATACGGTTGTCGACGTCGGATGGTAGAAGAAAACCGTTGTGATCAGCAGTATCGTCAGCACGGTGCAGCCGGTAATGCCCCAGCGCAATTCGTACCAGACGGTGAAGAGATTGATCTCGCGGCCGAGGCGCTTGCCCTGCTTGTAGCGACGGTAGAGAAAATCGGGCAGAATTGTAAAGAGAGAGCAGAACAGCAGCTCAAGCATGACCGTCGTCCTCCTTCTTCGGCGGCTCGTCGGGCGTTTCCGCTGTGGGGGCGACATCCTCGGTCGTCGGGACTTCGGGCTGATCCTTCTCCTCGCTTTGCGGAACGTCCGCCTCGCGCAGGTCCCGGCCATGGGCAATTAGGTGCAGCGAATGCGCTATCGAATTGACAGGCGTGAGAAAATCGGGAATGCGCACCGCCACGATCAGGAGGGCGGCAATCCAGAATATGTTATTGTGGGTGAAGAGCGACAAGAGCGCGAGCACGCCGACCAACTGCAGTTGAAAGGCGTTGCTGCTGTGCGCCATCCGTTCAGGCAGAGCGTGCAGATAGAGATAGAACACACCGATCAGCACAACCCCGACAAGCGCCAGAATGATGATCCCGACCATGAGAACGTCGGTCTGGCCCGGCCCTGTAATATAGAACGGCAGATGGCCAACCTGCTCAGGTGCTTGCGTTTCCATTCCCCACCTCACTGTATCCCTTGATCCCACGGACCATGCCTTGCTAAGGCGACCGCGCGTCCCCCAGGATTCGCGCCCTCGTTTACCCTAATCGAACTGCTTCGGCCAAGCCAGCCGCCAAATGCGCTTTGTCAAGAAAGCATGTGATTTCCCAGGCATCGGGATCATATGCAGGAGATACTCAAAACCGCAGCGAAAGCCCGATGATCGGGCCTTGCTCCACAACGTTGAAGACGAAGCCATCGCTGTTGTAGTCGACCCCGAGGGCGCGGTATCCGGCAACCGCTGAAACCGTGTCGTTGAACCGGTAGCCGATCGTCGCAGCCACATCCCAGTCGAGATCGGCGCCGCCGGCGCCGATAAAGCCCCACCCGGTCAAATAGACTTTCGGCGTGAGGAAATAGCTGCCGCGAAGGCCCGCCATGGCATCCACCCATGTGGCGCTGTCGCTTCTAGACCGGCCGTCGAAAACGCCGCCGGTGATGGAAAGCGTGCTGTCGACGGACCAGACCCGCAGACCGCCGACGACTTCAAGCCGGTATTTCTCGTCCTCCGCGAAGGTGTAGCCGGCGCCGAGCAGGCCTGCGAAAGTGCTGGTTTCCAGCTTGACGGAGGCGGCGGTGTTTCCGACCGGCGAACCGGTCTGACCGGACAGCTTGATATAGATGGCATCGCCGATCACGCTGTATGGCCCGTAGCGCGCTTCGCCGATCGCCATCAGGCCGATATCGAGATGGTCGAAGATATTGTCGAAACTTGCGTCGACGCTCACTTGCGGAAGCCCGAACTGGGCAATGTCTCCCGAAATTCCGGCAGCCCAGAAATACGGCGCGAACGTAAACGTCCAGCCCTCAGGCGTGGAGGCCTCCTGGATGTTCGGCGTCATCGGCAGGTAGATGTCTGCTGCCCGACCCTGCTGAAATGCCAGGCAGACGCCGATCGCGGCAAGAGACGAAACCAGGCGGATTTTCATGTTGTCTCCCATAGTGTTGTTGGCATGCGGATCGGTTGTTCAACCGCCATCACCGGCTTTGTCCTGCCGGACTTGTCCGATCATTCATGCCATCTGTGCATTCGATCCATTCTCAACTGCCGCAACATCGTTCGGGCGCAGACCAGCAGCTCGAACAGAAATGCGACGAGCGACGCAATCAGCGATACGATCGCGCCGCCGAAGAGCCACAACAGGTTTTCCTCGCGCAACCCGATCTCGAGCGCGCCGGCCAGCAGGTTCAGGATCGCGCTTCCCGTGCAGATCGCCGCAACCGCGCCGAGGATCATGGCGACCACAAGCGTCAGCGCCCTTAGCCGCAGGTCCGGGTCCTGTTCGCGCAGCGCCCGTCCGCTGTCCGCAATCTCGTTCAAACGGTCCGAAACTCTCCCCAGACGTATCGTATAGATACTCACAAAGCCCGCGGTGCCCGCCAGCAGGAAGACGGGAGCGAGGGATGTTTGCACGATCGCGACGAGATCGCTGACGATGGGTTGTTCGTTCACCAGGGCCACTCAAAACCAATTCACGCCGCCAACCCAATCGGTCTGCTTTCAGACAAACGATGCCGGGCCATCGGGTCGACGGCTTGGAAATACCGGCGTCCGGCGCTCAATCCCTACGTCGGAAGCGCTATCCATTCAATCGACCCGTTCGATTTCACCCGGTTTCCACGACTTGTCAAACCATGATTCCAATGGACCATAGAGCCGCAACACGACATTCCACCCCTTTCCTGGCACCGTCTGAACCCAGTTGGTCTCGTGGCCTTCCGGCGCCGTCGGGCCGAACCAGATATCGACGGACGAGTCGGCGTTGACGACGATATCCTTCTTGTCACTGCCGATGCTCGGAAACGGCTGGTCGGTCTGCAGCATCGAGCGGGTCTGGTTGTCATAGACAACGAGCGACCAGAAATCCTTGGCCGGGATGTTCGGGGGCAGATGAAGCCTGTAGGTCGAACCGCCGTCGAAAGGTTTCTTGTCGCCATCCATGGTCGCGGCCGCATATTGTGAACCGACGCCGACGCGCTTGATCGCCATAGCCGGCGTTATCCCGGTCGCGTAATAGTGAAACAGCGTCCGGGCGTCGAGGAAACGAACGCCGGGCTCAAGAAGGAACTCATAGCTGCCGCCGACGAACCCGGTAAACCAGGCGCTGTCGGGATAGTAATAGGCCTCCTCGATGCGTGTCCTGAAGGTTATCGTGCGGGCCGTGGCGTTGCCAACGGCCACGGCATCGGTGAGGATCTTCTTCATCCGCCCGTCGGGCGCGAAAGGCTTGCCCTTGACGATCCCGATCGCGGCGAGCTGACCGAGCACCTCGGGATGGTAGGCATCGTTCGGTTCATGCTGAACGATATCGTTCACTTCCTCGTAGAAATGGAAATCATTGGCATGGATGGTGTTGAACACCTTTCCGGACGCATTGATGAAGGTCATCAGCGGCGGGTTGTCGGCTTCCGACAGCGGGTAAATCCTGGTGAACTTCCTGGTGTTGTCGACCGCCGTCTTGGTGCTTCCATCCTCCATGAACCCCCTGAAGAACAGAAGGTTTCCGTAGGTGGGCGAGCGCAGCACGAAATAGCCATCCGGCACCTCGCCGTCATAGCCCGGGGGCAACAGCAGATACTTGCCGCCCTTGCCCTTGTCAGGACCGGCATTGCCAATATCGCCGACATATTCGAACCAGTGGCTGTCGATGAAGCCGAGGATGTTCGGCGGCGTTTCGATCACCAGCGGCCCCGCCTTGGTGTCGAGCCAGGCCAGATTGTAGACGCTTTCCGTGTTCCCGGTCAGGAACAGCGAATGCGAGTCCATCAGATCCTCGAAAACCAGAACGGACTGGTTGTTGTCCGCGCCCTGGCTTGCAAACCCGACCCGCATCGCTTCCGCCGAAGCCCCGGGCATGGCGTTCAGGAATGCCTCGACGCCGCGCATGAAATCAAGGTTGTCGTAGACCAGGTTCGCGGTGGCATCGTCCGGATAGCCGTCGAAGAAGTTCAGCGTTCCAAGACGGGTCTCCACGCTTTCCGGCGTGACAATGGCTTCAGGGATGGGCGTCGTCATCTTCATGACGGGCGGCGTCTCGGCGCGGACTGCGCCCGCAAGCATCACCGCAAAAGTGACGCAGACCAGGTTTTTCATGGGCACCATTGTTCTCTTTCCTCCACGTGGGCATCATTCCGCCTGAAACCGCTTGCGCCATCCGGAAACATCAGTCCCGAAAGGTTTGATGGCATTGCGCGTCGAAGACCGGACGGAAGCGCCGGGCCCGGTCCTCGCCGGCTGTCGCGCCGCCACATGAGCGGCGCGAGGCCATCTGCCTATTTCGCCGTTTCGAGGGCCGGCGGCTGCCACGTACCCTGCCCGACCGGCAGGACGGAGGGTTTTCCGGTCTTCGGCCAATACATGCGCATCGCCAGATAGATCGGCCCGTCCGGCGCCGGAAGCCAGTTCGATTCCTTGTCCGCGCCAGGAGTGTCCTTCTGAATGTAGAGCGTCAGCGAACCATCCGTATTCTTCTTCAGTTCCGGCAGCATCGGCGAATTGATCAGGTAACGGTTGATCGGATTCTCGATCAGCAACTGCGTCTTGCCGTCGTACATGGTGATCGACCAGAACGCTTCGACCGGCGGCAGTTCTCCTGCCGGAAACGTCAGCGTATAGCTTTGCTTGCTGCCATCGAGCAGGTCGCCATTGGCGAGGTTCCTGCCCAGGATGTAGACCGCCTCGGCGGCATCATTGCCATAGATGCCGGCGGACGCGCCCGCCGCCCGTTTGATCCAGTCGCCGTCGATGAACGCGGCATCACCCCAAAGATCGCTTATCGACCACCCATTCGCCTTGTACAGCTTGTCGGCGAGGTACGCCTTCACCTTTTCGTCCCCGTCACGCATGCCGAGCGCGACTTCGAGCCGGTGCTCAAGCGGCAGGTCCTTGAACTGGAACGACTTGCCCGGGCCGACGCCGATCTTGGCGAGCTTGGCGCGGATCTCCGTTTCGGCGGAAGACGCGGGGGCGAACTGAAGTGCGAAGTCCAGATATTCGAAGAAATTGGTCTTGACGAGTTCCTTGTCGACCTTCGGGAAATCGACGGCCGGGGCGGCCGCCGGGGCGGGTTCGCCAGCGTAGGCGGAAAGCGTCTGCACCTTGTAGCCGGCCTGGACCTTTTCGACATTGGGCATGTCATCGGGGCCGAAGAGCTGCGTGCGATAGATCGCCAGCGAAAACTGCGTGGACGCGCGGAACACCTTCTTGATACCCTCCGGCGTCTCCCCGCTCCAGTCCGGACCGGCGATCATGTAGTCGCCGGCGTCGCTGCCTGTCGCGCGGCTGCCGATGTAGCCGAAATTATAGGTATTGCCGTCGACCAGCTGCACCGAGTAGTAGCGCTTGTCGACCGCCGGGACCGACAGAACGACCGGTTCCGCCCGCAGATCGAGAGACGCAACCGAGTAGGGCGTATCGCTGTTCGGACTGATGATCGTCGTGTCCTTGTAAGTGTAGACCCGCGCCTCGTTCTTGATCTCGTTGAAGGGGGCCTTGAACTGATCTGAGTCGCGATCGACCGCATAGTCGTACATGATCGCGTAATTCATCACGATCGGCAGCCCGTAGACGTAGCCCTCCTCGGCGATCTGCTTCGCCTCGACAATGCTTGGCCAGTCTTCTGCATTGGCCGTCTGCACCGAAAATGCGACGAGAGACCCCGCCAGACCCAGCAACACCTTGCCGGCAAGCCTGCCAGTTTGCATCATCATAGCTCAATCCTTCCATGGAGCATTTACGGTGAAGAACCGGATCACCGGCGATGCTCTTTCTCTTTGTTTTCATGCGCGTCCGGACCGAGACCCGGCATCCACTTTTATGAATGCGCTCCACAAGGCTCGCCACGGCGCATGGCTGCCGGTCAATCAAGACGGGCGATGCCGCCCGAAAATGCTTGGGGATACAGGCAAGACGAAATATTCTCCCTTTACTTGAGGGAGAAGAATCTCAACTGTATCCAGATCTGTCATTTGCGTGAAAGGCACGACCATTAGAAACATGACGGGCGACGACTGATCGGCTCGCCTGATATTCACGTGTCGATGGCCTGTGGCTTACGCGGCTAAGGTCGTATCTGTGCGCATGCCCTGAAGGAGACTTCGCTTCTCAGGAACATCCACACGACAAGACGTAGCAACGAAAGAAATTCGCAACCACTCATTTTGCGCCAAACTCGCCTCCGACGTAGGATTTGCAGATATGACTGAAATACCCGTCATTTCCAGCCGCATACTGCATGGCGTACCCTACTTTGTCCGTCAGGAACTGGGGGAGCGGGCGCTGCGGCAGGCCAATCGCGCCGCGGGCTTCGATCTCGAACTTCTTGAAGATCAGAACTGTTTCATTCCGCATGCGGCGGTGGTCTCGTTTCTGAACGCCGCGGCAAAAGCGGCGGGCGAACCCAATATCGGCATCCTGATGGTGCCCGCGATGAATGCCGCCAATTACGGCAGCTATGGTCGCTACCTACTTGGCGCGGAAACGCTGGGCCTTGCCATTGAGCGGGCGATCACCGCCCTGCCCTATCACAGCACGGGCGATGGAATGTCGGTCGCCATTGTTGGCAACGAAGTGCGATACAGCTATGCTTTTGCCCTTGCCGGCTGTGAGGGGTACGACGCGATCGCGGTTGCGGCGGCCGGCGTGCTTCTCAGCGTGATGAGAGCCTATCTGCCCGCCGACTGGAAACCGCTACGGGTGGAACTCGACATCGCCAAGCCCCGCCAGACAGCAGCGTTCGAAACGGTGTTCCAGTGCCCCGTCATCTTTGGAGCGCGAGCAGTGACGGTTGTGATCGAACGCCATCATCTCGCGGCGACGGCACGCCGTGACGCAAGATCGATCGTCACCATCGAGGACGTAATGAGAGCAAGGCGGGGCGGCGCTCCGCGCGATCTGCTGGACGTGGTCATCGAGCAGATCCGCACGCAAGTCCGCACCGGCCGCGTCTCTCTGGACAGCACGGCGCGCGCGATGGACACCAGCGTGCGGACACTGCAGCGCGAGCTGAACCGGACCAGCGCCGATTTTCGCGGCATGGTGAATGCGATCAGGACCCAGAGGGCGATCGAGCTGCTTCGACACACCGAGGGAACGATCACCGCGGTTTCGGCTGAAATGGGATATTCCTCCCCCGCCAATTTCGCGCGCGCGTTCAGAAAGGTAACCGGCTTCGGACCACGGGAATTTCGGACGAGAGACTGGCCACATGGCGTCGCAGAACAGTTTTCGTCCCCCCCGCCCGGAGAAAACGCTGTTCGCGGCCCCGAAGTTCGCGATGCGTTCAGCGCCTTTTCCGTCATGGCGAAATCCGGATCAGGCGGAAGCAGCGGATCCGTGGCGTGAAATGAATGGCGGCGGCCCGCGAAATCTGTTGTCCTGCCGCTTCGGCAAAGCTCGGCTTCAAGGGTTCATTGGGGCCAAGCGAACGGGACCGCGCGGTTTGCGCGACCGGGCAACAGGAACAGGAGAACCGAATGCACGCAACGCACCCGCCCGGTACGCAGATAGATATCCTTGCCGTCCACAATCTTCGGGATCTCGGAGGATGGCCTGCCGGGGACGGGCGCCGGGTGCGTTCCGGCCTGATATTTCGCTCAACCGACCTTCATGCCGTCGCCGACGCCGGGCTGGAGGCCCTGGCGAGGCTCGGGCTGCGAACCATTGTGGACCTGAGGACGGTCGCGGAGCGGGAACCGCAGCCCGACCGGCTGCCGGACGGAGCGACACAGCTTTTTTGCGACGTCCTGGCCGATGCCCGGAACGCGGCGCCCGCCATGCTTCCCATGATCATGGCCGATCCCCGAAAGGCGGGTGAACTTCTTGGAGACGGAAAGGCCGAAAGCCTGTTCGCGCAAGGATATCGCGACATCGTCTCCCTTCCGAGCGCCCTCGACGCCTTTCGACGCTATTTTCTGGCCCTGGCAGACGAAACCCGCCGGCCTCTGCTCTTCCATTGCGCAACGGGAAAGGATCGCACCGGATGGGCGGCTGCCGCGACATTATCATTGCTGGGCGTCTCGCAGGAGGATGTCTTTCAGGACTACATGCTCACCAACCTGCAGCTATTGCCTGCCCTTCAGCCGGTATTCGACCGGTTCGCGGCGGCCGGAGGCGACCCGGATTTGCTGAAACCGGTGCTCGGGGTTCAGCCCGCCTATCTGGAAGCGGCGTTCGAGGAGATGCGGAGAACCTTCGGCTCACTGGACGCATATTTTGAGGACGGGCTGAAAATCGAGAGCGGGACACTCCGCGAATTGCGGGTGGCGCTCACCGAAGAGCGTACGACATGAATGACCTCACAGCCATCGACATCCTCGTCGAACCGGACAGCAATGCGATTGAGCGGGTCAGCGCCGAGAACAGCCGGCTGCGCGAGGCATACCCGGAGGGATTTGGGCTCGATGTCCTGCACATGCCGCACATCACATTGCTGCAACGCTATGTATGGTCGGAGCGGCTTACCGAACTGTTCGCCGCAGTCGAGGAGGTTGTGCAAGCCGTCAAGCGCGACAGCCTGTCGTTCAAGGCGACCGGACTTGGCCACATGCCGATTTCCACCATACCCGGCCATGGCCTTGCGGCTACCGTGGTTCAGCCTGGCCCCGAGGTACTGACCCTGCAATCCGCTTTGATCGATGCGGTCGCGCCTTTCACGGCGGACCGGGGCGACGCACGCGCATTTGTGACAACCGAGGATGAGCCGCATATAAACGCCGACACGCTCGACTATGTCGCCAACTACGTGCCGGTTCACAGCGGCGCGAATTTCATTGCCCACATGACCGCAGGCCTGGCGCCTCTGGACTTCCTCGAAAAAATCGAACGGCAACCATTCGACGCGTTCGATTTTCATCCTGCCGGCTTCGCGATCTATCAACTCGGCAACAACGGAACGGCGCGAAAGAAGCTCAGAACATTGCCCGTTCATATGGGCTGACGCGCTGACGCTTCGAACTTACCCCGACAACTGGCTTGAGAGAGGCAACTATCGTCCTCAGGAACGCTGGCCCCACAGCGTTCAGCAAAGAAAGCGCGGAGATCTGATCGAGAATATTTTCTGACGCCTTCGCAAGACGGCGCGGGTCTCGATATCGACCTTCATGGTGCGATTGCGGGCCTGCCACATCTTGCGACGGGTGTTTCGGGGCAGAATAGCAAAAAAGGCCTCGCCGGCTGAGAGCGAAGCCTTTGATATGATTGATAAAACAGTGTTGG
>MDSV01244324.1_pt1 | contig 53591 bp, 56 predicted proteins | sample 810851 | NCBI WGS metagenome assembly MDSV01 (sample SAMN05326640, study PRJNA326480) | marine metagenome | isolation source: seawater | place: Atlantic Ocean: North East | collected 2012
CCGTGATCCATATGAATAATATAATCACCCTCAGCCAGTGCCGAGACTTCACGGATGAAATTGTCGCTCTTACGTTTTTTAGTCTTTGAGGTACGACTTAGGCGATCACCTAAAATATCTTGCTCAGTCAGGATAATAAAATCATCAAACACTAAACCTTGCTCAACAGGTATAATCGCTAACCCTATACGATTTTTTTCACGCAGTTTTTTGATATCCTTAAACGTATCAATTTCTTGTAAGTCTTTAATAGAGGCCGTTTCCAGCAAGCCTTTTAACCGCGTACGAGAGCCTTCTGAATAAGCAGCAATAATAACAACCTTATCGCCTTGCGCTTCAATATGTGCTTTTAATGCACCGAATACATCGCCGTTTTGTTGATTACGGATTTCTGCAAAATCATGGCCTTTCTTGACACCCATATCATCAAAAATCATCTGACCTTCTGCGCCTTGAAATGGCACAAAGCCTAGAACATCATGGCCAAGTTTTGGAACGAACAAACGCTCCCACTGAATGGGGTTGTATACGGCACCAGAGAGCGACACATCCTTACTCTTTTTTTGCTTGGCTTTATGCGCTTGGATCATACTCATCCGTGCATCATAAAAATCTTTCACTTGAGATAAACGCTCTTCACGAGATACATCGGCTTGATAATCTTCTGTGACAAAAGGTTCATTCAGATAATCAAATAATGTCGCCATCTCATCATAAAAAAGTGGCAACCAATGCTCGACCCCATTATAACGACGCCCCTCTGAAACGGCCTCATATAAAGGATCATTTACCCCCAAGGAGCCAAACGCTTCACGATATTGTGACCGAAATTTTTCTATCGTTTCAGGGGTGAGTAAATATTCTGTGACAGGATTGAGCGAGAAACTTTGAACCTTACCCGTAGTCGTTTGATCCGCTGGATCAAAACTGCGTAGACTATCAACTGTATCACCGAATAAATCGATGCGCACAGGCTCTTCCATACTTGGTGGAAACAAATCTATAATCCCTCCACGAATCGCAAACTCACCCTGCTCTCTTACCGTTTGCACCCGTTCATAGCCGTTACCGCTTAGGTAATGCTGTAGCTGCTCAATATTGATAGTGTCACCAATTTTGGCTGAAAACGCTGCTGCATCAAAAAAACTTACAGGCGGTAGTTTTTGGATAATCGCATTGACGGAAGTCAGCAAAACACGAGGCTTACGCACTTTTTCATTTTTAATCGCCAATAGTCTCGCCAGTGTCGCCATGCGCTGAGCTGAAATTTCTTTATTCGGTGAGATACGGTCATAGGGCAAACAATCCCAGGCAGGGAAAATCATTACCTCTATTTGAGGATCATAGAAATGCAACATTTCTTCGATGTTTTGAATATGCGCATCATCTAAAGCAATATGAAGCAACACACGATCCTGTGCCATCAATTCATTGGCCTTTTGCGCCAGCCAATAGCTATCCGCACCGCTCGGTGCACCAGCGATTAATTGTTTTTGAGCAGATTGTTTTAGTGCAGCCTCAGCCATTTTTACCCTGTGAATTTATGTGCCAATAACATTTCAAGCACGGGGTTTAATTTATTAGCAGGTACGTCTTCACGCCCTGTAACCCAATTATATAAATCTGGATCAGATTCACTGAGCAAATCGTCATATAAAGAGAGGTTAGGCTCTTCCATTATTGGCATATGCTTATCGGCAAATGTCCCCATAACAAGATCCATTTCCTTTGTGCCACGATGCCATGACCGAAAGATCAGACGTTTTCTTTTATCTTCAAGGTTTTCTTTCATGCGAGACTTAGTTTTAACCCTTTTTGTGAATTCTGTCGGGATTACACCATGCAGATACGCGAAAGGCAAGTGCCGTAAGTGCTTCCACTTACAAACTTGCCTGACAAAGTAGATGTATGGTGTAATCTCGACCTTATAAAGGCACAACAAATTTTTATATCTAAATTTTCATGTCCTTTGTGATTAGCCCACTAGTCACTTCAGGCCATAAAAACCTATCTATTAAAAATTTGATATGTGCAGAATTTCATAAAAAGGGTGAAATCTAGGTCTAAAGGGATATAATACCCCGATGGTACAGGCAAGACCCTTTATTCTCGACCCCTTATTCAGAAGCACCCGCGGCTTGCCGAGTATCGGCCCTAAAAACGGGCAATATCTCGATAATTTAGTTGGTGGAGAACGCCTCAAAGACCTTCTGTTTCACAAACCAATCGATATTATTGATCGCTCTTACCGACCGACAATTGCCAATGCTCAACAGGGCAAAATAGCCACATTGAAAATTACAATACTCAAACATAATCCGTCAAAACGTCGAGGACTGCCTTACCGCATTGACGCTAAAGATGAAACTGGCGATATCACACTCGTCTTTTTTAATGCGCATCCTGATTATTTAAACAAGCACCTTCCCACGGGAGAAACAATTCTTGTCAGTGGTATGCTTGATCGTTATCAGGGCAAGTTACAAATGACCCATCCTGATTATATTCTACCGCTTTCAGAAGAAGCTCAGCTACCAAGCGTTGAGCCAATTTATCCAATGACCCAAGGGCTTTCGCCTAAGACATTGCAAAAGGCCATGCATGCAGCGCTTGAGCAAGTCCCTGATCTGCCTGAATGGCATGATGAAGCGCTCATAAAACGCCAAAAATGGGATAGTTGGAAAAATTGCCTAACCGCTCTACATCACCCAAATTCAGATACAGCGCTTAATGACCATAGTAGCATCCGAGAACGTCTTGCCTATGATGAACTATTATCACACCAACTCACTCTGGCGATCATCCGTTCACGCAGTAAGAAGCAAGCGGGCATCGAACATAAAGGCGATGGTGTTTTGCGCCAAAAAATTATTGAGACACTTCCTTATAGATTGACAAGCGCTCAGGAGCGCACTCTACAAGAAATCTATACAGATATGTCTGTCTCACAAAAAATGCTTCGGCTTTTGCAAGGTGATGTGGGGGCAGGTAAAACTATTGTCGCACTTCTAGCCATGGCACTTGCTGTCGAGAGTGGCCGACAAGCCGCTATCATGGCACCAACTGAAATCTTGGCACGCCAGCACGCCAAAACCATTGAAGAGGTCGCTGAAAAAGTCGGTCTAAACTGCGTCATTTTAACAGGGCGGGATAAAGGTAAAAGCCGAGATTCTATCCTTGAAAAAATTGCCTCTGGTGGAGCACAAATAATCATCGGCACACACGCTCTATTCCAAGACAAGGTTGAATATAAAAACTTAAGCCTTGTGGTGATTGATGAGCAACACCGCTTCGGTGTTCATCAACGTATGACCTTAGGCAAAAAAGGCGAGAATACCGATATGCTGGTGATGACCGCCACCCCTATTCCACGCACATTAACACTAACCGTCTTTGGTGACATGGATGTTTCACGTCTTGATGAAAAGCCAAAGGGGCGCAAGCCAATTGATACACTATTACTAAGTCTTGAACGCATTGAAGACCTTGTCAGCTCACTTAAAACAAAGATAGATGAAGGCCAGCGCATCTATTGGGTCTGTCCACTCGTTGAGGAATCGGAAGTGATGGATTTAGCCGCCGCAGAAGAACGCTATATATCATTAGAGAAACAATTTGGTGACCGTGTTGGTCTTGTTCACGGACAAATGAAATCAGATGCCAAAGATGCTGTCATGGAAAAGTTTAGCAAAGGCCAAATTGACATTCTTGTTGCAACGACAGTGATTGAAGTCGGGGTTGATGTCCCAGAGGCCACAATTATGGTCATTGAACATGCCGAACGTTTTGGTCTGTCACAACTCCACCAATTACGAGGCCGTGTAGGCCGTGGTTCAGAACAATCACATTGCTTTTTACTGTTCGGTAAATTATCAGAAACCGCCAAAGAGCGTTTACAGATTATGCGCCAAACAGAAGACGGCTTCCTCATTGCTGAAAAAGATTTAGAGCTACGTGGCACGGGAGATGTATTAGGCACGAAGCAAAGTGGCCTCCCCAAATTCTCGCTCGCTAATTTAGATGAGCATAAGAAACTATTAGAAATGGCAAAAGATGATGCACAATTATTAATCGAAAAAGATTATGATTTAACAAGCCCTCGTGGTGAAGCCATGAAGACTTTATTGCATCTTTTTGATCGTGGTCAGGCCATAAGCTATTTTAAAGCTGGGTAACTGTCTTTTCAGATTTAAGCTGCACTTTGCTCCATATTTTTTCATGAAAATGATAAGCAACAGTCTGCACCAAAGGCTCAACCATCCCAATTGCTAAGGCAACATGCCAGCTTCCTGACAAAACAAAAGCTACAGTGATAGCTACCGTCATGTGCATTAAGCTATAGGTCCCTGTTTTACATACATTTTTACTCATATATTTATCCTATCATCAAACTCTTAATAAGTAATTAAGAACGATTCTCATTTAGAATAGAAATAGAGTGATAAATTAAGAAGTCTAGCTTTTAGCCGACAAAACATTCTTTTGAGACTTAGGAGATGTATCTGGCGGCGTGACAATGCCTCCGGATACAACCATTTTTATACCCTCTTCAACTGTCATAGACAATTTATAGATACTTGTTTCAGGAACAAAAAGTAAAAAACCAGATGTCGGATTGGGTGTTGTAGGCACAAAAACATTTAAAACCTTTTCTTTGGTGACAGTTTGCACTTCACCACTTGTTGTACCCGTCAAAAAACCAATCGCCCATGTCCCTTTTAAAGGATATTCAATCAATACAACTTCACGAAAAGCCTCTGATTGATTAGCCAACACAGTTTCCATGATTTGTTTAATCGCACCATAAATTGTACGAATAACAGGCACACGTTCCAACATATATTCGCCAATACGAATAAGGAAACGGCCAAAGAAATTCGCCGCTAAAAAACCAGCCAGAACTAACGCTAAAAAGACCGTTATCAATCCTAAGCCTGGGATAGAAAAAGGAAAATAATTGCTGAAATGATATGTTTCAGGAATAAGCGACGCAACCCATCCATCAACAGATGTGATAAATAAAAATGTCAAATAAAGTGTGATAGATATCGGCACAACAACCAAAAGACCTGCGATGAAGTAACCACGGATACGTGCCCCAAAGTTTAATCTGGGCTTTTTTGCTTCATCCAATTGATTTTCTGTATCATCACGCATAGCTCTTTTTAAGAGATATTTTACTTAAAGGAAAGGGCTATTTGTTACGGAAGATATTTAAGGCAATTTCTTCAAAAACTTTATTTTCACGCTCTGTGAATTTTTTGCGTGCAGCCTCTAAACGTCGCTTATGGGTAATCTCGACTTTTTTAAAATCAGCAAAACCTTCACGCATATCATTCATCGCAATCTGAATACGTGTATCCAATGTCCGCTCACGCTGCTCAATATCTTGAATTTTTTTCTTAGAGGCTTTGAGAAAATGGCCGAAACTTGAAATAGCTGTGAAAGCTACAAACTCAGGGTCTTCAAAGGCATTTTTTTCACGCTCAATATCGCCTAACACAACTTCTTTTTCTTGTAATAAACGATCCGCTTCAACATAGAGCATCGCCAAAAACTTTTGCTTTTCATCTAATTGATGTTTACGAAAGCGAATAAGTCCTGAAAGATCTGCCATTATTCACTCTCAGTCATAACTTGTTGCGGATTTTTATAAGGCATATTGAGGATTGCGGCTAAAGTTGCAAAGCTTTCATCGATGGATTGATGCTGCCCTTTATTTTGGCGCAAGAACTCCTCGATTTGATCATAATATTTAATCGCCTCATCGACCTTCGGGTCAGAGCCTTTTCGATAGGCTCCTAAGCGAATGAGCTCGGCCATATCCTCATAGGTTGACACTAGCTGCTTCGCACGACGAATAATCGCCTGCTGCTCTTCGTCGTGACAATCTGGCATCGTCCTAGAGACTGATTTTAAAATATTGATCGCTGGATAACGTCCACGATCTGCAATCTCACGCTCCATCACAATATGTCCATCAATAATACCACGCACGGCATCGGATACTGGCTCGTTATGGTCATCGCCCTCAACAAGCACTGAAAATAATCCGGTGATACTGCCTTCCCCCTCGACACCAGGGCCAGCACGTTCTAAAAGCCTTGCTAATTCAGAAAATGTCGTAGGTGGATAACCTTTTGAGGTTGGCGGCTCGCCCGCAGAAAGACCAATTTCCCGTTGCGCCATGGCAAAACGTGTCAATGAGTCAATCATGCATAAAACCTGCTTATTCTGCGCGCGGAAGTATTCTGCCACTGACAAAGTCAGATAAGCTGCTTGACGACGCATAAGTGCAGGCTCATCCCCTGTTGCCACAATGACAACAGAGCGTTTTAGACCCTCTTCACCTAAATCATCTTGGATAAACTCTTGCACCTCACGACCACGTTCCCCAACCAAGCCAATGACTGAAATTTCGGCCTCTGTATAACGTGCCATCATCGATAAGAGTACTGATTTACCAACCCCAGAGCCTGAGAAAATGCCCATACGTTGACCGAAACACGTTGCAATAAACGTATTCATCACTTTAACACCAAGGTCTAAAACATCGCCGACACGCTGCCTATCATAGGGCGTGGGTGGTGTATTTTTAATTGGCACGGGTGTATTCCCTTTTATCAAAGGCCCTTTTCCATCAACAGGCTCACCTAAAGCATTAACGATACGCCCTAGCCAGCTTTTATTGGGGTATACCATGGGTTGATGGGCGTGGATATCGGCACGGCAGCCTAACCCTACACCATCCAATGTCCCAAAAGGCATGAGCAAGGCCTGATCGTCATGGAAACCAATAACCTCACACGGCACGGGCTTTGCGTGTTGTGGACGCAACGTCACCCGAGAGCCAATATGTAAGCTCTCACCAAAACCTGTCATTTCAACAAGAAGCCCAAGAATTTTAGTCACACGGCCATACATGATCTCTGTATCCAGAGAATCGATAACGGCTTTTACTTTTTCGGAAACACGGTGCGTCATATAGACCATTCTATCATAAAAATATTAACCTTTCTTAATATTATTTTTACAAATTTGTTAATAAGTGTTAACATTGTGTTACGAATAGAATAGCCTAATGAAAATAAACGACTTTATGTGAGGTAAAGAAATATGCGTGTATTACTTGTCGAGGATGACAGCTCAGTAGCAAAAAACATTGAATTAATGCTTAAAGGTGAAGGCTATGTCGTTGATGTAACCGACCTTGGTGAAGATGGCTTAGACCTAGGTAAAGTCTATGATTACGACATTATCATTCTTGATCTTATGCTGCCAGATATGGATGGCTACGATGTTTTAAAACAACTGCGTGCCTCAAAAGTAGAAACACCTATTCTAATTCTCTCAGGCTTGGCTGAACTTGACAATAAAATACAAGGTCTTGGCTTTGGTGCAGACGACTATCTGACAAAGCCTTTCGATAAACGTGAACTTATGGCACGTATACACGCTATTGTTCGCCGCTCTCAAGGTCACGCTCACAGCGAAATCATCGTTGGTAAAGTGCGTGTTAATCTAGATTCTCGTACAGTCCAAGTCGATGACACCCCTGTTCACTTAACAGGTAAGGAATACGGCATTTTGGAGCTTTTAGCACTTCGTAAAGGCTCAACATTAACCAAAGAACAGTTCCTAAACCATTTATATGGTGGGATGGACGAACCTGAAGTAAAAATCATTGATGTTTTCATCTGTAAATTGCGCAAGAAAATCGAGGATGCCTCAGGTGGCGACAACTATATTGAGACAGTTTGGGGACGTGGCTATGTACTGCGTGAACCAACACCGAGCAATAAAGTTGCAGCGTCTGGATAATGCTTAACATCCCGACCTTACTAACACTTTCTCGTGTCATCCTAATTATTCCGCAAATTTATTTGCTTATGGCGGGCTATGATGCAGCAGCCTTTATGTTATTTGTCATTCTTACGATTACTGATTTTTTTGATGGTTATCTGGCGCGAAAATGGAATCAAACATCTGCTCTAGGTGCATTTTTAGACCCTATTGCAGATAAACTTCTCGTTGCTGCCGTCCTCATCGTTTTTGTTGATATTGGTCGTTTAACAGGTCTTTGGGTGATCGCCCCTATCGTCATTATCCTACGTGAAATATGGGTACCCGGCATTCGTGGCTTTGTTGGTTATGATAAACCCATTGCTGCTGTGACAAAACTTGCCAAATGGAAAACCACCATGCAAATGGTTGCTGTGGCTGCACTATTTTTAGCAGAATTCCATGATTACATTTACTGGCTCGGCTTAGGGTCACTGGCGATTGCCGCTATTCTAACCTTCATTACAGCCATAGACTACACACAAAAAGCATGGCATTACTATAATCAGAACAAATAAACAAAGGTTTTGATATGTCGCTACTCTATGCTTTGGCAAAATATCCTCTTATGGCCTTGCCGCCGGAAACAGCACATAATTTTACCGTCACAGCCCTAAAGTCTGGCCTCATTCCAGCTCAAAAAATTAACACCAATCCAATATTAGAGAACAATGTTTTCGGCCTGCATTTTTCTAACCCCGTAGGTTTAGCCGCAGGTTTTGACAAAAACGCTGATACAATGGCTGCCATGTTCAATCTTGGTATGGGCTTTGTTGAAATTGGCACTGTCACCCCGCAACCGCAAAAAGGTAACCCTAAGCAACGTGTGTTTCGGGCTGCAAAGAACAATGCCGTTATCAACCGTATGGGCTTTCCGAATGGCGGTTTAGATAAGTTTAAAGATCACGTCACACATTTCTTAATGACCCGCAAAGCCGACCAAACCTTAGGCATTAATATCGGCAAAAACAAAGACACTGAAGATCCTTATGAAGACTATATAAACCTTATCCAATCACTTGGTAGCTTGGCTGATTATATCACTGTGAACATCTCATCCCCCAATACACCTGGGCTTAGAGAGCTACAAAAGTCAGAATTTTTAGCACAGATGATCCGACGGGTTAAAGCAGCACGCAGCGATTATTGTACGCTTAAAAAACCACCGATTTTGGTCAAATTATCGCCCGATATGACTGATGAAGAAATGCAAATGGCCGCACAAGCCTGTATAGCTGAAAAAGTAGATGGCCTGATCCTCACCAATACTACCTTGGATCGTCCAGAAGACTTGCCTTTAAAGTTTCGCCAACAACAAGGCGGGCTAAGCGGTAAACCACTGACTGACCGCTCAACCGCCGTTATCGCTAAATTTTATGCACTCACCAAAGGTACAATACCCATTATCGGCATTGGCGGTATTTTATCGGCTGAAGATGCTTATACTAAGATCAAAGCGGGTGCTTCACTCATTCAACTTTACACTGGCCTGATCTATAGGGGCCCAACACTTATTAAAGAAATACGGGATAAGCTCCCCTCTTTCCTTGAAAAAGATGGGTTTTCACGTATATCTGATGCTATAGGTTGTGACGTTAAATAGCACAAAAGGACAAATTATATGATTTCAGGCATTACAGAAATTGCCGATAAATATGACGGCTTTATCTTTGATGTTTGGGGCGTTTTATATAATGGCGTCTCATTATTTGACGGTGTTATTCCAACACTTACGTATCTAAAAGAGCAAGGGAAAGAAGTTGTACTGCTCACCAATTCACCCCGTCGAGCGTATAATATATCCAACCAATTAGAAGAACGTGGCTTAAATAAAGATTTATATAAAACTATTATCAGCTCTGGCGAGCTCGCTTTCAAAGCATTACAGGCGCGCAATGATGACTTCCATACAGCTTGTGGCACAGCCTGTTATTACTTAGGCCCTGAAAAATTCTTACACGCATTAACGGATAGCACTGAGATTACGATTGTTGATGATCTCCACTCTGCAAGCTTTGCTTGTGTCAGTCACATTGAGGAAAGCACAGGTGATACGGCTGCATTAATAGAGCTCCAAAAACAACTTTTAGATAAAAACATACCTTTATTGTGTACCAATCCTGACCTTACGGTTCGTTTCGGCGACCACATAAAAATATGCGGCGGCACTTTTGCTAAAGAATACCAAGAAATGGGTGGCAATGTGTTTTTCCACGGCAAGCCCCATAGACCGTGCTACGAAGAAACACAAAAAGCACTCGGCATTACCGATAAAAAGCGTATTCTAGCCATTGGTGACTCTATTAAAACTGATATAACCGGCGCAAAATCATATGGCATTGATGCGCTTTTAAACTTGCCTGGCGTTCATTGGGATGAATTTCTTGATACAGAGAATGACAACCGCTTGTGCCATACTAAGCTTTCTGCTTTCATACAAGAAGCAGCATTTAAACCTGATTATATAATGAATGGAATAACACTATGAAACTCTTTCTAGCCCTCGTGCTTAGCCTTTTTTCTTTCTCAAGCTTTGCTGCTGAAGAAGTTACAACCAGTCATGGCCTGTCTATGCATGGCGACATGAAATACAAAGAAAATTTCAAACATTTCGATTACGTTAATCCTGATGCACCAAAGGGCGGTATATTGCGTGAGCACGTTGTGGGTAGCTATGACAACCTTAATGCATTTATATTTAAAGGTCTTCCAGCCAGCGATCTCGACCTCGTTTATGACACGCTTTTACAAAGTAGCGATGACGAGCCATTCAGCGAATACGCCCGATTAGCCGAAAGCATTGAGCACCCAGAAGATAACAGCTATATCCGCTTTAATTTAAACAAAGCGGCTAAGTTCCATGACGGCACATCTGTGACACCAGAAGATGTAATCTGGACATTTGAAACCTTGAAAGAAAAAGGCCTACCTTTTTATCGTTCTTATTATAGTGGGGTAAAAGAAGCAAAAAAAACAGGTGAACATCAAGTAACTTTCACATTTGAAAACCCTAAAAATAGAGAGCTGCCGCTTATTCTTGGACAATTGCCTGTTCTGCCTAAACATTTCTGGGAAGGTAAAAAATTTGATGCAACAACATTAGAAAAACCACTAGGTTCTGGCCCTTATAAGATTGTTACCGTTGAGCCTGGCAAATCAATTGTCTATGAACGTGTAAAAGATTATTGGGGTGCTGATATTCCCGTTAATAAAGGTCGATACAATTTTGATATTGTGCGTGTCGATTATTATCGTGATGCAACGGTAGCTGTCGAAGCGCTGTTGGCTAATGAATATGATTACCGTGTTGAGAATATCGCCAAAACATGGGCAACGACCTACAAAGACGCACAAGCAGTCAAAGACGGCGACATTAAAATTGAAAAATTGGAACATGAACGCCCTGCAGGCATGCAAGCTTTCGTGATGAATTTACGTCATCCTCTATTTCAAGATATCGCTGTGCGTAAAGCCATTAACTTAGCATTTGATTTTGAATGGTCTAACAAGCAATTTGCCTATGGTGCTTATACTCGTACAGACAGTTTTTTTGAAAATTCTGAACTAGCCTCTACAGGCAAACCAAGTAAAGCCGAGCGTAAATTATTAGAGCCTTTTAAAGATCAATTACCGCCTGAATTATTTGAGGAAGAATTTAAACTGCCAAAAACGAAGGGTGATGGTAATAATCGTAAACAACTAAAAGAGGCAATACAACTTTTGGAAGATGCGGGTTATGAGCTTGGTGAAGATGGCTACCGTTATGACCCTAAGACAGGTAAAAAACTTAAATTTGAAATCATCGAAAATCAGCCAACCTTTGAACGCTGGATTGCGCCGATGATTGCCAACTTGAAAAAAATTGGTATCGAAGCTTCTTTCCGAACAATAGATACAGCTCAATATCAAAACCGTATTTTAGAACATGACTACGATATGACCGTTCAAGTCTTTGGGCAATCGCTCTCACCAGGCAATGAACAAGTTGAATATTGGCACTCTACAAAAGCTGACCAAGCTGGCTCCAGAAATTGGGCAGGTATTAAAGACCCTGTAGTTGATGCACTTGTTGATAAAATCGTTCATGCAGAAAGTCGTGACGACCTTGTAACGGCCTCTCGTGCGCTTGATCGTGTTTTATTGTGGAATTACTATGTTGTGCCACAATGGCATTTAAATAGTTTCCGTGTAGCGTATTGGGACAAATTCGGTCAACCATCAAAACGGGCACCTTATAATTTAAACATTCTCGACACATGGTGGGCTAAAAAGTGAGCATCGCCGAAGAAATTACCTTTGATGATTTTTTGAAAGTTGATATTCGTGTAGGTACAGTTGTCGATGTCCAAGACTTTCCTGAAGCACGCAAACCTGCTTTAAAATTGTTTATTGATTTTGGCAAGAAACTCGGCATAAAAAAAACATCCGCCCAAATCACCGATCATTATTCAAAAGATACTTTAATAGGCCAGCAGGTCTGTGCTGTTGTTAATTTTCCACCACGTCAGATTGGCCCGTTTATGTCTGAAGTGCTAACACTTGGCTTTTCTGATAAGGAAGGTAAAATCATCCTTGCTCAACCACAAGCGCCCGTGGAAAATGGAGAGAAATTACACTAATGAAAACAGCAATCATCATTCCTGCCCGTTATGGCTCTACCCGCTTTCCTGGAAAACCACTTGCCAAAATTAAAGGACGAGAGCTTTTATTATGGGTTTATGAGAGTGCCATGGAAACAGCACAAACCATACCCAACGTTACCGTTTTAGTCGCCACTGAGGATCACCGTATAGAACGTTTTTGCGTCCAACATGACTTAAATTGCGTCATGACATCTGAGACATGCGAATCTGGTACTGACCGTGCTATGGAGGCACTCCATAACAGCCATCTAAAACCCGATTTCATTGTCAATTTGCAAGGCGACTTAATCGCACCACCGCATTTTATCAATGCACTTATTGAAACCTATAAAGCCGACAAGAAAGCCGATATTGTAACGCCTGTTGTACAACTCGACTGGACCGCCTTGGACGCACTCCGTCAAGCAAAAATAACAACACCTTTTTCAGGCACAACTGTAGCGATTGATACAGATCAATACGCCTTATGGTTCTCAAAGAATATTATTCCTGCGATCCGCAAAGAAGAAAAATTACGTGATCTAAATCCTCATTCACCCATTTTCAGACATATCGGTATGTATGGCTACAGCTCGGAAGGTCTAAAAAAATACGTGGCACTACCGCATGCGCATTACGAACAGCTAGAAGGTTTGGAGCAGCTCCGTGCTTTAGAAAACGGTATGAAAATTAAATGTGTGGCTGTTGAATATGGGCAGTTCCCAGCTTTTCCTGGCATAGATAGTCCTGAAGATCTTGCACGGGCTGAAAAATTATTTACCAAGTAAATTTTCTAATTTTTCCTGCAAATGTTCAAAACTCTTAACAGAGTTTTTCTGCGTCAACCCTTCAACATCCCTTGCAGCGCGTGTTAAATACATATAAGCCGTCGAACGTGTTGCATTAAAAGCGACTGGCACGATTTGCCAATTTTTAGGCATTTGTTTATTTGCCTCAATCGCCGCCTTCATATCCTTAGCTTGATCGCCAATATACCAAATATTTTGTGGCTTCTTTTCATCCAAGCCTAAAAGTAAAATAGAACGCAGCAATCCTTCTGGACTCGGTTTCCCATGGCGCACATTCTCTCTGAAAATAACCGAATCAAAATATTTTTCCATGTCATAGCGTTTTAAAACATCATGCCCATAGAACTCACCATGACCATTGCTGCTTATGCTCATCGGCATTTTTTTACGCTTAAGATAATTTAAAATATCGATAGCCCCTTCATATGGCTCGACAACTTTATCGACACCCATACCACGTAGAATACGTATTGCATGAACAATACGGTGAATGAGCGGGTTAGACTCAACATTCACTGTTAGATCCATTTCCGTTGGCACTTCTTGTGTCTTTTGAAACGGTTTCGTCAAAATATGGATAAGCGTGTCATAACGCTCTAAACGTGCGATGGTTTTTGGGTTTTTATGTTTGACAAGCGTACCATCAAGATCAAAAATGCACGCAGTAGGCTTTGGTAATTGTGTCATTCTCTCGCTATCAAACTAAAGTTTTTATTAATGAAACAATATTTTTAGCCGTTAAGCCAGCCTGTTCATACTGTTTTTCAGGTTTATCATGATCCTGGAACATATCAGGCAAAGTTAACATACGGAATATTAAACCTTTATCAAACAATCCTTCTTTTGCTAAAAAGCTAGCAACAAAACTACCAAACCCACCGATAGAACCTTCTTCAATCGTAATCAATGCTTTGTGGTTTTTCACAAGGTCTCTGATTAGAGTCTCATCAAGTGGTTTGGCAAAACGTGCATCAGCAACGGTCACTGACATTTTCTGCGTTTCTAAGGTTTCTGCCGCAGACAAAGCTTCATGCAAACGCCCACCATAACTTAAAATTGCGATATCAGTACCTTCTTTAACAATGCGCCCTTTCCCAATTTCTAAAGGTTGTGCAAGTGTTGGTATTTCAACACCAACCCCTTCACCCCGTGGGTAACGGAACGCACAAGGACCTTGGTCATAGGCCACCGCTGTTGCGACCATTTTAGCTAATTCCGCCTCATCACTTGAGGCCATCAACATCATATTTGGTAAGCACCCTAAATACGCAATATCAAAGCTGCCCGCATGCGTTTGCCCGTCCGCTCCAACAAGTCCTGCACGGTCAATCGCAAAACGCACTGGCAAATTCTGAAGCGCCACATCATGGACAACTTGGTCATAGCCACGTTGTAAAAAGGTCGAATAGATCGCCGCAAAAGGTTTAAAGCCATCAACCGCCATACCTGCTGCAAATGTGACGGCATGCTGTTCTGCGATCCCGACATCAAACATACGGTCAGGATAAGCCTGACCGAATAAATCCATCCCCGTGCCAGAGGGCATAGCCCCTGTAATACCGACAATCTTTTTATCCTTTTCAGCGTGTTTTATAAGCTCTTGTGCAAATACTTTTGTGTAAGAAGGTGCTGATGCTTTTGACTTAAATTGATTACCCGTTACGACGTCAAACTTTACGACACCGTGCATTTTATCCGCCGATGATTCAGCAGGCAGATAACCATTCCCTTTTTTGGTAATAGCATGAATAAGTATTGGCTTATTATAAGCTGTTTCTTTGACGTTACGCAGCACTTTTAATAACTGATCCATATCGTGGCCATCGACTGGACCAATATAATAAAAGCCTAGGGCTTCAAATAAGTTACCAGGTTTAGAAATGCCCGTTCTGGCGAGCTCTTCAAAACGTGCCGCCGCATATTTTAATGGTTTGGGCAGTTTTGATGTAAATTTTTTCGCCGCCGTCCGTGCCTTAATATAGCCTGATGAAGACACAACACCATTCAAGTATTTATTCAATGCACCAACAGGTGGCGCAATTGACATGTCATTATCATTTAAGATAACAATCAATTTAGACTGACGGTCTCCTGCATTATTCATCGCTTCATAAGCCATACCGGCCGACATCGCACCGTCACCTACGACGCAAATTACATCACGGTCTGGATTGCCCTCTAATTCAGCGGCTACCTTCATCCCAAAGCCAGCAGAAATAGCCGTTGAGCTATGCGCTGCACCAAAAGGATCATACTCACTTTCTGACCGTTTAGTAAAACCAGATAAGCCACCACCTTGACGGATTGTCGTCATACGATCACGACGCCCAGTCAAAATCTTATGCGGATAAGCTTGGTGTCCCACATCAAAAATCAGGCGATCATCTGGTGTATCAAAAACAGCATGTATCGCTGTAGTTAATTCAACTACACCCAAACCTGCACCCAAATGCCCCCCTGTTTGCGAAACGGCACGAACCATATCAGCACGCACTTCATTGGCTAAAGTGCTTAATTCAGCATCCGATAAAGACTTCATATCTTTGGGGCTATCTACACGGTTTAATACCATGTAAGCGCTTTTCGTATCTTCAGTCTCAATTGTGGGTGCGGATAATGGTTGCATCTTTACTCTGTAGCTTTTGTCTCGACTGGCGCTTCCGAGATATCTTTATCCGTATCTGCTACAGGCTCTTGCGGCACTATCTCTTCGCCAGTTTTAGGATCAAAACGCTTAACACCATATTTCTCTGTTAGCTCATTCAGATGTTTGTCCAGAATTTCTTGTCTTAGGCTATTTTCAAGTTCCGCACGGACATCTTCAAATGTTGGCTTTGGCTCAACACGTTTACCTTCAACCAAAATCACATGCCAGCCGAACTGTGTTTTTACTGGTGTTTTTGTATATTGGCCAACATCTAACTTGAAAGCTGCGTCTGCGAATTCTTTAACCATTTGATTTTTAGAGAAGAACCCTAAATCTCCGCCACTGGCTGCTGCAGAATCTTTAGAATGCTGTTGCGCTAAAGTAATAAAATCTTTACCAGCATTAAGTTCTTTAATAATACTCTCTGCCTCTGCTTTATCCTTAACGAGAATATGGCGGGCATGAATTTGTTTTTCATTGCTTTCAGGAATTTGTGAAATATATTGCTGATAAGCCATAACCAGGTCTTTTTCAGTTAATTCTTTAGCAAATAATTCTTCTAAATACAGATTACGCTTAATCTGCGTTCTGGCTTTATCCATTTCTTTGCGAAGTTCTTTATTACCATTGCTAATTTCTTTCTTCGCTGCCTGATCGAGCAAACGCTGTCCTATAACCTGTTGTAGTAGGACATTGTATATTTGCTGAGGATCCACACCTTGGAGTTGCTGGGCATTAAAGTTAAAATTCTCATTAATATCTTTTAACGTGATGTCCTGATGACCTACTTTAGCCAACACCACATTTTGATCCTGATTATTCTCAGTAACTTTTGCTGCTTTATCTTGACTTAAAAATTCAGCGGCTAAGCCAATCGCCACACCTGCTAAAGCAAGCACAACAAGAATTAAAATTATTTTTGGTAAGTTTTTCATAGATTAAGCTCCTTAATCGTCTACTCTATTACAATTTGTGAATAGACTATAAGTCGCTAAAGAAGAAAATCAAAGGGATTTACGTGATATTTTAAAGTTTTAGACCTAAAAAATTAGCTCCAGTCACGAATAGGGCCTGTATCAATATGAACAAAACCACTTTTTGGGTAATAACCAACGCCGCCAAGCTTTAATTGATGAGCATTTTTTTGCAATTCTGCCACAGAGTAGCCAGGAATACGAATATCAATCGCACGGCCTTCCATATGAAATGAGTTTTTTGCTACGCCTGTCGTTGTACGACGAAGCATTGCGTTTGTTTTATGTGAACGAAAACCGGAAAGAACCACAAAATCTTGATCTCTGTTCGCCCGCATCTTTACAGCATGCATATAATCCAGAAGATCGCGATCAATATCATGTGTAGTGCCATCACGATGGTCACGTAAAACATAGCGCAAATGGCGCAAACTATCTTTAATGTACTGGTCGCCTACTTTGTAAGCACCGTTAAACACTTCACCTGTATGAAGGCATTTGAAAGAGATTGTTTTTGGCTCTTTAACATTTTGGAATAATTGTTGGGCAGGTAAATTAAACGCTTCAGCTTTGGCCGCAGATAAACTGGTTACAAGCCCAGCACCTAAAAATAAACTCTGTTTAAGAAAATTTCTTCTATTAAATATTGTCATGATTTAAAAATATTATTGATTATCCTGCTTATGGCTGAAACTTTTTTTGCTTATGTTTGTTTAAGTATAGCGGTTTCTCGTTAACAGTTAATTAAAGAAGCTTTTTATATACTACAGGCTTTTTGCTTTTTCAATAGCACGACGGAACAAAATCGGATTCTCAATAGGTGGTAGCGTTACCTCGCCCACCCCCATACCGCGCACAATCACTTGGCCATAACCCAATAAACGCCCTAAAATACTCTGTACAATATTCACACCTTCAATACGATCAACATTAATCTCACCGACATAACGAGCGATCAACCCTGTTTTAAAAATCAAGCGTGTATTGGTTACCGCAATTTCTGTCACAATAATAGTAATGAAAATTTTAGCGCACATAAAAACGCCAAATAAGATTGAGGCAAAGGCTACAGCACGTACGGCGATATTTAGTTCAAAAATAGCGGCCAACCAGCCGCCCTTTGCAGCAATAACCCGCCCCCACGCTTCACCTTCAAGATTTTCAGGTAGATTAGGGAAACGCTGATCGATAATAGCCGTAACATCCATATAAAGGGCCACATGAAGAATAAGATATGCAATCACAAGGCCAAATAATAGCCAAGATAGTCCAGCCGCTTTATACGCCCAATGGAAATTCCCTATATGAACAATTTTCTCATTGGGACTAAGGGATTGCTGGACATATAGCATATTTATTTATCTCCAAATGACACGCCAAGCGCACGGGCTGTTTTAACAAGTGTCCCGTCAATATCGACCTGCTGATACGCGGCGATTGCATCATCAATAGCGACATCAATAACCTGACGATTCGACCAAGACACCATACGATCATATTTACCTTGCTTGATAAGATCGACAGCATGAACACCAAAAGCCGTAGCCAACAAGCGATCACGATATGTAGGCGCTGAACCACGTTGAACATGCCCTAAAACAGTCACACGAGTCTCTGATCCTGTCATTTCATACAGTTTATCAGCTATATATTGCCCAATACCACCATAACGTACCTGCCCATCAATAAAGGATTGCTGGGCTTTCTCGCCTTCTTCTGTTTTCACAGCCTCAGAAACAATTACGAGACCGAAATTACGGCCATCTTCTTTAACGGAGGCTATTTTTTTAGCAATATTGTCAAGCGTATAAGGAATCTCAGGAATAAGAATCACATCTACACCTCCTGCAATACCAGCAGAAAGAGCAATATGCCCCGCATCACGGCCCATAACCTCTAAGATCATCACACGGTCATGGCTAGCTGCCGTAGGCTGCAAGCGATCAAGAGCCTCTGAAGCAACCATAACAGCCGTGTCAAAACCAACCGACACTTCTGTCTTACCTAAATCATTATCAATGGTTTTAGGAATACCGACCATTTTAAACCCGCCTTTTTTCGCAAGTTTTTGCAAAATTGCAAAACTACCGTCGCCACCAATACCAATAATGGCATCTAATTTAAGGAGCTTTACCCCTTCAATAATGTCATCCGACAAATCTTTAGAACTGCCATCTGGCATCTTATGGTCAAAAACCCCACCCTTATTCATTGTTCCCAAAATGGTGCCGCCACGACGTAAAATATTACCGTCAAAATCATCAGGGTTAAGTACTTCAGCCTTTACAGGTCGATGTAACAGGCCATGCGTCCCATTTAAAATACCGACGACTTCCCAGCCTAACTGATCTGCATAATGCACAGCACCACGGATCACAGCGTTGAGGCCAGCACAGTCGCCGCCACTTGTTAAAATACCTATACGTTTCTTTTTATTTTCTGTCATATATACATCTTATGCTGCCCGTTGCATTTGGTAAAGCAAGCTTATGCCGATTTTTCTTAATTTTTTTGATTTAAAATGTTAAGATCAAAAACATTTTGCAACTAATTGAATGATAAAAGGATTTTTAGTCTATGGTTTCCGATCATATTGCCCAGCTTCAAGAGAAATTGGCTGAATTAAAACAAGAGCATAGTGACCTGAATACCGCTATTGATCGTATGATGCAAACGCAGCCCATAGATTTCTTAGCGATGCAGCGAATGAAAAAACGCAAACTTTTGCTTAAAGACATGATTCAAAAAGTTGAAAATGAGCTTATACCGGATATTATTGCCTGATGTCAGAAAATAAAGCACTTATTGGCGTTATTATGGGCTCTCAATCTGATTGGGAGACAATGGAAGAGACAAAACTCATTCTGGACGCACTTAATATCCCCCATGAAATCAAAGTCGTTTCTGCACACCGCACACCAGAACGTATGGTTGAATACGCTAAATCTGCTGCTTCACGTGGTTTAAAAGTTATCATTGCTGGTGCTGGTGGTGCTGCCCATTTACCGGGTATGGTGGCAAGCCTGACACATTTGCCTGTCTTAGGTGTGCCCGTTAAATCAAAAGCTCTTAAAGGTATGGATAGCTTATTATCTATCGCACAAATGCCAGGTGGCGTACCTGTTGGGACGCTCGCTATCGGCAAAGCAGGTGCTAAAAACGCTGCCCTTTTAGCGGCTTCTATCTTAGCTTTGGAAGACAAAGAGCTTGAAACAGCCCTCATTCAATGGCGTGGCGCGCAAAGTGATGCTGTTAAAGAAGATATTGATCTATAAAAGATGAGTTGTTGCGGCCAAGATATCCCTGAGCATCTCCCTCCTTCTCCTAATAAAAAAATTATTATGGTGGTTGCTGCTGCTTTGATTGATTCAGAGAATAAAATACTCATCACGCAACGCCCTGAAGGGAAAGCCATGGCTGGCCTATGGGAATTCCCTGGCGGTAAAATCGAAGATGGCGAAACACCTGAATATGCCTTATGCCGTGAATTACGCGAAGAATTAGGCGTCAGAACGAATGAAAATTGCCTTTATCCACTTACATTTGCCTCGCACAGCTATCCAGATTTTCAACTACTCATGCCACTTTACGTTTTGAGACAATGGGAAGGCACGCCCATCTTAAAAGAACACGCCGCCATGCAGTGGGTTAATGCCATTGATTTATATAAATACCCCATGCCAGAGGCCGATAAGCCGCTTATTCCTGCGCTGATTGAATATCTTTAACGTGGAGCAACAGCTAAAGCACTCTTGATAGCAGGCACATTTTTATATATCGCTCTGTAATCTACAAAAAGAGTTATAAGCTTTCTTGCAAAATCCAGTTTAAGCGATTGATCTTCAAAGCTGTCACCTTGGTATACAAAATCAAAAAGTCCTTTTCTCTCTAACCAATTATTCAATCTTAATGCGAGTGCATTATGAAGATTTTCTTGAGCCATCCAAGACGCCTCACCTTCAAATACATTCTTAATCTCACCCCTATATACCTCTTTACCGTCTAAATATGCTTTCCACTCTTTGGCACCACATGCTCTTGGTAAAGAAATCTTGAATTCCTTAATATGTGTGGGCGTAAAGCTAAAATCATCTGAATATATATCTTGCCACTCTGCTAGCTTGAATGATATTTCATTCTTGTTAGCATCCATATGGACAAACATAGTAGCCGCATCAATATCTTCGAGCTCAGAAGTCGACTCCATCTGAAACTCAAAATGCCTACTTACATAATCATCAATGTCCTTAGGCCTTGCCGATGACGTTCTATCCATCGCTATGGGAAGCACATCGCTACCTACAAAACCAATATACACTTTTCTAACTGGGATTTTTCTCATAAATAACCTCTTGCTAATGCTAACTAGCACTTGCAAAAAATATGTAAAGAAAATTCACTTAAATGGTGATCGCTGAGGGATTCGAACCCTCGACCTACTGATTAAAAGTCAGTTGCTCTACCGGCTGAGCTAAGCGATCACGAGATTAACGGTATATCTCTTTATAAAGAGACTTTGGACCATAAGGTTTTTATAATTTCTCGTCAAGCTTTTAAAGCGGTTTTTAGTGCCTGCATAACATTTTCACTAACAAAAGGAGAGACATCGCCTTTTAAGCGACAAATCTCTTTAACAAATGCTGAGGATACATATTGATGCTTATCTGATGCCATGAGGAATAAGGTTTGCACATCTGGCTCTAATTGTGCGTTCATCCCCGTCATTTGAAACTCATATTCAAAATCAGAAACAGCCCGTAACCCTCTGAAAACAATAGAAGCATTCTGCTCTTTTGCGAAATGCACGAGCAAACCACTAAAATGCTGAACAGTTACGTCGTAGCCCTCATCCCGTAAAAAAGCAATATCCTTTTCTACCATTTCAACACGCTGTTCAACACTGAACATCGGTCCTTTTGGTGCATTATTTGCCACGGCCACAATCAGCTTATCGACCAATTTAACCGCCCGCTTAATAATATGGAGATGCCCTTTTGTTGCTGGGTCAAATGTGCCTGGGTAAATACCGATACGGTATCGACCATTTTTGTCGCTCATGCCGTTTATTCCTTTTCTATTTGATCTTTTTCAAATACGAAGCGGAGCTCAAAATCAGCCACACGCTCTTCTGTTTGGTAGTCCAATGTAAAATCATGCGCCGATTCAGCAGGTATAGGATTTTGCTCTGGCTGATAGTAAATAGGCTCGCCCAAAATTACACCATTACGATCCAGTGGCTGCACTTTCACAAATGGCACCTCTACTGATTTGGGGGCTAAATTAAGAATAACACCTTCAATGATATAATGCCCTGCATTCTTCTCATCTGCACGAATATAAATACGATCCAACATCAAAGATTCTTCGTCATGTGTGACATCTATACCTGCCTTTTCGTAAATTATTTCCATACCTGGAATAATTTTGGTAAATACCGCAGGAAACTGGCCAAGCGCTACCACAAGCAACAAGCCAATAAAGATTGCCGCAAGAACAGAATAAGCAGGCAACACACCTGCTGTTGAATCATCCACATGCGTCCCATGGTCAACATTAGGCCTTACGGAATGTGGGATAGAAACATCTTCACCCACACTAATCGCTTCTTTATCCTCTTCATCCGATATTAATGCGGGATCGGTATCATTTTCTTCAATTTCATCTGTATCTAAAACAGGATCGTCCTGCACATCTATTAGAATTTCTTCTGTCTCAGGCTCTTGATGCCATACATGTTTGCAACTGGCGCATTTAACCTTCTTGCCAGAAGGGCCGACGGAGCTTGTCTGGATTAAATAGCGAGCAGAACATTCTGGGCAAACAATTATCATGTCTAAGACTATATTGCCCTAAACACCTACGTGCAAGATCGGGTTAAGGAAAGGATTGAAATAGTACAGGAAAAATCGCACACTATGCGCATGATTAAGTTTGAACATGTAGGTTTACGATACGGCATTGGCCCTGAAGTCCTAAAGGACATCTCCTTTTCACTAGAGCCTGGCTCATTCCATTTCCTCACAGGTAAATCTGGCGCAGGTAAAACCTCGCTGATGCGCCTCATGTATTTAGGCAAAAGGCCAACCCGTGGCCTGATCTCTATGTTTGGTAAGAATGTGAATGGCCAGTCAGCCGCGCATATGACCCAGCTTCGTCAAAAAATCGGCGTCGTTTTTCAAGATTTCCGTCTTATGAATCATCTTTCAGCATTTGATAATATTGCCCTACCCTTACGAATCATTGGTCGCCCCGAAAAAGAAATAAAAGCCAATGTCGAAGAACTAATGGAATGGGTTGATCTGCATGATTGCGCTAAAGCCAGCCCTGCGACACTTTCAGGCGGCCAACAACAACGCATTTCTATTGCGCGCGCCATCATCAGCAAACCTCGCTTACTACTAGCCGATGAACCAACAGGTAACTTAGATGACAGCATTGGCGCAAAGCTTATGGGTCTGTTTGAGCAACTTAACCGTATGGGTACAACCATTGTTATTGCCACTCACAGCAAAAGCATCTTAGACAGCTTCCACCACCCACGCCTCGTGATAAAGGACGGACTTTTAAGTATTGAGACGATCCGTTCGCCATTCTCTTCCTTTGAAGACTTCTCTGAGCAGGAGAGTATCTACAATGCCTGAAACACGTTATGACCTCCCTTTAGCAAAAGATTCTTTATCACAATTTCAGCTGGTACTTACCTGTATCATGACAGTTTTATCTCTATGGGTACTGGCAGGTTTTTTAATGCTAAGCGATAGCTCTGAACGCTGGACAGCGTCATTACAAAATAGCGTACTTATTGAAATCCCTGCTCGTGAAGACGCAAAAGCGGATCCCCTAGCACACGATATCAGCATCTTACTAAAGAATATGCCGCATATAAATAAGGTTGAAAGCTATAAGAAGAAAGATATCCAAGAACTTATTAAGCCATGGATGGACAGCACGGATGAAGAAAATCTCATTGATTACCCACGTTTTATCTCTGTCACACTTAATCAAAATAATAACGATATTATTAAATCGTTGGAAAAACAGCTAAAGGAAATTGATGAAACCATTGTCATCAGCCAAAACAAAGATCAGCTCCAGCCGCTTTTTTCGATGATTGATACAACCCGCATGGTCGCAGGTATAAGCATCGTTATGCTATTTGGCATTATTTTACTCTGTATCTCTTTTGCCGTTCGGGCACGTATGCGTATGTTCAAAGATGATATAGAAATTCTTTACATCTTAGGTGCCGCCAATCGCTATATTGGCAATCAGTTCCAACGCCAAAGTTTTATCATCGGTCTTAAAGGTGCTTTCCTAGGCTTATTCTTTGGTGGAGGATCAATGCTCCTGTTAATGAATTTCTGGCCTAATTTTTACACGATACAGCAACATGCCGTAGGACTCTTGAGTTTAGAAAAGATTGCGCTATTTTTAGCATTCCCCATATCGATTGCTGTGGCGTCCGCTTTAATGGCACGCCATACAGCCCATAGCATTTTATCGGATATCACATGATTAAAGCCATTATACAATCACTCTTAACACTTATACTTTTAGCCGCTGTACTCATCGGCATTTATGCATTCAAAGTCTTAGAATATAAAAAATCAGAAAGCGCTTTAACGAAAGCACCCTTAGTTGTTGTATTAACAGGCGGCAGCAATAGATTAGAAACGGCGATTGATTTACTGAAAAATGACAAGGCAACAATTCTTCTTATCTCAGGGGCTCACCCGGACACGCGTTTTGAAGATATGTTCCCCACACTGACTTCTGCTCTTGATAAAAGGCTGTCTGAATGTTGTGTCATCATGGATACACAACCAAAGGATACGCAAAGCAATGCCAGTAAAACAGTGCAGTGGGTTGAGCAGCACAATATTAATAACATTATTTTGGTAACATCCGATTACCATATGCCACGCTCTATTTTAGAGTTTGAGCATTTTCTTCCGTCTCTTTCCATTCAAGCCTATAGCGTTGCACCAAAAGACTTTGATCTTTTGAGCAAAAACACATGGAAAACATATCTTATGGAAGGCTTGAAATATTGGGGTGCATGGGTAAGGTACAATCTTCAAACCATCACACCCCCTATGACTGACGAGGCATCTTAAGTGATTTTACTGCAATTTATTCGCTGTTTCTTATTTGATCTATGCTATTTTGCTTGGACGATATTTTGCTGCCTCTTCCTGCTGCCAACATTTCTATTGCCACAAAAACTATTTAATAAAACAGTGAAACTGTATTTTGGCGGCATCTACGTTTTAGAAAGGCTTATTCTCAATCTAAATTATGAAATCCGTGGTTTGGAAAACCTACCCAGAACAGGTTCTTATATGATCGTCTCTAAGCACCAATCAACCTACGAAACGTTAAAATACTTTCTCCTATTCCCCGAACTGATGATCGCTATGAAGAAGGAACTAATGAATGTGCCTATTTGGGGCTGGTATCCCCGCAAAATGGGTTGCATCAGCATTGACCGTGGTAGTGCCTCAAAAGCCCTTAAATCGCTTTACAAGGGTGTTGATCGCCTAAAAAAAGAAGGTAAGAACTTGCTTATTTTTCCGCAAGGGACGCGTGTGCCAGTTGGGGCAACTGTCGAGGAATATCCTTATAAATCTGGCATGGCTAATATCTATAAGAATTGCGACATTCAAATTGTACCCATTGCGATTAATGCTGGCTATTACTGGCCGAAAAACAGCTTCCTAAAAAAGTCAGGCACTGTTGTCTTTGAGATACTACCGACGATTGAACCAGGCCGTGATCCAAAAGCATTAATGATTGAGACTGAAAATTTATTAGAAGCACATTCAAACAAGCTTATTAGAGAAGCCGAAACAAAAGCTTAGCTTGGTTGAGGATTTGCACCACCAAAGACAAGTTTCTGCCGCAAAGTATATTCGCTCTTTGCTTTAATAGGTTTGGTAAACGCATAAACCTGTTTACTCGCTTCAATAATATGCACCCCTGAAAATAACGGACAAAACGGTCCTATTTTTTCTAGCCAACCGAACATATTAAGCATAAGTTTTGATTTATAGGGCGGCGTATACAACCCCGAATGAACTTGCTCTATCACAAAATCCTGTTCTTTAAGCACACGTCTTAATTGCGTAAAAGAATATGGATGCCCATGCCCAAAAGGCGTTGCATCAGAGCCCGCCCAAAAACCAGCACGGTTAGGCACAACAATTAATAATCGACCATTAGCCCGTAATATCCGCCACACATCTTGTAACGCCAAATCAGGCGCCTCAACAAATTCTAAACCGTGCACCATCAAACAACGATCAACACATTCATCAACCAACGGAAAATGCACAAAATCCGCCACACCAGCTTTGTTCTTGCTGTCCTCTGGCCATACAAACCCACCAAGACTACTCGGTAAAAAACCGAAATAACGTTCTAATGAGGTACTATCGGCCAGAGATTTGAGATAAGGAAATGCATAGCCAGCACCGACGATTGTATTACTTTTTACATCTGGCCAAATTTTATGAATATAGGCAGACAATGCTTGTTGCACAAAAGCACCACGTTTTGTCTGATAAAATTCTTTAATGTCATAGGCATTAATCTGCATACCTACAGCTTACAGGAATTTGAAATTAGGCTGTAGCTTTTTTCTCAGTCGCATATTGGCGTAAGGATTTAATCACGCCCGGAACAATAGACTCGAGATCTTGCGCTGCCTCTGTATTCGGCGAACGAGTCAAAATCGGTGTTTGATGACGAATTGAATCTTTCACACGAGGATCGTGACGTACCATCCCAGCCATAGGCGGTGACATTTTCAAGAAATTCTCACAAGCTTTCAGCAGTGTTTTGTAGGTTTTCTCACCATCAGATTGATTTGATGCTTGATTAACAACAACTTGTACATTCTTTGTTGTTCCTGCCGCTGCCCCCAGTTTAATAAAAGCGTAGGCATCAGTTAGAGATGTTGGTTCATCTGTTGTGACCAGCAACGTCATCGCAGCCGCCGCAGACATCATACGCACTGTACGGTCAACACCTGCCCCTAAATCAATTACCACGACATCATATTGGCTAGAAAGCTCAAGCAATTGATCGCGAAGCAAGCCTAAACGCTGATTTGGTAATGCAGAGAGTGAAGCTTGCCCAGAACGGCCAGCAATAATATCAAAGCCACCATCTTCGTAATGTTGGATCACTTTATCTAAACCTAAACGGCCACGAATAACATCATTCAGGTCACGCTTTGGCATCAATCCCAATTGTACATCAACATTGGCAAGGCCTAAATCACCGTCAAAAAGAAGTACTTTTTTACCTGCTCTAGCAAGTGCATGGGAGAACGAAATAGAAAACCATGTTTTACCAACGCCGCCTTTACCGCTTGCGACAGCAATAACATTCTTACCGTAAGGGAATGTGCCACCCGTCTTTAGTGTATCCGCATCTTTTGTTGCTTGTTGATCGACCATATTACTCACCTTGCCTTGTTGTCTTCTTGACCTTGTATTCTGCCTCTTGCTTGGTTTGAGGCATGAAATAATTCGTTAAAATTTCAGCATTTAATTCTGTTAAACCATCGGCTACGGCCTCTGTATGAGAGCCTTGTGTGAAGGCCATACCGCCCTTTTCTGCCGCTGATAATAAACCACCTAAACGACGTGCCATATCCAAACGTGTTGGCATCATATGCTCAACACCCAACACCGAGAAAGCCTTGGCAATCTCGCCCATTTCATCGGCATCCATACCACCCTGCGCTACCATAATTGGCAATACATCAACGCTTGCAATGTAGCGCATCACATCCCGCATCTCTTCAGCATCAAATGGATTTATACCCGGCATATCAATAATCACTTGGTCGAATTTTTTAACCTCATCACGCGCCAAATATTCTTTTAATTCTTCTGGCTTTCTAACCTTTGCAAGATCAACGCCAAGTAGCTTTGTAAAGGCCTCAAGCTGTGGCACACCGCCAGCACGCTTTACATCTGTTGTTACAACGGCCACATGTTGATCATTGACCACAGCACGGGTTGCAAATTTTGCCGCAGCGAGTGTTTTGCCTGCACCAGGTAGCCCTAAAAGCATAATTGGTTTTGACTTACCTTTTGAAGGTAGCGGCTCAAAAGAAAACATATGTTCTAAAGCTGCCATTAACGCCACACGTGGTGTTGTTAGCTCTAAACCTAATGCCGTAGATACAATCATATCAATCGTATCGGCTGGAACAGCGTGCTTTAAAAGGACATCGGTAATTTCTTCAGCAATTGCATCTTCGTTGTCCGATTCCGCATCATATTGCAGCCAATCATTCTCATGATCTGTTTGGCCAATTTCGAACCCTGGTACTTGTGTTTCTAATGCAGCCGTCACACGTACACCCACGCCCTTTTCTTCGTGCGTAGACACGATAATCGCCTCATCTCCTAAACTATCTCTTACCATCTGCATCGCCTGTTTCATGGTTTTCGCTGTGAAAGATTTTAACCGCATGACACCACTTCGTTCCGAATCATATGTAATTGTATGAGATACATTATTCTTTGGCAACCTTCCGTTGCAAACCTTCCATGGTGCGCAACGAATCTTAACAAAAGGTTAAGGTTTTAGTTAGAATATTTTAAACAGAACCCATTGTCTTAATTTTAGCCTTTGGATGCACCTCATTTTGAGACATCACGACAATTGCTGATCTAAACCGTTCAATAATAGACCTTACATAAGGACGGATTGTTGCAGAAGTCAGCAATACCGGTGACTCACCTTGTTTAGCATATTCTTCATAGGCTTTACGCACTGCAGAAATAAAGTCCTGTAACTTTGAAGGTGCCATCGCCAATTGTTTTTCTTCACCATCACCAATAAGGCTTTCAAGGAAGTTCTGCTCCCATTCAGGTGATAAGGTGCATAATTTCAGTACGCCATTTCCATCTGCAAACTGATTACATAGCTGCCGTGCCATCCGCATACGCACATGCTCCGTAATCATATTACTACTTTTTGTGTATGCACTTGCTTCTGCTATACCTTCAAGTATCGCTGGCAAATCACGAATTGATATACGCTCTGCAAGCAGGGTTTGTAAAATGCGCTGCAAGCCCGTCACTGTAATTTGTGTCGGCACCACATCTTCAATAAGCTTCTTATGCTCAGGCCCTAACTCATCAAGTAATTTACGGGTTTCGGCATAAGAGAGTAGATCAACCATAGAATCTTTAATGATCTCTGTTAGATGTGTTGTAATCACAGTTGAGGCATCAACCACCGTATAACCTTTAAAATGCGCCTCTTCTTTATGTTTTTCATCAACCCACATCGCTGGAAGGCCAAAAGTTGGCTCTGTCGTCACTTCACCTGGCAAATCAATTTTCTTACCTGTCGGGTCCATACATAACAACATATTGGGGCGTATCTCACCCGATCCAGCGGTGATCTCCTTAACCTTGACGGTGTAAGCATTTGCAGGCAATTGTAAATTATCCATCACACGCACCGCAGGTAGAACAAAACCCACATCTTCTGCTAATTGCTGCCTCACACCTTTAATCTGATCGGTAATCTTGCGATCCGATTGACCATTGACCATCTGCAACAATCCATAACCAAGTTCAATACGAATGTTATCAAGTGCTAAGGTTTCGCCAATTGGCTTCTCCTCTTTCTCAACAGACTTGTGTTCTAATTGTAATTTTTGTTCAACGGCAATCTTCTCTGTTTCTGTACCACGCCATGACATATAAGCAAGACCGCATGAACCCAAACCTAAAACAGCAAAAGGCACAAAAGGAATACCCGGCAGAATGCCTAAAATTAGCATCATCACGCCACTCATAGCAAAGGCGGCTGGATATTTCTGAAATTGTTTAAATAAAGCATCCTGCGTTGTCGCATTAATACCTGCCTTGGACACCAAAATACCAGCAGCCACTGAAATGATTAAAGCAGGAATTTGAGAGACAAGGCCGTCACCAATTGTCAGAATCGTATATGTTTGTGCTGCCTCTGATAGCGTAATACCTTGCTGAAGTGTTCCATAAACAATACCGCCTAAGATATTGATAAACGTAATCATCAGGCCTGCAATAGCATCCCCTTTTACGAATTTTGCCGCACCATCCATCGCCCCAAAAAACGTGCTTTCTTGCTCTAGCTCTAAACGCTTAGCCTTTGCTTCAGCTTCATTGATAAGGCCTGATGACAAGTCACTATCAATGGCCATCTGCTTACCAGGCATAGCGTCCAAAGAAAACCTTGCCGCAACTTCGGCAATACGCCCAGAACCCTTAGTGATAACCACAAAGTTCACGATCACTAAAATCGTAAAGACAATCGCCCCAATAATATAGCTGTCTTGAATAATAAAATGCCCAAAAGCAGCAATAACATGACCTGCCGCAGCCTGCCCCTCATGGCCATTTGATAAAATCAGTCGCGTAGATGCCAGATTCAAGGCCAGCCTAAGCATCGTGGCAATCAGCAAAACCGTAGGAAAGGTAGAAAAATCCAGACTTTTTTCAATGAACAAGGCCATCATCAAAATCAGCACCGCAAAGGCCAGAGACAGCACAAGCATTAAGTCCAACAAGCCAGAAGGCATCGGGAAAATAAAGGCAACAACAATAGCGACAATCCCAAGTGCTAAATAAAATCTACCACTTAAAATCGTATTACGAAGCCCTATAAATGAAAATACTGGCCCTGAAGGCTGATTAACTGCCATTTCTTCCCAACTGTTACACGTTAATTCATTTTAGCCCAAAAACACCGAAGAAACAATTGAAAGCATGCTCTTAAACCATCCAGACCTTAACATTTTATTTACCTGACGCAGCTACACTTAATAATTACAAAGGGTAACATGAAAGAAAAAGCTTATTGCAGAATTGCCTGGAGAATTGGCCGCCATAAAGGACATGGTGACTGGTTCGACATATCAAAAAGAGACCAGTTACAAGAACAAGTCGATGACCTCAATATTGAGCATGGCGGAAGAACGCATAAACTTGAGTTCAATGATGGCACTTCTTTTGTCAATTCGATAAAAGCCGAAGTAGAAAACACTAAAATTGAATATTTCTTATAGTCAATTTATCCTTGAGATGCGGGTATTTTAACACCCTCACCTTCATATTGATTAAGTTTATTCCGCAACGTACGAATACTGATACCTAAAATTTTAGCCGCATGCGTTCTGTTGCCTAAACAGTGATCTAACGTATTCAAAATAAGGTTTCTCTCCACATCTGCTACTGTTGAACCAACAGCACCACCACTTGTGTCATTTGAAGCATTATTAGTTGCAACTGTTGGTTTTGAGACTTCCATCGCTTCATTTAAATGAATAGCTTCTGGCTCAACCTCAGCCTCAACAGAAATAAGAATTGCACGATGCATAGTGTTTTCTAGCTCACGTATATTACCACGCCAACCGTAACTCTTAATTTTCTCTTCAGCCGCTAACGATAGCTTTTTCTTTGGTACGCCATTTACTTCGGCATATTTATCAATAAAAAACTGTGCTAAACGTCCAATATCAGATGGCCGCTCACGCAAGCTCGGCAAACGGATATTAACGACATTTAAACGGAAATAAAGGTCTTCACGAAAATCGCCCTTTTTAACTGTTTCTTCCAAATTTCGGTTTGACGTTGCCAAAATACGCACATCAATTTTAACAGGTTCTTTACCACCAACACGATCAATGACACGCTCTTGAATAGCGCGTAATAATTTTGCTTGTAATAATGGGTGCATCTCAGAAACCTCATCAAGTAGCAATGTGCCACCAGTAGCCTCTTCAAACTTACCAACACGACGTGCAACAGCCCCCGTAAATGCGCCCTTCTCATGGCCAAAAAGTTCTGACTCTAAAAGATTTTCAGGAATGGCTGCACAATTCAGTGCAATAAAAGGCCCGTCTTTACGCTTTGATTTTTTATGAATATAGCGAGACATCACCTCTTTACCTGTGCCACTTTCGCCTGTAATGAGTACAGTCGCCTCACTAGGGGCGATTTGATCCGCTAACTTAATAACCGCCTGCATCGCAGGATCACCGGCAATCATATCATTTGATTCTTCGGAAATCGCCTCAAATACTGCGGCAATAAGCTCTTCATCCGGTGGCAAGGGAATATACTCCTTTGCGCCTGCTTTAATTGCATTCACTGCAGAAGCGGTGTCTGTGCCAATGCCACAAGCGACCACAGGAATATGAATACGTTCAGCATCAAGCGCTTCGATAAAACCTTTAATGTCTTGTTTCACATCCATTAAAACAACATCAGCACCCTTACCCATACGTAAAGCACCCAAGGCCTGACCTTTATCCTCACAATGAATAATCTTAGCCCCACGCTTTAGAGCAATCTTACCTGCTTCAGAAATTTTACTTTCTAATTGTCCAACAATCATTAACCGCATTTAAAACCCTCTTTTATTCTTCTCTAATCTCATATGATTAATATAGTGTGATATGCGCTTTAAGCAAAATAGACGATACGCTGATTTGCTGGTAAAAGGGCATTTAATTCAATTTCCAACTGACGTGGGTTATCCTTATTGGCTACAGACACCACTGTTGCCAAAACAAGCTGGCGAATAAGAGCATCTTGTTTACTTTTACGTTCAATTTTTGCCGCCAAAGGGGCAATAAGCACTGTGCCTAATAAAGCACCATAAAAAGTTGTTAGCAACGCAATTGCCATTGCAGGACCAATACTATCTGGGTCTTTTAATACAGAAAGCATTTGCACCAAACCAACCAATGTACCAATCAAGCCCATTGCAGGTGCCACTTCCGCAGCACGCTTTAAGATATCTGCTGACTTACGACTCTGTTCAATATTAGAGTCTAAATCTTGCTGTAAAATCATAATCACTTTTTGAGGATCAAAACCATCAATCAAATGGATAAAAGCATCACGGATAATAGAATCTTTACGCAACTCTGCTTCAAACTCACTTACGGCCAACAACCCTTTTTGACGCGCCACTACGGCTAAATCCATCATCTCCATCGCTACAGCTGATGGCGAGCGTACGGGATATTTAATGGTTTCAAAAACAACACCACCAAGACGGGCAAGGTCTTCAGGCATAAATGAAATAGCAGTCACAGCCATTGTACCGCCTAAAACAATCATAAGTGCTGCAGGATTGACAAAGGCCTGCGGTGAACCGCCCACGATAAGCGCAGAAACAATCAAGCCCACTGCAATAATAAGACCCGCAATGGTAATGACATCAAAACGTAGTGAAGGCCCCTCAATACGAATATCTGGCACACGTGTAGAGATAGATGTGACCTCTACTTGTTCGTCTGCTGCCATAAATTCATTTTTCTTAGCCAAAATTTTTCCTATGCTCTATCTGACTTAACAATTTCAGTCATCGTCACACCCAGTTTATCCTCAACGACAACAACCTCACCACGCGCTACCAAACGATTATTCACATAGATATCAATTGCTTCACCAACCTTACGATCAAGTTCAACAACAGCACCACGTCCCAGTTTTAGCAATTGAGAGACTTGCATTTGAGAACGGCCAAGCACAGCTGAAATCTGCACAGGCACATCATAGATCGCCTCAACATCCTTCACCATAGGCTCACCCATTTCGAAATCATTCGCTTCATCAATCAAATCTGAAGGATCATGCATTTCACCAAGCGACATACCACCATCATCTGCTTCTTTCTTTTCAGGTGCTGGGGCAGCTGCCTCTTCTGGCGCAGCAGTTTCTTCTTCGGGTGTGTTTACATCATCTTCAGCCATTATATTTCCTTCAGCTTTTCCAATAGTTTATGTATCCAGTTTACGGTGTATCGTCCTCAGCCTCAAGGGACTTTTCATCCTCAACAGGTTTATCCGTGTTTTTTTGCGTATAAAAAGACGAAACAGCTTCAACAATCTGTTTTGCCGTACGGTCGAAATACTTCTCTGCACCGCCATCTTGCCATTTCAACACAACATCCTTTTCCTCTAATTGCTCTTTTGCCGTAAAAACAAGGGTGGTTTTATGACCATGTTGCTCAATATAAGCCTCCAATCGTGGCTGCAATTGCTCAATAGTTGTCTTTGTTCCCAGCACTTCAATTTTACCCAAAACTTCTTTTTGTGCCTCAAGAACTGATTCGACATATCGATAAACTTCTTCATAAGCATGCGCTTCAGATAAGTGGGGAAATATTTTTTCGATCGCTTTCAAGGCAATCGAAACAACTTCCTCTTCAAATAGCTGCTCTCTAGCAACTTCTGCTGCTTCTAATTCATCAATACGAGCGACAAGCACACCTATTTTATCAGAAATGTCTCGCTCAATAAGCGTTTTAGATTGCTCAAGAGCTGTCGTTAAACCTTCTTCAAAACCTGCTTTCTGCGCCGCCTGCAATTCAGCCTCAGAAAAACTCGGCTCCTCTGGAATCAAATCCTCTGGATCCGGTGGATCAAAATTATGACTATCAAAAAGAAATTTTTTTATATTTTTCTTAGGCACAACACACCTCAGCCCTTTCTATTCTTAGTAAATAAGCTGATCGTCATCATCTCCAGAAGCAATCTGAATTTCACCCCGTGCCTCAAGATCTTTAGCAATATTCACAACATAAGATTGCGCTTCCTCCACATCTTTAAGCTTCACAGGACCCATTGCTTCCATATCCTCACGCATGATTTTAGCCGCACGCTCTGACATATTAGAGAAGAACAGATCTTTAATTTCTTCTGATGCACCTTTAAGTGCCAATGGTAATTTTTCTTTATCTGATGCACGAATAAGCGTTTGAACACCCGCCTGATCGACAGCGATAAGATCATCAAATGTAAACATCAATGCACGTATCTTCTCCGCAGAATCTGGCAAATTTTGCTCTAATGACTGCATAAAGCGTGTCTCTGTCGCACGATCCATACCATTAAAGATATTTGCCATCATTTCATGGCTATCCAAACGACTTGTACGCGCTAAATTCGACATAAATTCTGTACGAAGCGTTTTTTCGACATCATCAAGAACATCACGTGTTACCGCTTCCATTTTCAACATGCGGTTAATAACTTCCATTGAGAAATTCTCTGGGAATTGACCAAGAACCGCACCTGCATGATTAGGTTCAATTTTGGACAATACAACTGCTACTGTTTGCGGATATTCTTTTTGTAAGAATGAAGCCAAAACATCTTCACTGACATTGCCTAATTTCTCCCACATCGTACGACCAGCAGGACCACGGATCTCCTCCATGATCGAATTCACTTTGTCTTTACCCAAAACATTCATCAATAAGCGTTCGGTACTATCCATCGTACCAACAAGTGATGATGTCGAAGACATTTGCTCAGCAAAATCAACAAAGAGGCGTTCAATAATATTGGCACTGACTTTACCCAGACCAGACATCACCTGCGATATTTCCATGATCTCTTCATCATCCATATGTGAGAAAAGTTTTTTGGCATGCTCTTCACCAAGCGCAAGCATAAATATAGCGGCCTTTTCAGAGCCACTTAACGTTCTATAATCTTCTCTCAGCCTTAACGCCATATATTACTCACACACTCTATCTTTAATCCGCAGACATCCATTGACGCAACACAGACACAGTCTCAGTCGGGTGATTTTCAACAATTTCCCCCACCTTCTTAACAGTAGACGCCTTCACTTTACCTTCAACAGCGCCCATATCAATCATCAATTCGTCATCTTCTTCTGAACTCTCCCCTTCACCGGACGGCCCTGCAAGTGCTTGTGTTTCATGGCGTCCTTCAAGAAGTGCCGCAACATCATCTTCAACCTCTTCCTCTTTCTGAACACTTTGGAATAGTTGGGACAAGATTGGCTTCACCACAAGCAAGATAACAAGCACCAACATCACACCAAGCGTCAGCATCTGGAACGTTTCCAAAATATTATCTTTAGAGAAACCTAAGATCGTACTCTCAGGGTCTTTTGTTTCAAACTCAATTTCAGTGAACGGAAGATTAACAACCTCCATTGTGTCTCCACGATCTTCATCAAAGCCAATGGCTGAACGAATAATTGTTTTTATCGCTTCCATCTGCTCAGGGCTACGTTCTTGATATACTTTATTACCCTCTTCATCTGTTACATATGTACCATCAACGACTACTGCCACCGATAATTTAGTAATTTGTCCAGTTTCTCGTACAGTACTTGAAACCGTACGGCTAATCTCATAATTAGACAATTCTTCAACACGAGAGCTTTCAGATGTAGGACTATCACTTTGCCCATCTAATGCATCAACGCCAGGTAAATTATTAGCAACGGTCACCCCTTCATTCTGCGGGGACCGTTCTTTTTCATTCTCTTCCGTAACTTGTGATGATCTTAAAACTTGCCCCTCTGGGTCGTATATTTCAGAATTCGTGCTAATACGATCAAAATCTAGGTTAGCTGTAACGGTCGCACGGACATTATCCAATCCAACGACACGCCCAACAACATCTTCAATTGCCGTCTTAAAACGAGACTCAACGCCACGGCGCATTTCATCGGCCTTGTTCCCACCACCTAAGGCATCTTCATCATTATCCCCTCCAGCCAATAAATTAGCTTGCGAGTCAACGATAGACACCGAGTTCGTAGACAACTCAGGCACCGCACTTGCCACCAAGTTTTGAATACCGTAAATCTGCTTTTTATCCAAACGCTCTGTCGGTTTTAATTTCAGCGTAACACTTGCCGTCGCTGTACGTGCTTCGCGCGCAAAAAGATCACGCTGCGGTAATACGATATGAACTTTAGCATTTTCAACTTGCTCTAGCGCCATAATTGTTCGTGACAATTCCCCCTCTAACGCACGTTTACTGTTCAGGTTCTGCACAAAAGTTGTCGTACCAAAACCATTTTGCTGATCGAATAACTCATACCCAAGCGACCCACCATTAGGCAGTCCAGCTTGTGCCAATAACATTCTTGCCCGCCCAATATCTTGCTCAGGGACGAATACCCGAGAGCCATCAGGGGAGACTTGAAACATAATTTGCTCTTCAGCCAATTTCCCTGAAACGGCACTTGAATCAATTGTTGTCAAATCACTGTACAAGATTGACATTGTTGGTTCAGAGACACGTAAAGAGACAAACAAGAAAAACACCACAAGCAACGCCAATATCCCGCCCATCACGGCAAGACGCGCTGTCCCTAGACCTTTAACTGTTTGAACGAAGCTATTTTCTGGCATTATTATATCTGCTATCGTTATTGTTTATATTTAAAATCCTGACTAGGATCGTCTTAGAGTTTCTTCCTTGTTATCAGTATAGCCTAAAATTCCGTCGTTTTATAGGCATTTTTATCCTTGTGACATGATTTCAGCACCATTATACTTCATAAATAGTTAACACTTCTTAAAAATTCGTTAAAAACTGGTCATAATTCATGAAAAATCTTAGCCCCATCAGCCAAAGACGCCTTGCTCAGTTCAAGGCTAATCGTCGTGGCTACTGGTCATTCTGGATATTTCTTTGCTTATTCACCATCACTCTCTTTGCTAATATTATTGCTAATGACAAACCACTTATCGTCTCTTTTAAGGGTGAACTGCTCTTCCCCATTGTTCAAAACTTGCCAGAAACCTATTTCGGGGGCGATTTCAAAACAGAAGCTGATTACCGTGATTCTTATGTTGAAGAACTTATCAATGAAGATGGCTGGATGATTTGGCCACCTATTCGCTATAGCTATGACACGATTAACTTCAATTTGGACGAGCCCGCACCTTCCTCGCCAACAACAGATAATTGGCTCGGCACCGACGATCAAGGTCGCGATGTACTGGCACGGCTTATCTATGGCCTCAGACTTTCAATCATTTTTGGCCTCTCATTAACGTTACTCAGTACTATTATTGGCGTAGCAGCTGGTGCAGTTCAAGGCTATTACGGTGGTAAAATCGACCTTTTCTTTCAGCGTTTCATTGAGGTATGGTCAGGCCTGCCTGAACTTTTTATCCTTATTATCATTGCCAGTATCATAGAACCAAGCTTTTACACGCTGCTTGGTATTCTTCTCCTATTTTCGTGGACAAGATTGGTTGATGTTGTGCGTGCTGAGTTTTTGCGTGTCAGGAACTTTGATTATGTACGTGCGGCCCGTGCGCTTGGCGTCGGTGATTTGCAAATTATGAAACGGCATATATTACCAAACGCTATGGTTGCCACGCTTACTTTTATGCCATTCATTCTTACGGGCTCGATCACAGCCCTCACAAGCTTAGACTTTCTTGGATTAGGCTTGCCGCCCGGCTCCCCTTCATTGGGAGAAATGCTTGCCCAAGGCAAAAATAATATTCAAGCACCTTGGTTAGGTTTAACAGCCTTTTTATCTTTAGCTTTTGTATTGACCTTACTCACATTTATTGGCGAGGCCGTACGTGATGCCTTTGACCCTAGGAAGATTGCGTTATGAGTTTATTAGATGTCAAAAATCTGCATATCGGCTTTGGTCAAAAAGATGTCGTGCATGACATTTCCTTTTCCTTGGAAAAAGGTAAAACGCTTTCATTGATTGGTGAATCTGGTTCTGGGAAATCCGTAACGGCTCTTTCAATAACAAGACTTTTACCTGCGACAGCGCATGTAAAAGGTCAAATCACACTAGACGGCCAAGATGTGTTGAATGCCGATGAAACTAACTTACGCCAAATACGGGGTCAAAAAATCGGCATGGTTTTTCAAGAGCCGATGACCTCATTAAACCCATTGCACAGTATCGAAAAGCAAATCGCTGAAAAACTGATCGTTCATAAAGGCATGAGCCAACACGATGCTCAAAAACAAGTATGCAGATTACTTGACCAAGTACAGCTACCAAGACTAAAAGATCGTTTAAAAGCCTATCCGCACGAGCTATCGGGTGGGCAACGCCAGCGCATTATGATTGCCATGGCACTCGCCAACAACCCCTCCTTACTTATAGCAGATGAGCCTACAACGGCGTTGGACGTGACTGTACAGCTTGAAATCTTAAGGCTACTCAAAGAGATTCAAAAATCTGAGAACATGGCAATGCTGTTCATTAGCCACGATCTTAATTTAGTCGAACATATAAGCGATGACATTATTGTTATGAAAGACGGGGTCGTTCAAGAAGCAGGTAAAGCAACCACAATTTTTTCAGAACCAAAAGCCACTTACACCAAAATGCTTGTGGCTGCACAGCCTGGCAAACGAAGTGATAAGCCAGAAACCCCACAACATACTTTACTAGAAGCTGACAAGCTTGCCGTTGAATTTCCGCTTACTAAAAGCTTCTTTGGCAAAACTAAGACTGTTTTCCGTGCAGTCAAAGATATCTCCTTTGCCGTAAAACATAAACAAACTCTCGGTATCGTCGGTGAATCTGGCTCTGGTAAAACAACTTTAGGACTAGCTGTGCTAAGACTTCTAAATGCCAGCGGACGGATCAAATTTAAAAATGAAGACATCTTACAACTCTCTCAAAAACAATTCTTACCGTTACGCAAAGAAATTCAAATCGTCTTCCAAGATCCCTATAGCGCTCTTTCGCCTCGTATGACTGTTGGCGATATTATTGCCGAAGGTTTACGTATCCACTTTAAAGACTTAGCGGCGACAGACATTGACCAGCGTGTTTGTCAGGCCTTAAAAGACGTTGAAATGGACCCCGAACATCGTCACCGCTACCCGCATGAATTTTCAGGCGGGCAACGTCAACGTATCTCTATTGCCCGAGCCCTTATCATGGAACCAGAGCTTATCATTCTTGACGAGCCGACCTCAGCGTTGGATGTTTCTGTGCAAATGTCTGTGCTTGATCTACTACGTAACCTGCAAGACAAAAAAGACCTGACATATATATTCATTAGTCACGACCTGCGTGTTATACGCGCTATCTCCCACACGATACTTGTGATGAAAGACGGCGAGATCGTTGAGTCTGGCGATGCGGAAGATGTGTTCAAAAACCCACAACATGATTACACTAAAGCTTTATTTAATGCAGCAACACTAAAAGGCCTTGCAGCCTAATAACAGGCAATTTCTTCCCTGCACTATGCGTCAATTATAGAAATGATTGAAAGCTAGCCCAAACATAAAAACTTCTAACCAATTGTTTTTATTATAAAATAAAACTTGGCACAGTCTGTGCAATTCCTTACCCAACAATAAAAACGTAAAAAACGTTTAAGACGACAAACAAATGGTTAAAGGATAAAAGAAAATGGAAAACGCTTCCTATATTGCCCTCTCACGTCAAATCGCTGTCCAGCGCAATCTTGATATTGTTGCCAATAATATTGCAAACGCCAATACAACAGGCTTTAAAGCGCAAAATATGCTGTTTGAAGAATTTCTACTTGATGACCATCGCAGCAAAGTTGATGATTTCGACATGGTTAATGACTACGGTCAATACACCAACACCAGCAATGGTGACATTCAAATGACGGGTAATGATTTTGACCTCGCCTTACAAGGTGATGCGCTATTCCGTGTTACAACACCACAAGGTGATCGCTACACACGTGCTGGTTCATTCCAATTAAATGAAATTGGTGAAATCGTTACACATGATGGCTTTCCACTCACGACAGCAACCAATGCCCCTATTCGTGTCCCTATAGACACGACCAGTGTAAAAATAACTAAAGATGGGGCTGTTTATGCAGATGGAGATCAAGTTGGTCAAATCGCACTATTCGATTTCGACTCTTATGAAGACTTATTACAAACAGGTGAGAATCTGTATTCATCAGAGAAAGCACCAACCGCATCAACAACAACAAATGTTATACAAGGTGGTTTAGAAAGCTCTAACGTATCGCCTATTTTAGAAATGACACAGCTTATTAGCTTAAGTCGTACCCATGAGTCAGCTCAAAATATGATTAAACTTGAACATGAACGCATCCGTGGTGCGATCAAAATATTAGGTAACGCCTCTTAAATTTTAAAGAAAGAACGAAAGGACTATCATCATGTTATCACTTAATATCGGCGCATCAGGTATGCAAGCGCAACAACTAAACGTAGATGTCATTTCAAACAACATCGCCAATATGACGACAACAGGCTATAAGCGTCAACGTGCGCAGTTCCAAGACCTTCTATACCAGAACATTGAGCGCCCAGGTGCAACATCTTCTGATGTTGGAACGATTGTCCCCGCAGGTATCCAAGTTGGTCTTGGTGTTAAAACTGGTGCTATTCACCGCCTACATACACAAGGATCACTTGTTGTAACAGACAGCCCTTTTGATCTTGCGATCACTGGCGAAGGTTATTTCCAAATTGACTTGCCAAGTGGTGAGACTGGATACACAAGAGATGGTTCATTCCAACTCAACCAAGACGGTGAAATTGTAACGGCTCAAGGTTTCGTTGTTCAGCCAGCTATTGCTGTACCAGATGATGCTTCAGAAGTTGTTATTAACGCCAGCGGTGAAGTATTAGCCCGTGTACCAGGCCAGCCAGACTTTACAAATCTTGGCCAGATTCAACTAGCCATGTTCCCGAACAAAGCTGGTTTAGAAGCAATTGGTAATAACATGTATTTAGAGACAGAAGCATCAAATGCACCTGTCATTGGTAACCCTGCTGAAGACGCTTATGGTCGTATCGAGCAAGGTTTACTTGAAACATCGAACGTCAATGCAGTTGAAGAGATTACAAGCTTAATCACAGCACAACGTTCTTATGAACTGAACTCGCAAGTCGTACAAGCGTCTGACGAGATTCTACAATCAACCACTAACTTGAGATAAGTGAAAACTTGAGACGCATGTTAGGCAAAGGATAAAGGAGTAAGACCATGAAAAGCAGATTAGAAACACTTAAAAACACAGCATCAAATGTCGTACGGATTGCTTTGGCGACAGCTGCTCTCTCTTTTTCCATGGCTGTTTACGTATCCTCTATTGCTAACGCTGCTATTTTAAAAGGCGAAGTCAGTGTTGATGCAGAACATATAACGCTAGGCGACATTTTTGACGGGATAGAGGATCAACGTAATGTGAATTATATTCTCGGCCCTTCACCAAAACCTGGCAAAAATATCGTTATCAATGCACATGCTTTACAAAAACTATCAAAAGCGTTTCGTCTTGATTGGCAGCCAGCCAGTAATTACGAACAAGTTGTTGTGACACGTTCCGCAACTGTTGTAACCGCTGATGATATTCGCAATGCTGTCAACAAAGCACTCGTTGAGCAAGGATACGATGAAAGCTACAAAGTTGAAGTAACTAATCTTTTGCAAGATGTTATTTTGCCAGGTATTAGCGATGTTCAACCACGTGTCGAAAAAGTCAGTGTAGATAATGACAATCAATTCCGTGCAACCGTTGTCTTACCTTCTGCAAACAAAACGCCCGCTCGTGTTAATGTGATGGGGTCTTTAGAATATATGGTGCAGATCCCAGTGGTCACACGTAAAATTGGCCGTGATGAAGTCATTCGCAAATCAGATATCGAAATGGTACTGATCGCTCAAAACAAAATCACTTCAGATATGATTATTCATGCTGATGAGCTGGTCGGCAAAACACCACGCCGTTATCTTGCCCCAGGCCAAATTGCCAAATTATCAGATGTTGATATGCCAAAGGTCGTAAAACGTGGTGAAAAAGTAACCATGAAACTAAACCATAACGGTATGGAATTAATTACCGTTGGTAAAGCCTTAGAAGACGGCGCAAAAGGCGATATCATCCCTGTCGTTAACTTATCAAGCAACCGTATTATCGACACTTATGTAACCGCTGAGGGTACTGTCACTGTGATGGCCCAATAAATAAAAGCAGACAAAGAAATATTGGATAAAGGAGTATAACTCATGAGAAAATTAACAAAAACAGCTCTAGGACTAGGCCTAATAATGGCACTATCTGCCTGCGGTGCTAGTGATCGTATCGCTCGCATCGGGAAAGCCCCAGACATGTCACCTATTGCAGATCGTGAAATGGCGAAGTCACAAGAAATGATCTCTTTACCACAACCTGAAGTTGTTCAAAGCGTCAAAACACCCAATTCCTTGTGGACAGCCAGCCGCACAACCTTTTTTGAAGATCAACGTGCCAATAAAATTGGTGATATTTTAACCGTTGTAATTGAAATTGATGAAGAAGGTAAACTTGAAAATAGTACAGACCGCTCACGCTCATCTTCTGAAGGCGCTCAATTACCAGCACTTCTTGGATATGAAAGCTATTTAGGCAAAATACTACCTGACGCGGCTAATCCTGCAAGTCTTGCTGATCTTGGCTCTGACTCTACTTATAAAGGTGATGGACAGATCGAACGAAAAGAAGAAGTGTCTGTAACCCTTGCTGCCATGGTTAGTCAAAAATTACCAAATGGTAACCTGATCATTCATGGTCGTCAGGAGTTACTCGTAAACTTTGAAAAGCGTATTATTCAGATTGATGGTGTAATCCGCCCAGAAGACATCTCTGTTGATAACACCATCCCATATGACAAAGTGGCTCAGGCGCGTATTGTCTACGGTGGCGAAGGCCAAATCACAGACGCGCAACAACCAAGATATGGCCAACAGCTCTATGATATTATCTACCCATTCTAATAATTAAAGAAAAAGACGAAGCACGAATAATAAGAAAACCCGCTTCTCTTAACAGGAATCCTTTACCAAAAACTAATACGGCTGCCTTAAAAAGCAGCCGTTTTTTTTTACTGAATAGTTTTTGAATTAATTAGCCTTCGTCGCGCATTGTGCGTTCTTTACGCTCGTGACGCTCTTGTGCCTCTAGACTTAATGTCGCTATTGGACGGGCCATCAAACGGCCAACATTAATTGGCTCGCCTGTTTCTTCACAATAGCCATAATCTTCGTCATCAATACGCTTTAATGCCTTATTAATTTTGTTAATAAGCTTGCGCTCACGGTCACGGGTACGTAGCTCTAGCGCATGATCTGTTTCTTCAGACGCACGATCTGTTAAATCTGGCTTTTGTAATTCAGTTGATTGAAGCGTCTTTGCCACTGTATCCGAAGAGCCTTTAAGCAAATCAGAACGCCATTTTAGTAGCTCACGCTTAAAATAAGCCAACATGGTTGGGTTCATGAATTCGCCCTTATCTTCTCTAGGGTCATATTCCGGTGCAATCGTTATAGAATCTAAATCTGCCATTTATCGTTTCGTCCTGTATGTTCTCTTTTTATTTTGTAAGATAGGGGAATATAAAAGCAGATTGCTTTAAAGGCAAGATTATTTATAAAACTTCTCTATGCTAAGCTCATTTGTTTAAGTACAGCCTGCTTTGCAGCCTCTAACTTTGCTAACTCTACTTGTGCGCGCAAATCAATCTCATCTAATAAATAAGTAAGTTCTGGGTCATCAATGCGTTCACGATTGCCGGCAACAATATTGGTAATATTCTCCAAATGCGATACGCGTAGATTACCATTGAGCAGCGCCATTTTAATACTTTCTAAAGAGTCGAGTAAGTCATGTGCACGCTGGCGCATGCGACTCTGACGTCCTTTTTCAGCAGGATCTTGCTCCGCCTGTATAGAAATCAACCCTTCAAGACGAGAAATGCTTTTAGCAGCAGCATTACCTTCAGCCTCAGAAGCTGTATCAACTAAGAATGAACCGAAACTAGCACCTGACGCACCTGCTTGTTTTGACGCAGAAGAAGACTTGCCAGTTTTAGCTGTTTTGCTTGTAGACTTGGTATCTTTTGGACCAGTAACTTTCATAATTTTTATTATACAACATTATGCCCCTGCATTCCAATGGGAAAGAATTGCCTAGCCCATTTACCAAAATAAATAGAAAGCATCCCAAAACTTGGCACGCTTCTCGCATATATCCTTACGAATATTAGAATAACTGTTAAAGGGCAGGCAAATTATGAAAGACAGAACAGCAAAAATTGAGGCTTCAGTCGCAAATTTACTCTCAGAACGCTTTATTAGAGGTACAAAACTACTTCTAGCACTTGTGATCCCCTTCGCCATCTTATGTATGATGGCCATTCCAGCCAAAGCACAAGGCGACCTTGCGCGTATCAAAGATATTGTCAGTTTTGAAGGCATTCGTGATAACCAATTAATCGGTTATGGTCTTGTTGTTGGCTTAAACGGCACAGGTGATAGTTTAAGGAAAAGCCCATTTACTGAACAAAGTTTAATCGCCATGCTTGACCGTTTAGGCGTCAATGTCCGTGGCCAATCTCTTAAAACAGGTAACGTTGCCGCCGTTATGGTGACAGCAACCCTGCCAGCCTTTTCTAATCAAGGTAGTAAAATCGATGTCAGCGTATCGGCACTTGGTGACACACAATCACTTCAAGGCGGTACATTACTTGTAACACCGATGATGGGTGCTGATGGTGAAGTTTATGCCGTTGCTCAAGGCCCTGTGGCTATTGCTGGTTTCTCAGCGGGTGGAGCTGCTGGTGGTGGTGTGACACAAAACACGCCCACAGCTGGTCGTATTGCTAATGGTGCAATTATTGAACGTGAAATTGAGTTTAAATTGGCCGACCTTAAAACAGTACGCTTAGCACTGCGTAACCCAGATCTAACAACAGCCCGTCGTATCGCTCAACGTATCAATACTGAAATGAAGCTACCTGTAGCAGTCGTAGAAAATTCTGCAAGTGTAAGCTTATCACTGCCTGCTGAAGGTTATAAAGGCAATATCGTTGATCTTATGACAGATGTAGAACAATTCAGCATACGCCCAGATCAAATCGCCCGTGTCATCATTGATGAACGTTCAGGTGTTATTGTAATGGGCTCTGAAGTGAAAATTGATACGGTGGCGATTGCTCAAGGTAACTTAACAATCCGTATTACTGAAACCCCACAAGTATCTCAACCATCACCTTTTGCTAATGTTGGTGAAACAGCTGTGGTACCAAGAACATCTGTCGAAATTGAAGATGCAGATGGCCGTCAATTAGGCATCCTAGAAAGAACTGTCACGCTACAAGACTTAGTTGGTGGCTTGAACTCTTTAGGTGTAGGCCCACGCGACATCATCACTATCTTGCAAGCCATCAAAGCGGCTGGTGCGTTACAAGCTGAAATCGAGGTAATGTAATTATGACTGATATCGGCGCAACAGCTTTACAAAGTGCTTACTTTACAGCCAATGCACAGGCAAGAAATACCGCCCTTGCAGGACAGTACAAAGATTTGAGCATTGAAAACAAAGCCAGCACATTAGATGAGAAAACACTCGCCAAGATTGATAAGTCTGCCAAGGAATATGAAGCCGTTTTCTTATCAGAAATGCTCGGCCATATGTTTGAAGGCATCACGATGGGTGGTGGCTTAGATGGTGAAGAGAAATCAGCCAACAGCATTTATAAGAGCCTTATGGTCAAAGAATATGCCGATGGTCTTGCTGATAAAGGCGGCATAGGACTTGCAAAGGATATAAGGGCAAACTTGATTGAACTGCAATCTGCTCAATTAGCAATGAAAGAGCGACAAGCCCAACAACAAGCAAGCGAATAACTTAACGGATAGGAAAAGAAGATGACACAGACAGCCTTAAAAGATAGAGAAGCCACTGCAAAGCCGATCATGCGTCCTGCCGATTATGAAACAGACGCCGCTAAAAAGCAGGCTAAAGAAATGGCCTATGAGCTATTAAGTATTATTGAAAAACTAGAGATTCTGCTCAGAGAAGAAAATAAGCTTCTAAAAGAAGGTCGTTACATAGATGTCGCAGAAAGTCTCTCACGTAAAGAAGAGCTTGTCAGAACCTATGAAGCAACATTGCGTAACATTGCCTCTAAACGCCACATTTTCAAAGCATTAGACAATGATGTTTTAAAAGAAAATCTGCTAGAACGTGGCGATCATTTACAAGCAACATTGAAACGCAACCACTTCTTTTTACAAAGCATTTCGATCTCTGCAAAACGTATGGCAGCACGCATTACGCGCACCGTGCAAGATCAGATTAAACCAAAATCTACAACGTATAATGCCAAAGGCTATTTAAACGCCAGCCAAAACAATAATACTAATCTTGGTGATGCGGCGTACTAAGATAAAAAGAACACCCTATTAAAGAAAGACACGATCTATGACAACCGCACCGATTATTGCAGCGAGCACACAAGTTCAAGCAACTGGTAATGCAAGCAACCCCACGCCTAATGCAGACGCTTATGCGGCATTTTCTGCCGGTGCCTTTTCTGGCCAAAGTAGTTTCCTAGCTCTATTACTAGGCCAAAACACAGCTGCGGACGGTTTTAAACCTATTGACCTCAGCAATTTCGTTGTACCAACAAATACTGGCAACACTGCCAGCACAACAAAAGGATTTAATCTTGATAATTTTTCTTTTGACCGCACAACTACGCAACCACTAGCCTTCAACACTGAAGGACAGATTGCGGGACTATCCTCACAACAAGGTGCCATCCAAGAAAATAACCAAAAAATCAGAGAGTTCTTAACAAGCCTGATTGAAACATTACAAGGTGTTTCCAATACTAACACCGTTGTCGCTGCAACCTCCTCTACACACAACGCACCCACCCATGCTGCCAGCAAAGAAGGTAATCCTGTTGAACAGCTTATTGCCTCCTTAATCAATGGCGGCAAAAACAATGCCGAACAAACGCCTGTAACAGTCACCACAAATGCACAAGGCCAATTAAGTATTGATCTATCAACTCTCTCGCAAGCAGATCAAAATATGTTGTTGCAACAAGCATCCATTCTGTCATCAGGCATAAGCATTCCTGAATTAACGACATTAAAAACGGCTTTGGCTGAAAATATAGCCACTACTAAACCTGGAGCCAAAACAGGTGTTGGATTAGGCGGTGGTACTGACAAAAGTGACAACCCGCTTGCTTTACAAGGTATCGGCACTGCAACAAATACAGGGAATAATGCAAACACAAATGCTGTGTCACGTAATAACCATCAAAACGGCCATGCTGCGGCAACAAACGCAGATGGAACGCCAGCAAACGCAAATAGCAATACTAACAATGCCCAGACATTTATCCCCCCTGTGGCCAGCCAATCAAATGCGTCTAGTAATGCCGCAATAGCGTCTCTAACAAGCAGTTTTGCCGATCAAGAAGCTATTATTTCAACAGGACAACCGACTGATCCTAGCCTTGCTAAGGGGCTAGAAGTCCCTGCTGATACACGCAGCCTTCAAAACATTACAAATCCAGCCATGGCGGTGCGCCAAGCAGGGATGCCGCATCCAGCCTCAGAAAGCTTAGCCGTTCAAATACAACGTCAAGCGAAAGCAAACGGTAAGAGTGAATTACTTATCCAACTTGATCCGCCTGAACTTGGTAAGGTCAAAGTGCAAATGAACATTGATGCCCATAAGGCTGTTAATGCAAAAATCACCGTGGAACGTCCAGAAACACTTGCCATGCTACAACGTGACGAAGGTGTTTTACAAAAAGCCCTCCAAGATATGGGCCTAGATGTTACAGGTGAGAATGTTTCTTTTGATCTTGCTTATCAAGGTAGCGATAGCCAAAATGGCCAAATGGACTTTGGCAAGCCTGATGCCTATGCAGGTATTGATAACGGTCTACCGAATGATGTGATCGAGACAAAAATGAACACGATTTACATCGATCCTAATACAGGACATGTACGGGTAAATATTTTAGCTTAAGGCTGATATAAAACCTGAACAGGTGAGCTTGCTTGTAGTTTCATCGTTGTCGAAATTTCAGCAATGACGTTCTGTAACCAACGGGGTAATATTGCCCATTCGCCACTCATCATCATGCTTAATTGTTCAATCAATGTTTTACGTTTCGGGTAATGTTCAAAAACAACATCAGCTTCAGCCACACCAATTTCAGCGGCCGCATAGGTTTTGGCGTCTTGTAGGCCACCTATTTTATCTACCAATCCAATTCCCAGAGCGGCTTTACCACTCCATACACGACCCTTTGCTATTTCCCTAACTTTTGCACGATCTAAATGGCGCCCTTCTGCCACACGGTCAAGAAAAGCATCGTAAATTTGATCGAGCATAACATTCATGCGCTCTTTTCCTTTAGAGTCAAAAGGCTGGAATGGCGAGAGGAAAGCTGCATTATCACCATATTGCACGGTATCAGTTGTCACACCGTATTCTTGCAGGGCATCGCCAATATTAAATTTACCGCTAAGCACCCCAATAGAGCCTGTAATAGTCGTATCAGTCGCAAATATCTGATCGGCCGCTGTCGCAATCCAATAGCCACCTGATGCAGCCATAGCCCCCATGCTTAGGATGACCTTTTTCGATTTTTCTTCACGCGCATAAACCATAGCACGTCGTATTGCTTCTGAAGCCGAAGGCGAGCCACCTGGGCTTGAAATACGAATAATAATCGCTTTGATATCCTCATCATCCGCTGCTTTTGTGATTTCACTAGCATAGTCACGTGAATAAATAACTTTACTACTCGCTAGCGGGGAAAAGCCTTCATCTTGGGAAGAACCGCTCATAATTGGCCCTTCCATAGTAATCACAGCAATTTTTGATTTAGAGGCGTTTTTACCTAACGCATCAGCTAGACCCGTATTGCCCATATCAAGCACATCTTGTTTTGTATTCATATAGCCTACTAAAGAGACGAATTGTTTATCGGCATCTTTTAGCCCAGCTTTCGCTTTGGCAAAAGCAAGTAATTTATCAACAAAATCAACATGGTCGATCAAACCAAGCTCTTGCGCCTGCTCTACAGGCAAAGGTGCCATATCAATAGCTGATTTTAATTGCGCCGGCGTCAAATTACGACGAGCACCCACTTTTTCTAAATAGCTGTCAGAAACATCTTTTAGTAAAGCCACCATTTCACGCTTAGATTCAGGTGACATCTCACTGCGTGTAAATGTTTCCATCGCTGATTTATATTCTTCACGCTGGAAAAACTCTGGCTTAATTAAGAACTTATCAAACAGGTTTTTAAAATATGTGCCTTCAAAATTATATCCTGTTATAGAAACAGACCCGACAGGTTGTACCCATATCTCATCAAACAAACTAGCCAAAAGATATTCATTCATCCCATTGCCCGTCTCACCAATGCTATCTGAGTAGGCGTATGTAAACTTACCTGCTGCACGAAACTTCTCTAAAGATTGTGCGACATCATAAAGTTGCGATGACCCAATCGTGTTGCCACTTATACGAGCAACAAAGCCTTTTACCTTAGGGTCTTTAGCGCCTTCATTAAGCGCCTCTGTTAATTCGTTCAGAGAAAGATTTTTTGGCCCACCAAACAAGGAAGATGGACTATCCATTTCCTCCAATGCCCCTGAAAAATGATAAACCAGCACCACTTCATCAGGCAATACAGGCTTAGTGTCACTTAGGAAGCTAGCGATCAGATAGCCATATCCAACAACCATTACAAAAAACAAAACACCAAGGCTCATAAAAAAGCGCTGAACAAACTTAGAAAGACTTCCCCAAAAACTTTTTTGCGGTTGCTGAACTTCAACAATTAGAGGTTTTTGTCTTAACGACCCTCGTCCCTGTCTATTACGGCTCATGGATTGTCCTTATATCGTTTATTTAAGCGGCTTCGTCTTTAGATCCTGATTTTTTCATTGTACCTAAAAGCTCAGCTGTTTGACCTGCGTTTTCAACAGAAAGCATACCAACAGTGTGGTAACCAGCATCTACATGCAACACTTCACCCGTAACACCTGATCCAAGATCAGATAAAAGATACAATCCCGTACGACCAACATCTTCAATCGTAACATTACGCTGTAATGGTGCATTTAATTCATTCCATTTAAGGATATGTCTGAAATCACCAATACCACTTGCCGCCAATGTTTTAATCGGGCCGGCAGAAATAGCATTAACTCGAATACCATCCTTACCTAAATCAGTCGCAATATAGCGCACAGAAGCTTCCAGGGCAGCTTTAGCTACGCCCATGACATTGTAATGTGGCATAACACGTTCAGCGCCGTAGTAAGTTAAGGTAACAAGAGAACCGCCCTCGGACATTAATGGGGCTGCTTTTTGCGCAATAGAAGTGAATGAGAACACAGAAATATCCATCGTACGGGCAAAATTGGCCCGTGTAGTATCAACATAACGGCCATCAAGCTCATTTTTATCGGAAAAGGCGATCGCATGGACGATAAAATCAATACTACCCCATTCTTTTTTCAACGTATCAAATGTTGCGTCTAAACTCGCTTCATCTGTTACATCACATGGTAAAACGATTGTTGAACCTACTTGTTCAGCCAGAGGCTTCACACGGCGTTCCAAGGCTTCACCTTGATAAGTGAAGGCTAGTTCAGCACCTGCATCAGAAGCTGCCTTAGCAATACCCCAAGCGATTGAGCGGTCATTCGCTACGCCCATAATAAGGCCACGTTTGCCTTTCATTAAATCAGAACTCGTCATTTTTATATCCTTTTCGTCATATTCTTCAAAATTCTTAGCCTATCCTACACATTTCAGCTAAGACGTCTAGTATTAACCCTCTTTTAAGGCTTAATCATTATAATGGCGAGAGTATTTAGGGGAAGTATGCAACACACATCGCAACAACGCGCGCAAAAATACGTTATGGAGCTTGTAAAAGCGGCTGAGAGCCAGCTTCACGGACAGCGTTTTTTTGTTGTCTTGCATAATGGTCAAAACATCCGTGAAACCATTCTAAAACAAGTTATTACACAATATGGCAATCATAAAACCCTTAAAGCTTTAAAATATATTGTTGCTAAAGCACCTATTACTGAAGATTCTGCACTATTAGGCGTTTCTTGTTCTGTACAAAAAGGCTTATTAGGCTTAAGTAAAAAACGTGACCATCACAGCCTTATTGTCATCAATTTACATGAAACAAAAAGCAGCGATACCTTGCGCCTCATGCTTTGCCGCATGATATCGGAAAGCCTTGATATTACGGACTTCTATGAGAATAAATACGATCAAAAGGATAGTAATCATTTCCCCGTTCTGAACCAAGGCAAACCATTAACACGCAGTTACAGCAACCTTAAAGCCGATGTTTTTGCAGCACTTGTCATGGCCTTTTTGGGCAATCGTGATGCATTAAAAGCTTTAGCGAAAAGCCGAAGTGAAGCTGTTTTAAAGCCAAAAGTAAAATTTTCGCCGGAAGAGTATCCTTTTATCATTGCGATGGAATCGCTCAATTTTGCACTCAACGAGATGAATACATTACCGCCAAAAAACCAAATATTTGCAAAAGCCCGTCAACTGAGTAATGCAGTGCTTCATACATTTGAATCATCACAAATTCATCAATGGTGGAATTTTGCCAAACCTGCACAAGACATGGCTTGGCGAGGCATTAACCAACAAGAAATCATTAGTTACGCTGTTAATACCAGCGATGACCCCTATGTTCGTGCCACAGGTATGCTGATTGCCGACATTTTAGGCCTAGACCCCAAACGCAGTAACGATGCTTTAAGTAAGTATAACGCTTTTGCCAATAGTGAACATAATCACCGCGCTCATAAAAAAGCAGCCGAAGCTGTCTTTGAAGAAACAATGCTTGAAGCGATCAAAACACAAGATGGTCGACCTTTATATGATGCTGCAAATCAACAAAATCTTAATCTTACAGAAGGCAAGGTTTTAGGCTGGTGTGCTCATGCACTACAAGCCGCAGGTGATGCCTACGAAAAAGCCCGTTTAGAAGGTATTGAAGCCGCAGATATCGTGCGCAAAGAATTCGGACAAACAATCAGCGATGATGTATGGGATAGCTTGAAGAAATTTGGGGAGAGCATTGTCAAAAAGAGCCGCATTAAGGGACAGCTCTCTATGGATGACACAAAAGAAATTGCCGAAAGCGACAATCAATTCGCGCGCATCTTTGAATCTATTTTACAAACATTACGTGATCCGAGCTATATGGCGAAACTTGAAGCCGCCAATGATATGGCACCTCGTGCCGCAGGCAATACACCAAAAATGTCTCGTGGATGGACAAAGGCTGCCGAACCATCTGGTCCAGCAGCCCCTATTCCAGCTACGTTACAGCCATTTTCTGCACCAACACTAGGTCTCGGCAGCAGCGATACGCCGATTAAACGTAAATCATTTCCTCAAAAGGCTAGCAATGCTCAGCCTAAAGAAACGGATAGTGATTAATTAACGACTTTCCAGCTACCGTCAGCTTGCTGACACGCTGTGCCGAAAGCACGCTCTTCTTTACCACCTACAACGATTGTTTGTTGATATTCACGGCAGTATTCACCCGATGATGTTTTACCATCACGAATTGGGGTAATAGTACCATTATTGCCTGTTTCAGGGTTATTCCATGAAATCTGTTGCCCTATCGGCGCTGATTGCGCTTTCATACGAGCGTTTTCCATGGCAAGCATATCAGCTCGGTCTAAAGATTTACCAACCTCACCGCCAAGATATGCACCAAGCAGCGCACCAGCACCTGTTGCCCATAATTGGCCAGAACCACCGCCAACTTGCGAGCCTGCCAAACCACCAAGCACAGCACCGCCGACAGTGCCGACCCCCTGTTTAACGCCACCTGTATTAGGTGAGCTTGGGTTATTCATACCAGTACAACCAGCTAGAGCCAACGAAGCTGTCATAACGATTGCTAAAAAATTCTTATTCATGTCTTTTCCTTCACATTGAAATTATTATCTTCTATAAGATATGACAGTTTATACAGAAAAAAAGAGGCAAAATTACGACAATGGCAAAAACAAACAAAAAA